>Ga0214472_10006639_pt1 | contig 12128 bp, 12 predicted proteins | sample RVTome_6_FD_207662 | JGI IMG/M metagenome (GOLD analysis project Ga0214472, IMG submission 207662) | Soil microbial communities from uranium-contaminated site in the Upper Colorado River Basin, Wyoming, United States - RVT140D175 | ecosystem: Environmental > Terrestrial > Soil > Contaminated >...
TAGAGTCGCCACATCGTCACACTCGGCCGGTACAGTTGGTCAAAGTTCCTCAGGCTCCTCCGGAATCGCCGGCGGATCACCGACTCCGGCACATCGTGACCGCCGGCCGCCGCCCGGAGGCGTACCCGCGTCACCGCCAGATCGGCTGACGGGAGCCACAGGTAGAAAATATGCCGGTCATACCCCTGCGCCGCGAGGCGACGTAGGAAGGTGTGGAGTGTACGCCCAGAAAGTGTGCTTTCCAGCGCAAAATCCTCCCGCCGTTCTGCCAGTTCCCAAGCGCGTGCCAGCATGATGCGTCCCGCCTCGAACGCCGCATCCTCCGGCCGGAACCCGGAAAGCCCCTCCGCGATCACGTCTACGTTGACGAACGAATGTACTCCGATAGCATCCCTGAGCAGATCGGGGGCAGCGGATGTCTTCCCCGCCCCGTTCGGCCCCGCGATGACGACAATCTGAGGCGTCTTGCCGCTCATCCGACCGGGCTCGCTGACAGCGGCGCGATGCGCACGCGCTGCGGTGCGGTGCGACACGCCCACCATGGCATAAACAGGCGATGGCGGACGATCGAGGGCACGCGTCACGTGAGCGCCACGCTGGTCGGCGGGTGTTTCATCGAGCTCCGCCCCGCGAAGCACGGCCTCCGGCAGGATGAGGTTCCAACGCGAGACCAGGCGCCGGCCATCCCCCTCGGTCCGCGTGCGCCGCGGCAGGTACTGAGGAGCCGCCGGGCGCCGGCGTTCGAGGCGAGTGAGAAACGCCTCGGGCGCAAAGAAGTGCTGCCGGTAGGTCTGGAGGAACCAGCCTACGGCGGCGTACAACACGCGGAGATCGTACGTCCGGAGGACGGTATGCAGGAGCTCAAAGTCGAGTAATGCGAACCCCGCAGCGGACGTGACTAGTTCTTCCAGGCCTCCCACGAGACGGAGCTGGCGGAAACCATCAACCAGGGTGCGCTCGGGCCCGGTCACGCCCCGGGTGGTCTCGAGGTAACGTACGTTACGAACCCCAACGTCAGTGGCTCCCCGACGCACCAGGTGGGCGGGATGTGGAAGAACCTCCACTCGCGCGCTGCGGAGAACCAAGGGTCGGCGGCGACGGGATGAGAGCACGGTCACGACATTCCAAGTCGAGTGCGCAGCCCCGAGCAGTGTGAGCGCGGAGTGGTACGCGAATATGCCGTCCGGGCGGAGAACGGCGGCCACCAGGTAGGGATCAGGGGAGACCTGCTCGGGATCGTCGCCCGGGCGAACGGTGGCGTAGAGCCCACGTTCGAGGGGCTTAAGGCGCCCGCGGGAGCTGTGGAACTTGAGCCATGAGCGCACGGCCGACACTGAGCCGCGGCCCATGGCCGCTCGCAGGTCGTCGAGTGAGAATACCGGGTGGGTGGCAAGGAATCGATCAGTATCGAATCCAGCTGGTTGACGACATGTGCTCATATGGGGGTAATAGGTACCCGTTACAAGCACACAACGTCAAGTCACCGACTTCGCAGAATTGACTTCCTCTTGGCGTAAGCTTACAATGGTAAACACATGAAGACCCTGGGTGATCGCATCCGCGAGCTGAGAGAAGCTCTGGACCTCTCACTGCGTGAACTCGCACGGATGGTGGACGTTTCAGCCGCGTTCCTCTCCGACGTCGAGCTCGGGCGGCGATTCCCATCCGACGAACTCCTCGCCAGGATCGCGAAGAAGCTCAAGACCACGTTCGAAGACCTCAAGAGCTACGATAGCCGCGCTCCGGTCAGCGAGATCAAGCGTCGCGCCACTACCAGCCCTGCATTTGGATTCATGATGCGGCGCGTTGTTGAAGAGGGGGTCGATGCGGAGGAGCTGAAGAAAGCCCTGGAGAAGGTGCACGAGGAACGACGGCGCAAGGAGCAGGAAGAGTCCGGATGAGGGATGTGCATGCGGGAGGCACCGCCAAGCGACCGTTCTTCGCGGATGACGAGTTCGAGCGGATCGCGCAGGAGGAGCTGCTTGGGGCAGGGCTTCTGCCGTCCGAGCCGCAGGCAGTCCGAGTGGAGCGTTTCATCGAAAAGCGGTTTCGGGTGACTCCGCAGTACGAGGCGCTCACACCTGGGCTCTTGGGTTACACGGAGTTTGGCCCGGAAGGCGTCCGGGCGATCATCGTTTCCCGCGACCTGAGTGAAGACGGCGCGCGAGTCGCCGAGCGCCGCATCAACACGACTCTGGCCCACGAGGCCGGTCACGGACTCCTCCACACACACCTGTTTGTGCTGGACAGCTTCCCGCGCGACCTTTTCGAGAACGCAGAGGATGTCGGCTCGACGCGCATCCTGTGCCGCCAGGAGAACGAGGAGAGCGTGCCCCGTCGGAAGTACGACGGACGATGGTGGGAGGTTCAGGCCAACCGGATGATGGGGGCTCTTCTCTTACCACGGAAACTGGTAGGGACTGCGCTGACAGACCTGATGGTGGCGCGTGGTGCCCTGGGGGCCCTGGTGCTGCCCGACGACGTTCGTGAGGAGGCGAAGCATCGGCTCTCAGACGCGTTCGATGTCAACCCGATCGTGGCGCAGATTCGGATGAACCAACTCTATCCGCTGGCAGATGGTCACCAGTTGACCCTGTAAGTTTTGTCTATGCTGTCACCTAACGTCAACTTACATCGGCTTGTTCTAGTGTATCTATCAGAAAGGCTAACAGTAAAGATGCGCGGTACAGCAATCGAACATCTGAGCGAGCGATCCAACCCGCCGAGGGCACGGGCGCTCCCGAGCCGCGATCAGGTCGGGATCTGCGACGCCCGTTCACTACCCGACGACGAACTGGCCGAGTCGTGGTCTGCTGTGTTCTTACCTGATGGCCAGAAGGATCGGATCGGGCGCACCGCCGCAGCGACATTCGTACTGCGGAGACAGATCGAATTTGAACGGCTCCCTCTCCACGGGATCGTGCTTCTGGTTGGACCGCCCGGTACAGGCAAGACGACGCTCGCGAGGGGCCTGGCTGACCGAGTGGCCCGCATGTTGAGCAGCCTTGGACCATTCGCGTACATGGAGATCAACCCGCATGCCCTGGCCAGTTCATCCCTCGGCCGCAGTCAACAGGCCGTGGAGCAACTGTTCGCCACGACGATCGCCGAGACCGCCGCGGGTGGCCCCTTGGTGGTTCTGATCGATGAGGTCGAGACGCTGGCAACCGACCGGCGGCGGATGAGCTTCGAGGCGAATCCAGCAGATGTGCACCGTGCGGTGGACGCGGCCCTGGTGGGGCTCGATCAAGTGGCACGAGTGCACCGGGATGTGCTGTTCCTGGCCACCTCCAACTTCCCGGAGGCGATTGACGGCGCCTTGTTGAGTCGGGCAGACCTCGTTGCGCGAATCGACCTTCCCAATCTCGCCGCTCGACGGGCGATCCTCGGGGACACCTTGCGCGCGCTTGCGGACGCGTTTCCCAAGGCTCCTGGGCTCCTTGCCCCGAAGTTCCTGGATCGCGCGGCACGTGCGTCCAGTGGCCTCGACGGGCGTCGGCTCCGGAAAGTGGTCGCGAGCGCCGCCGGCCGGAGCGATGCGTCCACGACCGACCCCGGCCACATCAGCCCCGATGACTTGCTGGATGCGATCAAGGAAGCAACAGAGGGGACAGAGCCATGACCGCCATGGCGCGTCGCATTCGTGCCATTCCCGTCCGCACCGCATCTGGGGCGTGGGCGTTCGTTGTTGATCTCATCGTGTCTGGGAACGATGAGATGCGCCCCTACCTCAAGCGAGCAGGTAACGCAGGCGCCATGGTAATCGCTGAGGAGCATACCCAGTTGAGCCCGATGGTTCTGTCGGGGTGTGGCCCCCAAGTCCGGATCTACACGCTCCACGGGCCCACGGCGATCGATGGCGATTGCGCGAACGAGCAGGGACTCGTTATCACCGCCACCGAGGACTGGATTCTCGCGATACCGGCAACGGGGGCTGACTTCGATCTGGTTGATGCAGCCCTGGCTGGTATCGCCCATGTGACCGTTTATGACCCGGACAAGAGCAAGGCTTCGACGGCTTCCGCCACCGCCCCGAGGGCGCGAGGGCGGGTCACGGTTGATCTCAATGCGCTGAGGGAGTAGCAGATGGCCACCACTGTCCACGTCAACGTACACGCATATACCACGACCCACGTCGCGACAAACTTGATCCGCAGCCTTAAGCAGATCGTTGTCGCCTGCGGCCTGGACGCGTCCAAACTCCTCGGCATCTGGCAGATCCTGGAACGGGGTGTAGCCGTCTGGCTCGGTGACGGTCACCTCCGGCGGCTCATCCTCGAGGTCTATGACCCCGCCACGAAGCGTCTGGCAACGCGGTTCGACTTCGAGATCGACTACGGATACCACGCCCTCGGCAACGGGGACCTGTGGCTTGACCCCGACACGGTCAACTACGCCGTTCGCAAGTGCGGTGCTGTGCCGTCAAGTTGCTGGTACGACATCCTTGCCCAAGCAGCGCCCGGTCACCGACACGTAGACGGATGGACGACGGGAATTCTTCGGTCGACTGCCGGCTTGCGACGTCGCGGTGTTGGGGCCGCGGTCGGCGGCGGCAACCTCGGCGCCTCGCTCAACTACTGGAGGTCGTGATGCTGACGGTCGATGAAGCCTTCACCAAGTTCAAAACGCGCCTGGAGCTGACCGCTGGGGAGCAGCAGGATGCCAGTAGCCGCCAGCGTCGCATCCGGGAGATCATTGGCGCGGCGTTCGATGTTGAAAACGACTTCCTAACTGGCTCCTACAGTCGGCACACCAAGACGAAGCCTCTTAAGGACGTGGACATCTTCATCGCACTCGGCGAAAAAGAAGTCCATTACCGGCATGAACCTCCCGATAGTGTTCTCGGGGCGTTCCGCAATGTGCTCGCCAAAGAGTATGGGGACCACCGGGTAGTCGTGCAGCGGCGCTCTGTCAGGGTTGACTTCGGCGTGACACTCGTGGATGACCTCACGGGCGGAGTGATGTCCTTCGACGTGACGCCAGCCTTCACCAGCGGCGGACACTACGTGATCCCCGACCGCAACACCGGTGGCTGGATGCCCACGAACCCACGCGTGCATGCTGACAAGGCGACTGAAGCCAACGAAAAGTGCGAGACCCGTTGGAAGCCTGTCGTGAAGATGGTCAAGAAATGGAACGACCACCATGACAAGCCGATCAAGCCTCCGTTTCTCATCGAGGTCATGTCGCTCGACCTGCTGACCGACTGGAGTGGATCCTTCCCACGGGAGCTCAAGGCGTGGTTTGCAACAGGGATCGACGCGGTTGACGAGAATTGGCCCGATCCGGCGGGTCTTGGACACGCCGTAAGCGACCGGATGTCCAGCGAGCCAGGCCTTCTGGCGGCTGCACGAACCGCCCTGCGGCAGGCTGAAGCGCTGTGCACCGAAGCGCTCAACCACGAGCGAAACGGTCGGATGGGTGCGGCCCTCGATGTCTGGCAGCAGCTGTTCGGGCCGGCATTCGCCAAGAGTTGAGTCGAGGATGGTGTCCATGGATTCTCCGGTTGCGATGATCAGCTACTCGTCGGCCGATCAGGAGGCAGCTGAGCTCCTGCACGACGAATTGGCTCTCCGATGTTTCAGAGTGATCCATGACGGCCACACCTTCACCGACGGGAGCCGCATCCAAACAGACATGGCCGAGGGTGTGGAGAGCTGCGATGTCTTTGTGGCCTACCTGACACCAAACAGCCTGTACCTCGACCGTCACCCTGACCAACCCCGTCCCGCTCTGGTTGGAGAACTCCTCCCTGCCCTCCGCCGTCGGCGGACCAGTCTGGGCGACGGCAAGGGAGGAAAGCCGATTATCATCCTCCTTTTACATGGGCTCGGTGACCGACAGGCTGCGAGCGAGACGATCCGCCAGCTGACCGGAGAGCGCGTTGACAGTATCTGGAGCACCTGGCTCGACCAGGACACCGATCATATCACGCAGGCCGAGGCCGCCGACGTAGCCGAGAGTGCGCTCCGGGCTCTGCTCGAGCGCGACGGCCAGGTTCAGCCAATCGAGCTGTTCGTGGCAACCCGTGGCACCGGTCCCCCGTCGCGGCGTTTCACCATTGACGGTGCACGCCTGTTCGGAGGCGACCGCAGGCCTGGGGACCCGTCGAATTGGGCGCGCCTTGCCGCGGCCGTCCAATCGGTGCGACGCCACATGGAGGCCGTTGCTGGCGGAGGGCCTCTCCGCATCGAACTGGCCTGTCACCTGAGCGCGGCACTTGCCACTGGTCGGACGTTTCATCAGGCGACCAGATGGAAGCCAACCTTCGTGACCCGGCACGGCGAAGCTACGCCAGCGACCCACAGCAACGGGGGTGACCTCAAGGGCGATTTCGAGCGACACGCCGAATCCGGTGATCTCATAGTCGACGTCGACCTGCTCGGACATAATGTTTCGGCCCTTACCGACGAAACAGCGGGGCGGCTGCCGCCAGCCGGCGGCCGCATCAGCCTCCGTAGAGCGGGGTCGGGTGACCTTTCGGCCGAGGAGATCAGTCAGTTGGCGCGAACGACCGCCGACCGTATCCGCAAGGGCCACGCGACCTTGAGGCCCAACCGGATCCACCTAGCAATGTCAGCTCCCGCCGCCTATGCCGGCCTGCTCGGACACCACCTGACAGCCCTGGAGGCTGACATCGTCACATACGAGCTGGCCGGGGGCGCATACACGGTAGCCATGACGGTTCGCGGAGCCACACCGTAGTCCTCGGCAACGGTTGAACTAAGGGACAGTCGTGATGCGATCTGGGATATACTGGGAGGTGCGAGGCAGCGCCGCCTGTTACTCTCCCGGCAGCGGTGACAGAAGACCTCGTTCAATGAGCGTTCGAAAGTGGGTCGTCACGCTCGTAGCCAGCGCGGGATCGCGCACCAACAACCCGATCTCGATATTCCGGTCGAGCGCCGCCCCAGTGAGATTCGCTGACGTCACGGACACCGCCTCGTCGTCGGCCACGACCGCCTTGGCATGGAGAACCCCGCCCGGACCATCCGGGTCCGGCGCGCGCGGGTCATAATAGACGTTCGGACGCGACGAGCCCGGCCACTCGACTTTCCAGAAGCGATCAGCGAACCGTCGGACCAGCTGCTCCGCGGTTCTGGTATCGCCCCTCTTACGCTGGATGTTAAGCAGCACAGTAACACGAGGCCGGGGTCGGGCGTCCACATACGCCGGGCAAGAACCTCAAAGGCCCTTGGGCCATCGAAGAACGCGTAGGTGCTGACCCAGGCGGAATGTTCCGCGCCGTCCAGTAGTTCCTCGTACACCCGTCGGGTATCGCGCGCGTGGAGCCAGGGTACCTCCAGACCGGACCATACGAGATCCGCCCTCGGGATGCGGGCCGCAGCCTGCTCCACGTTTTCAATCCACGCCGCAGCCGCCGGCCCGGAGATGCCCAGGTGCCCGAGCTCCGACAACGCCGTGACGATGTGTTCGACGCCGCCCTCTCCTCCCAGCACCGATTGCAACGAAGACTTGGAATACGGGACCGCGACGATGGGCCTGAGAGGAGTTGACGCGTTAGCGGACGCGAGAGGTGTGGAGGGGCAATGGGGGCGTCACGCGAAGCGCACGGGAGTGGGGTGGCTGCGGGGAGTGGCCGTGAACCTCCGACCTCACGCTTATCAGGCGGTGAGGGGTAAGGCTAGGACTCCGGTAAGTTCTCCGATTTCAAGGCGATTCCCCACGATCTGCACGGAATCTGAACTGACGAATCCGAGGGATTCGGAGCGTAAAGTGGCACCGGAAGTGGCACCAAGCCACGTTCCGACCGCATGGGCCTCAGGATGTCGAGGAGCTCGGCCGCGGTCCCATGACGGCCGTGACATGGGTCGGCAGACCGGTCGACCAATGCCGCTCGTCCTTCGGCTGAGGGATCAGGAATACAGTGTTGCGGATGTAGGTCTTAAGGTTGTCGTTCACCTCGGTGGACGCGTCCGAGACGATTCTATCGAACCGAGGATGCTCCGAGATGTTCTCGATTACCGTGAAGAAGTCGGCGTTCACGTCGTGCGGAGCGTCCCTGGGATCGTCCCTGTAGATCTCGACTTGACCAGTCCCGGTTGAGTGACGGATCGCGACGCTGGCGAGCAACCCTGCCTTCCTTTCCACCTCTGACATCGGGGTCACGGAGATATCGAGCTCGACGTACTTGTCCGGCACACTTACCGCCGAGTTCCACTCGCTCGCCGCCATCGTCAACACAGACGAGTTCTCGTACTGCCGAAGCATCGCGTGGAACCGAGGAGCCTGGTTCGAGTAGCTCATGCAGAATCAGCGCGCTCCGACTGTCAGACGGCGGTGCCTCCAAGGCCGAGTAGGTCTCCGAACGAGGTATGGCCGCGCCGGCCGAGGTAGTCGATGGTTAGCTCCGCCTGGCTCCTGGCCTCCCCCCCGGCCTTCATCGCCGCTTCCAGTATCTGCCTCGCTGAATTGAGCCAGCCTTGTATGCGCCACCCCTCTCGGTCGCCACGCACCATGCGGTCCAGGATGCGAGCCACCTTGGCAATGTCCACGGAAGCGATCTTGGCGAGCTGCTCCGCGATGGCGTGATCTGGCTCCGGCGTCGCAGTAGCCTCCATGAAGCTCTCCAGTCGCTCGAGTGCCCATTGCTCGGGCAGTTGCCCGGAGGAGAGCCACATTCCGAAGAACCAGCCGTCCGGCCTCTGCTGCACAGTGCGGCCATCGAAATGCTGTTGAATCCGACGCCGCAGCCGTTCGTCGCCCAAGTCCGCGCACGTGCGAGCGACTTCCGCTCTTCGGAACAATAGAGGAGGCGCTTGAAGTCCCAGGTCATGTAACCGGCGGACGGAACCCCGCCCGCGACGGAAACGCCCGCGCCAAGCAACCACATGACGTTGGGCGATCTCGCGGCATACGTTCGGATGAACTCAGCAAGGCCCAGATTGCCTCCCAGCACGCCGGAGCATTGATTGAACATCCTAGCTGACGTCCCGACGTCGCGGTAGCTTCTCCGTCCTCCGAAAGCGGGAGGTGCGGGCTCATGACCGACAGAATCGACAAGGAGGCTTTCGTAGCGGCCGAGGCTTGCCTGACGCAGGGGTGGTATCTCCATAGGGCGATCCGCGGGGCTCCGTCTCCCGGGCTCGAATGGCGCTTCTTCGTAGGTGCCCAAGTCGCGACGATTGCCAGGGAGCAGTTAGGCGCGGCACCTATGCTGCCCAGAAGCCCAGTCGAGAAGGCCGTCGCCACCACTGCCTCGACGTTGACTCGTGCAGAGGTCTCCCTGGCCTATGAGGCCACGTTTGCCAGCGACCACCTTGTCGCCCGCGCCGACGCCGTTCGCAAAAACGGCCGCACCTGGGATCTAATCGAAGTGAAGTCTGGGAAGCTGCCCAAGGACATGAACCCCGAGAGGGTTAAGTCCGACTACATCGATGACATTGCCTTCACGACTCTCGTCGCACAGAACGCTGGCCTGGCGGTCGAGAGGTGTATCCTGATTCTCATCCGGCCAGACTACCGCTGCGGCATGCCGATGGGCGCACTGCTGGGGGAGATTGATGTCACCGACCTCGCCATGGCTCGCGCCCGGGAGTTCGCCGCAATGGTTCCCCAGGTGTCGAAGTCGCTCTGTGGGGACGATCGGCCTGAGCCCGCGCTGAATCGTGCATGCAAGGCGTGTGACTTCTACGAGACGCAGTGCATTGGGCGTGGAATCGCCGATCCCGTCTTCCTCCTGCCCGGGTTGCGCGGAAAGCGGTTCGAGCAACTGCGACCGTATGGCCGGATCTCGGCACTACCGGAAGACGCGGACCTTACAGAACCGCAGAGGCGTGTTGCGACCGTATTCCGCACAGGGAAGCCGCTCGTCGAGGCCGGGCTCAGCCACATTGATGGGGTGGTCTGGCCCGCATGCTATCTGGACTTCGAGAGCGTGAACCCTGCGATCCCATGGTTCGCAAATGATGAGCCCTACGAACAAATTCCGTTTCAGTTCTCGGTCCATGTCTGCGATTCGGTCGGCCACGTAAGCGCGCATTGGGAGTATATCGCGCCCGTGGACGGAGACTGGCGTCAGGCGTTGGCCACCCAGCTTCTCGCGAAGCTCGGCGATCGTGGATCGATACTGATGTACTCACCTTTCGAGCATCGGATGATCAGGTACCTTGCGAGAACTCAGCTCGCACTCGCGGATCAGCTTCTGGCATTGGTGCCGCGCCTCTTTGACCTTGAACCCGTGTTCAAGAACGGCTATTGCCACGCCGGCTTTCGTGGACGCACCTCTATCAAGGAGACGCTGCCGACAATGGTCAAGGAACTGAGCTACGAGGAACTGGACGTGCGCAACGGAAGCGACGCCGCGGCTTTGTTTGCGCTCACCAGAGTTGGCCGGTACCCGACCCGGGACTGGGATGGGCACAGGGCACACCTGCTCAAGTACTGTGAACTTGACACCCTCGCCATGGTGCGCCTGCACCAGGAACTCGCGCGGGTTCGCGCCGAGGCCCCAGAAGGGTCCGACGGGAGCGCCGGGGGACCGTCCGTTGGCCAGTAGATCAAAGCGCGGACGGCCACGACAAGCCGTCCTGCGCCGTGGGTTATCTCGATCCTACGCGGGGTGGCGACAGTGGCGACGAAGAAAGCGATGACTGATCAGACCATCGACGATCTCAAGCTTAGTTCCCGTACCAAACAACGGCTCATCGAGGGGGGATTTCGCAACCTTAGGGATCTTGCCGGCGTCTACTTTCCGCAGCTGTACCAGCGGATCCCCTTCGAGCAGTGCAAGATTCTGCTCAAAGCGCTCCTTGATGCGGACATCCAGGTGCAGTTTTCCGAACCCTCCTGGTCAGAGGAGCAGTGGCACGAGTTTGTGGGAGACATGGTTAAGACCAGAATCCTCTCGTGGCAGGAGGTGGCCGTGGCCGTCTGCGGTGAACTGAACCCGCCCCAGGTCGGCACGGCCATTGCCTCTAATAAGTCCTTTCAACGGAGGTTCCCTCCTCGAGAAACCATGAAGCACGTGATGGAGTGGCTGTATGCGCAGTCGGGGAAGTGCAGCAATTGCGGCACCAGCCTCTTTCTTGAGGCTGATCACATTCACTCCAAACAAGAGTACGAGGAAGCCGGGGAGGATCCACAGGAAGCCGATCGCTTGGAGAACCTGCAACTCCTCTGTAAGCGGTGCAACGTGATTAAACGTCCCTCGCATGCGCTCGGCGGCATCTCCTTTGCACCAGCTCAGAGCGTTCTGATGTGGGTCCTGCTCACGCAGCGTCCGAAGACTCGGGAGGAGTACTATACGCTGTGCCGCAACCACGGCCTCACGATGGCAAGCATTCGCTTCGATGAGGCCTGGGCCCGGGCTGAGTGGCTCAGGCGTGAGGGGCGTTACCCGTAACCAACTCAGATTAGTACCTTCTGGGCTAGCGAGTCCTCAAGGCGCCTTACCCCGAGGTTGAAGTACGCCTCGTCCTTCTCGATGCAGACAGCCCGCTGCCCAAACTGCGCAGCTACAAGCCCTGTAGTCATACTCCCTGCGAATGGATCTAGTACCAAGGCACCGCTCGGGAGCGTGCTGCATAACAGGCGTGGTATGGCCTCTGGAAACGGGGCACTGTGACCGTGGCGGTTTTGGCCTCGTATCATTTTGATGACTGGCTTCTGCTGGATGAGATCGGGAAAACGGGGACTCCATTCGACCTTGTCGGCTGGCTTCCGGAACACAAATATGTGCTCCCAGCAGTTGAAAGGGGCCTGGTAATACGGCGAGAAGTTGCCATTGTTGAACGCTCGCTTCCCTTCAATCTCGCCCTTATCCCAAACAATATTCCCCACGCACTGGAAACCGATCCTGGCGAAGAGGTCGAGGACATACGCACCCAGAATCATTCTCTTCTGCCCCATGGCCGAAAGGGACACCGTCTTCTCATTGTCAAAGTAGTCAAAGATGTTGAAGAGATAGTTGGCGCCGGGGCGCATCACCCTGAACACGTGGCGATTAACGTTGTACATGTCATAAAGGTAAGTATAGATGTTCTCCCACTGTGAATATTCGCGGGCGTTAAAGTAGGGCGGCGATGTCACGGCGCCATCGACGGACGCCTCTTCTAACGTGGACAACACCTCGAACGAATCACCACTAAACGCGATAATCCCTTCGC
>Ga0214472_10006640_pt1 | contig 12128 bp, 5 predicted proteins | sample RVTome_6_FD_207662 | JGI IMG/M metagenome (GOLD analysis project Ga0214472, IMG submission 207662) | Soil microbial communities from uranium-contaminated site in the Upper Colorado River Basin, Wyoming, United States - RVT140D175 | ecosystem: Environmental > Terrestrial > Soil > Contaminated >...
GCAAACCCTGCTGGACATCTACCTGCTGGAAAAGGCGGTGTATGAAGTCGGGTACGAGCTCAATAACCGCCCCGATTGGGTGAGAGTCCCCCTTCAGGGCATCCTGCAGTCGTTGGGTGAACCGGCATGATCTCCACCCCCAGGCTCCGGGGACTGGCAAAGTTGGCGGCCCTTTACGGTGTTCAGGCCACTTACTTCGGCGCCGACGGCCAGCGCCATTCGGCGCCGACCGAGTCCATCATGGCGGCCCTGCGAGGATTGGGCGCCAGCGTCACATCGCCTGACGACGCCCCCGCCGCACTGAGAGAAAAGCAGCAGCAGGTCTGGCAGCGCCGATTGGAACCGGTAACCGTGGCCTGGGACGGTCATATTATTGAGCTGGCCGCCCGGCTTCCCCGTAGCCTGTCGGAAGCTTCGTGGGAGTGCCGGCTCACCCTGGAAAGCGGCGAGCAGCGGACCTGGGCCTGCTCCGGGACCGACCTGCCCCGGTTAGATACCGCCGAAGTGGAGGGAATCTCTTATGTGGTAAAACGAATTCCCGTCCCCGAAAAGCTGGTCTCAAAGCTCCCCTGGGGTTATCACCAGCTTTCGTTGGAGATACCCGGACTCCCGCCGGCCCAAACTTTGATCATATCTGCGCCCACCAGAGCATATAGTCGCTTTGAAAAAGGCCAGGCGCCCGCCTGGGGAGTGTTCCTGCCGCTGTATGCTTTGCGGAGTCACACCAGCCCTTTTTCCAGTGGCGACTTTTCCAGCTTGAAGGCATTTTCCCAATGGACCGGCGCCCGGGGAGGGAGCCTGGTAGCGACCCTCCCCATATTGCCGGCCTTTCTGGACCATCCCTGCGACCCCAGCCCCTACTCTCCGGTCAGCCGTCTCCTGTGGAACGAGTTCTACGTGGATATTTCCCGAGTTCCGGAACTGGAACGGTGCCCGGAGGCCCAGGCAATCATGGCATCCGGTCCGTTCCGAGCAGCTTTGGACCGGCTGGGCCAGTCCCCCCTGGTGGACTACCGGAAAGAGATGGCGTTGAAGCGGCAGGTGCTGGAGCAACTGGCCCGTTGCACCTCCGATGCCCGGGCGGACCAGCTGGACCGGTTTCTGGCCGGCCGGCCTGAAGTAGAAGACTATGCCGGCTTTCGAGCGGTAATGGAGAAACGCGGCGAGGTGTGGCATCGTTGGCCCCAGAGGCTGCGGGACGGCGTCGTGAGCAGCCACGATTATGACGATAGCGCCCGGCGTTACCATGCCTATGTGCAATGGCTGGCGCAGGAACAGGTGCAGGAGCTGTCCCCCCCGGGCCGCAATGGCGGGGCGGGTCTCTACCTGGACTTGCCGCTGGGGGTCCATCCCGAGGGCTACGACTCCTGGCGCCGGCAGGACCTGTTTGTGGCTGACTGCGCCGTGGGCGCACCCCCGGACCCGCTATCGGAGGCCGGACAGAACTGGGGTTTCTCGCCCATGCATCCCCAGAACCTTCGCGAATCCGGCTACGACTACTATATTGCCTACCTGCGGCACCATTTTGCCGCCGCCGACTTGCTGCGGATCGACCATGTAATGGGCCTGCACCGCCTGTTCTGGATACCCCAGGGCATGGACGGTAGTGCCGGCCTGTACGTGCGGTATCCCGCCGAGGAAACTTACGCCATTCTTAGCCTGGAATCTCACCGAAACCGGGTCGGCCTGGTGGGAGAAGACCTGGGTACCGTACCTCCCGGAGTCCGGCCGGCGATGCGCCGTCATGGCCTGCTGGGTATGCATGTGGCCTACTTTCAGATGGCGGCAGGACCGGAGCAGGCTCTGAATCCCGTCCCACCCAATGCCCTGGCCAGCATCAATACCCATGACCTGCCGCCTTTTGCCTCCTTCTGGCAGGGCCTGGATATCGCCCACCGCCAGAATTTGGCCCAACAAAGCGACTCCGCCCCTGGACAGGAATTGGAGGACAGGAGCAAACTAAAGGAGGGCCTGATCGGCTTTCTCCACCGCCAGGGGCAACTTGCGCCGGGGGATCAGGCGGCGCATTCAGTACTGGCGGCGGTCCTGGCCTGGCTGGGCCGGAGCCAGGCCCCAATGGTGCTGGTCAATCTGGAGGACCTGTGGCTGGAGACCCGGCCGCAGAATATACCAGGCACCAGCGAGGAGTACCCGAACTGGCGTCACAAAGCCCGCTTTAGCCTGGAAGAGTTCGGCCGGATGCCCCAGGTGGTCGAGGTGCTTGACCAGTTAAATGCTCAGCGAAAATTGATGCAGAACTTGTACCGTACGGGAGGTAACATGGCCAATACCAGACCGGTATCCTTTCATATCAGTGCTCCCAATGCCAAATCGGTTGCCGTTTCCGGTGATTTTAACGGCTGGAATCGCGCTCCCCGGAGCCTGCGCCGGCGCAAAGACGGGGTCTGGTGGGGCGTGCTCCGCCTTTCCCCAGGGGTATACCAGTACAAATTCCTGATCGATGGCATGCACTGGCAGGAAGACCCGGCCAATCCCAACCAGGTGCCCAACGACCTGGGCACTCATAATTCAGTGCTCGAGGTAGCCTGACCCATGCTCGATCCCGGCGCCGCGACCAACGTCCGGTACGATGTTTCGTTGCTTTCCGATGATGACCTGTACCTCTTTAACGAAGGCTCTCACCTTCGCCTGTATGAGAAGTTGGGGTCGCACCGGTTGACCTGGAACGGTACGCCAGGGACCTATTTTGCGGTTTGGGCGCCCAACGCCGAACAGGTCTTCGTCATGGGAGACTTCAACGGCTGGGATAAAGGCAACCGTCCCCTGCGGGCCAAGGGAAGCTCGGGCATCTGGGAAGGATTCATCCCCGGTCTGGGACAATGGGCCAACTATAAGTACCATGTGGTTTCCAAATATGGTGACTACCGGGTGGATAAAGCTGATCCTTTCGCGGTCCACCAGGAGACACCGCCCCGGACCGGCTCCATTGTCACCACCCTGGACTACTCCTGGGGCGACCAGGACTGGATGGCAGCCCGGCAGCGGCGCAACGCGCGGGATGCTCCTATCTCCGTCTATGAGATGCATCTGGGGTCCTGGATGCGGCTGCCGGAAGAAGGCAACCGGTCCCTGAACTACCGGGAGTTGGCCCCCAGATTATTGGCCCACTTGCAGCGCATGGGCTTCACCCACGTGCAGTTTCTGCCGGTTATGGAGCACCCATTCTACGGTTCCTGGGGCTATCAGACCACTGGTTACTTCGCGCCCACCAGTCGTTACGGGACTCCCCAGGACTTCATGTACCTGATTGATCAACTTCACCAGCACGACATCGGAGTCTTCCTGGACTGGGTGCCTTCCCACTTCCCCACCGACGAGCATGGCCTGGCCTACTTCGACGGCAGCCACCTGTACGAGCACGCCGATCCCCAGAAGGGTTATCACCCGGACTGGCACAGCTACATCTTCAACTTCGGGCGCCATGAGGTCCGCAGCTTCCTGCTCAGCAGCGCCTGCTACTGGCTGGACCAGTACCATGCCGACGGTATACGGGTGGATGCGGTGGCGTCAATGCTTTACCTGGACTACTCCCGCAAAGCCGGGGAGTGGATTCCCAACCAGTACGGTGGCCGCGAAAACCTGGAAGCCATCGACTTTCTGCGCCACTTCAACCAGGCGGTCTATCAAGGGTTCCCCGACGTCCAGACCATCGCCGAAGAGTCTACTGATTGGCCGATGGTGTCCCGACCTGCCTACGTGGGTGGGCTGGGTTTCGGCATGAAATGGGACATGGGCTGGATGCATGACACTCTGCAATACATGTCGCTGGACCCGGTCCACCGGAAATATCACCACAACCAGCTGACCTTTCGCCAGATTTACGCCTTTTCGGAGAATTTCATGCTTCCCCTGTCGCACGACGAGGTGGTCCACGGCAAGGGTTCGCTGCTGGGCAAAATGCCCGGGGACGACTGGCAGAAATTCGCCAATTTGCGGCTCCTCTACGGCTACATGTACGCCCAACCCGGCAAGAAGCTCCTGTTCATGGGAGCGGAATTGGCGCAATGGTCGGAATGGGACCATGAAGCCAGCCTCCAGTGGCACCTGGCGGACTACGACCGCCACGACGAGATCCGGCGTTGGGTGGACGAACTCAACTGGTTCTACCGGAGGGAGCCCGCCCTCCATGAACTTGACCTGGACCCCGCGGGTTTCGCCTGGATTGATGCCAACGATGCCGAGAACAGCGCGCTGAGCTTTATTCGCAAAGGGACGTCCACCAAGGATATAATCCTGGCCCTCTGCAACTTCACCCCGGTGCCCCGGCAGAACTATCGGGTAGGCGTGCCGCGAGGCGGTTACTGGCAGGAAGTTATGAACAGCGATGCTCGGGAATACGGCGGCAGCGGTCAGGGCAACATCGGCGGAGTTGACGCCACGCCGGTGCCCCTTCACGGGCACAACCAGTCGTTGACCATTACCCTGCCGCCGCTGTCGGTCCTGTTCTTCAAGAACTCGATAGAATAACGTGGACCCGGCCCGGTTTCCTTCAGCAGACCACCAGGCCGCCCCCGGGGCTGCTTGCCTCGGGGACGGCCGCGGCCGTTTTCGCGTCTGGGCGCCGCTAGCGCAACAGGTTGAAGTCCACATCGTCGGACCGGAAGAGCGCTGGGAATCCCTGGTCCGGGATGAATCGGGGTACCATCAGGGAACGCTGGAGGGGATCCCTCCGGGGACCCGCTACTTTTACCGGCTGGATGGCAACATAGATCGCCCCGACCCGGCATCCCACTTTCAGCCCGAGGGCGTCCACGGACCGTCCCAAGTGACCGGCCCGGACTTCCCCTGGAACGACCACCACTGGCCGGGCGTACTGCTCGAAGATTACATCGCCTACGAGTTGCACGTGGGGGTTTTCACCAGCGAAGGGACCTTTGATGCGGTTATCCCGCATCTGGACGACCTCAAGTCCCTGGGGATTACTGCTGTCGAGCTAATGCCGGTGGCCCAGTTTCCCGGCGAACGGAACTGGGGTTACGACGGGGTGGGCCTTTTTGCGGCGCAAAATTCCTACGGTGGCCCGGAAGGTCTCAAGAGGTTGGTTGACGCTTGCCATCAGCGGGGACTGGCGTTAATCCTGGACGTGGTGTACAACCACCTGGGGCCGGAAGGGAATTACCTGTCGGAATTTGGCCCCTATTTTACTGACCGGTATCACACTCCCTGGGGAAGGGCCCTGAATTTCGATGGGGCCGGCAGCGACGAAGTACGCCGGTTCTTCATCGAAAATGCCCTCTATTGGATCACCGATTGCCATATCGACGCGCTGCGTCTGGATGCGGTGCACGCCATTCTTGACCGTTCGCCGAGGACCTTTCTCGAAGAGTTGGTAACCGCAGTTCAAGTGGCAGCGGAGCGGCTTGACCGGAGAATCTATCTCATCGCGGAGAGCGCCGCCAACGACGTCCGGCTGCTGCGTTCCCAGGATACCGGGGGCGTCGGGGCCGACGCCCAGTGGAGCGATGACTTCCACCATTGCCTGCATACCTTGCTGACCGGGGAGCGAAACGGCTATTATCAGGACTACGGGCAGGTCCATCAGCTAGTCAAGGCCATCAGGGAAGGATTCGTTTATTCAGGCGGATATTCAACTTATCGCCGACATAAGCATGGGACTTCTTCCCGGGCGATTCCAGCCCATCGGCTGGTGGTCTGCGCCCAGAACCACGACCAGGTGGGAAACCGAATGCTGGGCGAACGGTTGAGTCAACTGGTCTCCTTTGAGGCCCTGAAGCTATCCGCCGGCGTCCTGCTGCTCACCCCCTTTGTTCCCCTCCTGTTCATGGGGGAAGAGTACGGTGAAACTGCGCCATTCCCCTACTTCATCAGTCACTCGGAACCGGATCTGGTGGAGGCAGTACGGCGGGGACGTCAGGCGGAGTTTGCCGCCTTGCAGCAGGATGGCGAACCGCCCGATCCTCAGGACCCGGCAACCTTCGACCGCGCCAGGCTCAACCATCAGTTGCGGCAACAGGAACCTCACCGGACACTTCAGGAACTGTATCAGGAGTTGCTCCGGACCCGTAAGTCCGTGCCCGCGCTGGCAAACCTGACTAAAGAGGACCTGGAAGTCTTGGGATACGAAAATCCCCCGGTCCTGTTGCTCCGCCGCTGGCGCGGCCAGGGTCAGGTGGCTGCGGCATTTAACTTTGGCACCGGTCCGGCTTCGGCCGTGGTGCCGCTGCCTGCGGGGGCCTGGCATAAGTTGGTGGACTCCGCCGAAAAACGGTGGAAGGGCCCGGGCAGCCATACACCGCGGGAGCTGACGTCGGAAGGAATGGTTAGCTTAAACCTTCCTGCCCAGTCCTTTATCCTGCTGCAACGCTCCAACACCCAGTAATCGGACCGCGATTCCGCAGGAATGGCACCGACCCGGATGCCGGCAGAATTTCGTACGATACGATATGTGGCTAACAGAGCTATTGGAAGAGGGTAAATTGGAAAAATATATTTGTGTGCATGGTCATTTTTACCAACCCCCCCGCGAAAACCCCTGGCTGGAAGCCATCGAGTTACAGGACTCGGCCTATCCCTATCACGACTGGAACCAGCGCATCACCGCCGAGTGCTACGCTCAAAACACCGCCTCCCGCCGTCTTGACGAGGGGGGACAGATTGTTGAACTGGTCAATAACTACTCCAGGATCAGCTTCAATATGGGACCAACCCTGTTGAGCTGGCTGGAGGTCAATGCGGCGGACACCTACCGGGAAATTCTTGAGGCAGACCGGCTCAGCCAGGAACGCTTTTCCGGTCATGGCTCGGCGCTGGGCCAGGTGTACAACCACATGATCCTGCCCCTGGCGAATCGGGAGGACAAGTACACTCAGGTCCATTGGGGAATCCAGGACTTTGAGCACCGTTTTGGACGCAAGCCGGAGGGTATGTGGCTGCCGGAAACCGCCGTGGACTGGGAGACGCTGGAAGTACTGGCCGAATTGGGGATCAGGTTTACCATCCTGGCCCCGCACCAGGCGACCCAGACCCGCCGGATCGGAGCTCGCAACTGGAGAGACGTTAGCAATGGGGGAATCGACCCGACCAGGGCATATTTGTTGCGATTGCCCTCCCGGCGGACCATCAGCATCTTCTTCTACGACGGGCCGATTTCTCGTGCAATTGCCTTTGAAGGGCTGCTCAACAGCGGAGAAGGCTTTGCCCGTCGACTTTTGGGGGCCGTCTCCGACCAGCGCGACTGGCCCCAGTTGGTTCACATCGCCACCGATGGCGAGTCCTACGGGCACCACCACCGCTACGGGGACATGGCCCTGGCCTACGCCCTGCACTACATCGAGACCAATCAACTGGCCCGACTGACCAATTATGGAGAATACCTGGAGAAGCATCCCCCCACTCAGGAAGTCGTGATTGCCGACAAGACTGCCTGGAGTTGTGCTCACGGGATTGAGCGCTGGCGCAGTAATTGTGGCTGCAATTCGGGAGGAAACCCCAGATGGAACCAGGAATGGCGCGCTCCCCTGCGGGCGGCCTTTGACTGGTTGCGGGATACCATATCCCGGGCGTACCAGGAATCGGCCAGGACCCTGTTCCGTGACCCGAGGGCCGTCCGCAACGACTATATTCAGGTCGTCCTTGACCGTTCCTCCCGGGGGCTCGACGCGTTCCTCGCCCGGCACGCCACCCATGAATTGAGCTTTGAAGAAAGGATCACCGCCATCAAGCTGCTGGAGATGCAGCGTCAGACCATGTTGATGTACACCAGTTGCGGGTGGTTCTTCGACGAGCTATCGGGTATCGAGACGGTGCAGGTAATTCAGTACGCCGCCCGGGCGGTGCAACTGGCCCAGGAGACCTCTGGTGACGCTATTGAGCCCCAATTTCTGGACCTCCTGGCCCAGGCCAAAAGCAACATTCCAGCCCATCAAGACGGCCGCTGGATCTATGAGAATTGGGTCCGGGGCGCCGTAGTGGACCTCACCAAAGTAGCGGCCCATTACGCCGTAAGCTCCCTCTTCGAGGAATACTCCGGGGAGTCGGTAATTTATGGCTATGCCATTAATTTAGATGACCATCAGGTATTTGAGGCCGGCCGGGCCCGGCTGGCCATCGGGCGGGCCCGGGTCATCCACCAGATCATCCAGGAGGGGGCTACCCTGACCTTTGTGGTCCTGCATCTCGGCGACCACAACCTCAACGCCGATGTCCGGCAGTATCAGGGAGAGGAAGCCTATCAGGCAATGGTTAAAGAATTGTCCCAGATCTTTGGGCGGGGAGAATTCACTGAGGTGATCCGGGTGATGGACCGGCATTTTGGTCAGTCCAGACACTCACTGCGTTCCCTATTCAAGGATGAGCAGCGTAAAGTCCTGGAGCAGGTCCTGGAATCGACCATGGCCGGCATTGAAGCGGTCTACCGGCAGCAGTACGAGAACAACTATCCGCTGATGCGCTTCCTCATCGACCTGAGAAACCCGATACCAAGGGCTCTCCATGCGGCGGCCGAGTTCATCGTCAATACCGACCTGCGCACGTCCTTATCCCAGGATGACCTGGACCCCGAGCGAATCGAAGGCTTGCTGAATGATGCCCGAGCCGGCGACTTGCATCTGGACGGTGAAGGGCTGGGGCTGCTCTTGCGGCAAAACGTCGAAAGCATGATGGAGCGGTTTTCCAGCGCACCCAATGAGGACCACATCCTGGAACGGCTGGTCCAGGCCGCTGGGTTGGCCAACGCCATGCCCTTCGAAGTGGACCTGTGGCGGGTACAGAACCTCTACTACGAACTACTGCACGGTGTGTTCCCATTTTTTCGGGACCGGGCAGGCCAGGGGGATGCCGGCGCCCAGGAGTGGGTGAATCAGTTCACTGCCCTGGGCCAGCAACTGTCGGTCAAGGTGGGATGAATGGCCGGTTACCGGGTCCCCATAGCCACTTATCGCCTTCAATTCAACCAGGGCTTTACCTTTAACGACGCCCGGGCCCTGGTGCCTTATCTGCACCGGCTGGGTATCTCCCACATCTACGCCTCCCCGATCTTCCGGGCCCGCTCGGGCAGTTCCCACGGCTACGACGTTACGGACCCCACCCGGCTCAACCCGGAATTGGGCACCGAGCCAGAATTTGAAGCCCTGGTCCGGGAGTTGAAGACCCACGGAATGGGCCTCATGCTGGACCTGGTGCCCAACCATATGGCGGCCAGTCCGGAGAACCCCTGGTGGGTGGACCTGTTGGAAAACGGCCCATCCTCTCCCTACGCCCGCTTCTTCGACGTCGACTGGAAACCGGCGGCAGGCACCACCAGGAACCAGGTGGTCCTGCCGATTCTAGGGAAGCCCTATCACGAAGTCTTGGAATCCGGCGAATTGGTCCTGGCGCTGGACGAAGCCGGACTGAACGTGCGCTACTTCAATTACCGGCTGCCGCTGGAGGTGAAATCCTACGGTATGGTCCTCTCCCGGATGCTGGACTCCCATCAGTCCAGTGCGGGCAGCGCCGCTCCCCAGCCCAACCACCTGTCAGCCATCATCGCCGCTATTGAGGGCCTGTCTCCCTACGACGAAACCAGCCCGCAGGACTTGACGGCCAGACACCGGTCAACGCGACGCATCAAGGAACAGTTGCTCGACCGGTCAAAGGATACGCCCGGAGTCTCCCATTACCTGGAGCAAACTCTGGCTTTCTTCAATGGTGAATCGGGGGATCCGGCCAGTTTCGACCGGATGCATCAGCTGTTGTGCCGTCAACCCTACCGGCTGCTCTATTGGAAAACCGGTCGCGACCGGCTAAACTATCGCCGCTTCTTCGACATCGCCGAGCTTGCCGGCGTCCGGGTCGAAGACCCCCAGGTATTTGCCGCGACCCATTCGCTGGCCCGTCGACTGGCCCGGGAAGGAAAGATCGGCGGTCTGCGCCTGGACCACGTTGACGGCCTGTACGATCCGGCCGGTTACCTGCGGCGGTTACAGGAAGAACTGCCCTCCGGCGATATTGGACCGGACCAGAGATCTGCCCAGGATTCAGGTCAAAATTTCTATGTCGTGGTCGAGAAAATCCTCTCCCACGACGAAACATTGCCCTGGGACTGGCCGGTTGCCGGAACCACCGGCTACGACTTCCTCAACGCCCTGAATGGTGTGTTCGTCGACCGGGAGGGGTTTGCCACGCTGGAGCAGGAATACCACCGAATTACCGGTTCACCGGCATCTTTTGAGGACGTGGTCTACACCAACAAGAAGCGGGCGATCACCGATCTGTTTGGCCCTGAGTTCCGGAATCTGACGCGGAGCCTGGCGCAGCTGGCTGAGCCGGACCGGTACGCGGATGACCTGCCGGATGGCGAATTAGCCCGGGCTTTGATCGAGGTCACCGCCTGCCTGACAATATACCGGACCTATCACCACGGAGACGCGATATCCAGTCAGGAACGGGGGTTCATCGGCAGAGCGGTGGCAGAAGCCCGCCGCCGGTCTACCGGGCTGGACCAGCGCGCCCTGGACTTCGTCCAGCGCGTGGCCCTGGGAGAATACCTGGAGGGGTCTGGTCCGGAACAACGAGCGCATTGGGACGGGTTTGTCGCCCGGTGGCGTCAGTTCACCGGGCCGGTGATGGCCAAAGGGCTGGAGGACACTTCCCTGTATTCCTACAATCCACTGGTCTCGCTTAACGAAGTCGGAGGAACGCCCACCGAAGAGCGTCTGTCGGTAGCCACCTTCCACCAGCACAACGCCCGTCAACAGCGCGGCTGGCCCCACAGCTTGAACGCCACCGCCAGCCACGACACCAAGCGAAGCGAGGATGTCAGGGCGAGAATTAACGTGCTATCCGAAATCTCCGAAGCATGGACCCGCCGCCTCCGGCGCTGGATCTCCTGGAACCAGGCCAGCAAACGCCCGGTGGCCGGACGACCACTGCCCGACGTCAATCTGGAGGTGCTACTGTATCAGACTTTGCTGGGGGCCTGGCCGCTGGCTCCCGACCAGGTGCCCCAATTCAAGACGCGGCTGATGCAATACCTGATCAAGGCCGCCCGGGAAGCCAGAACCCACACCAGTTGGATTTCACCGGACCCGGACTACGAGGATGCCCTGGTCCAGTTCGTTGAGGCCATTCTGGAGGATTCCAATGACAATCGGTTCCTCACCGATTTTCTGAAATTTCAGAAAACAGTAGCCTACTATGGGGCCCTCAACTCACTGTCTCAGACCCTGCTTAAAATCACCTCCCCAGGAGTGCCCGACTTTTACCAGGGTATGGAACTGTGGGATTTCAGCCTGGTCGATCCGGACAACCGGCGCCCGGTTGATTTCGGAGGGTGCGCCGAGGCGCTGGACCGCTTGCTGGACGGAACCGCCGGAGGACCGGTACCCATGGTGGAGGGCCTGCTCCGGTCGTGGGAAGACGGGCGGGCGAAGCTTTACGTCACTCACCAGGCCTTGCGGATTCGCCGCGAATTGCCGGAGCTATTCAAGAGGGGTGAGTACATCCCGTTGCCAGCCTCCGGGGACCGAAAAGACCAGGTCTGTGCCTTCGCCCGGCGTCTGGGTGACGCCTGGGCACTGATCGCAGCCCCCCGATTCTACACCCGATTGGTCCGGACGGCCGGGTTGACCTGGGACGCCAGCGTCTGGGGAGGCGACACTTTGGTGCTTCCCGAAAATTTTCCCCAGAAGTGGGATAATGTATTTACCGGAAGTAGCGTTGAGACTCTACCGGCGACTCGGGAACTCCCCCTTTCTACTATCTTCAAGTCGCCGCCCTTCGCGCTGCTATACCGGATCGGTCCTTCGCCGGCGTAATTGAGCGTCATAGAGGCAATAAATGGTCAATGCTAGTTTTGGGGGCGATCGGAAGAAAGGGATGTGGGTCCTGGCCCAAGCCGAGCGGCGCATGGTCAACTGGATGGTGCCCAGGGTACCCTCCTGGCTGGAGACCTACCATCTCACCTTGCTTACCCTGGCCTGGTGCGCAGGCATTGTCCTGGCCAGCCTGATGGCACCACAAAACTTCCACTGGCTGTGGTTGGTATCCGCCTTCATCGCCCTGCAGTACCTGACCGACGTGCTGGACGGCGCGGTGGGCCGCTACCGCAATACCGGTCTGATCAAGTGGGGCTTTTACATGGACCACTTCCTGGACTACCTTTTCCT
>Ga0214472_10006641_pt1 | contig 12127 bp, 10 predicted proteins | sample RVTome_6_FD_207662 | JGI IMG/M metagenome (GOLD analysis project Ga0214472, IMG submission 207662) | Soil microbial communities from uranium-contaminated site in the Upper Colorado River Basin, Wyoming, United States - RVT140D175 | ecosystem: Environmental > Terrestrial > Soil > Contaminated >...
ATTGGCCTGCCAGATCTCGATCAGGGAATTGCGCACCGGTCGGTCGTTCTCGTCGAGCAGCCGGCCTTCGACGATGATCCGCTCACCCATGGGCTCGCCGTTGACGGCGCCGTTGCGGGTGAGGTCATGGTCGAGCTCGCCGACCGCGCCGTGCCCGAACACCGGCCCGGTCAGCTCCGACAGGGTCTGCGGAGTGACCACCAGCGGCTTCTTCGGGCCGCGCAGCACGGTCGACTTGTAGTCGGGGTGCACGAGCGCGGGATGGGCGCCCCAGTCCCGCCTCGAATAGTCACCTGCTTCGCCCGTCATCTCCGTCCTCCCGTCGTGGCGGCCTTCCCCGCAAATCTAGAGCACCGCATCCGTCGCGCAATCGGATTGTCGCTTCCGCGCTCAGGCCAGCGCCGCGATCGACTTCTCCACCACGTCGAGCCCTTCACCGATGATCTCGTCGCTGGCGGTCAGCGGCACCAGGATGCGGATGGTGTTGCCGTAGACCCCGCAGGACAGCAGGATCAGCCCGTTGGCGAGCGCCGTCTGGGTGAGCTTTTTGGTGGTGTCGGCATCGGGATTGCCGTCCTTGTCCAGAAGCTCGAAGGCGATCATGCCGCCCAGGTTGCGGATGTCGCCGATCCGCGGCACGTCGTTGCGCTGCTTGAGGGCGGTGAGCCGGTCGACCGCCATCCTGCCGATTTCGATGCTGCGTTCGAGCAGGCCTTCCTCCTCGATCACCTCGAGCACGGCGAGACCGGCGGCGCAGGCCACCGGATTGCCGCTGTAGGTACCGCCGAGGCCGCCTGGCGCCGGCCCGTCCATGACGTCGGCACGGCCGATCACCCCCGACAGCGGGAAGCCGCCGGCGAGGCTCTTGGCCACGGTCATGAGGTCCGGCTTGACGCCGGAATGCTCGATGGCGAACATCTTGCCGGTCCGCCCGATGCCGGCCTGGATCTCGTCGGAGATGAGCAGGATGCCATGGCTGTCGCACAGCGCCCTCAGCCTCTGCATGAATTGCGGCGAGGCGATGTAGAACCCGCCCTCGCCCTGCACCGGCTCGATGATGATCGCCGCGATCCGCTCCGGCTCCACGTCCGCCTTGAACAGGCGCTCCAGCGCCGCGAATGAGTCGTCTTCGGACACGCCGTGAACCGCCATCGGATAGGGTACGTGATAGATGTCGGCCGGGAACGGCCCGAATCCTGCCTTGTAGGGCACCACCTTGCCGGTCAGCGCCATGGTGAGCAGGCTGCGCCCGTGGAACGCGCCGGCGAACGACACCACGCCCGGGCGCTTGGTGAAGAAGCGCGCCAGCTTGACCGCGTTCTCGACCGCCTCGGCGCCGGTGGTGAAGAAGATGGTCTTGGCGTCGTCGATCGGCGCCAGGTCGTTGAGCTTCTCGGCCAGCGAGATGTAGGACTCGTAGGGCATCACCTGGAAGGCGGTGTGGGTGACCCTGGCCTCCTGCTCGGCGACCGCCTTCATCACCTTCGGGTGGCGGTGGCCGGTGTTGAGCACGGCGATGCCGCCGGCGAAATCGATGTAGCGCTTGCCCTCGACGTCCCACACCTCGGCGTTCTCCGCCCGCTCCGCGAACACCGGCGAGGCGCTGGCCACGCCCCTGGGGACCGCCTTTTCCCTGCGCTTCCACAATTCCGCGTTGCTCATGACATCTGTCCTTTCGTAACCGGCACGACCGCGCCCCGCGCGCGGCCGGCACGGCATCGGTCAATCGATGATATCGGATAGTCGATGGTACCCCGTAGGGGAATCGAACCCCTGTTTCCGCCGTGAGAGGGCGGCGTCCTAGACCTCTAGACGAACGGGGCAGCGCGCCGGATCGGCCTTGGTGGTGAACCTATAGTACGCCGGGCCGGACCTTATCAAGGGGTGTCTTGCGGTCGCCACGCCTAGTTTTCGCCACCGGGCATGACCCGCACCCGGCTGAGCACCGTCCCGCGCCTGACATCGACGATCACGATCTCTTCCGCACCCTCCCCGCCCACGTGGATCGCCAGCCGGTTGCCGTCCAGGGTCATGCCCTGGATCTGCGCTCCCGCGGGCACCGCCACGTCGGTCTCGGCGACCGCGGTCGCCTTCTCCGCCGGGCCGTCATCGCCGGCGAGCTTGACCGTGCGGTAGATGATGGTGGAAAAGACCACCACGAATCCCGCGATCAGCAGGATACCCAGAAAGATCACGACCCCTTTCATGAAGCCGGCGCCGTCGCCGGACGTCGCCGCGGTCGTCCTGTCTCCGTCCTTCGATGTGCCCGCATTCGTCATGACCACTCCCGTCCCCGACATCCGCACCCTGATCGCGGCCGACGACGATGCCGGCGACCGCCTGGACCGGTTTCTGCACCGCAAGCTGCCGGAAATCAGCCGCTCCCGCTTCAAGGACCTGACTAAGGCCGGTTTCGTGACGATCGGTCAACAGGAATGCCGCGATCCCAGCCGCGGCATCGCGGCCGGCGACACGGTCGCGGTCACCCTGCCGCCGCCGGAGGATGCCGAGCCTAGGGCCGAAGCCATCCCGCTCGATGTCGTGTTCGAGGACGACGACCTGATCGTGATCGACAAGCCGGCGGGCCTGGTCGTGCACCCCGCCGCCGGCAACTGGACCGGCACCCTGGTCAACGCGCTGATCGCCCACTGCGGCGAAAGCCTCTCCGGCATCGGCGGCGTGCGCCGTCCGGGCATCGTCCACCGCCTCGACAAGGACACCACCGGCCTGATGGTGGTCGCCAAGACCGACCGCGCCCATGCCGGCCTGTCCGAGCAGTTCGCCGCCCACGGCCGCGACGGCCTCTTGGTGCGCGCTTATCTGGCGCTGGTCTGGGGGGCGCCCGCCCGGCGCAAGGGTGTGATCGAGGCCGCGCTGGGCCGCAGCAGCGCCAATCGCCAGAAATTCGCCGTCGTCGCCAATGGCGGCAGGCCGGCGGTGACCCGTTACGAGGTGGTGGAGGCCCTGCCCGGGGGCCGCCCGGATCCGGCCGTCTCGCTGGTGCGCTGCGAGCTCGAGACCGGCCGGACCCACCAGATCCGGGTCCACATGGCCCATATCGGCCATCCTCTGCTGGGCGACAGCCTCTATGGCGCGGGCTTCGCGGCCAGCCGCAGCCGTCTCGACGACCGGGCGCGCGCGGCCCTCGACGCCCTCGCCCGCCAGGCCCTCCACGCGGCGGTCCTCGGCTTCCGCCATCCGGTCACCGGCGAGGACCTGCGCTTCGACCGCCCCCTGCCGCCCGACATGGCCGCCCTGGTCGAGGCCTGCCGCCGGCAATCGCCATAAATTGAACAAAACTGGCCTTCAGAAGTTACACAAAGGCAACGACTCCCCTATATAGGGCTTCCTCAATCAACGGCGCGCGGCGCGGGCGCGCGTCCGGGACAGGCGGTATACCCGATGGCACAGTCGAAACTTCCCTCCATCTCGGCGGATGGCGGACTCAGCCGGTATCTCCAGGAGATCCGGCAGTTCCCCATGCTCGAGCCGAATGAGGAATACATGCTGGCAAAGCGCTGGCGCGAGCACGAGGACCCCGAAGCGGCCCATCGCCTCGTCACCAGCCACCTACGCCTGGTGGCCAAGATCGCCATGGGCTATCGCGGCTACGGCCTGCCCATCGGCGAGGTGATCTCCGAGGGTAATGTCGGCCTGATGCAGGCGGTCAAGCGCTTCGAGCCGGAGAAGGGCTTTCGGCTGGCCACCTACGCCATGTGGTGGATCCGTGCCGCCATCCAGGAATTCATCCTGCGCTCGTGGAGCCTGGTCAAGATGGGCACCACCGCGAGCCAGAAGAAGCTGTTCTTCAACCTGCGCAAGGTCAAGGGCCAGATCGAGGCCCTGGAGGACGGCGACCTGCGTCCCGACCAGGTGGCGCTGATCGCCACCAAGCTCGGCGTGCCGGAAGAGGACGTGATCTCGATGAACCGCCGCCTGGGCGGCGATTCCTCGCTCAACGCCCCGTTGCGCGCCGATGCCGAGGGCGAGTGGCAGGACTGGCTGGTCGACGACGAGCCGAACCAGGAGACGCGGCTCGCCGATTCCGAGGAGCTCGGCCAGCGCCGCCAGCTCCTGGTCAACGCCATGGGCGCGCTCAACGACCGCGAGCGCCACATCTTCGAGGCCAGACGACTCGCCGACGAGCCGGCGACGCTCGAGGACCTGTCCCAGGAATTCGGCGTCAGCCGTGAGCGCATCCGCCAGATCGAGGTCCGCGCCTTCGAGAAGGTCCAGAAGTCGGTGAAGAAGGCCGCCCGCGAGGCCGCGGCCACCATGAACGCCGCCGAATAGCCTCGAACGGGATCCTGTTCAACGACGAGGCCCGGCCCCCGCCGGCCTTTTTGTCGGCTATGCGAGATCGCCTTCCTCCGGCGGCGGCACGAAGAACCAGTAGCAGAAGGACATGTAGGACAGGGTGATGAACCCGACGACGACGCTGGCGAGCAGCACGACCGCCGCCAGCAGGACAATCGCTACAATCGAGCCGGTCCCCGCGGCGGCATCCAGTCCCGACGACAGCAGGTTGACCACCGTGTTGAGCAGGGCGATCAGCAGGAATCCGCCGGTGATCCTCCAGGTGTTTCCCGTGGTCAGGCTGAACGACCTCCCGAGCGACATGCGCCGGTCGCCGACCGCCGATCCCGGCAGGACGAGCTGCAGCCGCGAGATCATCATGATCATTGCCAGCACGCCGACCAGGGCCAGTACGGCCACCACGCCGGCGCCGGCACCTTGCGAAACCCCCAGCGCGCCGCCGACGAAGGAGGCGACGACGCCAAGCAGGATGCCGCTGCCGCTGATCAGCGCGACAGCCAGCGCATAGCCGAGATAGCTCAGTTCCCGGTAGCCGAAGCTCAGATGAAACCAGCCATGCATCTCGCCGAGCAGCAGCCCTCTGTGCCACGCGACGGCGATCGAGTAGAGCGCGACGATGTAGACGATGGTGACAACGCCGACCCCCAGCCACATGGCCGTTCCACCATCGCTCTCCGCCACGGCCAGCAGCAGGGCGCCCGTCGCCCCGATGACGATCAGCACCCAGAGCCAGCTCACTCTCATCATCAGGGCGACGTTCTTGAGCGAATAGCTGATCGCCTTGCCGACCGTATCGAACACCGGAAGCTTCTTGGGATCGTCCATGGCCTCTCCCGGAATCGCCGCAACACGGATCGTTCGCTAATCCTCGAACGGATCCTTCATCAGGATCGTATCCTCGCGCTCCGGACTGGTCGACAGCAGCGTCACCGGCGCCTCGATCAGCTCTTCCACGCGCCGGATGTACTTGATCGCCTGGGCCGGCAGGTCCGCCCACGACCGGCCCCCGGCCGTGCTCTCGCTCCAGCCCTCCAGCACCTCGTAGACCGGCTCGACCCGGGCCTGCGCACCCTGTGAGGCCGGCAGGTGGTCGATCTCGCTGCCGTCGAGCCGGTAGCCGGTGCACACCTTGAGCTCCGGGAACCCGTCGAGGATGTCGAGCTTGGTGAGCGCGATGCCGGTGATGCCGCTGGTCTTGATCGCCTGGCGCACCAGGGCGGCATCGAACCAGCCGCAGCGCCGGGCCCGGCCCGTGACCGTGCCGAATTCCCGCCCGCGCTCGCCGAGCAGCCGGCCGGTCTCGTCGGTGAGCTCGGTCGGGAACGGCCCGGCGCCCACCCGCGTCGTATAGGCCTTGGTGATGCCCAGCACGTAGTTCAGCGCGCTCGGGCCGATGCCGCTGCCGGTCGCCGCCTGGGCCGCGACCGTGTTGGACGAGGTGACGAACGGATAGGTGCCGTGGTCGATGTCGAGCAGGGTCCCCTGGGCACCCTCGAACAGGATCCGCCGGCCCTTGCGCCTGAGGTCGTCGAGCAGCGCCCACACCGTGTCCATGTAGGGCAGCACCTTGGGCGCGATCTCGCTCAACTGGCGATGGAGCTCCTCGCCGGAGACCTCCGGCTCGCCCAGGCCGCGGCGCAGGGCGTTGTGATGGGTGAGCAGGCGCTCGATCTTGGCCTTCAGGGACCCGGTGTTTTGCAGGTCCATGACCCGGATCGCCCGCCGGCCGACCTTGTCCTCGTAGGCCGGGCCGATGCCGCGTTTGGTGGTGCCGATCTGGCCGGCACCGGCGGCCGCCTCGCGCAGGGCATCGAGCTCGCGGTGCAGCGGCAGGATGAGCGTCGCGTTCTCGGCGATCCGCAGGGTGTCGGGCGAGATCGCCACGCCCTGGGATTCGAGGCGCGCGATCTCGTCGGCCAGCGCCCAGGGGTCGATCACCACGCCGTTGCCGATCACCGACAGCTTGCCCGGCCGCACCACCCCCGACGGCAGCAGGCTCAGCTTGTAGGTGATCCCGCCGATCACCAGCGTGTGGCCGGCATTGTGTCCGCCCTGGAAGCGCACCACCACGTCGGCCCGCTCCGACAGCCAGTCGACGATCTTGCCCTTGCCTTCGTCGCCCCACTGGGAACCGACCACGACCACATTCGCCATGACAAACCCGCTGTTTCGATGATTGACGTCGTTCGATGAGGGCGCGGGGCAAGGCCACCGCGCAAAACGCCGGGACTATACCCACAATCGCCACGTGATGCGAGAATCCCATGGTCCATGTCCACGATTCGGTTCGCATGACTGCGCGCGGGAAACAACGGGAATCGTGCAACCCCTCGATGCTGTGCTACCGATTTCGGGAATGGTCTCGCCGATCGATCCGAAATGTCCGAAAGGAGTGCTCTCATGACCGTGACTGCCACTGACAAGCGATCCGCGTTCCGGCACCTGCACGAGGCAGGCTGCTTCGTCATGCCCAATCCGTGGGACGCGGGTTCGGCAATCCTCCTCGAGAGTCTCGGCTTCAAGGCGCTGGCGTCCACCAGCGCCGGATTCGCGTGGTCTCTCGGCCGTCCGGACTACGCCGTGAGCCTCGATGAGGTGCTCGACCACCTGACGGCACTGGCCGGTGCAGTCGACCTGCCGGTCAACGCCGATTTCGAGAATGCCTTCGCCCATGTCCCGGAGGACGTGGCGGCCAATGTCGCGCGCGCCGTGGAGACCGGAATCGCCGGCCTCTCGGTCGAGGACTCCAGGCGGGACGCCCAGGCACCGCTGTACGACTTCAGCCAGGCCGTCGAGCGGGTCAGCGCAGCCCGTGCTGCGATCGATGCCAGCGGCAGCGGAGTCCTGTTGACGGCGCGCAGCGAGGGATTCTTCGTCGGTCAGCCGGATTTCGACGAGACCCTGAGGCGGCTCGTGGCCTATTCGGATGCCGGTGCCGACTGCCTGTACGCGCCCGGCCTGCGTGACGAGGCACAGATCGCCGCCCTGGTGAGGGCCGTGGCACCGAAGCCCGTCAATGTGCTCACCCTGGGATTGCCGGTCGCGGCCCTCGCCGAGCTCGGCGCGCGCCGGATCAGCGTCGGTGGCTCGCTTGCCCGCGCGGTCCTGGGCGAGTTGCTTCGCGCCGCCGAGGATATCGCCGCGACGGGGAGCTTTGCCGCCTTCGAGCGCGGGGCGCCAGGTGGCCGGCTCAACGGGATTTTCGCCGAGCGTCTCGGGGATCGGCCCTGACCGCCCGCACGGTCGAGCCACCGCCCGCAAGTCGCCGGATGAACATCGTCGCCAAGCTCGGACGCCGGATCTACGACCGGCCGTTCCTGCTCCTGTTCTTCGCCACCCTGAGCTGGGCGGGAAACTGGGTGCTCGGACGCGCCATCCGCAACGACATTCCGCCGATCGCCTTCGCCTACTGGCGCTGGACCGTCGCCTTCCTGCTCGTGCTCGGCTTCGCCCTGCCCCACCTGCGCCGGGACTGGCCGGCCATCCGGGCCAACTGGGCGGTTCTCACCGTGCTGTCGGTGCTCGGCATCGCGACCTTCAACACCATGGCCTATATCGGCCTGCGCCATACCGACGCCATCAACGGCATGATCTACCAGTCCTCCGCGCCGCTGATGATCGCCCTGATCGGCTTCCTGGCGTTTCGCGACCGCCTCACCGCCATTCAGGCGCTGGGCATCCTCATCTCGCTCGCCGGCGTATTGACCGTGATCGCCCGAGGCGAGCCCCAGCGCCTGCTCGGTCTCGAGCTCTCGCTCGGCGACGCCTGGATCCTCGGCGGTTTCGCCTGCTACTCGGCTTATTCGGTCCTGCTGCGCAAGCGCCCGCCTTTGCATTGGCTGAGCTTCCTCACGGTAACCTTCGCCCTGGGCATCGTCGCCCTGACACCGGTCTATCTCTGGGACGTCGCCCGCGGCGGCACGTTCGAGCTCACCGTCTCGAATGCCGCGGCCATCGGATATGTCGCCCTGTTCGCCTCGGTCATGGCCTATATCTGCTTCAACCGCGGCGTCGAGCTGATCGGTGCCAATCGCGCCGGGCCGTTCTTCCACCTGGTGCCGCTGCAAGGCACGGTGCTGGCGATCCTGCTGCTCGGCGAAGAGCTGCGCCTGTTCCACGTGATCGGGTTCGTGCTGATTATCGCCGGGGTGGCACTGGCAACGCGGGCCGTCGCGAGGAGCCCCTCCGAGCGTCATCCCCGCGAAGGCGGGGACCCAGGGCGACAGGATCACGCCTCGCGATACGGACCTGGTTTCCCGCGGGAATGACGAGAGCGCTGTTCACACCGCCGGAAAATGCAACGGCTTGGCCTGGCGCACATGCGGCAGGTGCTCGACCCTGGCAAGGACCTCGGGCGTCACCGCCTCGTCGACGGCGATCAGCGCAATGGCATCGCTGCCGCGTTCCTGGCGGCCGAGATGAAACGTGGCGATGTTGACCCCGGCGTCGCCGAGCGTCGTCCCCAGCGCGCCGATGAAGCCCGGCTTGTCCTCGTTGGTGACGTAGAGCATGTGCTGGCCGAGCTCGGCCTCCATGTTGATGCCCTTGACCTGGATGATGCGCGGCTTGCCGTCGGCGAACACGGTGCCCGCGACCGACCGCTCCTGGCGCTCGGTGACGACGGTCAGCCGCATGTAGGACTCGTAGGCCCCCTCCTGCCCGCGGCGCACCTCCTCGACGGCGATGCCGCGGTCACGCGCCACCACCGGGGCGCTCACCATGTTCACGTCGGACAGGACCGGGCGCAGGATGCCGGCCAGCGCCGCCGCCGTCAGCGCCCGGGTATTCATCTCGCCCACATCGCCGGCATATTCGATCCTGATGCCCTTGAGACCGGTCTCGGTGAGCTGGCCGGCGAACGAGCCGAGCTGCTCGGCGAGGGCCACGAACGGCTTGAGCCTCGGCGCTTCCTCGGCCGAGATCGACGGCATGTTGATGGCGTTTGAAACCGCCCCCGTCAGCAGGTAGTCCGCCATCTGCTCGGCGACCTGAAGCGCGACGTTTTCCTGGGCTTCGGAGGTCGCGGCCCCCAGGTGCGGCGTGCAGATGACATTCTCCATGCCGAACAGGATGTTGTCCCTGGCCGGCTCGACCTCGAACACGTCGAGGGCCGCACCAGCCACGTGACCCGCCTCCAGCGCCGCCTTCAGCGCCGCTTCGACGATCAGCCCGCCGCGGGCGCAGTTTATGATGCGCACCCCTGGCCGCATCGTCTCCAGCGCGCGGGCGTTGATGATCTCGCGCGTCTTGTCGGTGAGCGGCGTGTGCAGCGAGATGAAATCGGCGCGTCGGAACAGGTCGTCCAGCTCGACCTTCTCCACCCCCAGATCCACCGCCCGCTCGGGCGTCAGGAACGGATCGTAGGCGACCACTTTCATCTTCAGCCCCAGTGCCCGGTCGGCGACGATCGAGCCGATATTGCCGCAGCCGATGATCCCGAGGGTCTTGGAGGTGATCTCCACGCCCAGGAACCGGTTCTTCTCCCACTTGCTCGCCTGGGTCGACTGGTCGGCGGCGGGGATCTGGCGGGCGAGCGCCAGCATGAGCGAGATCGCGTGCTCGGCGGTGGTGATGGAATTGCCGAACGGCGTGTTCATGACGATGATGCCGCGGGCGGTGGCGGCCGGCACGTCGATATTGTCGACGCCGATGCCGGCCCGGCCGATCACCTTGAGCTTGCCGGCGGCGGCGATCACCTTCTCCGTCGCCTTGGTGGCCGAGCGCACCGCCAGACCGTCATAGGCGCCGACGATCTCGATCAGCTGATCGCGGTCGAGGCCGACCCGCACGTCGACCTCGATGCCGCGCTCCCTGAAGATCGCTTCGGCGCGCGGGCTGAGCTTGTCGGCAATGAGAACCCTGGGGGCCATGGACTCTGTCTCCGGTGGGGCCCGCCCCCGCGCGAGGCGGACGCCGGCGTCTGACTGAAATCGGCAAAGCGTAGTCGGCGTCAGGCCGCGAGCGCGGCCGCGGACGCCCGGGCATACGCCCAGTCGAGCCACGGCATCAGCGCCTCGACGTCGGACGTCTCGATCGTCGAGCCGGTCCAGATCCGCAACCCCGGCGGCGCGTCGCGGTAGCCGCCGATATCGAATGCCACCCCCTCGGCGTCGAGCGCCGCGGCGATCGCCTTGGGCAGGGCGGCCCTGGCCTTGTCGTCCAGCCCGGCGGCAACCGCCTCCCTGATCGAAAGGCAGACGGAGGTGTTGGACCGGGTCGCGGGATCGCGGGCGAGGAACCGCGCCCATCCGCTCTTCTCCACCCAGCCGGCAATGACCGCCGCGTTGGCGTCGGCCCGGGCGATCAGCGCATCGAGCCCGCCGACCGATTGTGCCCAACCGAGCGCGTCGAGGTAGTCCTCGACGCACAGCATCGAGGGGGTATTGATGGTCGCCCCTTCGAAGATCTCGCCATTGAGCTTGCCGGCCTTGGTCAGGCGAAAGATTTTCGGCAGCGGCCAGGCCGGTACATGGGTCTCGAGCCGCTCGACCGCCCGTGGCGACAGCACCAGCATGCCGTGGGCCGCCTCGCCGCCGAGCACCTTCTGCCAGGAGAAGGTCACCACGTCGAGCTTCGACCAGTCGAGCGCCTGGGCGAAAGCCGCCGAAGTCGCGTCGCAGATGGTGAGACCCGCGCGATCGGCTGCGATCCAGCCGGCGTCGGGAACGCGGACCCCCGATGTCGTGCCGTTCCAGGTGAACACCACGTCGCGGGAGAAATCGACACTGTCCAGGTCGGGCAGAAGGCCGTAGTCGGCTTCGAGCACCCGGACGTCGCCGAGCTTCAGGTGCTTGGTCACGTCGGTGACCCAGCCCTTGCCGAAGCTCTCCCACGCCAGCAGGTCGACGCCTCGGGCGCCGAGCAGCGACCACAGCGCCATTTCCACGGCACCGGTGTCGGACGCCGGCACGATCGCCACCCGATGGTCGGCGGGGATGCCCAGCACCTCGCGGGTGAGGTCGATGGCGCGCTTCAGGCGCGCCTTGCCGCCCCCGGCGCGATGGGAGCGGCCGAGGAACGCGTTTTGGAGATTTTCGAGGGACCAGCCGGGCCGCTTGGCACAGGGACCGGAGGAGAAATGCGGATTCGCCGGGCGCACGGCCGGCTTCGCAGCAGCAGTCATCAGTCTACCCTTCCAGATAGGAGCCCCTCGTTGGGGAGGGGTGGCCCGCTGACGGGTGTATGGGAAATGCCGCTGAGCGTCAATAGCGACCGATTGTCCTGCCGCAAACGCAGACGGGCGGCAGGGAATTTGGCCCTGCCGCCCGCCGGATAGAAAGGTCGGGTTGCTCAGAAGTTGTAGCGCAGGCCCGCCCGGAATGCGTGGTCGTCGAAGTCCGGACCGGACACGCTGATCGTGCGGTAGCGATAGCTCAGGTCGAGCTCGGTCTGCGGAGCGAGATCGAACGTCAGACCGGCATGGCCGGCAAGCGCCAGGCCGTCGTCGCTGCCGCCCGGCTGATCCACGTCGCCCCAGCCGATACCGGCACCGATGTAGGGCTTCAGCCACGAGCCGAAGGCGAAGTCGACATAGCCGTTGGCCATCAACGCCCAGGCATCGGCACTGCCGTAGTCGCCGGTCCAGTCGACGGTCAGGTCGGACCGGAACAGCTCCGAGAACCGATAGCCGACGCCCAGGCCCGCGGTGAGGGCCTCGCCGCCGCTGCCGTCAGCGAAACCGATGCCGGCGTCACCGCGGAAATACCAGTTGCCCGGCGTATAGACCGGAGCCGGCGCGTAGCTGACTTCCGGCTGCGGCCCAAGATCGGCTGCCGACGCCATGCCGACGCTGGCCATCACGGCTGCCGCG
>Ga0214472_10006642_pt1 | contig 12123 bp, 5 predicted proteins | sample RVTome_6_FD_207662 | JGI IMG/M metagenome (GOLD analysis project Ga0214472, IMG submission 207662) | Soil microbial communities from uranium-contaminated site in the Upper Colorado River Basin, Wyoming, United States - RVT140D175 | ecosystem: Environmental > Terrestrial > Soil > Contaminated >...
AACCCAGGTCGAGGAATTTGATTATAAACTGCGATAAATCCGCTAAGTGTCAGCGATGTCGTGGCACACAAAACTGTTATCGATGTCCTGGCACTCAACACGTAATGCGTAAGGGGTAAAGGGTAAATTCAACTGCTTGAAAGGCTTTTTGGGACGCGGATGAACGCGGATAAGGCAAAACCAAAGGCAAGGTTTTTGAGGTTTATGATTTATCCGCGTATGCGAAGCATCAGATTTTATCCGCGTCCAATTCAGGTATTTTGGGTTTTGTCTAAGATTTTAACCCATTACGAATCACGCCTTACGCCTTACGGATGTTGAACCCGGTTGCAGTCCCGAGGATATCCGATACAGTTTTTAACGCAATTTACCGAACCGAGCCAATCACCCAGCCAAACCGGAAGGAGGAGTTGACCATGACCAAGATGTTTTGCCACCAGTGTGAACAGACGGCGAAGGGTGTTGTCTGCGACGTTCAAGGGGTCTGCGGCAAAAATTCCGAAGTGGCCGCCCTCCAGGACCTGTTGCTGTACGGTATGAAAGGCATGGCCCTTTATGCCGACAAGGCCCGCGAATTCGGCGCCCGGGACGAGCTGATCGATCTGTTTCTCTTCGAGGGCCTGTTCAGTACCGTCACCAACGTCGATTTCGACCCGGTGCAACTGGCCGCCAAGCTGCGCCACTGCTTCGATCTCAAGGAAAAGGCCAAGGCCCTGTACGAGTCCGCCTGCCGGGAGAAGACCGGCAAGCAGGCCCCGGCCGTTACTTTGGAACAGGCCTCCTGGGTGATTGCAGACAATCTGGAAGGGTTGATCGAGCAGGCGCGGCAGCACGGAGTCAAAACCCAGCATGACAATCCCGATTTGCTGTCCGCCATCGAGATCGTCAACTTCGGCCTCAAGGGCATGGCTGCCTATGCCGACCACGCCTATATCCTGGGCCAGAAGGACGAAGAGGTCTTTGCCTTTTTCCACAAGGCGCTGGCCGCAACCACCGACAAATCCAAAGAGTTGATGGATTTCGTCTCCCTGGCCATGGATATAGGCAAGATGAACCTCAAGGTCATGGGGATGCTCAATGCCGGCCATGTGGCACGCTTTGGCCATCCCGTACCCACCAAGGTGCCGATCGGCACCCGCAAGAAAAAGGCGATCCTGGTTTCCGGGCATGACCTGCGAATGCTCGAAGAACTGCTCAAGCAGACCGAAGGCAAGGGGATCGACATCTACACCCATGTGGAGATGCTGCCGGCCCACGGCTATCAGGGGCTCAAGAAATACCCCCACCTCTACGGCAATTTCGGCGGCGCCTGGCAGGATCAGCTCAAGGAACTGCCCGGTTTCCCCGGGGCCATCATCTTCAACACCAACTGTATCCAGCGTCCGGCCGATTCCTACAAGGACCGGCTATTCACCTGGGGCCAGGTGGGATGGCCCGGGGTCAAGCACATCGAGGGCTGGGATTTTAACGAGGTGATCAACAAGGCCCTTGAATGCCCCGACCTGCCCGATGCGCCGGGCAAGGAAGTCCTGGTGGGGTTCGGCCATAATGCGGTGCTCGGCGTGGCCGACAAGGTCATCGAGGCGGTCAAAAGCGGAGCCCTGAAGCGTTTCTTCCTCATCGGCGGCTGCGACGGCGCCAAGACCGGCCGCAACTACTACACCGAACTGGCGGAAAAGGTACCCAAGGACTGCGTGATCCTGACCCTGGCCTGCGGCAAGTACCGCTTCAACAAGCTTGAATTCGGCGATATCGGCGGCATCCCGCGACTGCTGGACGTCGGCCAGTGCAACGATTCCTACAGCGCCATCCAGATCGCCCTGGCCCTGGCCGACGCCTTCAAGTGCGGCGTCAATGAACTGCCCCTGTCGATCATTCTGTCCTGGTACGAACAGAAGGCCCACGTGATCCTGCTGACCCTGCTGTCCCTCGGAGTGAAAAACATCAAGATCGGCCCGAGCCTGCCGGCCTATATTTCCCCCAATATCCTGAAATTCCTGGTGGAAAACTTCAATCTCGGTCCGATCACCACCCCGGACGCGGATCTGCAGGCGGCCCTGGGCGGCTGATCATTCCACAACCTGAATGCCCAACAGAAACGGCGCGGGGATTTTCCTCGCGCCGCTTCTGTTTACAGTCGGGAAATGTGTGGCACAAATGTGTGGCATGGGGTGTGACAGGGGTGTGGCATGGGTCATTTATTTGTCCGGCTGGGGGGCTAAGTTGGTCGCCGTCCGGATATTTTCAAGACCGATTTTCGGCAACACCTCGTTTTTTCACTGATTAGGAAAACAGTTTGTGACGGTAAAACAACTAATTAGGTCAATTTGGCACTTGCCTTGTCAAGGGTTTGACCAAAAAGTCTAAACATTCGGTTTTATTCGTGATACCCGATTTTATCAAAAATACTCTTTGCGATCCTCAGACATCCATTCAATGTTTTTTAACCGGATCTAACATAAAACCAACATTCCCTGCCGGGCGATTTGCGTATGATCCCGACTCGAAACAGGGCTGGGATTTTCCGCCCCATAAAATCATTCCATTGCGGATGTAGCTGGTATCACTAAAAAAATTCCCCTTTCGAAAATCCCTTTGGAACCAATAAGTTGGCAGAATTGCATGGGTGCTGCTTGTTGGCCCGATGATTGCTGGGTGGGTCTGCAAGAAAAGCAATAAAGGTTCGGGATTTGGCTCAGCCATTGATGTTGTAATTTGCTTGAAATTGCAGTTCCCCCTCCGCGCTTTTTCGTTCCATCGCCGCAAAATCCTGGATGGAAACCCCCTACGGCTTGCAAAACAAGGTTGTCCTTTGCAAGAAAACGCGATTTTTTTGATTGTAAGGAATTGATCTAGTCTCATGCGTACCGCTATCCAGATACAGCGCTCCGTTATCTTTGCCTTCTTCATCCGGGAGCTGAAGACCCGCTTCGGCAGTTACCGCTTGGGCTACTTGTGGGCATTGCTCGAGCCTTTGGGTCATATTCTCGTGATAGTCGCGGTTTTCGGCGCGATGGGGCGTAATTCCATGCCCGGCATCGAATATCCGCTTTTCATCATAACCGGGCTGTTTCCGTTTTTTTTCTTCAAGTACGTATGGACTCGCTCCGCCGAGGCAGTCAAATCCAACCGGGCGCTACTGGCTTATCGCTATGTTAAACCTTTGGACAATATCTGGGCCAGAGCGTTGCTTGAACTGCTTATCTTTCTTATCGGGTTTGTTGTGTATTTGATTGGGCTAGCTACCTTTGGGATTGAGGTGATGCCACATAGGCCTCTAGAAGTATTCTGCGCTTATATCTTGCTTTTCATCTTCGCAATTGGGGTCGGAATAGTCTCAGGCGTCGTATGCGGAATTTTCCCAGAATTAAAAAAGTGCATCCCCTTTATCAACCGGCCCCTCTATTTTATTTCTGGCGTATTTATTCCTCTGTCGGTGGTTCCGGAAAAGTTTCGCGTCTATTTTTTGTGGAATCCTATTCTGCACGCTCTCGAACTGGCCCGTAAAAATTATTTCCCGTCTTTCGAACATAGCGGCGCCAGTTGGCTATTTCTTGTGATGAGTTCGTTGGTTTCTTTGTTCATCGGTCTTGCTCTTTACCGAATTACCCGCTTCAAATTGTTGGAATCATGATCGAGTTAAAGAACGTCACCAAATGGTACCAAACGAAAAAGGGACGCCACTACGTGTTCCGGGATGTGAGCATGATATTCCCCGAAGGGAAAAGTATCGGGATTCTTGGCCCGAACGGCGCCGGGAAGTCTACGCTCATTCGTATGATCGGCGGGAGCGAGTATCCCAATAGCGGCCGCGTAATAACTAAAAAGAATATTTCCTGGCCGGTTGGGCTTTCAGGTGGCTTTCAGGGGAGCATGAGCGGACGGGACAATATTAAATTTATCTGCCGTATTTACGGATTAAGTCGTGATGAGACTTTGGATAAGATCCAGTTTGTTAGGGAGTTCGCTGAAATTGGAAATTACTTCGATATGCCGGTCAGTACCTATTCATCAGGCATGCGAAGTAAGATCAGCTTCGGACTCAGCATGTCCTTCGATTTTGATTACTATCTTGTCGATGAATGTACATCAGTAGGTGATCAGACATTTCGCCACAAAAGTAACAAATTGTTCGACCAAAAGAGGGAAAAAGCTAACATTATTATGGTTGCGCATAATCCCCAGGTGTTGATAAGAAACACCGACATTGGTGCCGTAATTATAGACGGAAAAATCACCTTGTTGGACGACATTAAAGACGCGGCCAAGTATTACAGCAAAGTCGTTAAAAACTGATCGCGGAGAAATTTTTTCAAAATGTCAAAAATTCTAAAAATGCCAAAGAGTTTTTTCTTGATGGTGATTGTTCCGTTTCTTCTGATCGGTGTCTACTTCGGGGCTGTTGCTTCATCCCGCTATGTCAGCGAGTCAAAGATCATGGTCAGGCAGAGCGGCGGCGGGCAAAACGTCAGTTCCCTTGCAATCAGTATCCTGACCGGGGGCGGATCTTCATCTCGCGAGGACAATTTATATCTGCGCGAGTACATCCTTTCTCTCGATATGCTCAAATATCTCGATTCTTCACTCGCCCTTCGCGAGGCCTACAAAGAACGTGGCGACTATTTTTCGCGGCTTTTGCCCTGGGCAAGTCAGGAAGCCTTTCTTGGCTATTACCGCAAACATTTGTCGGTGAACTTTGACTCCGTAGCCGGAGTCCTGACGGTGCGTACCGAAGCATTTGATCCGGAATTCGCTTGCCGGTTGAATATGGAAATTATGCGCCGGTGCGAAAAATTCATCAATGAAAGCTCCCATCGGATTGCCAACGAGCAGCTTGGATTTATATCCGGGGAGCTGACCCGCGCAAATCAAGACTTGCAGGCCGCCAAGCAGAAGGTTCTGGCATTCCAGAATCACCACAACGTTCTGGATCCGATTGAGCAAGCTAGGGCCTTGTCGACGTTTGTTCTTCAAATGGAAGCTGAAGCGGGGCGGCAGGAGGCGGAGCTCAGGCACATGCGGACCTTTCTTGCCGAGGGTTCCACCCAGATTGTCTCATTTCGCGAGAAACTGAAGGCCTTCAAGCAGCAGTTGCAGGAAGAAAAGCAGAAAATTTCCGGTGGGCAAGGTGGCAAGCTCAATAACATCTCAAGCGAATTCATGCTTTTGCAGTTTCAGGCGGAATTCGCACTGGATAAATATAAGGTCACCCTGGCTGCATATGAAAAAGAACGGGTAGAGACTTCACGGAAGGTAAAAAACCTGGTTGTCATCAGCGCCCCTCATCCGCAGGAAGAAGCGGAATATCCCAGGCGGGCATATATCATCATCACGGCATTGGTCGGTTTGTTGATGTTCTATGGTATCTCCCAGCTCATCATTGCCACGATTGAAGACCACAAGGACTGATCCATGAAACGAGCGATTTCGATATTTATCGTATTTCTGACTGCTTTCACAGGTTTTACAGCTACGGCTGCCGATCTGCCCCAACCAGTTGTACATGAACGGAGCCTGGGTGAACCTTTCGGGAGTTTTCTCTTCAATGGCGACTTCGCCACGGAAAAAACCCCGGTCTTCAGTCCCGAATACGTCATTGCCATAGGCGACAAGATCGATATCAAGATCTGGGGGAGTGTGGAATTCGAACAGGTTCAGGCCGTTGATGCCCAAGGCAATATATTCCTTCCAAAAGTCGGACCGGTGAAGGTGCTGGGAGTAAAAAATCGTGAATTGACGGCCACTTTATTGCGGGTCCTGCGTACCGTCTATACCAGCAATGTGGATCTTTATGCCGGCCTTCTCGAGACCCAGCCGGTAATCGTCTATGTGACAGGTGGTGTAACCCGGCCGGGCGCCTACGGCGGAACCTCCGCCAACAGCCTGATGTACTATCTGGACCGGGCCAAAGGGATTGAACCAGCCTCGGGGTCCTACCTGGAAATCTCCATCATCCGGGGAACCAAAAGGATCCGGACCTTTAATCTGTACGATTTCATCCTGAAGGGTGAGGTTCCGGCCTTTCAGTTCGCCGATGGCGATACCATTCTGATAAATCCCCGCCGACAGACAGTCAAGGTAAGCGGGCTCGCAGCCAATCCCTACCGCTTCGAATTTGAGGGCGCTGCCATTGCCGCCAGTGAGATTCTCCGAATGGCCGACCCCCTTGCCGAAGCAACCCACATGCGGGTAGTGCGCAACAGCAGACGCACCCGTGACGTTGAATACTACTCCCTGCGGTCGGCGGAGCAAACCATCCTCGATGGCGGGGATGAAATAACCCTCCTCTCCGACAAAACAAAGGGCACCATCACCATTCGCTTTGAAGGCGAACACCTTGGCGCTCGCGAGGTGTCCCTTCCCTATGGCGCCAGGCTCTCCGAGGCTCTTGGCATCATCCAGTATGCGCCGACGGCCGACCAGGCGGCGGTGCAGCTCTTCCGAACCAGTGTGGCCGAACGGCAAAAGGAAATGCTCAAGGAATCGCTGCACAAACTGGAGGCTTCCGTCCTTACCGCTCGCTCCTCCACGGCGGAAGAAGCCAAGCTCAGAAAAGACGAGGCGGAGCTGTTTCTCCAGTGGATCGAGCGGGCCAAGGAGATCGAGCCCCGGGGCCAGGTGGTGATCGCCGGCGGCGATCCGCAGGGGATCATCCTGGAAAACGGCGACATCATTCGTGTGCCATCGGATAACGCCCTGGTCATGGTTCACGGCGAAGTACTCTTCCCCAGCACCATTGCCTACCGTCCCGGAATGCGAGTTGGGGATGCCATCGAAAAGTCAGGCGGTTATTCCCAGGGTAAAGGCACGTCTCGCATCGTTGTTCTCAGTCGCGACGGGTCCTACCAGATGGCCGGTAAACGAGAAAAGCTTGAGAAGGGTGACGAGGTGCTGGTGTTGCCCCAAGTGGATACCAAGTACCTTCAGTTCGGCAAGGATATCATGCAGGTGCTTTATCAGATTGCCGTTTCGGCGGCGGTGGTGTTGAGGCTTTGAGGTTTATTCGCGATTTAAAGCGGATTTACTTATTAAATGGGACGATCCTGGATAGGAATGGACATGAAAAGTATGGTTTTTGTAAATTTTTTTGGCTTGGATTTTCGAATCAGCAAAAAGCTTAGGAAACTCATTCGTGAACCCAAGCAGTTTTTTCTCGACATGAAGTTGTTCCGATCTCTCAGGAGGAAACTTGAAAAAGACAATCCCTCTGAAATTTCGGACGGAGAAATAGTTTTTTCCTCAACTCCATTGAGTGAGATCGCCCCTGGTTTCGAACTTTTTGAACCATTTGGCGAAAATTGGTCCGATTCCTCCAACACCAAACCGGTCACAATTTTGTGGGGTTTCAATCCCTGGAAAAGGGAGTTCGTCAGCAAATATTTACCCGAATACCGCACTGTTTATGCCCGTGGCCGTACCCCTTGGCAACTGCAAAAAAGCGCACTGGACCAGCATGACAACCTGATCTTTATAGCTTGGGGCATGTCTGAGTCAGCCGAAGTGGGGGAGTACTCCGCTCAGCGGGGAATTCCACTATACCGGATGGAGGACGGTTTTGTCCGCTCGGCAACCTTGGGAAGTCAACACACCATGGCGCTTTCGCTGGTGCTGGACAAAGAAGGGATCTATTTCGACGCTGGTCGTTCCTCCGGACTTGAGCGGTTGCTGAGTATTTATGACTTCGAGCAGGATCTCAAATTGATGCAGAGTGCTAATACCTTGCGTGGCCTTATGCGCGAACTGCGGGTCAGCAAATACAATCTGGACAGCTTGAGGTCACCCGTCAACCTGCTTGGCCCGCACTTGAAGCGCCGGGTGCTGGTGGTCGGTCAGGTAGAAGAGGATGCCTCCATTCGCTTTGGTTTGGCGGAGGGTTGGACCGACCAACGGTTGATCATGCTGGCGCGCGCTGAGAACCCCGGTTCCGAAATCATTTACAAGCCGCATCCGGACGTGGTTCAGGGGTTTCGGTCCAATTCGGCAACCCTCGAGGAGATCAAAAAACTCTGTCTGGTTGTAGAGGACACGGTAGTGCTGGCGGATCTTTTCAAGGAAGTAGATCATGTTTATACCATCACCTCCCTCAGTGGTTTTGAAGCGCTGATGCATGGATTGCCTGTCACGGTAGTGGGGGCGCCGTTCTACGCAGGTTGGGGGCTGACTGATGACAGAACTGCGATTCCTCGCCGAACCCGGCGGTTAACATTGGACCAGCTGTTCTGTGGGGTCTACCTGCTCTATCCTCGCTATCTGACCAATATGGAAGACCCGGTTCGTGGCTGCCTGGCGGCGATGCTGCAAGTTGTGGCTGACCGTCAGAAACATATCAAAAATATTCTTTCCCTCAAAACCCTCAATAAGCGGGCAGCCTGGGTGGCCCAATCCGACCATTGGCCGGCACTTCTCAAATCCGACTGCTTGCCGGATGTGGTGCAGGTGTACGGCAAGAAGCTATTCACCCTCTTTTCGGTGCCGGCCATTCTCGCTCGCTGTAACGGCGATTATTTTCAACGGGCAATTGGGTATCTGTTGGTCGGAAAGTTACATGAGTCCCCTTCATTCGGGGCGCTCCTCAATCTTCTGGGGAAAAATATAAGATCAGAAATATTCGCTTCCTTGGTCGAGGATGCAAAAAATGTTATTCCTTTTGCCCTTTACCACCAACAATCGGCATCGATCAGTGAACGCTTGAGGAAAAACACCGAAACAAGAAAGTCGCTCACTTGCCTTGCTCAAGGGAAGGAAAACAAACTTAAGCCGGGTGGCGGTCTCGAAATTGTCCCCTTAAAGAAATATGCCCACTTTTTAGCCCTTGCCCAGTTCGAGCTTCGGCAGAAAAACCTGGACGAAGCCGGACGTCTGTTTCATCAATTACTGCTGTCCGGGCACTTGCATGGGGACGTGATTGCCGGCCTTGCGGAGATTGCGCGACTGCGTTTTGATTTTGCCTCGGCAGCGCAGCTGCTCAAGATGTTCAATCACTACGATCCCTCCTGGAAAAACGGGCGCGGGCATCTTTTGGAGGCCCAGGCCCATAGTCTTGCGGGCCAAGCCACCGCCGCCATCGAATCGATGACGCTGGCGTGTAGGCTCAATCCCCAATTCGTGGAATCCTTCGCGACCATCGAAGATGTTCTGGTGCGTGCCTTCGGTGAACTCCCTTACACCGATGCCATGCTGGCGGCCAACGAAGTCGATGACAGCGGCAGCCCCATTGCCCGGGCCAAGGGGCTAATTGCAGCTGAGCGTGTCGCCGACGCCGAGCGGCTGCTTCTGGAATACACCCCTGCCGCCGCTGAAACCTTGAAATATTGCCTGATGCTCTCCCTGGCCTATAGTTACCAGGGGAAGCTTGAAAAAGCCAAGGCGTTAGTGGTCAATCTGCTGCCGCGCTATCCGATTGTGTCCCTCTACCGGGAAGGTCTGCGTTTGGCGGTGCTGAAGAATGACTACTTCTGGGGCAAGTCGCTACTCGACGAGGCCACGGGGCGGGATATTGAAGTTGGTGACATCTATCACCGCAAGGTGGCATTGGGGCTTGGCGACATTAAGGGGAGCTATCTCAGCTTCCGAAGCATGCGCGTCAATACGATTCTCAAATCCTATCTGGGAGAGAAATATGTCCAATCACTGCCGGAGCTGTCTGCCACCGCCCCTGCAACAACAGTTGTTGTAGCTTGCTTTGGTCCTGGCGACGAAATCCGCTTCGCCAGCGTCTATCGCGAGATGCGCGCCAACTGTGGGCCCGGCAGGGTGGTATTTACCTGCGATCCTCGTCTGCATTCCCTGCTTCAGCGTCACTATGCCGAGTTGGAGTTTGTTCCCGTAACCCGCATTCGCAACCTGGCTTGGCTTTCCGATTACAGTCAGCATAATCAGCTCCCCGGCTCGGATCTACATACTTTCTTTGATAACGAAGGTTGGGCCTTGGCCAAGGGCGCCAACAAGGTCATTCTTACCACCGATGCTTTGGGTGACGTGATCGAGGGCTATTCTTCATTCAGTGGCAACCCATACCTTAAGGCTGATCCGGGACGGATCGCTGAATGGAGGAGGCGCCTTGCTCCCTTCGCAGGGAAGCCGATGGTAGGGTTGAGCTGGCGCAGTCGCGTTGCAACCTTCTCGCGTGACGAGCATTATCTGGCCGTCGAAGAACTATCTCCGCTTTTCGAAGTGGAGGGCATGCAATTCATCAATCTTCAGTACGACGAATGTTCGGAAGAACTGGCATGGTTGGAAGCGCACTTCCCGGGACGGGTCATCAACTTTCCGGATTTGGATCAGTTCAATGATCTGGACGGAGTGGCGGCGCTGATGAGCTGCCTGGATCTCGTGGTCGCTCCAGCCACCACCGTGCTGGAATTGGCTGGCGCTCTGGGGAAGCCGACCCTGTTTCTATCCAACTCTTCGGAACTGCACTGGCGTAAGGTGCCGGGGACAATGACAGACGTGTGGCATCGTTCAGTAATCCATGTAGAGGGAGAGACCCTCGGCGATAAGCAATCTTTAGTTCGTTCCTTAAGGGAAATTGTAGCGGGATACCTGACTAGTTTCCGCCAGTCGGGAAGGGCGGTGGCAGCCATAGAGGAAAACGAAGAGCAGGATCAGGATGTAAAGTTAGCGGGATTCGAAATACTAAGCGAAATAAACTCTAAGGATAATACGCTAGAACCATTCATTGTCCTGTATGGAGATTGGCTCGGTCGGACCAGTTCTGTCACTCGACTTTACCCTTCGTCCACGATTCTGGTATCCAAGGAAACGTCATCTTGGGAAGTACAGAAATATACCTTAGATAAAATTATCAGCCTGACTTTTGTGGTTTGGGGCATGTCCGAGTCGGCCGAAGTGCTGGAATACGCGGCGAAACGAGATATTCCGCTATATCGGATGGAAAATGGTTTTATCCATTCCGCCACCCTGGGCCGGGACTCTATGGCGCTTTCGCTGGTACTGGACAAGGAGGGAATCTACTTTGACGCAAGTCGTCCTTCCTGTCTTGAACGATTGCTGAATGAGCATGACTTTGAGAAAGATACCAGATTGATGCAGGGTGCCAGGGCTTTACGTGAACTCATGTGCGAGCTGAGGGTCAGCGAAACCAATCTGGACAGTTTGAGGTCGCCCGTCAACTTGCTCGGACCTCGACTGAAGCGTCGGGTGTTGGTGGTCGGCCAAGTGGAAGAAGAAGCCTCCATTCGCTTTGGTTTGGCTGAAGGCTGGACGGATCATCGGCTGATTGCGCTGGCTCGAGCTGAGAACCCTGGTGCCGAAATCGTCTATCGGCCCCACCCGGATGAGGTTCAAGTCTTTCGCTCCAATTCGGCAAGCCTTGAGGATCTCCAGAAGCTCTGCCTGGTGCTGAAAGATACCGTGGTGCTGGCGGACCTGTTCAGGGAAGTCGATCACGTCTATACCATTACCTCGCTCAGCGGTTTTGAAGCCCTTATGAAAGGTTTGCCGGTCACCGTGGTAGGGGCGCCATTCTACGCCGGCTGGGGTTTGACGGACGACCGGACGCCGATACCGCGCCGCACCCGTCGCCTGTCGCTGGACGAGTTGTTCTGCGGGGTCTATCTGCTCTATCCCTACTATCTCACAAATTCGGATGAGCCGGTTCGCGGTTGCTTGGCTTCTATTCTACGGGTGGTGGCCGACCGTAGACAGCATGGCAAAAACCTGATCACCCCCAAAATCCTCAGCCGTCGGGCAAACTGGATTGCCGAATCGGACCAATGGCCGGTGCTACTCAAGCCCGAGAACCTGCCGGCGATGACGCAGCAATATGGCAAAAAGATTTTCTCTATCCTTTCAATTCCGGCTATTTTTGCCCGCTGTAGCGGCGAACATTACCAGCGCACGATGGGCTATCTGCTCGCCGGTAAATTTCGCGAGACCACTGCATTTCCTAAGTTGCTGGACATGTTGCGCGCCTGCATGCGCCCACAGCACTTCGCAGCTTTGCTGGCCGATATATGGTGCGCTACACCCTCGCCTGCCTTGCTCTCCCATTGGGCGTTGCTGGCGGAAAAAGAAGGCGACTTGGAGAGGGCAAGAGAGTCGCTGAGCTACTTGGCGGGGAACGGCGACTACTCCAAGGCTTCGCAAGATGGCACGACATTC
>Ga0214472_10006643_pt1 | contig 12122 bp, 10 predicted proteins | sample RVTome_6_FD_207662 | JGI IMG/M metagenome (GOLD analysis project Ga0214472, IMG submission 207662) | Soil microbial communities from uranium-contaminated site in the Upper Colorado River Basin, Wyoming, United States - RVT140D175 | ecosystem: Environmental > Terrestrial > Soil > Contaminated >...
ACAGTTTCGCGTATACCAATCCGTATTATACGCTCAATGGCATTAGCAGGGGATTGAAAATGTTCATCAGGGAAACGGATGCCGGCGAGGCGAACGTTGCCGATTATACCAGCGATGTCTATGGCGCGAGCATCAACTATGGGTTCCCTATTAGTGAATATAATACTGCAAGTCTGGCATTCGGCTATGAAAATACCAAGCTTAATACAACAGCCAATACCCCGCAGTCCTATTTGGATTTTATCAGCGCAAATACCGATCAGTTTGATATAATCAGGTTTGAAGCAGGATGGTCACATGATACGCGTAATCGTGCGTTGTTTGCGGATCGCGGCTTATATAATGGTATAAGTACTGAAGTGGCGCTCCCCGGCAGCGGCCTGAAGTTTTATAAAGTAAACTATCGCAGTCTGGGATATATACCCCTGACGCAGAAACTGACATTTATGTTGAAGGGTGAAATTGGATATGGCGACAGTTATTCGGATACCACGGAACTGCCGTTTTTTGAACGCTATTATGCGGGTGGCAGCAACTCCGTTCGTGGTTATAAGGGTAATTCATTAGGGCCTCGAATAGATGATAATGCTGAAGGCGGGGCATTCAAAACGGTGGCTAATGCCGAGTTGATTTTTCCGGCGCCCTTTGCCGAGGATAACAAATCATTGCGCCTAAGTGCGTTTTTCGATATTGGTAACGTCTTTGATAAAGTTGATGATTTCGATGTCAATGAATTGCGTTATTCGACGGGGATATCGGCGATCTGGATAACACCGATTGCGCCTTTGACCTTCAGCTTTGCATGGCCTTTGAATGATCGTGTTGGTGATGAGTCCGAAAGATTTCAGTTTACACTGGGATCATTTTTCTTTTGAAGTGACATAGAATAAAATAATCCAGCCAGGCATGGCGGGTGAGGAGTTCAGTTTTGATGAAACACACAATTATAGTTATAAGTATTGCATTGTTTATGTTGCAGTTGCCATCGGCGAGTGCCGCCGAACCAAAACTTGGTTATGTGGATGCCGCAAGATTACTTGAGGAAGCTCCGCAAGCCAGCGCAGCATCAAACCAGTTAAAACAGGAATTCGCCTCACGGGAGAAAGAGATTATCAATGCCCAGCGCGAACTCAAGGAGTTGGAAGATAAGCTTGCACGTGATGGCGTCATTATGAGTGAAACCGAACAAAAAAAACTCGAACTCGACGTCCTTTCAGGCAAACGTGAATTGCGGCGTAAACAGGAAGAGTTGAAAGAGGACTTCAACATTCGGCGTAATGACGAGATCGGAAAGCTGCAAAAGTTTATCAAACAGGCGATTGAAGACGTCGGTAAAGAGGGCGAGTTTGATTTGATCTTTTATGAAGGAATATCCTTTGCAAATCCGAAACTCGACATCACCGATCAGGTTTTAAAGCGTCTTGGTGCGGAAACTAAAGAAACTTTGGAAAAACCACCCCGTCAATGATCAATACCCCGATGATACGCAAACCGGTTGTGGCTTGTGTGTACGCAACTTATAGCGTTATACCATTGGACTTGATTACAGGATTTTTTGGCCGGTATTAATATTCACCGGCGGGCCAGACAGGATAAAAAGTGACACTAACTCTTGGCGAGCTTGCAGAACGTGTTGGGGGAGAGGTGTCCGGAGATGGCGGCTGTATTATAAGCAATGTTGCCCCGCTCAAATCGGCAAAACCCGGTGATATCTCATTTTTGTCCGATACGCATTTTCTGAGATATCTGGCAAAAACATCCGCATCGGCCGTTATTCTTAGAAACAAGGATAAGGATGCTTGTCCGGTAAACGCCCTGGTAGTGGAAGATCCCTATGTCACATACGCATACGTGGCACAGATTCTCTGTCCGCTGTCTCCTTTTGATGCCGGCATTCATCCGAGCGCGGAAATTGATAACAAAGCTTCAGTTCATAAAACAGCATGGATAGGACCCAATGTTGTGATTGGTGCCAATACCAAGATAGCAGCCGATGTCTACATCGGTCCCGGTTGCGTCATTAATGATAACGTCGAGATCGGCGAGAGCAGCAGGTTGACCGCCGGCGTAGTAATTTATCCTGGAACCAGGATTGGCAAAAGATCGTTGTTCCATGCAGGAGCGGTTATTGGCAGTGATGGTTTCGGGTTTGCCAATGATAACGGTAAATGGATAAAAATACCTCAGTTGGGAGGGGTGTTGATTGGCGACGACGTCGAGGTCGGTGCCAACACGACCATAGATCGCGGCGCACTTGAGGATACCGTGGTGGAAGACGGTGTAAAATTGGATAATCAGATCCAGATCGCGCACAATGTTCGTATTGGTGCGCATACGGCGATAGCGGCATGTACCGGGATTGCCGGCAGTACCACTATCGGTAAACGTTGCGCAATCGGTGGCGGTGTCGGAATTATAGGGCATTTGAACATTGTTGATGATGTGCATATTACGGCGACATCATTTGTGTCAAAATCAATACTAAAACCGGGGGTCTATTCATCCGGAACTCCATTGGAATCAAATCATCAATGGCGCAAAAATCATGTGCGAATGAAACAACTGGACGAAATGGCGAGACGGATAAAGAACCTTGAAAAAAGAATGAACGGCAAATTTAATAGCTGATAGTTCTGCCTTATATTAAGGAACTCTGATTGAATCAGAGTTCCTTAATATAATCATAAAGAGTTAAATCATATGACGGACAAAGGAACTGAAAAAGATAATATTGTGCATGGGATGGATATCCATGAAGTTCTCAAGCACCTGCCGCATCGTTATCCATTTTTGTTGATTGACAAAGTGCTTGAATGTATTCCCGGGAAGTCGTTGATAGCGTTAAAAAACGTTTCATATAACGAGCCATATTTTATCGGCCATTTTCCGCAGCGCCCGGTAATGCCTGGTGTATTGATACTCGAGGCACTTGCACAGGCGACGGGTATACTGGCCTTTAGAAGTACCAAGTCCGTACCGAATGACGGCGCGCTTTATTATCTTGTCGGCATTGATAATGGCCGGTTTAAACAGCCAGTTGAGCCGGGCGATCAGCTAATTCTGGAAGTCGTGTTATCGCGTAATGTACGTAATATCTGGAAATTCAGCACCGAAGCACGGGTAGGAGATGAGATCGTTGCCAGCGCAGATGTTATGTGTGCCTCCAAGGAGATTTAACATTGATTGATTTGCGTGCGGTTATCGATCCGTCGGTACGTATATCCGGTAATGTCACTATTGGACCTTATGCTGTTATCGGCGCAGATGTCGAGATCGGTAAAGGTACCTGGGTGGGTCCTCATGTTGTCATCCAAGGGCCAACAAAGATAGGACAGGATAATAAGATCTATCAGTTTGCCTCTATAGGAGATGCCCCGCAGGATAAAAAATATGCCGGTGAACCGACATTACTGGAGATTGGAGATCGTAATGTCTTCCGGGAATATTGCACGGTCAATCGCGGTACGGTTCAGGGCGGCGGGGTAACCCGAGTAGGGCATGACAACTGGATTATGGTCGGCGTACATATCGCACATGATTGCATTATCGGCAATAATACTATTTTTGCCAATAATGCCTCGCTTGCAGGGCATGTAACTATTGATGATCATGCGATACTGGGTGGATTTACGCTTGTCCATCAGTTTTGTGCGATCGGCGCGCATAGTTTTACCGCCATGGGGAGCGTCATTGCCAAAGACGTGCCTCCCTATATATTGGTCTCAGGGCACATGGCAAAACCTTATGGCCTGAATGTTGAGGGCTTGAAGCGGCGTGATTTCAGTGCCGACACATTGGCCCGCTTGCGCCGTGCCTACAAGATTCTGTACAAGTCCAACCTGCCCCTGAAGCAGGCGCTCGAACAGATCAATGCCATGTCAGCAGAATGCCCGGAGGCAGGAATCCTCGCGGCATTCGTCGAAAAATCCAGCCGCGGTATTATCAGATGAAAAGGGTTCCGAACTCCCGATGTCTGATCCGAGTTGTTACTTGGATTTAAGCATAGAACCCATCACAAACACGCGAGCGCAGGCAAGACAAGGCAAAAAATGAACGAGAAAGCGGAGTTTACACATAGTTTGCCGTATTCACGGCCCCGCATTTTGAGATCATTTTTAACGCTGTATTGCCAAGCGCAGCAATTCTGAGATGTTGCGCATCGGCATAGTCGCTGGCGAAGCCTCCGGTGATCTTCTGGGCGCCGGTTTGATACGGGCCATCAAGGCTCATCAGCCCGATGTGGTGTTTGAAGGGATCGCCGGGCCGCGCATGATTGATCAAGGGTGTACGGCGTTATTTCCCGCGGAGAAACTGGCCGTCATGGGGATTGTCGAAGTGTTGGGCCATTATTTTCAGTTACGCCGTATCCGTGCGCAATTGATCCGGCGCTTTCTGAATGACCCACCTGATATATTTATTGGTATCGATGCCCCGGATTTTAATCTCGGTCTGGAAACCAGGCTCAAAGCGGCAGGTATTCCCACTATTCATTATGTGAGTCCATCGGTATGGGCATGGCGGGAATACCGGGTACACAAGATTCGCAAGGCTGTTGATCTGATGTTGACACTGTTTCCGTTTGAGGAGGAATTTTACCAGCGGCACGATATTCCGGCGCGCTTTGTAGGACATCCTCTTGCAGATATGATTGCCCTTGAAAGTAACGCCCGGGATGCGCGGACCAGTCTGGGTCTGGCTGAAGATAAAATCATCATTGCATTGTTGCCGGGCAGCCGCTCAACGGAACTACGGCATCTTGCAGGCATATTTGTGCAAACCGCCAGGTGGTGTTATGAACGCAGGCCGGAGTTGCATTTTGTGGTACCTTTCGTAAACGATAAAACACGGGGAATCTTCGAACGGGCGCTTGTGCAGTTCGCGCCGGGGTTACCAATCACGTTGGTGAATGGCATGTCGCGTGAAGTGATGACGGCGGCGAATGTTGTGTTATTGGCAAGTGGCACTGCGGCGCTGGAGGCATTGCTCTTGAAGCGTCCAATGGTAGTTGCCTATCGTTTGGCGCCGCTTAGTTATAAGATTGCCAAACGATTATTGAAAATAAATACCTATTCTTTGCCCAACTTATTGGCAGGCAAAACATTGGTGCCGGAATATATTCAGGATATGGCAACCCCGGATAACCTCGGTAGGGCGATACTGGAATTTCTTGATAACCCGTCTAATGCGGCGGAATTATCCGGGCAATTTGACCGTATTCATCGTGTCTTGAGACGGCATGCCGATGAAAATGCAGCGCAGAGTGTGTTAGCATTGGCCGGCCGGTCTGCTGACAGGCGGTAACCCCTGTCTTTGTTGTATATTGTCTGACAGTGAATATCAGTTGTAAAAAATGATAACAATAACGCATCATGCTTGATGTCATAAATTATTCTTTCACTGCCGGTGTCGATGAAGCAGGGCGCGGACCTCTTGCCGGCCCTGTCGTAGCCGCTGCGGTAATTCTTGATCCGTGTTCGCCAATTGACGGAATAACGGACTCCAAGGCCTTATCTGAAAGAATGCGCGGCAAGCTGGATCAGGAAATCAGAGCACGTGCACTGGCGTGGGCCATTGCAAGGGCCGATGTCGAGGAGATCGATAGTTTGAACATCTTACAGGCCAGTTTGCTGGCCATGAAGCGTGCCGTAATGGCATTATCACTCAAACCGGGACTGGTCTTGATCGATGGTAACCACTGTCCACTTCTGGATGGTTGCCGGGTTGAGGCAATAGTTAAAGGTGATCAGAAGGTTACAGCAATTGGCGCGGCGTCCATCCTGGCCAAGGTTGCACGGGACAGGGAAATGATGGATCTGGATGCAAGATACCCGGGCTATGGGTTTGCCCAACACAAAGGATATCCGACCAAATCGCACATTAGCGCCTTGAATACATTGGGCATTAGCCCCGTGCACCGCCGGTCTTATGCCCCCGTACGTAATATTCTGACGCAATAAAACCAATTAAAACGATATCCTGCGGCGAACATATGCCTGCTCTAACTGCATGTTAACAAAGACTATCCATGTCTTGGGTCCGGATAGCAGCCAGTTTTTCGTCAGACTGTTAAAATAACCCAATGACATCATCGTTCATACATCTTCATGTGCATAGCGAATATTCGCTGATCGACAGTTGCGTGCGCATACAACCATTGATTGAGGCCGCCGTACAGGCCGGCATGCCCGCCGTGGCCGTGACCGATCAGAGTAATATGTTTTCGATGGTTAAATTTTACCGGGCTGCCCTTAAGCGGGGTATAAAGCCTATTGTGGGCGTTGATCTGTGGATCTATAACGAGTTGGATCATAACCAACCATCGCGCTTGATCCTGTTGTGTCAGAATCGTCAGGGCTATCTGAATCTGACAAGACTGGTATCACGCAGTTATAGCGACGGCCAGCAACGGGGTTTGCCACTGGTTTATAAAGAATGGTTTAAAGACGCCAGTTCAGGTTTAATCGCGCTGTCGGGCGGGCAGGAAGGAGATATTGGCCAGGCGTTATTGTCCGGCAATAACAATTACGCACAACAGTTGTTAAAGGAATGGCTGTTGCGTTTCCCTGACCGGTTTTATATCGAGTTGCAGCGCACCGGCCGGAAACATGAAGAAGCATACCTGCATGGGGCGCTGGATTTGGCAGTACAGGCTGATGTTCCGGTCGTTGCAACAAATAATGTGCGTTTTCTTGTGCCGGATGATTTCGAGGCGCATGAAGCCAGGGTATGTATCCATGAAGGACGTACGCTGGAAGATCCACGTCGTCAGCATTTATATACCGAACAACAATATTTGAGAAGCCCTGAAGAAATGGCGGAGCTTTTTGCAGATATTCCCGAGGCGATATCCAATACTGTCGAAATCGCGCGGCGTTGCAATCTGCAACTTACCTTGGGTAAAAATATCCTCCCCGATTTTCCCGTGCCCAAAGGAATGACGGTGGAGTCGTTTTTCCGGGAGCAGGCGCAACAGGGTCTCAAGACGCGCATGGCCGGTGGTGATGCGGGATCTTTGGCGGACAATGAGCGTAACCGGATTTATAACGAACGATTGGCCCATGAGTTGGAAGTGATTATTAACATGGGATATCCGGGGTACTTTTTGATCGTGGCGGATTTTATAAAATGGGCCAAAGAAAATGATATACCGGTTGGACCGGGCCGGGGCTCGGGCGCCGGTTCTTTGGTGGCATATGCCCTGGGTATTACCGACCTTGATCCGATCCGCTATGACCTGCTGTTCGAGCGCTTCCTGAATCCCGAGCGCGTCTCCTTGCCGGACTTTGATATCGATTTCTGCATGGAAGGCCGGGATCGCGTCATCGATTATGTCACGCAGCGTTATGGGCGCGACAGGGTATCGCAGATCATTACCTACGGCACCATGGCGGCCAAGGCAGTGGTGCGTGATGTCGGGCGTGTGTTGGGTCATCCTTATGGTTTTGTCGATCAACTGGCGAAATTGATTCCGTTTGAACTTGGCATGACCTTGGACAAGGCCTTGGAAGATGAAGAGCTGTTAAAGCGCCGTTACGATGAAGAAGAAGACGTCCGCACTTTAATTGATTTGGCGCGATCGCTGGAAGGATTGGTGCGTAATGCCGGCAAGCATGCCGGAGGTGTCGTTATCGCCCCTTCCAAATTGACGGATTTCACACCTTTATATTGTGAACAAGGCTCAACCAGCGCTGTCACGCAATTTGATAAAGATGATGTAGAAGCGATTGGACTAGTAAAATTCGACTTTCTTGGATTGCGCACCCTGACCATCATTGACCGCACCGTTAAGACAATTAACAGGATACGTTCTGCTGCGGGCGAACCCGGACTCGATATCGATTCGATACCTCTTGATGATAAGGCAAGTTATGATTTATTGAAGAAATGTGCGACGACAGCGGTATTTCAGCTTGAATCGCGTGGCATGAAAGATCTTATCAAACGTCTGCAACCGGACTGCTTTGACGAGATTATCGCCTTGGTTGCCTTATTCCGTCCCGGTCCACTGCAATCCGGTATGGTGGATGACTTTATCAACCGTAAACATGGTGCCAGGGTGGATTATCTCCTGCCCGCCCTGGAGCCTATCTTGAAGCCGACCTATGGGGTGATACTTTATCAGGAACAGGTGATGCAGATTGCCCAGGTATTGGCTGGTTATTCGCTGGGCCAGGCCGATTTGCTGCGGCGTGCAATGGGTAAGAAAAAACCCGAAGAAATGGCAAAACAGCGGGAAGTATTTCTGGAAGGTGCCAGGGAAAAGGGCATAAAGGCGCACACTGCCGAGCATATCTTTAATTTGATGGATAAGTTTGCCGGCTATGGATTTAATAAATCACATTCGGCGGCTTATGCCCTGATTGCCTATCAGACCGCGTGGCTCAAGGCGCATTACCCTGCTGCCTTTATGGCTGCGGTGATGTCATCGGATATGGATAATACGGATAAGATCATGATGTTGATCGATGAATGCCGTTCGATGGGGCTTACTATTCGCCCCCCCGATATTAATAGCTGTGAGTACGAGTTTACCGCCGGAGATGAAACCGCCATCTTGTATGGCCTGGGGGCCATCAAGGGCGTGGGCGCCGCTGTGGTGGAAGGGATTACCGCACAACGCCGCGAACAAGGGCCATTTAGAGATTTATTCGATCTTTGCCAGCGCATCGATTTACGCAAGGCAAACCGGCGCGTACTCGAGGCGTTGATTAAATCGGGGGCGCTCGATGCATTCGAGAATAACCGGGCAAGATCTATGGCATCGCTGACCACAATATTACAGATCGCAGAACGGCATATCCGTGATCGGGCCGCAGGACAGGACGATATGTTTGGCAACGCCGGTCCGTTGCCCGAAGACGGAGATAAGTTTGAACATATTTTACCCGAAACAACCGCTCACTGGACTGAGCAACAACGTTTGCAGGGGGAAAAGGAGACACTGGGCCTGTATTTAACCGGACACCCGATCGAACGCTATCAAAACGAATTATTGCAATTCATTACAACCCGAATCGTTGATTTAAAACCATCACAGGACCAGATTGTGTTGGTTGCAGGTCTGGTAGTCGCGATACGTACCATGAACAGCCGGCGTGGCGAACGAATCGCCTTCGTTACGCTGGATGACCGCAGTGGCAGGATCGAACTTGCCGTGTTCGCCGAGGCCTATCAGCGGTATCGCGATTTATTGGTCAAAGACCGCTTGCTTGTGGTGGAAGGCACGGTGAATATCGATGAGTATTCCGGTGGTTTCAGGATGAGCGCGGAGAAAATTTATGATATCGATCGTGCCCGCGAGGTCTTTGCCAAACGGCTGGAGATCGACGTGGAAGATAAATATTCAGCGAATGGATTTATCGGTTCGCTTGCCGATGTATTACAACCCTTTCGCCAGGGGGATTGCCCGGTATGGATCAATTATCAGGGGCAACATGCAACTGCGCGTATGGCCTTGGGGCAGGACTGGTGTATACATCCGACCGATGAACTGCTGCATCGTTTGACAGAAGTCGCCGGACCGGATAACTTCAGAATGGTGTATTGACCCGATGCCGGACAATAATCGAGTAACTTGATACTGATAAGCCATCAATAAATATGAAGCAGAATTTTCTTGATTTTGAACAACCGATCGCCGAGCTTGAAGCGAAGATTGAAGAATTACGCTATGTAGGCAGTGACAACGAAATCAATATCAACGAGGAAATCGTACGTCTGGAGGCCAAGTGCAAGTCCATGACGGAATCAATATTTTCATCGCTCAGCGCCTGGCAGGTTTCACAGTTGGCCCGGCATCCCAAACGCCCCTATACGCTGGACTATATCGAGCGGATATTTACCGCTTTCACCGAACTGCACGGTGACCGTTGTTTTGCCGATGACCCGGCCATTGTAGGCGGGCTTGCAAGATTGGATGACAGGCCGGTCATGGTGATTGGGCACCAGAAGGGGCGTGATACCAAAGAGAAGCTTAGAAGAAATTTTGGTATGCCGCGTCCGGAAGGCTATCGTAAGGCATTGCGTTTGATGCAAATGGCTGAACGCTTCAAACTGCCTATATTAACGTTTATCGATACGCCCGGCGCCTATCCCGGCGTAGATGCGGAGGAGCGTGGCCAAAGTGAGGCAATCGCGCGTAACCTGATGGTGATGGCGAATATCAAGGTACCGATTATTTGTACGGTCATAGGAGAAGGAGGGTCGGGCGGCGCATTGGCCATCGGAGTGGGTGACCGTGTGCTGATGCTCGAATACAGTACCTATTCGGTGATTTCACCCGAAGGATGCGCCTCGATCCTATGGAAAAGTGCCGATAAGGCATCCGATGCCGCGGAGGCAATGGGCATTACGTCGGCCAGGCTCAGTGAGTTGGATCTCATCGATCAGGTTATCGAAGAACCCTTGGGGGGGGCGCATCGCGATATTGATACTATGTCCCAGCGCATCAAACAATCGATCAAGGAAACATTGTCCTATCTCGAGGGCATAGCCGTTGATAAGTTGATCAATATGCGATTCGATCACTTGATGAAATACGGTCATTACAAGAGCCGGTAATGGCACATTTTTCGCCGCAACAATTGTTGGCGGCAATTAAACAAATTCCGCCTGCGCCGCGTTATTGGGTCGCCTATAGCGGTGGACTCGATTCGCATGTATTGTTGCACGCCTTGATGGCGGTGCGCGGGGAGTTGGATGCGGATATCAATGCAGTACATATCAATCATGGTTTAAGCAAGGATGCAAATGCCTGGTCGCTGCACTGCAGGACTGTATGTAATGAATTGAGCGTTCCTTATTATGCATTCGATGTCAAGGCAGACCCTGATGAAGGTGAGAGTCCTGAGGCGGCCGCCCGTTATGCACGTTATGCCGCCTTGGCGGAAATCGTCCAGTCAGGAGACTGTTTATTGACGGCACACCATCAGGATGATCAGGCCGAGACGGCGTTGCTGCAGATGTTGCGCGGTGCCGGGCCGCGGGGCTTGGCTGCGATGCCTTTATATACGGCATTTGCGCGGGGAATACTGGGCCGGCCGTTACTTGGCTTTACGCGCGATGAATTGCACGGCTATGCCCTGCAAGAGCGCCTGCAATGGGTGACCGATCAGAGCAATTTTGACACCGGTTTTCAGCGCAACTACCTGCGCCATGAAGTATTACCGCAAATAAAATCACGCTGGCCCGTCATGGCCAGAACATTATCGCGCAGCGCGGCCCATTGTGCGGACGCGGTACAACTCATGGATGAGATCGCTGTTGCCGATCTCGAAAAGATTCGCGGTCCCCAGCCTGATACAATTTCCATTACTGATTTACTGGCGCTGCATGCATCTCATCAGCGCAATGTATTGCGATTCTGGTTCAGACAGTTGGGAGTGCAGTTGCCCGAGGCGGTTCACCTCGATCAGTTATATCACGATGTGCTTTATGCCGCTGATGACCGGATGCCCCTGTTGAGCTGGACAGGGGTGGAAATACGCCGTTATCGTGATGTGTTATATGTTATGCCTCCGCTTGCCGGCCACGATCTCACATCTGTGCTGGAGTGGGATATGACCCATGCATTGATATTGCCATCGGGAATTGGCCGGTTGTATGCAAAAAGGACGAAGGGAAAGGGATTAAATGCCGGTTTGTGCGAATCACAACCTGTCACCGTCAGATACCGGCAAGGCGGGGAACGATGCAAGCCTGTTGGCGACAGTCATACGCGTTCGGTAAAGAAACTCTTCCAGGATGAAGGAATTCCACCCTGGCAGCGTGACAGGACACCTTTTATCTATGTGGGCGGCCAACTTGCTGCCATAGCGGGTTTGTGGTTTTGTCAGCCCTTTCAGGCAGGATCTGATGAATATGGAGTGGATATTGAGTGGCTGCCAAATGAATCTTGGGCATCAAGCCGGCCCGAATGATCCAATATGAAGAGGTTTTACCAAAACCTATCTCATCATACCGCGCGAGCCGCGTTACTGCCCGAAATACGGGGCTGCAAGGGGCATCGCGCCGTACAGTACTCGTGGTACGGGCAAGCGGTGCCACACCGCAGGCGCGTATTTCGGACGTAACCCCTTGGGGACCGGGCGCTTTTGGCCCAGGGCTTTGTTGCGGCTCGCGCA
>Ga0214472_10006645_pt1 | contig 12120 bp, 12 predicted proteins | sample RVTome_6_FD_207662 | JGI IMG/M metagenome (GOLD analysis project Ga0214472, IMG submission 207662) | Soil microbial communities from uranium-contaminated site in the Upper Colorado River Basin, Wyoming, United States - RVT140D175 | ecosystem: Environmental > Terrestrial > Soil > Contaminated >...
TCAAAGGGAGACGAATGTTTTGTCCGCCTGATTCCAGAAGAAAAGAGCGGCCTGTGGCGGATCGAATACTTCCACAACGAGAAACGCTGGGAACGCATCGACTTTACCGGTTCATTGGCCGCCTGTTTGGAATTGCTCGCGGAATCACCCCATTATCTCTACTGGGACCGCTGAGCATTTCCTTTTCTTAAATAGTCAATTTCCTGCTTCAACACAAAAGCGCTCTTGACGATGAGCTGCGATTCACTGACTTTGCCGTCATCTGCGATAGCGCTGTAAATCTGATTGAAGATTCTGTTCTATTCGAGCATGTCTCAGAACAGTTTATGGGCGGCAAAACGTCATAGAGGTCGATCAGGCATCGGCTTGTTCGATTTGCCAAAGACTCATCGCACCGAATCTCGCTGCCAGAGCCTTCGATCCTTCGCGTTTTTCCAGTCGCTTCAGCGCCCGCTCCGGCGCTCCCTCAAACAGAAATTTTTCCAGCTCGGTTTCGGGTATAACCGCCGGAACCATCTGCTTTTCACCATTGACGTCGATCGCCACAAAGGTGACAAACGAGGTGGCGCAGACAGCTCGTTCGCCGGTGAGCATGTCTTCTGAGACCACCTTGACAAACACTTCCACCGAGGTGCGTTTCGTCCAGGTGACAAAGGCTTCAAGACAGACCGACTGACCATTGCGGATCGGATGGAGAAAATCAACCGAGTCGGTCGAGGCGGTGACCACCGAAGTGCGGGCATGACGGGTTGCAGCAATGGCTGCGATGTCATCGATATAAGACATGACCTTGCCGCCGAACATCGTGCCGTAATGATTGGTGTCGGGGGGAAGGACCATCGCGGCTTTGATCGCCCTCGATTCTTTGCAGAACTTGGCTGGTTTGACTGTCATCGTCATCTCTCCTGTGCCGTGCAGCATCACAACTTCATGTTGTCTGAACCAGTGTAACAAAAACCTGGTTCCGAGATTACCAAATGTGCTTTTTGCACAGAAGGCAAGAAAGAACCGGTTCGCTATTCAGCTTTCAGCAACCGTGAAAGTATTACAGTGAGTGCCTTCTTCAGATCATCCGCTTCGGAATAGTATAGATAGCCGTCATTGTACTGTTCACCTAAGGGCACACTGTTCTGCGGCTGGAGGATGATCAAAGGCTTGTCGATGCCATAGGCCAAACCCAGAGCCAGCATGACATTGGGGGCTTGACCGGAAAGGTTGAAAATCGCCAGCCGGCAGGAGTGCAGTTCCTGACAGAGTTCGCAGAACGCGGCATCGTCGGGCAGGGAACGATCCGCCCGGAAGAAGGAGAGCCCGTGAGTTTCCAGGGCCGGCTGGATCCCCTGCCAGAAGAGCTTCAGGTCGGCATCCCCGGGCGGTATGGCGATGAAGATGCGCTGCTCTGCTGGCGGCGGTATGATCGGTATGCCGTCGCAAGTGCGATGGAAAAATCTCTCCAACGGATATTTCCGGATAATCTGCTGTTCGGCCGTCTTGTTCAGCTCATCAATTTTGTCTTGCAGACGGACAACCTGGTGGTTAATGGTTTTGACGAATTTTTCAACGCTCGCCATTTTTATTGATTTTCTCGTAGGGGAATAATCGATGGGACTCAGTTTGAAGATGGGAACGGTAATGGTTTTGTCCGCATTGAGTTGTGCCGCAGCCTCATTGTAGCTGTCTTTCCAGCTGTCAAATGCGCGCAAATAGACGTACTGATTGTTTTTCAGGTATTTACTGATTCTTGACAGGATGTAATCGAATTCGTCAACCAGCTTTGCAAGTTGTGCGACATCCATTGCCTTGCCCCTTGCGCTTTCTTTCTGTTGCATTAACGGTCTCCCAGGAATTTGTCGGCTCGTATAGCCCGACAGGCTCCTGGCAGAAAGTAACACGTCAGCTTGTTCGAGGTTAAGTCACAAAAGCATGAATCTTTGCAACTATTGGGCACATAAGCGAGTGCATGTGGGCTGCAGCTGTTGCTTGCGGGAAGTTAAGTGACAACGTTGGACGCAGGCAATGGCTGCAGACCACATGCTGTGCCGTTGAGTAAGTGAACTGAATCGTTACGAATCTTTTGCTCCTCACCATTTGCAGCCTTGAAGCGGTGCGCAGCAAACTGTTATCATCTTGAATTATAGCGATAAAAACGATACATGTTGATGCTCAAAAGTGTTAGAATCAATGCGTTTCAGTTCAACAATTCTTAATGTCAGACGAATTGCCCCGCCCGGCTTCAAAAAAACAATCGTCAGACAACCAAACTTTAATATTCAAGCCATATCATTTTGGCTCCGGTTTGTTTGTGACGCCTCGGCAATATGGTTTTCGAAGAAATTGTACGGAGAGCTTTAATTTATGCAGAGTGCAACAGAGCAGATTATTCAGATTCGCTGGCACGGACGCGGCGGTCAGGGGGCCATTACCGCGGCAAAAGTGGTCGCCGAAGCCGCATTCCGCTCAGGTTATGGTGGAGCCGTCATGGCGCCGACGTTTGGTACCGAGCGTCGCGGCGCTCCGGTGACGACGTCTCTGAAGATTGCCCACAAAAAAATCTACGACCTCTCGCCGATTTCAACTCCGGACATTGTGGTTGTTCTTGACCATATGATCATGCACGAAGTGGATGTCACCGCAGGGCTTAAACCCGGCGGCTGGATTATCCTGAATTCGCCGCGCCCGCCAGAGGAACATCTGTTTCCGGGTTATCGCACCGCAGTTGCCGACGTAACCCGTCTCGGAGTCGAAGCCGGACTGCGCAAGGGCATCGTCAACACCGGCATCATCGGTGCTCTGGGGCGTGCCAGTGGCCTGATCGACATTGATGTGCTTGCCGACAATATTGCTGTAGAGTTCGCCGGCCGCAAACCGCAAGCCAATGCCATGGCGGCACGTCTGGTCTATGATGCAACGCTGATGTTTGATAACACCACAGGAGGATCGACTGATGCCTGATCCAAGGTTTAAAATACTGACTTCCGCCAGCACTTCGGGCCCTGGTGATGCCGGCCGCACCGGCTCCTGGCGCGTGGAACGGCCGGTCATCGACATGAGTCGCTGCATTCCGGCCAAAACAGGCAAGCCCGCCTGTCACCTCTGCTGGCTTCTCTGCCCTGACAACGTTGTCAGCAAGGAGATCGAACCGACGATAGACCTTGAGTATTGCAAAGGCTGTGGCATCTGCGCTCAGGAGTGCCCGGTCCAGGCGATTTCCATGGTTCCGGACGCAGACTTTCTCGAAGGAGCAGCCAGTGAGTAACCCCATCATCGAATCCGGTAATGTCGCCGCGGCCATGGCGGTACAGCTGGCGCGTGCCGAAGTCATTGCGGCCTACCCGATTACCCCACAGACACCGGTCACAGAAAAACTTTCCGAGCTGATCGCCGCAGGCCAGATGGATGCCGAGTATGTCGCCGTGGAGAGTGAACACAGCGCCATGGGCGTCTGCATCGGCGCCGCCAGCGCCGGCGTACGTGCCTTTACGGCAACGTCCTCTAACGGCCTGTTGTACATGAGCGAGCAGCTGCACTGGGCCGCCGGCGCACGTCTGCCGATCGTCATGTGTGTCGTCAACCGTGCCATCGGTGCGCCCTGGTCAGTATGGAATGACCACCAGGATGCCATCAGCCAGCGCGATACCGGCTGGATTCAGATCTTCGCCAAGGATCACCAGGAAATCATCGACATGACCCTGATGGCCTTCCGCCTCGCGGAACTGGTGCATATCCCGGTCATGGTCAATTACGACGGCTACTATCTTTCGCACACCTACATGCCCTTTGAACCGCCGGACGCCGAGTGCGTCGACGCCTTCCTCCCTGCTTACGCGTACAAGCACGCCTTGACTCCCGAACGACCGGAAAGCCTGAACACGGTGACGCTGCCCGATGCCCGCCTCGATGTGGACGGCATCAAGCGCGGCGGCTACATGGACATCCGCCACAATCTGCACGAGGAGATGGGCAAGTCCATTGAAGTCTGGGAAGAGATTGACCAGGAGTTCCAGTCGTTGTTCGGCCGGGGTGGACATCCGGTCATCGATCCCTACCGCTGCGAGGATGCCGACGTCGTTATCGTCGCCATGGGCTCCATGGCCAACCAGTTCCGCGTGGTGGTGGATCGTCTGCGCCAGGATGACGGGCTCAAGGTCGGTATCCTGGCCCTGCAAATGTATCGGCCTTTCCCGAGCGCTATCATTGCCGAGGTGCTGCAGTCGGCCAGACACGTCATGGTCTACGAAAAAGGGCTGAGTTACGGCAATCAGGGCGCTCTTTATGGAGACATCAAGTCGGCCCTTTACCCTTACCCGGCAAGACCGCGTCTGCACAATTTCATTGTCGGTCTGGGCGGTCGCGCCATTCCGACTGAGTCCCTGTACCAAACGATGAAAACGGCTTGCGAGCAGGATCTGCAGACGCCATCGGCACAGGTTGATGCACCGCAATGGATTGGATTACAGTTATGAAAACAAACCCCAGAACCACCGTCCTCAACCTGACCGAGGAAGAGTTTGTGTATCCGGGCAATCGCGCCTGCTCCGGCTGCGGCCTCAGCATCCTTTACCGGGTCGGCGTCAAAGCCCTGGGCCGTGACTGCATCTTCGTGGTCCCACCGAGCTGCCTGACGGTCATGCAGGGACTTTACCCGATTGCCGCGACCCAGATGCCGGTTCTGAACGGCACGTTTGCCTCAACCGCAGCGATCGCTACCGGTGTCAAGGCGGCCATGAGACGTCTCGGTCGCGAAACCCAGGTCGTCGCATGGGCCGGCGACGGCGGCACCTCGGACATCGGCATTCAGGCCCTCTCCGGGGCGCTTGAGCGTGGTGAGGACATCATCTATATCTGTTATGACAACGAAGCCTACATGAACACCGGGGTGCAGCGCTCCGGCACGACGCCGCAGGGTTCGCTGACCACAACGACGCCTTTTTCGGGAAAGAGCGAGGTCGGCAAGGATCTGCCGGCCATCATCGCGGCACACAATCCGGCTTATCTGGCAACCTGCTCCGCCAGCTATCCGCTCGATTTTCATGACAAACTGCTGAAGGCCAAACAGATCAAGGGGCTGAAGTACCTGCATGTGCAGACGCCCTGCCCGCCCGGCTGGGGCATCGAGGAGCACATGACCGTCGCCCTCGGCAGGGCCGCCGTGGAGACCGGCCTGTTCGATCTCTATGAAATCGAAAATGGTCGCATGCAGTTGAGCGGACCGTCTCAACAGCTGCTCGCCAGGCCAGCCCTGCGGCCGGTACGCGAGTACCTGCAGCTGCAAACGCGTTTCAAGGCGCTTGGCGACGAGCAAGCCGACGCACTGCAGGCGCAGGTCGATCGGCGATGGGCAGGCTATCGTGACAGGTTCAAGTAAGGCGTTTTGTCGATACAGGTTGAATGTTGCATTCAAAAAAAACCCGGCTCTTTTGGCCGGGTTTTTACTTTTTCCTGGATATCCCGCTGTCTCTATCAGTGGGACAACAGCATCGGCACAGTCATCTGCCTGAGCAGATAACTGCCGATCTCGCCCATATCAAGCTGACCGCGTTTGGTCGAGATATGGACGCCAAGAACCAGAAGATCAATGTTGTCATCCGCGACCAGGTTGAGCAGCGTGTCACCGACACTCAGATCGCCGGGAGGAATCAGTTCGATCGCTGCCATTATCCTATGCAGCGTCAGGTACCGGGAAAGACGATCACTCTCGTCCAGGCTGAAGGTGGCTCTGCCGACCGAAACCAGGTTGACTTGTTTTGCAGACCGCAACAGGGGCATGGCATCGTGCATCGCGCGGGAGGCCTTGGGACCGGCCTTCCAGGCGACCATGATTCGTTCGCCGAGATGCGAAAAGGTGCCGAAAGCCGGGACGATCAACACCGGTCGTCCGGAACCGAGCAGCAGACGCTCCGGGCTGGTGATGGCAGAGTGCTGTTTATCCTTATCGGCAACAAGAGGCTGACTCACCACCAGCAGATCGGTGAAACTGGTATAATAGCCGATCATTTCCGCTACACCGGCACGTGAGAAGCCGAGGTCGACAGCCAACCAGTCAGAAGCAACCCCGCTTTCGTCAATGCGCTGCTGAAACATCTCGCGGATTTCTGTCAGCTGACGCTGCGGCTGTTCCAGATGTGGCGACGAATAGACATAGAGGCCTGTCAGGCTCGCACCATGCTGCTTCGCCAGTGTGATTGCCGCTTCGAGCCTGCTTTGGCAAGACAGCGCCTGATCCAGATGAACCATGATATCTTTCAGCATAACGAGTCTCTCCTTACCGCAAGTATCTGTCGTATCATCCTTTGACCCAGTTCGGGTTGCGCTTCTCCAGGTATGCGGACAACCCCTCGCGCCCTTCAGCGGAAGCCCGGGTCTCGGCAATCCGCTCGGCCGTATCGGCAACCAGGTCATCGTCCAGGTAGCCCAAGGCAACTTCGGAGACCAAAGCCTTCACGGAGGACATCGCCTGTGGACCATTCCTGAGCAGACGCCGACTGAGACGATCAGCGGCGGCCACCAGATCTTCCGCCTTGACCACTTCGTGAACCAGCCCAAGCCGGTATGCCTCGGCAGCGTCAAAAGATTCTGCGGTCAGGAAATAACGGCGGGTGGGCCGGGAACCAATGGCCGCGGCAAGATAGGGCGAGATCACGGCCGGGATCAGACCGAGCTTAACTTCGGGAAGACAGAAGATCGCCTCTTCGCTTGCCAGCGCGATATCACAACAGGCGACCAGCCCCACTCCGCCACCGATTGCCGCCCCCTGTACCAGAGCAATGGTCGGTTTCGAAAGGTTGGCCAGGGTTTTCATCAACTCTGCCAGTCCCGTGGCATCGGTGAGGTTTTCGTCAAAGGAGTAGTCTGCCATGCGGCGCATCCAGTTGAGGTCTGCGCCTGAGGAGAAACTTTTGCCACGGGCTCCAAGCAGGATGACCCTGACACTGTGCTCGCGCTCCAGCCTTTTGAGCTCGTCAGTCAGGGCGCTGATCAAGGTATCGTCAAAGGCATTGTGCATCTCAGGCCGGTTCAGTGTAATCGTGGCCCGGCCATGTTCGTCAATTTCGCTCAAAAGTGCGGCAACACCCATAGTCTCATTTCCTGAAATTTCCGCAACAGTACTTTGCCATCGGCGCATACGGTGACCCCTGCAGCATAAAGCATACACTCAACGGCTCAGGACAAACTCCCAAGCACACCAGTATTCTTCAGGATGCGGGTCAGGGGGACACGCAATACAGCAGGTCTCGATACGGGGATCGATGGTCCGGGCAAACCCGGCATATTCGACCACACCAACAGTTTTGCATGGGAAATCGGGCAAGCCCTTGCGCTTGCGGGTTGACTGAACCCGGCAGTCAACCATGCGGAAGACCGCGCGCGTATCAGTAACTTCAATCGCTTCCTGCAGGTTGAGTCGTGCATACAGGCGATGCTTGAGGCATTCCACCAGAGCCGGAATGCCGCCTCCTGGCTCAATGCCAAGGCGTGCCATGATCCGCTTGGCTTCAACCACAGTGAATTTCTCCCAGGCTGCCCGATCGATCTCGATCGCCGTTTCAATCCCGTAGCGCTGCTCGACAGCCTGAAACCAGAGTCCGTCATGAGCCAGCCAGTTCTTGGCATCATCGACGACAATGGCAATCAACTCCTCTTTGCTTAATTCCTGCAGCAGAGCAACCCCTTCATTCAACGTTGTTTGCATAGCATTCCATCCTTTCGCAAACTGTGTCACTTGGCCCTTGCCAAACCCCGCATAACTCAACCCCGGGTCACCGCCGAACCGATCACGACCCTTTGCACTTCGCTGGTGCCTTCGTAGATTTCCGTGATTTTGGCATCACGCATCATTCTTTCCACAGGAAAGTCGCGGGTGTAGCCATAACCGCCATGCACCTGAACGGCCTTGGTCGTCACCCACATGGCAGTCTCCGATGCACTGAGCTTGGCCATGGCGGATTCCTTGCCATAGGAGAGACCGGCACTCGCCCGCCAGGCCGACTGGTAAACCAGCAGGCGCGAGGCTTCGATACGCACAGCCATGTCCGCCAGAATAAACTGTACCCCCTGGAAGCTGGCGATCGGCTGATCGAACTGTTTACGCTCACGGGCGTATTTCAGCGCCTCTTCGTAAGCGCCCTGGGCGATGCCGAGAGCCTGGGCAGCAATACCGATGCGGCCGCCATCCAGGGTCTTCATGGCGATTTTAAAGCCTTCTCCCTCCTTACCGAGCAGGCGGTCCGCGGGGATGCGGCAATTCTCGAAAACCAGCTCACAGGTCGGCGATGAGCGGATGCCCATCTTCTTTTCCTTCTTGCCGAACACAAAACCAGGGGTGTCTTTTTCAATAATGAAGGCACTGATACCATGGTGTTTCTGGGCATTCTTGTCGGTCCGCGCAAAGACGATGTAGATTTCCGCATCGCCGCCATTGGTGATGAAAATCTTGCTGCCGTTGAGAACCCATTCATCACCGTCGCGCACAGCGAAAGTCTTGGTGCCGCCGGCGTCGGACCCGGCTCCGGTCTCAGTCAAACCGAAAGCGCCGAGTTTGGTCCCCAGCGCCATGGGAGTCAGAAACGCCTGTTTCTGCTCCTCGCTGCCAAACAGCCAGACCGGGTTGGCACCCAGCGACAGGTGGGCCGACAAGGTGACGCCGGTCGAGGCACAGACTCTTGAGAGCTCTTCCACGGCGATCGCGTAGCTGATGTAGTCCGCGCCGGCACCACCGTATTCCTCGGGGAAGACAATTCCGGCCAGCCCCAATTCAGCGACTTTGTCAAACATCAGCTCCCGGTCAAAGCGTTCATTCTCGTCACGCTCGGCCGCCGACGGGGCCAGTTCTTTTTCGGCAAAGCTGCGGACCGTTTCACGGATCAAATTCTGCTCTTCAGTCAGCTGAAAATACATTTGAGCTCCTCCTAAAGTTGATATGCCGCTCAAGGATGCGCAAGGTTTTTTCTCCTTACTCCTCACTCCTCACGCATAGCCACGCAGCACTTCCCGGGCGATGATCAGACGCTGAATTTCGCTCGTGCCTTCGTAAATAGTGGTAATCCGCGCATCGCGAGTGTAGCGCTCCACCGGAAATTCAGAGGTATATCCGTAACCGCCGAAAATCTGCATGGCCTCGTAACAGACGCGATTGGCCGCTTCGGTAGCAAACAGCTTGGCCATCGAGGCTTCTTTTGAGTAAGTCTTGCCCTGTTCCTTGCGAAACGCGGCATTCATCAAGAGCAGACGGGCCGCTTCCAGATCGGTCGCGGCATCAGCAATCTTCCACTGAATCGCCTGAAAATTGCTGATGGGCTGACCGAATTGCTTCCGCTCAAGTGCATAGCGCGACGCCGCTTCGAGGGCTGCCTGGCCAATGCCGAGGCCGAGTGAACCGATACCGATGCGGCCGCCGGCGAGTTCAGCGACCGCAACCCGAAAACCATCATTCAGCTTTCCCATCAAGGCACTGCCTGGAATACGGCAATCCTGCAGCAGCAGTTCATTGGTTGCTGAGGCGTGCTGTCCCATCTTCTCTTCGGCGCGTCCGACCAGGCATCCGGGTGTCCCGGCTGCCACCAGGAAACAACTGATCCCTTTGCCCTTGGCCGCGTTGCGGTCGGTGACCGCCCAGACCACAAACACGCCGGCATAGGGTGCGCTGGAAATAAAAATCTTGCTGCCGTTAAGAATCCAGTCGTCACCATCCCGCAATGCAAGGGTGGTCATTGCCGCTGGATCGGAACCGGCGCCGGTTTCGGTCAGGGCAAAGGCTCCGGCCAGAAATTCGCCACTGCAGATCTTGGGGATATACCGCAATCGCTGCTCTTCATTGCCGACCGCCTGAATCACCTCGCAGACCATGTTGTTGACCGACACGGTCACCGCCGTCGAGGCGCAGGCACGCGCGATTTCCGTCAAGGCAACGCTGAAGGCGATCACACCGGCCTCGGAACCACCATAATCCGCCTTGACATTCAACCCCATGAAGCCGAGCTCCGCCAATTTTCTCAGATTGTCGAGAAACTGCTGCTGCTGCTCACCACGGTCGAGGGCCGCGGCAAGCGGAGCCAGTTCGGTTTCAGCGAACCGGCGTGCGGTGGCGCGGATCAGGTTTTGCTCTTCGTTGAGGTCAAGAAACATCAGATGCCTGCCTTTTATTTATTTACCGCTAAAGGTTGCCGGGCGCTTTTCGAGAAAGGCCTGCATGCCTTCTTTCTGGTCGGCCGTGGCAAAGCAAAGGCCAAACAGGTCGGCTTCGAAACGACCGGCGCGGTCGAGATCCATCTCCAGACCATTATCAACCGATTCTTTGGCGAAACGTACGGCGACCGGTCCCTTGGAAGCAATCTTGGACGCCAGGCTGCGCGCGGCGGCAAGCAGCTCATCGGCCGCAACTACTTTGTTGGCGAGACCGATGCGGTAAGCCTCCTGGGCGTCGATCATGTCTCCGGTGAAAATCAGCTCCTTCGCGCGCCCCTTGCCGACCAGCCTGGCCAGGCGCAGGGTGCCGCCGAAACCGGGGATGACGCCGAGGTTGACTTCCGGCTGTCCGAAACGGGCATTGTCTGCGACAATTCTGATGTCGCAGGCCATCGCAAGTTCACAGCCGCCACCGAGGGCAAAGCCGTTGACGGCGGCGATGACCGGTTTGGGAAACTTTTCGATCACGTTGAGAACAGCGTGACCGAGCCGGGCGAAATGGACTGCCGACACCGCGTCGAGAGGTTGCATCGCAGCAATATCGGCACCGGCGACAAAGGCCTTGGCGCCGCTGCCGGTCAGAATCACGCAGGCCACCGCGTCATTATTCTGCAAGTCGGCAAAGGCAGCGGCGAGCTCATTGAGGACATCAACGTTCAGTGCATTGAGCGCTGCCGGGCGATTAATTGTGACGACTGCCGTAGCATCAGCAATATCGATCAACAGATTGGTGAAATTCATTTGTATCTCCTCCATGATCAGTAAGTGTAAAAGCGGGCGAACAACGCCGACAGAAGCTGTTCCGTTCGTAATCATCAGGGGCACTTATTCGCTTCTGGCAGAACTATAGAGCAAGGAAGGTACCAAACAGCTTTTCCCGGCGATTACGGCATGCACAATTTGCTGTTTTTCTTGAAAATCGACCATAAAATGCCATTTTTACGGTTTCTAGGAATGGGTGTGAACGTGAAATCGGCAAGAAAACAGCAGTAAATCCGGGTTGCAGGTGTTTCGTTGGTGACACTTTATCCTGGTGTTTACAGCGGGGAACGGCTCAAATTACAGCAGGTTGATGGACGATTCGCGAGGCTCCCGCCCCAGCAGCCAATCGCCAGCAACCGTCTCGACAGAAACTTCTCGCAGAGGCTTGCGTTGCCGCGGTGTGCTGCCATTGATTTTGGCCGGGAAACGGATTTCCGCCGGCAGAGCTGCACCTTGCGCAGGTTCCAGCAACTGCCGTGACATCACCTGCGCATGACCGGCAACTTCTTCCGGTTCAAGCAACGGCTCAAAGCAACAGTCCGTCCCGGCCAGCCGTTGCACCCAGGCATCGCGCGGCGCTGTGGCGAAAAGGGCCTGCAGCTCCCTGATCAGCGCTGTCTGCGGCATCGGTTCATGCTGCCTGGCAATCCATTGCGGTCGATCGACCGCGGCGCAGAACGCCTGCCAGAACTTGTCTTCGAGAGCGCCGAGTACCACGAATTTTTCGTCAGCGGTGTGATAAATCTGGTAGCAGGCCACGCCGCCGGTAATCAGGCCGCGGCCCGGCTCAAGGCTGTGGTCTGCGCGACCCACTCCCGCCTGACCGAACGACTGCCAGGAGAGGACGGTCTCAAAGATGCTGGTGTCGATCGTGCAGCCGTTTCCATGTCTCTCCCTGCGCAGCAAGGCCGCCAGGATCAGATTGGCCGCCTGCTGGCCACTGGCATAATCGGAGACCGGCGGAAAGGGGATAACCGGGGTTTCCAGCGTGCCGGTGTGATGCAGCATGCCGCTCAAGGCCATATAGGTCAGGTCGTGACCGGCCCGCTGGCCGGCAGGGCCGTCCTGGCCGAAGCCGGAGAGCGCACAGTGTATCAAGCGGGGATTGAGAGCTTGCAGGTGAGCGGGACTGAAGCCAAGGCGCTCCATCACGCCAGGACGATACGACTCAAGCAA
>Ga0214472_10006646_pt1 | contig 12119 bp, 8 predicted proteins | sample RVTome_6_FD_207662 | JGI IMG/M metagenome (GOLD analysis project Ga0214472, IMG submission 207662) | Soil microbial communities from uranium-contaminated site in the Upper Colorado River Basin, Wyoming, United States - RVT140D175 | ecosystem: Environmental > Terrestrial > Soil > Contaminated >...
GGGCGGGGGGGGATTTCCCCCCCCCCTGGGCCGGCCCAGGCCGTCTGGCTGTTGTTTCCGTTTTCCCCGTTGTCCCTTCCCTGTTCCGCGTTGTCCGTCGTCGGTCCCCCCTTCGACCTGAGCATCCCGACGGTCTAAACCAACGTCGCCAAGGTCAACGCAAGCCTGGAGACGGAATCCATCAGCGACGCGGGTTCTCTGGACGGACCTAAAGGGGCTGGTCGCCCCCCGACCGCTCGACGGCGGGCCCCCCCGACGGTGTATCCTTTCGAGATTACATGCTGAACGCCATCCTCACCCGTGTTGTCGGAACCAGGAACGAGCGCGAGCTCAAGCGGATCCGGCCGATGCTGGCCCAGGTCGGGGCTTTCGAGCCGGAGCTCCAGAAGCTCAGCGACGCGGCGCTCGCCGCCAAGACCGTGGAGTTCCGCGAGCGCCTGGGGCGCGGCCAGAGCCTCGACGAGCTGCTTCCGGAGGCCTTCGCCGTCGTGCGGGAGGCCGGCTGGCGCGTGCTCAACATGCGCCACTTCGACGTCCAGCTCATCGGCGGCCTGGTGCTCCACCGCGGGATGATCGCGGAGATGAAGACCGGCGAGGGCAAGACCCTCGTCGCGACGCTCGCCGCCTACTTGAACGCGCTCGGCGGCAAGGGCGTCCACGTGGTCACCGTCAACGACTACCTGGCCAAGCGCGACTCCGAGTGGATGGGACGGCTCTACCGCTTCCTGGGCCTCTCCGTCGGGGTGATCCAGCACAGCATGGACGACCAGGAGCGGCAGCTCGCCTACGCGGCCGACATCACCTACGGGACCAACAACGAGTTCGGCTTCGACTACCTGCGCGACAACATGAAGTTCGACCTCGGGATGTACGTGCAGCGCGGCCACCACTTCGCGGTCGTCGACGAGGTGGACTCGATCCTGATCGACGAGGCGCGGACGCCGCTCATCATCAGCGGGCCCGCCGAGGAGTCGACCGACAAGTACTACCGGATCGACCAGATCATCCCCAAGCTGAAGCCGGGCGCCCGCATCACCGGCGACAAGAAGGCCGAGGAGCGGGCCGAGCTCGAGAAGACGGGCGACTACATCGTCGACGAGAAGGCCAAGACCGTCACGCTCACCGAGATGGGCATGGCCCACGCCGAGAAGCTGCTGGGGGTGAAGAACCTCTGGGAGCCCACCAACATGGACGTGCTGCACCACGTCAACCAGGGACTGCGCGCCCACACGCTCTTCCACCGCGACGTGGACTATGTCGTGAAGGACGGGCAGGTCACGATCGTCGACGAGTTCACCGGGCGGCTGATGCCCGGCCGCCGCTGGTCGGACGGCCTGCACCAGGCCGTGGAAGCCAAGGAGAAGGTGAAGATCGAGCGCGAGAACCAGACGCTCGCCACGATCACCTTCCAGAACTACTTCCGCATGTACGGGAAGCTCGCGGGCATGACCGGGACCGCGGAGACCGAGGCGCCCGAGTTCGACAAGATCTACAAGCTCGAAGTGCTGGTGATCCCGACCAACCGGCCTCTCATCCGCGTCGAGAACCCCGACGTGGTGTTCCGCACCGAGCGCGAGAAGTTCGGTGCGGTGGAGCACGAGATCGAGGAGCTGCACAAGTCCGGCCGGCCGGTGCTGGTGGGCACGATCTCGATCGAGAAGTCGGAAGAGCTCGCAACACTCCTCAAGAAGGCCAACATCAAGCACGTGGTGCTGAACGCCAAGTACCACGAGCGTGAGGCCGAGATCGTGGCCCAGGCCGGCCGCTTCGGGGCCGTGACGATCGCGACCAACATGGCCGGCCGCGGCACGGACATCATCCTGGGCGGCGTGCCGGACCACCGCGTCAAGGCGGTGATGATCGAGAAGCTGGCGAACGGCGAGCCGGAGAGCCCCAAGGCACTCCAGGCCGCGATCGAGCAGGTGCAGGGCGAGCGGACCTCCGAGTTCCGCCGCGAGCTGCAGCAACGCAAGCTCGCGCCGGAGGCGCGCCAGGACCTGGCGCGCCGCTACCTGGGCCTGATGGCGTCGTTCTCGCCCGATCACCCCTCGGTGATCGCGGTGCGGGAGCACGCCCCCGCCGGGAGCGCCCTCGCCCGCTACCTCGACGGTGCGCGCGAGCTGCCCCGCGCCGTCAAGGAGCGCATCTCGAAGGCGTTCTATCCCGAGATCGAGAACCCGGTCGACTTCCTGTCCGTGCACCCGATGAAGGCGGCGCTCGACGCGGTGGCCGGGAGCGCCGAGCTCGGGCCGGTCGAGGCGCTGCTCGAGGCGAACGAGCGCGAGCGGGTGGTGGCGCTCGGCGGCCTGCACATCCTCGGCACCGAGCGCCACGAGGCGCGCCGCATCGACAACCAGCTGCGCGGCCGCGCCGGACGCCAGGGCGACCCCGGCTCGTCGCGCTTCTACCTCTCGCTCGAAGACGACCTGATGCGCATCTTCGGCTCCGAGCGCATCAGCGGGCTGATGCTGCGGCTGGGGATGGAGGAGGGAGTCCCGATCGAGCACCGCATGGTCACGCGCTCGATCGAGCGGGCGCAGCGCCAGGTCGAGGCGCAGAACTTCGGCGTGCGCAAGCACCTGCTCGAGTACGACGACGTGATGAACAAGCAGCGCAAGGCGGTCTACGACATGCGCCGCATGGTGCTCGAGGGCAAGGACACGCGCGAGCACGTGATCCGCCTCGTCGACGAGATCGTCGAGTGGTACGTGGACAGCTACTGTCCGGAAAAGGACAGCCCGTCCGCCTGGAACCTGGAGGGCCTGCAAGGCGCGCTCAAGGAAACCTTCGGCCTCGAGGCGACGCTCTCCGACCTGGGGGCGCTCGGCCGCGACCAGATGGTCCCGCAGCTGGGCGACGTGATCAAGAAGCGCTACGGGCAGCGCGAGCAGGCGATCGGCGTCGAGCGCATGCTGTTCCACCAGCGCATGCTGATGCTGCAGATCGTCGACACGCAGTGGAAGGACCACCTGTATTCGCTCGACCACCTGAAGGAGGGCATCGGGCTCCGCGGCTACGGCCAGCGCGATCCGCTCGTCGAGTACAAGAAAGAGTCGTTCCAGATGTTCCAGGACCTGATGGACCGGATCGACGAGGAGATCCTGCGCTGGAGCTTCCTGTACCAGCCCGTTTCGCCGCCTGAAGCAGCCTCCGGCGAGTCGGACGAAGGGCTCGTGCGTGGTCCGCGGCGCCCGCGGCCGACGCCACCCCTCGCTGCCGCGGTCCGCGAGCCGGAGCTCGCCCTCGCGGGAGTGAAGACGGTGCCGCGCAGCCTCTCCTTCAACAACCCGTCCGCGACCCCTTCGGCCTTCGCGCGAACGGCCCAGCCGCGCGAGGCCTCGGGCGGGACCGACGACGTGCAGACGGTGCGCCGCGAGGGGCCGAAGGTCGGCCGCAACGATCCCTGCCCCTGCGGCAGCGGCAAGAAGTACAAGAAATGCCATGGGAGTTAGGACGAAGTTGATGGAAACGAGCGTGAGCCAGGGCGGCGGGCTCGAGGGACGCTTGACGGAAGCGTTGACGTTCGACGACGTGCTGCTGGTGCCGCAGCGGTCGGACGTGGTGCCGGCCCAGGTCGACGTGCAGACGCGGCTCACCCGCAAGATCGCGCTCAGGATCCCGATCGTGTCGGCCGCGATGGACACCGTGACCGAGGCGCACCTCGCGATCGCGCTGGCCCAGGAGGGGGGCCTGGGCTTCATCCACAAGAACATGACGATCGAGGCCCAGGCGGCCGAGGTCGACAAGGTGAAGCGCTCCGAGTCGGGCATGATCGTCGACCCGGTCACGGTGGCTCCCGACGCTCCGGTCGCGGAAGCGCTCGCGCTGATGGCGAAGTTCCGGATCAGCGGCGTGCCGGTCACGGTCGGCCCGAAGCTGGTCGGGATCCTGACCAACCGCGACCTGCGCTTCGAGACCCGCACCTCGCTCAAGGTCTCGGAGCTGATGACCAAGGACGACCTCATCACCGTGGCCGTGGGCACGACGCTCGACGAGGCCAGGGAGATCCTGCACAAGCACAAGGTCGAGAAGCTGCTGGTGGTGGATCGGGACTTCAACCTGAAGGGCCTGATCACCGTCAAGGACATCCAGAAGCAGATCAGGTACCCGAACGCCTGCAAGGACTCGCTCGGCCGGCTGCGGGTGGGCGCGGCCGTCGGCGTCGCCGCCGACACGCTCGAGCGCGTGGCGGCGCTCGTCGAGGCCAAGGTCGACGTGGTCGTCGTCGACACGGCGCACGGGCACAGCCAGGGCGTGCGCGACACGGTCGAGAAGGTGCGGCTCGCCCACCCGGAGCTCGAGCTCGTCGGCGGCAACGTCGGCACCTACGAGGGCGCCGCCGACTTGATCGCGGCGGGCGTGAGTGCCGTCAAGGTGGGCATGGGCCCCGGCTCGATCTGCACCACCCGCGTCGTGTCCGGTGCGGGCATGCCCCAGATCACCGCGATCGCCGAGGCCGCGCGCGCGGCCGCCGCCACCAACACGCCGATCATCGCGGACGGCGGCATCAAGTTCTCGGGCGACGTGACCAAGGCGATCGCCGCGGGCGCCGCCTCGGTCATGATCGGCTCGCTGTTCGCGGGCACCGACGAGAGCCCGGGCGAGCTGATCCTGCGCCAGGGCCGCTCGTTCAAGTCCTACCGCGGCATGGGCTCGATCGGGGCCATGAAGGCCGGCTCGCGCGACCGCTACTTCCAGGAGCAGGAGGCCGCGAGCGACAAGCTGGTCCCCGAGGGCATCGAGGGCATGGTGCCCTACAAGGGATCGATCTCCGCGATGGTCCAGCAGCTCGTCGGGGGCCTGCGCTCGGGGATGGGCTACTGCGGCGCCCAGAGCATCGCCGAGCTCCAGACGCGGGCCCGCTTCGTGAAGATCTCCTCCGCCGGGCTCAAGGAAAGCCACGTTCATGACGTCATCATCACCAAGGAAGCGCCGAACTACCGGCTGGAGTAGCGCCGGAGCGCTCGCGCTCGTGACGCTCGCCGTGCTGCTGGCGCAAGCCTGCACGGGCTCGCGCGAGCAGTTCGTGACCTACTTCAACGGAGACCACGGCGTGTCGCTGCGTCACCCCGCGAGCTGGCGCACCGACCAGGCGGAGCAGGAAGGCGTCTGGTACCGCTACTTCCTCGTGCCGCCTGCGGGGCCGCAGAACCGCTCACCCGTCTCGGTGACGCTGCTCTCTGGTCCGGCCGCGGGCTCGCTCGACGCGTACGCGGAGCGCTACCTCGCCGGCCACGCGCCCGCGACCACGCGTGCCGAAGAGCGTCAGGGCATCGCCGGCAAGGCCTGGCTCTTCGCCTCCACCGACGGCGCCACGCGCTACCACCTGCTGCTGTTCAGCCTCCGCGACAAGGTGGTGGGCCTCTACGTGCAGGGCGACGCCGCCGCGTTCGATGCTCAGGCGGCTGCGCTCGAGGAGGTCTGGTCGAGCCTGACATTCGAGCGGCCCGAGCGCTACCCCCGCCGCGAGTGGATCGAGCAGAAGGCCTCGCTCGGAATCCCCGAGTCCTGGCGCGAGACCCGGGCCTTCTCGGGCGGCGGGACGCTGCTCGCGCAGTACGTGAGCCCGGCGCTCGCCGCGGACAAGGGCCGCGGCGGCACCGTGCACGCCTCGCTGTCGGTCACGCTCGAGAAGGTCGCGGACGCAGGCGGCCTCGAACCGTACTACCAGACGACGCGCGCGCGGCTGGGCGAGAACTTCCAGGTGGTGAGCCACGCCGCGTTCAAGGGCGGCTACGTCGACGTGATGCGGATCGAGACGCCGGTCGCGATGTCGTACGTCAAGCGCTACTACTTCGCCGAGGGCGCCCGGGGATGCTCTCTGAGCTTCGAGGCCCGCGAGGACGTGTTCCCGCGCGCCTCGCGCTGGGCCGACTACATCGCCTCGACGGTGCGGTTCGGCGAAGCGACGGGCGGCGCCAAGTGAGCACCGCCCTCGCGCGGACACTGGGCGGGCTCGCCCGGATACTGGGCGGACCCGAGCGGCTCGAGGTCGTGGTCGGGCCGCAGGGCCCCGAGGGCGACTTCGAGGTCCCGAGCGGCTACGACGGCATCTGGGAGACCACGGCCATCGGGGGGCGCTCATGCCTGCGACCGACTGAGTCCGCCTACTACCTCTACGGTGTGCTCCCCGAGGGCTTCAGGCGCCGCGCCGGCAGCGGCGTCTACGTGGAGGTCGAGTACTGGGGCGCACAGTACGGGGAGTTCCGCCTCCAGTACGCCTCGACCGACACGAGTGCTGTCGAGCAGGGGCTCTACAAGGCCGCGGAGCAGCGCTGGCAGCCGGACGCCGTCGGGCTCAAGCGCTTCAGGCGCGCCGTCTTCCATCTGGCCGACCTTGATCCGACACGGACGCAGAACCTGGGGGCGTCGTTCCGCTTCGAGTTCCGCCGCGAGCTGCTGCTCCACCGCGTGAGCGTGAGCCTCGCCCCGCCTGCCGACCTCGCGAGCTTCCCGGCCACGGCCCCGGTTCCCGAGCTCCGCAAGCTGCCCGGCCGCTTCTACCCGATCAACTACCTGTTCGTGGAGATCACGAACGCCTGCAACTTCAAGTGCACGTGGTGCCCCGACGAGATCATGGATCGCCGGCGTGGCTTCATGAAGAAAGAGCGCGTGTTCCGGCTGGTGGACGAGATCGCGGAGAAGCGCTCTTGGCTGGGGCCGCTCTTCCCCGTGAAGCTCCACCAGATGGGCGAGCCGATGCTCCACCCCGAGCTGCCCGAGATCGTGGCCTACGCCGAGGCACGCGGCGTCCCGGTCGAGCTCAACACGAACTGCGGCCTGATCACCGAGGAGCGCATTGGCGCGCTCTACCGCGCCGGCCTCACCAACCTGATCCTCTCGTACCAGACCCCGGACCCGGACACGTTCAAGACCCGCAAGGCCCCGAAGCTGGTGTTCGACGAGTACCGCGACAAGGTGCGTCTCGCGCTCGAGCGCAAGGTCGCGCTCGGCGCGCGCACGAACATCGAGATCGACATCATGAACACCAAGTACGCCGACGGCTATCGGATCGTCAGCGAGGACGAGCAGGCGCTCGGCTTCATCCGCGACTGGATCGGCTTCTGCCGCACGCTCGAGGAGCGCTACGCGCTTCGGCCGCGCGAGCACGACCTCGACCGGATCCGCGAAGCGCACCTGCTCGACAAGGACGAGAACGGCAGCCGCTACGAGCTGATCGACGGGGTGCACCTCGTCTGGAAGCGCTGCCACACCTGGGGCAACGTGATCGGGGGCCACAAGGTCGAGGGGGTCGTCGACACCTACTGCCCGGCGCCCCACGACCAGTTCGTGATCCTGTGGAACGGCGACGTGGTGAGCTGCTGCACCGACTACGAGGGGCGCACCAAGACCGCGAACGTGTTCGCGAGCTCGGTCGAGGCCGTCTGGCGCGGCGAGACGCGCGCGAATCGCCTGCGCGACATGGTCGACGGGCGCCTGCTCGACGTCTGCGCCCGCTGCCAGGGGCTCAAGTAGTGGCGATCAGCTCTGGCATTGCAGTGGCCATCGTCTCCGCAGGGGACCAGGATCCCGTGGCGGGTCCAACCCTCGACCCAGCGACCCGCCCCGGGAGCCCTCCGGCTCCCCCGCTACCCGCGGCCATCGGCTCTGGCCGGGCTGTGGCTCTCGCGCTCGCGCTGGGTCTGATCCTGCCGGCGATGACCGACGCCCAGTCGGTCCCGGCCTTCGCCGGCCGCTACCGGTTCGTCCTGACGGTGAGCCCGAGCTGTCCCCCCTCCATGCAGGTCGGCCCGCTCAGCGTCGTGATGGACGTCGCGGAGACGCCCGTCAGCGCCGGGTCGGAGCTGTCGGGGCAGTCGGCGTCGCCGTCCGAGATCCCGCAGAACGGCCGCTTCGTCCTGCTTCGGCAGGGGAATCGCCTCCACGGCGCCTCGAGCGCCTCCACGATCGAGTTCGGCCTCAACACCGAGGGCGTGTATCGCGTCTGGATGCAGATCATGACCGACGGGTCGGCCAGCATGGCCTCGAGCGGACGCGCCCGCGCGAGCGGCACGGCCTTCGGCGAGGTGGAGCTGAGCCTGGCGTCCGATCCCACCGGTAACCCGATCGACAACGGGTACTGCGCGTTCGCGCTCGGTCACCAGTGGTCGCTCGAGCCGGCGTGAGGTGATGGCATGAGCCGCCTTGTCTTCGTCCTGGCGCTCGTCGCCGCCACGGCCGGCCCCACGTCCTCGCCGCTTCGCGTGAAGGCAAGCCCCGCGGTCGCGCCCTGTGTCGGCGCGGCCGCCCTGGAGTACGAGCGCTCGACCGGGCGGAAGCTGGCCGTCGAGACCGTGGCGCTCGAGATGCCCGACTCGGCCGGCGGCGCCGACGTGCTGGTGGCCGCGGACCGGGAGCTCAACCGCATCATCGAGTCGGGCACGTCGCACCCGGACCTCGACGTCGACGTGGCGAAGATCCCCTGGGTGCTTGCGAGCCCGGCCGGGAGCGGGGTCATGGAGGCCCGGTCGCTTGCGCGCACGACGGGGCTGGTGCGCACGCTCGACGGCGTCGTCGCGCGCGAGGCCTGGCGCAGCCTCGCGCTGCAGGGGCTCTCGCCCTCCCGTGTCGAGCGCGTGCGCGAGCCGCGCGCTCCTTTGCGGCTCCTGCCCGGAGAGGCCGCCATCGTTCCGCTGAGCCTCGCCGGCAGCGGCCCGGTCGCGAGCCTCGCGGTCCCGCCGCTGACGGTGCGCGCGCTCGGTGTGCGGGCGAGCGCTCGCCCGGATGCCGCCCGCGCGTTCCTCGAGTTCTTGACCGGCGAAAAAGGCAACGCGGCGTTCCGCGCGTGCGGTCGGACCAGCGGGCAGTGACGCGGCGGGCCGGGCTGCGGCTCCTGCCTTTCCTGCTGGTGGCCGCCTGTGGACCGACGACGCCGTCGCCGTCTCCCTCGCCGAGCGCTTCGCCTAGCGCCTGCACCGGCACGCCGTCCGCCTACGGCCGGACCGTGACGGAATGGTGGGTCCCCCGCTGCTCGCTCGAGCAGAACATCTTCAACGACCCGCAGACCGCGCTCGGTCCCCCCGACGCCACAGGCGTGGGCCCGGAGGCATACACGGGCTTCATCAGCCTGGGCTTCGGCGGCCGGGTGACGGTCGACCTCGGAGGTTGCGTCGCGGACCAGCCTGGGGCCGACTTGCGCGTCTACCAGGCGGTGTCGAGCGAGGAAGTCTCGGTCTACGTCTCCACTGCGCCCGACGGCCCGTTCACACTCGTCGAGGCTTTGAAGTCCTGCGGCCAGCGAATCGACGGCGTGAAGGGCTACTGCGACTTCGACCTGGCCACGGCCGGCGTGACGCAGGCCCGCTACGTGCGCGTCGAGGACGGCGAGCTCTTCCCCTGCCCCGGCGGCACCCGCAGCGAGGGTGCGGATCTCGACGCGGTGCAGGCGCTGGGCGTGGCGACGACCGCGCTCGACTCCCCGCCGCGCTGACGCTCGCCTAGCTTAGCTGCTAGCGACCCCGCCGCGTCGGCCCGGCCTCGAGCTCCCCGAGGTCGCGCCAGGCGGCGGCGTGGCCGGAATCGGCCGAGAGCACGATGCGCAGCTGGAGGATGGCGCGCCCCGCCAGGCCTCCCTTGCGGTAGTAGGAGGCGAGCGCGTAGCGCAGCTCCGCGTCGGACGGCTCGCGCTCGAGCAGCTGGACGAAGAGGCGCTCCACGTCCGGCTGGAAGCCGGCCTCGCGCCCGAGCGTGAGCGCCAGCAGGCGCGCCGGCCCGCGGGCCGTGGGGTGCTCCGCGACCGCTTCGCGCAGGATCGCGACAGCGCGCTCGCGATGGCCTCGATCGAGGAAGCCCCGGGCCACCTTCTCCGCCTCCTCGGGCGAGCGCGGAGTCTCGGGCTCGGGCTCGGGCCCGGGTTCCGGCTCGGACGCGGCATGGTAGGAAGCTGGAACGGAGGGCGACGGCGCGGGCGCCGCCGCCGGCCGGGCTGCGGGCGCCTCCTCGACCAGGCCGCCGGACAGCAGCGCGTGGACGGCCCTCACCAGCTGCGGCCTCGAGTGGGGCAGCACCAAGAGGTCGCTGATCGCGGCGCCGCGCGCACACATGGCGAGCACCGCGCGCTCGGCGGGCGAGGTCTCGACTTGCTCGTAGTCGAAGGGCGCCGGCGAGACTCGGCGCAGCCGGCGCGCGGGGTCGCCGAGCGCCCGCTCCAGCCGCTCTGCGTCGGGGAACAGGCGCATCCCCAGGAGCAGCAGCCGGTTCGTGCTGAGATCGAGCGCCTGGTCCGCGGGGATCGGGCGGTCCATCCGCTCGCGCCGCAGCGTGCCGCTCGTCCAGCGCAGCACCGAGAGCACGATCCGCTCGACCTGCGCCGCGAGCGCGCCCGACAGCTCCTGGGGGCTCAAGATCCGCGACTCGACGAGGACGTAGCCGAGCGGGTAGCCGGACGCCTCGACCTCGCGCATCGCCGCGCGGAACTGGGGCTCCGAGAGCCTGCCGGCCCGGAACAGACACGCGCCGAGCCGGTCTTCCTCGACCGTCGAGGCAGCGAAGACGATCTCGCCCTCGAGGAAGTAGAGGCCTTTCGACACCTCGCCCTGGCTCAGGGCGAGCACCCCGGACCAGCGCTCGTTGCGCACGCGGGCCATCTCGTCGGCCACCAGCACGCGCGACAGGTCGGCTACAGCAGCCCCCGGCTCCACGCTCCCCCCAAGCCCTGTCCTTACTCGCAGCCCTGCTGCACGTAGCCCATCGCCTTGAGGTTCTCACATGCCACGGCGCTCAGCCGCTCCTCGCCCGATCGCCCTTCGAGCAGGCGTCGCGTGCGAACCAGCTGCGCGTCGATCCTCTCACGGAACAGCTCCAGCTCGCGCCGCTCTTCCCGCATCGTCTCCGCAAACGTGCCCGAGGCGTCCTGCGTCTCGCCCGGGTCCTTCGCCCGGTCGAAAAGCGCGTAGCGCGTCCCGCTCTCCGCGGGCGTCGCCACGATCTTGAAGCGGGCGCCCCAGGCCCCGAGCAGGTTGCGGTCGTTCTGGCCGGGGAGTCGCGCCCGCCCCACGCCCGGCTCGCCGCGCAAAGCACCGAGCAGGCTCAAGCCCGCGAGGTCCGGCGGGTAGGAGACCTTGAGCGCGTCGAGCAGCGTCGGGACGAGGTCGAGCGTCGTGGCGAGTGCGTCCGAGCGCCGGCCGGCCGCCATCCCCGGGCCCGCGAGCAGCAGCGGGACGCGCATCGACGGGTCGAACAGGTTCTCGCCGTGGTCGAAGAAATAGCCGTGCTCGCCCAGGCTCTCGCCGTGGTCCGAGCTGAGCAGCACCAGCGTGCGGTCCCGCACCGCCGACGCGTCGAGCGCCTGGAGCACGCGACCGACTTCGGCGTCGACGGCCGCGATCTCGCCGTCGTACTGCGCCACGTACCATCCGAGCGTTCGCCCGGCCCGCGCCCACTGCCGCGGGACGCCGCCGTGGAAGCCCAAAACCGGCGCAAGCACCGGCCCGCGGGCGGCCGCGGCGTCGAGGAAGGCCCGGTCGAAGGGCGCGGGCGGCTCGTACGGGGCGTGCGGGTTGACGTAGTGGAGCCACAACAGGAACGGGCGTTCGGGCGTCGCGTTGCCGAGGTAGGCGGCCGCGTCGGCGGTGATGGCGCGCGTGCGGTCCATCTCGCTCGCGAGGGCGGCCTCCTCCCAGGTCTCGCGGTAGCGGGCGAAGCCCTTCGAGTACCCGAGCGAGGCGGCGACGTTCGGGTTGTCGACGACGGCCACGGTGTCGTAGCCGGCATCCTTCAGGACGCTCGCGAGCGTGGGGTTGAAGTCGATCAGCAGCGGGTGCGTCTTGCCGTAGCCGCTCTGTGCCGCGAGTCGCCCGGTCAGGAGCGCGACGAAGCTGCCGCGCGTCTTGGGCCAGTAGGTGTACGCCTGGTCGAAGGTCACCCCGCGGCGGGCGAGCGCGTCGATGTTCGGACTCGTCGCGCGGCGGTAGCCATAGCTGCCCAGGTGGTCGGCGCGCAGCGTGTCGATGGTCACCAGCAGGACGTTCAGCCGGTTGCCGGCCCCGCCCTGGCGGGCCTTCGGAGCGGCGGACGACGACGGCGGGCGCGTGCCGGGCTGCGGGCAGGCCGCGACGACGCTCGCCGCGAGCACCAGAGCCGCGCGCCTCACGCCGTAGCCTCGATCCGGATCACGCGCT
>Ga0214472_10006647_pt1 | contig 12119 bp, 10 predicted proteins | sample RVTome_6_FD_207662 | JGI IMG/M metagenome (GOLD analysis project Ga0214472, IMG submission 207662) | Soil microbial communities from uranium-contaminated site in the Upper Colorado River Basin, Wyoming, United States - RVT140D175 | ecosystem: Environmental > Terrestrial > Soil > Contaminated >...
GCCAGTAATTTCCGGCCTCGCAAGGTGTTTGATCTATTAATTACTTGTTTTATAGGGATTTACGAGCGTGGATTCGAAATTCGAGCAACATTTAAGTAATACGCGGCAACGACTCGATTCGCAGACCCAAAGATAAGCGGCTTAAGCGGCGGCTGGAGTGGAATCGTGGCGATGGTAATCCCTTCAAATATGTGTTCGAGCCCGGTCGTAATCAAGTGATCGCGGATGAGTCCCGCCCCACCTCGGCGGCTCTGCAAAGCCACCGTGCGATTACCAGGTAAGTTGCCTTGCATCCGAGTGTTAAACAGGGTCTGGATGATGAAGTTCGCATCGGCATAGTAAGGGTGATTATCACCCCATATATAGAGCCCTTTACCTTCGTTAAAAAAATCGGCGATGACCCTGAGATGACCTTCATGCAGTTTGCGGCGGCGATCGGATATGACCCAGAGTTGATTCGCCATTTTGAGTTCATGAGCTAACTCACTTACGCTTGGGGGTGTATTGCGCCACCGCTTGATCGTAAATCCCTTTTGCTGGAGAGCCGCCTTGGGGTAGTGAAAATCAAACCCCCCGCCTGTATACAGGTGTAAGACAGCAATAGTATGATTCTGAAAGGCGCCGTCCTTTGCCAGGTCATATTGGGAGCCTTTGGCATTACCAAAATCGTCCGTTTTGACTTTTTTCTTCGTGTTCAGGTCATCATAAATGACATTTTTGCCTTTGTCTTTGTTATAGGGTCCAAAGTCATCTACCTTATCAGATGCGCCTAACAGACATAAGGCCAAGGGCAAGCAAAGCCAGATTACCGTCCGTGGTCGTTGCACTAGGTATCTCCTTACTGTGCTTTTTCTAGAAAAACGGGTGACTTCACTGCCGTTGATACCGCGTCGCGCTGCTGCTGCGCGTCAGCCTCGCTATGAAAAGGGCCGAGACAGAGGAAATTCGACTCAGCCTCTTCCTTGAAGCGTGTTAGCCTAAAAAATTGGAAGGACTCTCTAGGCTCATCCGGTATCTTTTGTAACCATGCCTCTGCCTCTGAGCCATCCTTAAAGGTCTTGTCGAGGCAAAGGAGATATTCCTCCCCGGTGTTGGCAGAGGCCGACTCAGTAGGGGCTTTGCGCATCGGCTTTGGCAGCCGAGACAGCGACGGATGCTGCTCTGCTAGTTTGGCTGATGTGGGGTTCAATGGTGACACTGCAGATGGTGGCGAGACGGGTTCAGGCTCCATCTTGAGAGGGGTTGGCTCCGCAGCGGGCACCTTGGGTTGAACCAGTGACGTTAGGACTGATGGTTCTGAAGCAGGCAGAGGACGATTCGACATGAAGGCATTGTGCGTCGCACGTTGAGTCATTAATCGTATAACCGGTGACATATAGTCTTGCATCTTGTTCTCATTTGGCTTCAGAGCAATCGTCGCAGTGATACCTCGGCCGTGGTAAAAAACCCCATCCGGCGTTTGCAAATCCTGGGTTGTAATATACAGGGCAGAACCATCTGAGAGCGGAATCACCTCTTGGACCTTACCCTTGCCATATGTGGTCGGACCTATGGACACTGCATACTGATTCTGAGTTAGTGCCGCAATGAACACTTCAGCTGCACTAGCGGTGCTTGCATCTTGCCAAATATAGAGTGACACCTCGCGCAGGGCATTTTGAGGTGAGCTGCGGTATTCATGGATTGCTCCTTGCTTCCGCACACCGACGACTTTGACGTTTTCCCTGAGAAACAGATTAGCGGCATCAATGGCATCATAGAGCGAACCGCCGGGGTTGCCACGCAAGTCGAGAATCACATTGGCATTCAGCCGCAATTGATCAAACGCATCGCGGAGCTCTTGCACCGTGTTCTGAGTAAAAGCCATCATGCGCAGGATAGGAACTGGTTTTTGTTGGACAATTTCGACCGACCGCGATTGCACCTCTTTTCGGTTTATGGTCAAGGTCCGCTCGCCGTCGCGTGCATTCAGCACGGTGAGCCGTATCTCGGTTCCGACTTCGCCACGGATTTGTCCCGCTAATGTGAGAATGGATTGATCCGCTATTGGCCGTCCATCCACAGCTTTCAATTCATCTCCCAAGACGATACCTGCCTCTGTTGCAGGAGAGTCGAGGTAGGGACGACAAATCACTTTCCCGTCCGCATTGAGAGCTAAGTCCATACCAATACCCGCATAGTCGCGTTTCTGAGATGCAAGGAATTGTCTAAATTCTTCCGGTGAGAGGTAGTCAGAATACGGGTCCGAATTCTGTAGGTATGCCCTCAGGCTTTGCCGGATAATATCGAGGCTTGTACGTTGTACTTCCGCCCGTTGACGAATGGCCGTAATCGCTTCGAAGTAGAGCAGCATACTCTCTTCGGCAGTCCAATCAGGGACACCTGATTCGTTCTGTCCTGCCACGAGTAACGATGGCAAAAACAACACCGTGAATAGAATCCAAATGAGCTTTACCAGTATCACTGTTTTATGCCTCTTTTATGCCTCAATGTATAGCATCAATGAAATCGTCGAGGCCCTTGCGTGTCGTAGATAGCGCGATCGGTAGGAACGGGCTGAACCTCGATGTGTCCTGCAGCACTAGCAGGGGCTAGCCACCGGCGTACTGGCCCTGCCGGTGGCGGTTATCTCCGTATTAAATCACTGGGCTTGTCGAGATCATTCGGCCGCTTGAGAGGATTCGGCTTGTCGAGATCACTGGGCCTATCGAGGTCACTCGGTCGCTTGAGATCGCTAGGTTGTTTGAAGTTGGAGGTCGGTCGACCCTTTACAACAAAACGCAACTCACAGCCGCCCGGACATCCCCGAACGAGGATCGCGTGTGCCGTCTGTCCCGTTGCCTGCCCACTTTCGTCCAAGTCCTCGGCCCGCTGGAAACGACGCACAGCATTCTGAGTCCCAGGACCGGTCTGGCCATCGAGACCGTTGGTGTCGTATCCGAGCTCCGTGAGGAACTGTTGCATACCCAAGATTAGCAAGGGCTCGAAGGCGTCGCCGGTCAGGTCATAGTTCTGCTTGGATGCTCTGGTACCCTGCTGTTGAGCAGGAATCGAAAGGTGCAAATCACAGCCATTCTTGCAGCGCTCGTCGAATATCGCAACCAAGGTTTTACGGGTCAACTCCCCGTTTCCCCCTAGTCGCTTGGCTTGTTGGTAGTCGCGCAAAGCCTGTCGTGTCGAGGCGTCCATATGACCGCTGTCGCTGACGTTGCGATAGCCGAGTTCCCTGAGCGAAGATTGTACCATCTTGATGACACTCGACGGCCAATGTGTTTTGGGAAGTGCCGGTTTTGCTGTTTGTGACGGTTTCACTGGGTCGGGGATTTTGACGCTTTTCGTCTCGGTCTGTTGGGTCTGGGCTTTTTTTGTCCGAGTCTCTTTAAGCGGCTGCGGATCATACAACTTTTGCATGCGTTCCCACGTCGAGGTATCGATGACACCATGCGCCGGTATCTTGGCGAATCGTTGAAACGATGTCACCGCTTGCTTAAGCTGCGTCGCGCTACCGCCCGACACAGGCCCAGGGTTGAACCCGGCGGCTGACAAACGGCGGTATACCGATGGTACATTCACGTTGGGGTCCCTGCGCACCTGCACTTGCGGCTCTTTTGAACGCAGCGGTGTGGAGGGTGGCGTCTTCGCGACCGTCGATCGGGGTGGCGTCTTCGGATCCGGAGTGTCCACCTGCTTGGCTTGACACGAGGCTAGGGTGATGGCACAAAGGCAAAGATATCCCAGTCTTGTCAAGAGTCTTGAACTTGAGACAAAAACACGCATAAGAATTCCTCTCGCCCAAGCCTAGCCAACAGTCGCAAGGTTAGAGACGGTTTCGGCTTTAGGCACGCAAACAAGTCGTATACGCTATCCTGGCTGTGACGGATATCACGTAAAATGTACATTCAGACCGCTTGCGGGGGGCTAGTACCTTGTCATGCTCGATTTTGTTGATTTGTGCGGCGGCAAAATCTGGACCTGCCGCTGTCATTACCATCCCAACAAGCTGACAATTTCGACAATGACAGAGTGCTAGTTAGCTCGTACCGGCGAAGTTTACGATAATTTCTGTGAGTTGCTCGATTTCAGTCCGTAACTGCTCAATTCGCTTTTGCCGCTTTGCGAGTTCCACATTCGATTCTGCCGGGGACTTCTGCAGGGCGGTAATTCCTTTTCGCAACTCCACAAGCTGATTTTGCAGTTGTTTTTTCTCCTTGGCTTGAGATGCTGTACTGGCACGAGCACTCACCAATCTCGCCCGTGCTGCTGCCAGCTCTTGATCCAACTTGGTGATATTTCGTTTCTGCGCAAGCAGCTCTTTTTGTCTCTCGGCCTTTGTGGTTCCGAGCTGGGCACCCTCTGTTTTGAGGCGATTTCCCTCTGTCTCAGTCAATTGAGCCTTACCCTCTCTCTGAGCAATGCGTTGCTTATACGCATCGGGACAATAGCCAAATAACCCACCTTGTCGAGGATCGTCAACACAAGTACACCCAGCGCCTATCAATACGATGACAACCAGTATTAGTAACCTAAACACGGTTATTCTCCGTAAGGTTTAAGCTTGCGCACGTAGTGACGCAAGTGTTACAACATTACCTTCTAACTCCTTCTTATTTACCTCAAGTGACGAGATTTCTTGTTGCATCTGTTGTAGTTGTTTCGAATTTCCCTTCTCTTTTTTCGCCTCTGCAAGTACATTCTGTTGTACTTTTATCTCCTGATTGATTTTCACCAATTTCTCTTTTGCCTCAGTCTGTTCTTGTTCTATCTTTTTTATTTGTTTTGTCAATTCATAACGATTTGATTTACCTCTTGATATGGCCATTTTCAATCGTTTCGTTTCGCTTTCCATATTGCTGATGTCTCGCCGCAGTGACACATTGTATTGCCGAGTCTCTTGATTCACCTTCTCTGCTTCTGCAATCACGGCGTTAAGATAGTCTTCTTGCTTTGCATATTTTTCTTTTTGACCTGCCACGTGGCTACCATAAGCAAATCCACCTGCTGCGCCTAGAGTACCGCCTAGCAACGCGCCTTTGACTGCTCCGTCTTTACCCCCAACCGCAGCCCCGAGAAGGGCACCGGCGCCAGCCCCGAGAAAGGCACCAAGGCCAGTCCCTTGGGCTTTTGTTCGTCCTCCATCTGTCGTGGCACAGCCCGATAGGGTTGCTGCGACCAAGATAACTAACAGCAATAGACATAGGCCTTTTTGCATGTCATGACTCCTCTTCATCAATTAACTTTGACTTTAATTTCGCGAAGTTCTTTCCGCCACTGTGTTAGGTAGTCTCCTCGAGGATTATTACGATACTGTGAAAAATGCACCATGACAGACTGGTTGACTACACGAATATAATCGACCTCTCCTTGTTGTTTGAGTTTTAAGAGGTATCTTTCTTTAGCCTTGTCAATAGACTTTTTTTCATGTTTTTCGATTTGCTCCAAGCTAAACTGATAGGCTCGGAGGCGCTCATCAGCATCTCGCTTGAGTTGGTCGATTTTTTTTCGTGTTTTTTCTATGATTGTGGCGCTTATCTTGGATTTGATCGCAATTTCAAGCGCTTTTTCTAATCCTGGGAGCTGATTCAGCAAAGCGGAAACCGTAAGGGCACGACGGGTGCCAATCTCAAGCCAGGCAAAAGCAGAGTCTGTCTCCGCACGTTTAATCGTATCTTCAACCGACCCAAACGAAGCTTGTAAAATCTCCAACTGTTGCTTTTGGTCAGCCGTTAGGTTGGAGGCGTCAAGCAGCTTGGCAACGATTTCTCGGCTGCGCTCCAGTTTAACTCCGACCTGATTCGAGGCCGGTGTGGTGGAACTTCCCGCTGGTGTCTTTTCCCTTTGGGTATCGCGGTACGTTTGCCAGCCCTCATCCAATTCGCTTGAAGCCTGTCGGTTCGCAATGATGACGGCGGAGATGGCAAGGCGTATACCCAACGTTGGGCTGAGCTGAGGCTCTAACGTACTAGGATTGAAAATAGGCTGTTCCCAGCGTAGGGATGCACGTAAGTCTTTTGACTTGGTACTGTAGTGCCCGCCTCGCGACACTAAGCCGCCCACGCGTCCTTGATAGTATTCCAACTGATAGAGTGACGAGGTCATTTCCGAGACATTGCCCAGCATATCGTACAGTGACAATGGGTTGGGCTTGAGTTTACCAATCTCTTTGAGCTTGTCATGGGAGGATTCTGGTCCCGAAAACCATTCGTATTTCGCCAAGGCACGTGGGTCACTCAATGCATCCAGATAGGGATGTTCTTTTTGGAACTGAGACGATGTGGCCTCTACGCCACCACGCGCAGCAAACTCCCATTCGACTTCCGTAGGCAAGCGGACAAAGCCAAGTTTGTCTTTAAATCTTGGCATTTTCTCCTGGGCGTGTTGATAGAGCCAGACGTTGTATGCTTTGATAAACTCCTGGGCGTCAAACCAAGAGATGCCTTGAATGGGTTTCGTACCCTGATGGAGACCCTTCTCCTCCGGTTTCATCACAGTATTGTACTGACCCGCAGTGACTTCATACTTACCTAAATAGAATAGCCAATCCGGCTGCCCTTTAAAGGTACCTTCAAACGACCCGCCAATAACCGCCTCGGTGAGGCTTTCTTTGAATCCACCTCTCGTCGAGCCCAGGTTAAAGCGCTTGAGCGAAAAAGGCTTGCCTCCCTCTCCGATGTAAATGGGCCGAAAGGTCATGCTTGCCCCGTTTGGCATCGGCAAGACCAAATCCCCATCCGTCTCGGGCTTAGGATTAAAGGGATCGGCGCTAACCGTAAGGGTCAAGCTGCTTAGCCACCCAAGACAAAATAAAACGATCCAGCACCATCGCATCACCCACTCCCTTACTCATCCCGAAGGGCCTCGGCCGGTTCAATTTGCATCACGCGCCAGGCGGCACATGACGCGGCCAGGATTGCCACCAGCAAGGTTAAACACAATGCTGCGATGGCATGAAACAGCGGCAGATGGCAAAAACTCTCGCCAGGTGCTAGATGCGAGGAAAACCAAGTATTGATCGCCAACGCAATCGCAATAAAAAAACCAATAGCGATCACGTACCCTCCACTGCCGATCATAATGCCTTGATAAATAGGGAAGCGGAAGAGGGACATGCGTGATAGACCAATCAGCCGCAGAACACTTAAATCGCGTTTTTTCCGTTCCACCGAGGCGTAGAGACTCGCAATGAGAGCGGTGGTGCCGCCGAGTATACCGACCGCCGAGATAAACCAGAAAATCAGGGTCAGGTAAGTATCGAGTTCCGTGACATCGTTAATGCGTTGCGCTTCCGTGTGTACGGGGAGTGCTTCCTCCTCAAAATGCTGGCGCAACCCATCGACCAAATCTATGGTTTTGCCATAGAGCCGGAAGCCGGCGTAACCACGGCGGGACAACACAAACTGGTCTGTCTCAGCCTCATAGGCAACATCGCGTGTTTGGAATAAATTCAGCACTCCAGCCAACTGGGTGGGCACGAAGGCGATGCCCTCAGAAGTGGTGCGATTGTCCACTTGTGCGATGGGGACAACGAGTTCATCGTTTTCTTTCGCTAAGCGGAGGTTGAGCCCAGAGTTCTCTGCCGTGATGCCCGGTGGCAATAAGAGTTGCCTCGCGATACCCGACGCACCCCATGGGGGAATGGGGCGCAACTGCAATTGCTCGGCCTGTTCCGGCTCGATTGACAAGGCATAGAGGGAGATTTCAGCCGCCTTGCCACCTGCATCGAGGACCTGCGCCGCTAGTGGTTTGACCCAAGGGATCAGGATTGCTTTTTTGCCCCGGAGCCGGTGCCGAATGGTTTCCACACTCTCCTCACCCGCCGGTTTGTTGGTGGTTGACAATAAATACATGGCATAATCGGCGCCGATACTCAGGCGCGCTTGCGTTTGTAGAGCCTCCGCACTCAGTTCTTCAATACGCGTAAATCCGGTGTTATTACGCAGGCTTAATTCCTCAACTTTCGAAAGCGGCGTTGGCAAAAAAACCAGCAGTCCATCAAACAGGGGGTAAGCCGTTGGTGTCAACCCGCTCCACCCGAACTCGGGTACAGCCCGGCCATCTTTAAACCGTTCCACCGCTTCCAGAATATTGAGTTGGACATACATGGATTTGAGTGCACTGGCCCGCACTGAGAGGATGCCGACCACGCGCATCTCGGTCGTCCCAGACTCGTATTGCCCGGTTTTAATGCGTCTGGCGGTCATTTCGATGATGTCGCCGACCTGGGCTTCGAGTTCTTCCGCTGCAAACTGAGTTAACACGCATTCGCCTGGTCCCGGCACTGCACCCCCATTTTCCAAAATCAGCGGATCGCCCGCCCCTGTCGGGACGATATTTAACTCCGCCTCACCTTTTTTGCCTTTGATGTGAGCCGTGACACTGGCTGAGATCTGACGCGTTGTCGGGACGACAAATGCTACATCCGGGCGGCGTGCCACATCCTCGAACCACTCTCGCGAAAACGAGCGGCTTACCAGTGGCCGCACCTCGCGATTGCGCGGGTCTTCCACCAGCCGATGTCGTAGGGTTTCAATCGTGCCATACTTGAGGCCAAAGAGTAAAAGCAAGGGCGACATCACGGCTGCAATGGCCATAACCAGACAGGCTGATAAGATCCATTCATGCTGAAGATCCGCTCGTGACAGCCGCCACACAATCCCACGCGGCCGTCGTGTGGGCTGAGTCGTAGCCGGTTGTTCGCGTGCTTCGACTGCCATAAGCTACGCCTCCATACAGGTTGAACGTGTCGAGGATTTACTCTCCTTGGTCACCTCAAAGGTGAAGGTGCGATCTGCCGTTTCAGCTACGAGACTCAGATCGTGGGTGACCATGCACAAGGTCACCCCCATATTCAAGGTTAAGTCCCTGAAGGCGTCGCGAATTTCAAATGCGGTGGGTTTGTCCACTGCGGCGGTGGGCTCATCCGCCAGTACCAAGGGTGGCCGATGGGCTAAGGCGCGTGCGATAGCCACACGCTGCCGTTGCCCACCGGAGAGATACTGCGGTTTTTTGGTTAATTGGTCCGCAATGTTAAGATGTTCCACCAGCGCCTGGACCGTGTCTTCCTGCCCTTTGAGCCCATTGAGCTGACAGGGCAAGAAGATGTTATCCCGCACGGTGAGGTAGGGCAGGAGACCGCCCGTTTGCAACACGTAGCCAATCTTGGCCTGGCGAATGCCAGCCAACGCCACTTCGGGTAGCTCCATTAAGTGCCGAGGCATGTCATGCCCCGGCAAGAGGTAGCTAAATTCTGTCGCGCTGGAGGGTCGCAACACGAGTGCCAACATGTCAAGCAACGTGCTTTTGCCACACCCACTCGCCCCTACAATGGCGACAAACTCTCCGGGGTGGATGACGAATGAAGGCACATTCAATTCAAAGCGATTCCCGCCTTTTTCACGCACCTTCTGGATGTCTACCCCCCGAATGATGGGAGGCAGACGTTCACCTTTAAGGCTTAGGGCTGGTGACATGCTGTCTCTCCTTTTAATGGCTTACTAGGGCAGGGCATCCAAACTCAACGGATAGACGTGGTCATCCGCATCGTCCTGCTTATTGAGCGCAATCCAATTCTCCGGGGTGTCATGAATGACGCTATAGAGTTCGATTTTCGCTTGTAGGTCATTCAAGAACGTGTCTTGCTCGTCCGTCCCCCAACTTGTCCACAAGTCATTGCTCATCGCCATCAACTGGCTCTTATAGGGAAGTCCCAAGAGGAATTCCGGCACCATACCGGTTGCGGCCATGGATTGGGCATTCTTAATGAGGCTGGCATCTCGCCCTGCGGCGGCGGCGGCGGCTTGTAAGGAAGAAAAAAAATCTTCGCCGCCGATCTGTCCACTACGGCCTGCGACCATGATCTCTTGTAGGACCTTGGTAAGTGAATCCAGCTGATTTTTACTAATCAGTAGTCTCACGTCCAACGATTGGATGGTGGGATCCATGAGATCCTTATCCACCGCCCAAGCGATAATGTCCCGTGGTGCTTGGGCTTCTGTGCTCTTCCCGATCCATTGTACAAGTGCTGCATGACCGACTTCATTCGCCATCGCCTCTGTTTGCTGCTTTAGATCTGAGGGTTCCTGCTGTGGCTGCCCCTCGGCCTTGGCTTGCCCCTCGGCCTTGGCTTGCCCCTCGGCCTTGGCTTGCCCCTCGGCCTTGGCTTGCCCCTCGGTTAGCGCTTTGGCCTCGGTAACCATTGCGCCTTTTTTCGCCTTCGCAAGTATGGCAATCAGTGAATCAGCCACCGTCTGGGTAAAGGTGGCAAAACCAGCGGTATCTTTTGAATCGACTTCTCGATATGATGCTGCGTCAACGCCTGGGTTTTTGGCTAAGGTGCTGAATTGTTCTTGGGTTGTGGCATGGTAATCGACAGCGCGTTTGTCCATGATATGCAAAGCAAAAATGGATACTTTTTGATCATCTGCAAACTGTCGCAGCGTGGTCGCCGATTGCTTCGACGCGTTCCATTCATGCTCAGAACCGTGTCCTGGGGCATCTCCTATCAAGACGACAAAACGCAGCGCTTCTCCCGTCCAGGGTGTCTTTTGAAGGGCCTGATCAACTCCGCCAAAGACATCTTCCTCGTAGCCTTCACTGCCAACGGTAGCGGCCTTGACCTGCTCTAGGGTCTTGGCAAAGGCTTCAACACTCTGTAGTACAGGGGTAAAGTTTTTTGTATTAAACTCCATCCCAGCGATCGTTTCCGAATCGCGATATCCCCAAAGCCCGAAATGGAAGTCATCCTTAACCGCTGAATCTTGAGTCACCGTTGTTGTGAGCTCTTTGACGACCTTCAATGTCTCATCGATGTAGGGCTGCATACTGTTGGTCATGTCCATGACAAAGACCAAATCGATTTTTAATTTCTTTAGAATATCTGCAGAAACATCTGAAACGTCTTCATTGGCCTGCTGCCGGAATTCCGCATTCTCCTTGAGGGAGCTTTTTTCTCTCGCATTGGCGCCCCCCGCCGTCGCAGCCGCCAGCTTCAGAATACGGCCCTCGCGCCCGTCGACTTCGATACCTCCGAATTCGACAATGGGCAACAAGTAGAATTGATTCGTAATATCGACTGCTCGTTTGGGCTCAACCGACCGCACCGGAAAATCTTCAGGTATCTCGCCTTTCTCGATATCACCATAAAATGCGGTTACCTTTTGGATGCGCTCCTCCGCCGGCGCTTTGAGTAACCCGAGTACCGCTTCGCGATCTTCGAACATGAGCACGGGCTTGCGGCCTTCCGGATGCGTGTAGGCAAGACTCATCGTCTGCTTCCACTCAAGCACATCAGCGGCCCGCATCCAACCCAGCACATCGCCACGGTTATTGCTACCAACCTCGTACCAGCCTTTGACGTCCGTGTCAGTCGCCTTCGATTCGGGGCGTGTATAGACATAGTAAGGCTGAAAGGTGGGAACATTCTCCTGGGCAATCCCCTTCGACTCGTCGGGCTCATTGTAGATGTTCGACATTGGCCGCGTTAATACCCGCAATGGCAACACGCGTTTGCCTTCGATCTTAACTGGTATACGGCGCTCTTGAGCCAACAGCCCATTTGGCAACAAGCAGAGACTCAACAAGCCGACGATGGTTAAATGGCCTAACTTCATGATGCTTCTCCTACTTTCCATACTTAGCGTTCTTCTGATTTGAGTCAAGTCTATCACCAACTTTCATATCCTCCATTGGATTAGAAACGATCGTCGCCAGATCTCACAACACCATAAAGGTATAAGGAAATGTCAAAGATGATGCCGTTCCGTATTGTCGTTATATAGAGCGTGTCGAAGAATTCTCAGTGTTGAAATCGAAGGAGTTATGTAATCACTTGTCACATACATTAAAGTACCTCTAAAATAGGCCATAAGCAAATAGCCACTCCAGATTTCCAAAAAATCCCGTAAGCCATTTGTTTTCAATAAAGTAATTCCGAGACACGCTCTAGATATAGAATCTTGAACCTTATCCAATTGTCAGGTCGATATCATCTCTAGAGATACTATACTACACGCGAAACATCAAATGCTGGAAAAATGCTGGAAAAATGCTGGAAAAATGCTGGAAAAATGCTGGAAAAATGCTGGAAAAATGCTGGAAAAATGCTGGAAAAATGCTGGAAAAAT
>Ga0214472_10006649_pt1 | contig 12116 bp, 11 predicted proteins | sample RVTome_6_FD_207662 | JGI IMG/M metagenome (GOLD analysis project Ga0214472, IMG submission 207662) | Soil microbial communities from uranium-contaminated site in the Upper Colorado River Basin, Wyoming, United States - RVT140D175 | ecosystem: Environmental > Terrestrial > Soil > Contaminated >...
TGATGGCGTCGTTCAACGTCGAAGACTTCAGCCTGAACAGGATGAAGAGCCTGGACTACCGGGAGATAGAGGCTCGTTACAAGGAGTTCAGAAGCCTTACATATTTCGAGGACATTGCATAGACGCGTTTAAATTATTGGAGGGCGTACGATGAGATTCAGATGGCTTGTGGGCGGCATGGCCTGTATTCTACTGGCCGTGGTCATAACCGGTTGCGCAACGACTGGCGTATCGGCACGGAACGAGTCCATCTCGCACTACAAAATGGCCCTCGGCAGGATGCAGTCCGGCGACGACGAGGCCGCCCTGTACGAACTGAACATTGCGCTTCAGAAAGACAACTCCAACAGGGACGCCCACTTTCTGGCCGGGATTATCTATTTCAAGCGTCAGAACTACGACCAGGCCATGGACGAGTACAAAAAGGTCACCTCGCTCGATTCCGATTTCGCGGACGCATACAACAACATCGGGCTCTGCTATGCAAAGAAAAAACAGTACGACAAGGCGCTCGAAAGTTTCAGGACCGCCGCAAACATGCCATTAAACAGCAACAGGATTAACTCGCTTCTCAATATAGGCGCCGTATACGACGAGATGGGGAACCATGAAAAATCCGCCGAGTCGTACCGTGAGGTGCTTCTTGCCATGCCTTCCAACGCAGTCGGCATGTTCAACCTCGCAACCCAGTACGGAATGCTCGGCAGGTACGACGAATCGATAAAGTATTTCCGTAAATTACTGGATATTTATCCAGGGGACGCGGAAGCATTGCTTGAACTCGGTAAGGTATATTACAAGCAGGGCGACAACCAGCAGGCGTCCACAAGCCTGAATAAAGTTGTCGAGGTTGCTCCGGACTCCGAGTTCGCCAAGTCCGCAAAAGAGTACCTGGACCTGATGAAATGACAATATGAAAAAGTTAGGCGAAGAACTAAAAAAAGCCCGCGAGGAAAAAGGGCTCACGCTAAGCCAGGCCGCGGAGAAGACGCGCATAAGCCGCACGTTTCTCGAAGCTCTGGAAAACGGAGATTATTCCGTGATACCCGGCGAGGTGTTCGTGTCCGGGTTCCTGAGGTCTTATGCGAGGGAGCTTGGGCTGAAAGAAAAAGCTGTCATGGCACGATACAAGGAGGCCGTCGGCAAGTCTCAGCCTGTGTCGGCCGATGCCCCTCCCACTTATGCGCCAAGTAAGCAGGCGCCTCCCGCGGTTGAGCGAAAATTTTCGCTCAGTAAGGCTGTTGGGGTCGTAGCGGTAATAGCGCTTCTCTTTATTATTTTTGCCGTAGTATTCAGTAACGAAGGCAGCGTCCCCAAAAAGGCCGAGCCCGTCGTAGCTACACGCACGGTCCCGCTGCCTGAGCCTAAACCGTTCACGGAACTTACAGGGCTGGCGCTGGAACATCAGCAGGGTTTGGAGGAGGAACAGGCGCAGGGGCCCGTGCCGGCACAGTTACCCGAGAATATGCAGGCGCCGGTAAAACCGGTCGAGCCTCCCAAACCGCCGGAACAGGCAAAGCCAGCCGTACAGGAAAAACCCGTAAAACCCGCCGGGAATACCGCCACGAAATTGACCGTGAAACTCACCGCGAGAGAGAAGACCTGGTACACATACAAATCCGACGAAACCGGCAAAGGAGATGTGACCCTTAGGCCCGGCGAGTCCGCATATATCCGTGCGGATAAGAGGGTCGTCCTTGACATTGGCAATGCGGGCGGGGTGGACGTCGTGTTAAACGGCAAGAAGCTTCCGCCATACGGCAAGGCGGGCGAAGTCGTAAGGGGCATCGTATTCACTTCGGACAAACAGGGCGCGGACGGTAAAAACCGGTAGCGCCGCCAGGGAGGCATGACCATGCCCGAACTCGACGAGAAGGCCGGGTCAGCGGTCCAGTATATCCAGAGGCTGTGCGGCCTGGACATCCGTTACGGCGTCATCCTCGGTTCCGGTCTCGGCTCCGTTGCCGACCTGGTAGGCAACCCTCTTGTAATCCCGTACAATAAAATCCCCGGTTTCCCCGTTCCGACGGTAGAAGGCCACAAGGGGAACCTCGTAATGGGACGGCTTGGCGGCGTGGACGTCGCGGTCATGCAGGGCCGGTACCATTATTACGAGGGGTATTACATGAAAGAGGTGACCATGCCTGTTCGTGTCCTTTCCGGGCTCGGCGTGCATACCCTTATCGTGACAAACGCATCGGGCGGCATCCGTCCGGACCTCAACCCCGGCGACATACTTTCGGTTACAGACCACATCAACATGATGGGCGTAAACCCGCTTGTCGGTATGGACGAAAAGGGAGGGTTTACCAGGTACGTGGATATGACGTGCGCGTATGACGCAGGTCTGGTTGAACTTGTCATGGAAGTATCCGGGAAGGCGGGGGTGGCCTGCAAGCGCGGTGTGATAGCCGCGGTACCCGGACCCTGCTACGAGACGCCCGCCGAGGTCAGGATGCTCGGGATGATGGGCGCGGACGCTGTCTGCATGTCCACCGTGCCGGAGGTCATCATGGCGCGGTACATGGGCATGAAGGTGGCCGGTCTGTCGCTCGTGACGAACAGGGCGGCGGGGCTGTCCGTATCTGGGCCCAGCCATGCAGAGGTGCTCGATACCGCGAGACGGTTCCACGAGGGGTTCTCAAGGCTCGTCGCGGGACTACTCGAAAGGCTGGGTGGATAAGATAACAGCGGACCCTGTAGGGTAGTCTATACATATTCTTATTGAACGCCCCCGTTTGTCTGTGTTATCCTGAGCCTGCTATGGTTATCTTCAAACATTCCTTGTTAATAGCCCTGTCCGTCATAGGCGCATTTGCGCTCCTCGTAGTCACTCAGGTGGTAAACCCGTCGGAGAGCGTAAACGCGATATGGCTCGTCGTCGCGGCGGCCTGCGTCTTTGTCATCGCGTACAGGCTGTACGGCTCATTCCTTGCTGCAAAGGTGTTTGCGCTAAACGACGCCAACCCGACGCCCACCCAGACCATGGCGGACGGACGCGACTACCACCCGACCAACAAGTGGGTGCTTTTGGGCCACCACTTCGCCGCGATTGCCGGCGCGGGCCCGTTAATCGGGCCGGTGCTCGCGGCGCAGTTCGGGTACCTTCCGGGCACGCTCTGGATACTTATAGGCGCGGTATTCGGCGGCGCGGTGCACGACTTCGTGATACTGGCCGCATCCATGCGCAGGGGCGGGATGTCGCTCGCGAGGATAGCCCGAGACGAGGTCGGCCCTGTGACCGGCGCCGCGTCCGGTGTCGCGGTCCTGTTCATAATAATCGTCGCGCTCGCGGGGCTCGGGCTTGCCGTGGTCAACGCGCTCACCCACTCGCCCTGGGGCGCCTTCACCATATTCCTGACGATACCCATCGCGCTCCTTATGGGCGTGTACATGCACAGCGTCAGGCCAGGCAGGGTGGGCGAGGCGTCCGTTATCGGCGTGACGCTCCTCGTGGCGGCCGTAGGTTTCGGCCACTACATACCCGGCTCGTCCGTCGAGGGGTGGTTCGACCACTCCAAGGGCACGCTGGTCCTGCTGATGGCGGTCTACGGCTTCCTGGCCTCCGTGCTCCCAGTCTGGCTTCTGCTCGCTCCAAGAGACTACCTGTCCACGTACATGAAGATAGGCACCGTCATGATGCTCGCGGGGGGCGTGATATTCCTTGCACCGGAGATAAGGATGCCGGCGGTGACCCAGTTCGTCCACGGGGGCGGCCCGGTCATTCCCGGAAAGGTATTCCCGTTCCTGTTCATTACAATTGCATGCGGCGCGATCTCCGGGTTTCACTCCCTGATATCGTCCGGGACGACCCCAAAGATGATAATGAGGGAGTCCGACGCCAAGATGATAGGCTTCGGTTCGATGCTTATGGAAGGGTTCGTGGGGATTATAGCGATGGTCGCCGCAACTATCATGTTACCGGGCGATTACTTCGCTATAAACAGCAAGCTTTCGCTGGACGCGCTTGCCGCTATGGGTTATCCCGCCACGAGGATAGGCGAGCTGTCGTCCATGGTGGGGGTGGACGTCGCCGGAAGGCCAGGCGGCGCTGTATCACTCGCTGTCGGGATGGCCTCCATATTCTCCGCGCTCCCCGGCATGAGGGCGCTTATGGCTTACTGGTACAACTTCGCGCTCATGTTCGAGGCGCTCTTCATACTGACCACTATCGACGCAGGGACAAGGGTGGCGCGTTTCCTCCTGCAGGAGTTCGCTGGCCGTCTCCACAAGCCGTCCGGCAGACACGACTGGATGCCCGGCACGCTCGTCACATCCGCGCTGGTCGTGATGGCCTGGGGCTTCATGATAGACAGCGGCAGCGTTGCTACCATCTGGCCCATGTTCGGCGTGGCCAACCAGCTCCTTGCCGGTATTGCGCTTTCGGTGGGCACGACGGTGATAATTAAAATGGGCAAGGCCCGCTACGCATGGGTTACCCTTGTCCCGCTCGTTTTCATATCCGTCACAACGTTCACCGCGGCGCACCTTCTGTTCTACGGGTTCCTGGACAAGGCGGCAGCCGACCCTGCCGCGTCATTCACTTACCGGCTGGACGCGAGCCTCATGGCGCTCATGGCCGGACTTTCGTTCGTGGTCCTGGCGGATTCCGCGCTCAAATGGTACGGCATGCTTAAAGCCGCGGTCCCGTCCTTTAGCGGGACGGAAGCCGAGGCCTCCACGGGCGAGGAGTAGTCCCTCTTTTCGCCGCCCTCCCTTTACGTCCGGCCTTTTCTCTGGTATATTTATATTAGCAAATGCTATCACCGCACGTTGGGGCGTTATTTGCTTCCGGCCCTGACATGATGTGGCTTATATGGTTGAAACAAGGAGGGGTGGGTGTACGAGAACATCCTGATACCGGTTGACGGAAGCGAAGTATCGGCCAATGCCGCGAGGGAGGGTTTAAACCTGGCTGGCCGGCTCGGGTCTTCTGTAACTTTCATGTACGTTGTGGACGTTTCAATACTGACCATGCCGGATGCGGAAACCGCCATGGTGAACGCGGACATCATAAGGGAAAGCATCGTCAAGCAGGGCAACGAGGTGGTTGACGCCCTTATGGCGGAGGCGGGCGGGGTAAAGACCGAAAAACTCATAGTGGAGGGCGACGTCCATGAGGAGATTGTCAGGGTGTCCGGCGAGAGGAAGGCCGACCTGATAGTCATGGGCACGCACGGAAGGAGGGGGATCAACAGGCTTCTGCTTGGCAGCGTTGCCGAGTCCGTTGCAAGGCGGGCGCACTGCGCGGTGCTTCTGGTCAGGCCGCGATAAACTTACTTATCTTTTTATCTGAGCCGGGAGGACTGGATGGACCTTGTTACACTTGCGGTTGTTGCTATCGCTGCCGCTGTGGTGGCGCTGGTTGCGGTGCTTGTCCCGGCCATAGGGCAGCTCAGAAAAACGCTTGCAAGCGCGGACAAGCTTATAAGGGACCTGGACGCGACGGTCAAGCCTCTGCTTGAGGACGACATCAGGCCCATGGTCCAGTCTGTTACAAGGACGCTGGACGAGGTGGAAGGGGTGGTCAGGAAGGTAGGCGACGGGGTCGGGATGGTGGACGATACAATAGCCTCGGTACACGAGGTGAGCGATACCATCAGGGCGATAAACGATATAGCAAACACCAGGATAAAGACCGCGGTAATCGACATCTCGGCATATGTTGCCGGGTTGAAGGCGGGTCTGGAAACGCTGATGCAGCTTTTGAAGCTGCACAAAAAGGAGGTATAAACCATGGAAGGCGAAAGAGGGGTATCAACCGGGACGGTAGTGCTTGCTTTCCTTGCGGGCGGACTGATCGGCGCGGGTGTAGCGCTGCTCGTGGCGCCGCAGTCAGGTAAGGAGACGCGCGAAAAGATCCGCGACGCGGCCGAGGACGCCAAGGAAAAGATCAAGACCGTAACCGAAGACGCGAAGACAAAGCTGAGGAGCATAACGGACGACGCCAAAGTCAGGCTCCATTCCACAATCGAGCACGGCAAGGAGACCATCGAAGAGAAGAAGTCCATCGTGTCGAGCGCGATAGAGGCGGGCAAGAAGGCCATGGAAGAGGAGAAGCAGAGGCTTTCCGAGAAGGCGTAATCCCGGCATCTATATTGCAGACATTGGGCGCGTTACCGGCGCCCTTTTTTATTGCCTTGATACAGGTTGTTTATGGTAGTAAAATAAGAGCAGTAAATAACCCGTATAAAAAGGGACGTTATGACGGAGGTAAGGAAAGCCGGAAAAGCCGGGGATAATGCCGCATGCACGCTCGATGTGGGCGGGATGTCCTGCGCCGCGTGCGCGGCATCCATCGAGAAGGGCCTCAAAAAGCTCGAAGGCGTCCGTGACGCGGGCGTAAACTTCGCCGCGGGCAAGGTCAAGGTGGAGTATGACCCCTCTTCCGTAGGGCTCGATGAGATAGCAGGCAGGATAAAGGGCCTGGGTTTCGAGCCTGGCCTCTCGGTCTGGGACGCGAAGATAGGCGGGATGACCTGCGGCGCATGCTCGGCTGCCGTGGAGCGCTCCCTGAAAAAGCTCGGCGGGGTGGTATCCGCAAACGTCAACCTCGCCACCGAGCGCGCGCACGTGGAGTACGCCTCCGGCTCGCTCGACATCACAGCCCTGAAGGACGCGGTGGTGAATGCCGGTTACCAGGTGGTCGAGGAGGCCGAGACATCCGAGATGGACAGGGCTGCCGAAAAAGAGGACGAGGCCGCCGCGCTGAAGCTCCGCCTTACAGTGAGTGTCCTATTATCCGTCCTGATAATGGCGGGCTCGATGGCTTCGCTCGGGCTTTCGGAGAGGGGACTCCATTTTGTGCTCCTCGCCCTCGCCACACCGGTCCAGTTCTGGGCCGGGTGGCGGTTCTACAAGGGCGCATACAAGAACCTGTCGCACGGCAGCGCGAACATGGACGTCCTGATTGCTACCGGCACCTCCGCCGCGTACTTCTACAGCGCGGCAGTCACGTTCATGCCCGGCCTGTTTGCCGGGTACGACACCTCCGTCTATTTCGACACGTCCGCTATGATCATCACGCTTATTCTTGTCGGCAGGTTCCTGGAGGCCCGCTCGAGGGGCAGGGCGTCTGATGCCATTAAGAGGCTTGTAAAACTTAAGCCCATGACCGCTATGGTGGTCCGCGACGGCTCCGAGACAGAGATACCGGTCGACGGCGTAAGGGCCGGCGACATCGTTGTGGTCAGGCCCGGCGAGAAACTGCCTGTAGACGGGGTTGTTGTTTCCGGCTCCTCGAACGTGGACGAGGCGATGCTTACGGGCGAGAGCATGCCGGTCGAGAAGAAGCCGGGCGATTTGGTCTTCGGCGCTACCATGAACCTGACCGGGAGTTTCAGGTTCGAGGCAAAGAAGGTCGGGAAGGACACGATGCTCGCCGCGATAATAAGGCTGGTCGAGGAGGCGCAGGGGAGGAAGGCGCCTATCCAGAGGCTGGCCGACAGGGTTGCGGGCGTGTTCGTGCCCTCGGTTATAGGCGTGGCCATGCTCACCTTCGCGGTATGGATGTTCGCGGGCGCGACGTTCACGTTCTCGCTGATGTGCTTCATCTCGGTACTGATAATCGCATGCCCGTGCGCGCTCGGTCTTGCAACCCCTACCGCCATAATGGTCGGGACCGGAAGGGCCGCGGAGAAGGGGATCATCATCAAGGGCGGAGAGGTACTCGAACGGAGCGCGAGCGTGGACACCGTTGTCCTCGACAAGACCGGCACTATTACCGAGGGGAGGCCGGAGGTAACGGATGTCGCCGGGTTCGGCGGCAACGACGGGAATGCGGTACTTATGCATGTCGCGGCGGTTGAACATTACTCGGAACACCCGCTTGCGAGGGCGGTTGTCGAGAAGGCGTCGGCGTCCGGAATAGCGGTTGCCGAGGCGGAGGGTTTCGAGGCGCTTCCCGGGTTCGGCGCGAGCGCGTTTGTCGGCGGGACCGAGGTCGTTGTCGGGAACGAACGGCTCATGTCCGAACGGGGTATCGAGCTTGGCGATGCGCGTGAGGCGGCCGGACGGATGGCCTCCGAAGGGAAGACGGTGCTCTTCGCCGCCAGGGGCGGGGCGCTTCTGGGGCTTATAGCGGTCTCGGACACGATCAAACAAAACTCCGCCGCCGCTGTGGCGCGGCTTAAGGAGATGGGGCTCACCGTGTACATGCTGACCGGCGACACCGAGTCAGCGGCAAGGTCGGTCGCCGCTACGGTCGGAATAGACAACGTCATATCGGGCGTCCTACCGGACGGCAAGGAGCGCGAGGTTGCGAGGCTCCAGGATGAAGGGCGGGTGGTCGTTATGGTGGGCGACGGGATAAACGACGCGCCCGCGCTCGCAAAGGCGGACATAGGCGTCGCCATCGGAAGCGGCGCGGACGTCGCGGTAGAGGCCTCGGACATGACGCTCGTCAAGTCGGAATTGATGGACGTCGCGGAGGCGCTTAACATCAGCAGGCGCACTCTCCGCACGATAAAACAGAACCTGTTCTGGGCGTTCGTTTACAACGTGATAGGCATCCCGCTCGCGGCGGGGCTACTGTACCCCGCGTTCGGCATACTGCTGAAGCCGGTGGTTGCCGCGGGAGCCATGGCGATGAGTTCCGTGTCCGTCGTCGCGAATTCGCTGAGGCTTCGTAAGGCATAAGCCGGGATGCCGAATGCCCTTGAAATAGGCCCGGGATTGTATTAATATCTTCCGTGTACGGTTGTGGTTGAACCCGATAGACCAATCTGGGGGAGCGTAGATGAAACACGTATTCAGGATACTGCTTTTGGCCGCGGTGGCGTTGACAATGTTCCAGTCCGGGTGGACCTGCTACTCCGAGGACAAGGAATGCCCGAGCCTCAAACAGGTCGACATGTCCAGCAAGGACAACTTCATATCCGCCCACGGGCTTACGCAGGAGACCTTCTCCATCTGGATGAGGGAGCACTCCGTATGGAGGGACCAGAACTCGGAATCGCTTAAGGACTTCTCCTACATACCCCAGGATTTTGATACGGACAGGGGCGTCAAATAGATGGACATCGAACGCACGATGTTCATAGCGGCCTTTGGTCTCGCGGCCGGAGCTTCCATCCTGTTTCTTTCGAGGCTCGCATCCGACAAAAGGCCCCTGCTGCTGGGCGCGGAGGCGCTTACGTTCCTGTACCTCGCGGCCATGACCGTGTCGCTCGCTGCCAGGACTGTCAAGTCCGGTCATGCCCCGATGTCCAACCGGTACGAGTCGCTGGCCTGTTTCGCATGGTCGCTGGGGTCCGTTTACTGGTACGTCCGCCTCCGGTACAAAGAGGCCCGCGTGGGATACTTCCTCATGCCGCTCACGGTAGTAGTTATGTTCGCGGCCTACATATCGCCCAACATGATAACCCCGCTCTACCCCGCCCTCGACACATGGATGTTCGAGACGCACGTGGCCGCCGCGTTCGTCGGTTACGCCTTCTTCGGCGCGTCGTTCGCGGGCTCGGTGCTCTACCTCGTGTCGAAGGAAGAGGCTGGCAGACCGCTCGAAAAGCTGATATTCCGGACGGGTTATTACGGCTACGCTCTCTTTACGGTCTCCATGGTCATAGGCGGAATATGGGCCTATCTGGCCTGGGGCACGTACTGGCTCTGGAAAGTCAAGGAGCTCTGGTCTTTTCTCATCTGGATATACTATGCCGGTTTCCTGCACGCGATATATGTCAAAAAGCTGCGGGGCCGTGGCGTCGCATGGCTGTCCATAATAGGGTTCGCAATTACGATGTTCACATATCTGGGCGTGGGCATAATGATGAAGAGCACGCACCAGTTGTAATATTACGGAGGACACCGTATTGAAAGCGGTCTGGGAATTCTTTAACTCTCTGAAACTGACGGTATACCTGATACTCGCAATCGTCTCGGTCACGATGCTGGGCTCCTTCGTGCTTTATTTAAACCCTCGGATATTCGGGGACATGGACCAGACGCTCCTTTTCAGATGGCTTGCGTCCAGCGGGCTGGACTACCCCGCTTACACCTGGTGGCTTTACGTCATGGTCGCTATGGTCGTGCTCCTTGGCGTCAACACCCTTGTATGCACCGTCGAGCGGCTGCCAAAGCTTGTAAACCGGTACAGGGACCCGATGCTGAACCTGCGGGACGTCGAGCCGGGCGGGGGGACTGGCAGGGAGATGGAACTGGCTGACGGGCCGGGGCTGCGGCTGTCGGGGAGGTTGAAGGAGTCAGGGTACCATGTGTTCATGGACGGCGACAGGCTTTTCGCGGAGAAGAACCGGTGGGTGCCGTTCATGCCGTACCTTGTCCACGCGGGCATCATGGTTTTCATGGTGGCGCACCTTATAAGCGGGCTTTACGGGTACAGGAACAGCGGGCTGTACATCTACCAGGGAGAGACAGCCAGGTCTCCGGGCGGGGATTACAACATACGCGTCGACGAGGTGAAGATAGACTACAGGGACGACGGGAGCCTTAAGGACTACGGGAGCAGGCTGACCGCGATAAAGGACGGCAGGGAGATAAAGTCCGGCTGGGTAAGCGCGAACATGCCGATGTTCGTGGAAGGCGGCGCAGTATACCAGCGGCAGTTCGGGTACGGGTTCAAGGGCCTGTACGTCAGGGCCGCGATACCCTCGCAGGGCTTCGACGACTACGTGTACCTGCCCAAGGGCGCGTCCATGGTGGACATCGGCATGACCGGCTACAGCCTTTCCGTGGACCGTTTCCTCTCGGATGCCGCGACCGACGAAAGGGGCATGTACTACTCCATCTCGGAGGAACTTGCCAACCCGGCGATAATGGCGAGCGTATACCACAAGGCCGGGAAGAAGGTGGCGTCCGGCTGGCTGTTCGCGAGGGACCCGATGAAAGACGACTTCAGGAGTACGGAGGTCATGCTTAAGCTTGCGGATGTGGACCTCAGGCCGTACAGCAGCTTCGACGTAAACCGGGACCCGGGCGCTATCCCGGCGTTCCTCGCGTCTCTTATTGTGATGTTCGGCTCGGTCGTCACGCTTTACTTCCGCAGGGAGAGGGTCTGGGCGACGCTGGACGAGGCCGCCGGGCGCGCGCAGGTAATCTGCACGGACGAGGACGTGTACGACAGGCTGGCCGTGTAGATTCGGATCGCGGAATGCCTTGGATTGTCATTCCCGCGAAGGCGGGAATCCAGGAAGTTCTTTTGCCATCCTGATCCCCGGCTTTGGGCATACCGGGGCAGGCTTCGCGAAGAATCTCGGGCATCGCTTTCTTTTTTTTGGAGGCATTCTCCTCGGGCCAAAACAGTCGCCAACCGTGTCCAGGGGGCAGACCTCCCTGTGATAGAAAGTCAACGTGATGACGGCCCTGGACGGCTCCGGGTTTTGGGCCTCTCGGATAATGCCTCCGGGGTTCTGGTTAAAATCCCCCTCTCCCGGGGGCGAGGGGTTGGGGGTGAGGGAAGCCACTCTCTGCGTCTACGCGGTGAAATTGTTTAGCTCCCGCTCACAGATATAGGTTTCAACAGTATGCTGGGCGAGCCGATGCGGCCCCGGAACCTGAGGTCGCTGCCCAGCGCCTCGACACCCATGAAGACCGCGAGGATGTTCCCCGATATTGCCGCCTCCTTGACCGGGTAGGCGACCTTCCCTGCCTCTACCCAGTGGCCCGACACCCCGACCGAGAAGTCCCCGGATATGGGGTTCGCGGTGTGCATCCCGAGCACCTCGCGGACGATAAGCCCGGACGGTATGTCTGATATCAGTTCATCGAACGTGGAGCCGCCCTTCTCAAGGTAAAGGTTTGTTCCGCCCACGCCCGGCTGGGACCTGAACCCGCCCCTTGCCGCGTTGCCGGTGGATACAGCGCCATACCTGTTGGCCGTGTATGTGTTGTGAAGGAAACCCATCAGCCTTCCGCCGGCAACCAGCGGGGTCTTCCGTGACGGCACGCCCTCGTCGTCGAACGGCCTCGTCCCGCTCCCGCCCGGAAGCAGCCCGTCGTCGTATATGTTTATTAAATTCGCGCAGACTTCCTGGCCTACCTTGCCCGCGAGCATGGACTTCCCCTTTATGACCGACTCCGCCGAAAACGACGCGGCCAGTACGCCCAGGAAGTCCGAGGCTACCGTGTTGTCAAGGAGTACAGGGAACATGCCGGAGGGC
>Ga0214472_10006650_pt1 | contig 12113 bp, 11 predicted proteins | sample RVTome_6_FD_207662 | JGI IMG/M metagenome (GOLD analysis project Ga0214472, IMG submission 207662) | Soil microbial communities from uranium-contaminated site in the Upper Colorado River Basin, Wyoming, United States - RVT140D175 | ecosystem: Environmental > Terrestrial > Soil > Contaminated >...
CGGCGCAAAGAGAGCTGATTGTCGCGCCCGGGGTCTGGTCGCTAAGCTGCGACCGTGCCCGAGTTGCCGGACATCGTCGCCTATCTCACCGCGCTCGAGCCGCGAGTCGTGGGACAACCTCTCATCCGCGTCCGGCTCGCGAGCCCTTTTCTTCTGCGCTCTGTCGATCCGCCGCTCGCGCAAGCGGAGGGGTGCCGTGTTCTCGGTCTCCGTCGTCTCGGAAAGAGAATCGTGTTCGACCTCGAGGGCAATCTCCACCTCGTGCTGCATCTCATGATCGCCGGCCGCCTTCACTGGAGACCCAGCGGCGCCGCGCTCGGGACACGGACGTCTCTCGCCGCTTTCGACTTTCCCGAGGGCACGCTCGTCCTCACCGAAGCCGGATCGAAGAATCGCGCGTCGCTTCACATCGTCCGGGGGGAGGCGGCGCTCGCCGAGCACGCGCGCGGTGGTCTCGAGGTGCTCGAGTCGGACCTGTCCGGCTTCCGTGAGGCTCTGACGCGCGAGAACCACACTCTGAAGCGCGCGCTGACCGATCCGCGGCTCTTCTCGGGGATCGGCAACGCCTACTCCGACGAGATCCTGCATCGCGCGCGACTCTCGCCGGCCCGACTGACTTCGAGGCTTTCCGGCGAGGAGATTTCCACTCTGTACCGCGCGACGCGAGGCGTCCTCGGCGAGTGGACCGAGCGGCTGGGCGCCCAAGCGAGGAAGAGCTTTCCGGAAAAGGTCACGGCGTTCCGAGAGGGCATGGCCGTGCACGGCCGCTACGGCAAGCCGTGCCCCGTCTGCGGCACGAAGGTCCAGCGGATCGTCTACGCCGAGAACCAGGCGAACTACTGCCCGACCTGCCAGACCGGCGGCAAGCTCCTCGCCGACCGCGCGCTTTCGCAGCTCCTGAGGAGCGACTGGCCGAAGACGCTCGAGGAGCTGGAAGAGAGAAAGAGGGCACCCCGTTCCTCGTCCTGAGCGCGCCCATTCGGCTGTCATCCTGAGCGCAGCGAAGGATCCCTCCCCTGATACGGAGAGATTCCTCGCTTCGCTCGGAATGACGAGGGCGGATAGCTCGGGATGACATCGCGGCCAGGGCAGCAAGATTCCTCGCTTCGCTCGGAATGACGAGGGCGGATAGCTCGGGATGACGCCTTCGGCGTCACTTCTCCACCATCTTGCGGAATGGGGCGACGTGCTGCTCCGTGTCGGCCGCGACCTTTCTGGCCGTCTCATGATCCGCCCGGGATTCTAGTCCGTGGGGACGACGATCCCCTCGAAGGTGTCCTCCTCGAGCGATTCGAGCTCGCGCTCCGCCTCTCTCCGGCTTTCGAAGGGCCCGACCTTCACCCGGGAGAGCCCGCGGAACGGTTCGAGGAAGACGGATCGTCCGGTCCCGCGGATCCTTTCGGCGTGCCGCTCGGCGCGCAAGCGGTCGGCGAAGGACCCGACCTGGACGGCCCACCGCCCGGAGGGCGACACGATCTCCTGCGGTGCGCCGGGAACGACAACCGTGATGCGAACGGGGCCGGTACCCGGGCCGATCAGGGCAAGTTCCTGGGCCGCGGCGCGCGAGAGGTCGATGACGCGGCCGAACACGAATGGGCCCCGGTCGTTGATCCTCACCTGCACGATCTTTCCGTTGTCGAGGTTGATCACGTCCACGATCGTGCCGAGCGGGAGCTCCCGATGCGCGGCGGTCAGGAGCGAGGAGTCGTAGATCTCGCCCGAGGCGGTCGGCATTCCCTCGAACCCGTCGCGGCCGCCGTACCAGGACGCGATTCCCTCTTCGGTCCATCCGGGAGCGGGCGGTCCCGGCGGGACGCCGCGGGTCGGCGGACGCGACGCGCAGGCGGCGAGCGAGCCGATGACCCCGAGAAGAAGGGCGAACCGGCCGGGCTTCCGCGCCCTCACACCCTCAAGAGGACGCTCTCGGCCGCTTCGATCCCTTCGAGCGCGGGATCGAGCTCCTCCCGCACGAACGCCTCGACCTGCTCCGCGGCGCGCCCGGTCAGGCGCTCGGGCCGACCGGCCTCGGCGAGCTCTTCCCGGCTCAACCGGAAGGCAGGTTCCGCCGCGATCCGATCGAGCAGGTCGCGCGGCTCTCCGGCCGAGCTCTCCGCCGCTGCCCGCGTGTAGACGCGGAGCTTCTCGTGGAGCTCCTGGCGGTCGCCGCCGCGGCGCACCGCCTCCATGAGGATGTTCTCTGTCGCGAGGAACGGGATCTCCGCCTCGAGCCGGCGGCGCGTGACGTCCGCGCGGACGAGGAGTCCGGAAAAGACGTTGTCGAGAAGCACGAGAATCGCGTCGGACGCGAGAAACGCCTCCGGGATGGCGATGCGGCGGTTTGCCGAGTCGTCGAGCGTGCGCTCGAGCCACTGCGTCGCCGCGGTCATCGCGGTGTCGAAAGAGAGCGCGACGACGTGCCGTGCGAGCGAGCAGATGCGCTCCGCGCGCATCGGGTTGCGCTTGTACGGCATCGCGGAAGAGCCGACTTGCGACGACTCGAACGGCTCCTCGATCTCGCCGTCGTGCTGGAGCAGGCGCAGGTCGGTTCCGATCTTGTGAGCGGACTGCGCGAGGCCGGAGAGCGTCTGGACGACACGATCGTCCTGCTTGCGCGAGTAGGTCTGACCCGAGACGAGCTGCCGCTTCGTGAAGCCCGCCCGGCGAGCGAGCGCGCGGTCGAGCTCCTCGACTTTCGCTCCGTCCCCGTCGAACAGCCGGAGGAAAGAGGCCTGGGTGCCGGTGGCGCCCTTCGCTCCCAGGAAGCGCAGGTCCTGCTTCGCTCTCCGAACCTGCTCGAGATCGACGAGGAGATCGAACGCCCACATCGCGATGCGCTTTCCGACCGTCGTCGGCTGGGCCGGCTGGTAGTGCGTGTAGGCGAGCGCCGGGACCGCGCGGTGCTCGAGCGCAAGATCGCGCATCCGCGTGAGGACCGCGGCGAGCCGCCGCTCGACGAGGCCGAGCCCCTCCCGGATGACGATCAGGTCGGCGTTGTCGGTGACGTAGGCCGACGTGGCGCCCCAGTGGATGATCCCGCGCGCGGCCGGCGCGGCCTCGCCGAACACCTTCACGTGCGCCATGACGTCATGGCGGATCCGCTCCTCTTCCGAAGCGGCGGCCTCAAAGTCGATGTCGGAGAGGTGCGCCCGCATCTGCCCGATGGCCTCCTCGCTGATCGGCAGACCGAGGCGGCGCTCTTCCTCCGCCAGCCACAACCAGAGAAGCCGCCATGTCTCGAACCGGCGGCGCCCCGAGAAGAGACCCGACATCTCCGCGGAGGCGTAACGCGCGGAGAGCGGGTGGGGGGTCAGCGCGTCCGGGTCAGCCTTCGTCATCTTCCCAGTCACCGACCAGGAACATCGTCACGGCGTCGTTGCCGCAGGCGATGCAGAGGGCCTCCCGGATGCGGCCCTTCTCGACCTCGAACACGTAGCAGGGCGTTCCGCACTCCTTGCAGAGGAGGTACGGGATTTCGCGATCCGGGCTGGGCTCGGTAGGGAATCGGTCGGTCAAGCAGATGCTCCGCGACATTGTCCCATCGGGGAAGGGGCCGAACAAGCGCCGGAGCGATGGGATCTGACCCTGCGGGCTCCGGGCGGGTGGGTTCTGACCCCGTTTGGGATCAGCCCCCGGCTGGTCGGACACCATTTGTCCCTTGAGCGGTTATCCTGATCGAAGATGCTCACTACGATTCTCATCGCGTGCGGCGCGGCGCTCGTCGTCGGGGTGGTTCTCTTCGTCGTTCTGCGGCCGCGAGAGGCAGACCCGCGTCTCGACCGCCTCCTCGTCGAGGTGGCGGCGGTCCGGGGTTCTTCCGAGTCGATGGACCGGAGGGTGGAAGACCTCCGGCGTTCGGTGGGAGAGAGGGTGACGGCCGTCGAGAACCGGCTGGTCGAAGGTCAGAAGGGCGTCGCCGACACTCTGGTGGAGATGCACGAGACGATCGGAAGGGTCTTTCAGGCATCCGAAAAGATCGAGCGCCTCGCGGGAGACATGACGCGCTTGGAGGACCTGCTGAAGCCGCCCAAGATCCGCGGCAACCTCGGCGAGACCTTCCTGGAGCAGGCGCTCTCGGAGGCGCTACCTCCCGGCTCCTGGGCCATGCGCCACGTCTTTCCGGACCGGACGATCGTGGACGCGGTCATCCATCTGGGGGAGCGGATGGTGCCCGTGGACAGCAAGTTCCCGCTGGAGAACTTCCGGCGCGCGCGAGAGGCCCCAGAAGAGGCGGACCGGAAGCGGGCGCGGCGCGAGTTCACCGGCGACGTCCGGCGCCATGTCGACGCAATCCGTGAGAAGTACATCCGGCCGTTCGACGGAACCTTCGACTTCGCGTTGATGTACGTGCCGGCAGAGGCCGTCTATTGTGAGATCGCCTCCGACGACGAGGGCACCTCACTGGCCGACTACGCCACGGAGCGGCGCGTGATCCCGGTCTCGCCGAGGCTGCTCTATACCTATCTCGCGACCGTGGCGATGGGTCTGCGAGGGATGGAATTGCAGAAGAGCGCGCGGGACGTCCTCGATCGCCTTTCCGAGCTGGAGAAGGAGTGGGGGAGGGTCGAAGCGCCGTTCCAGACGCTCGGGAGCCACATCCGTAACGCGCAGAGCAAGTACGAGGAGACATCCCGCGCCCTCGAGCGGTTCGGCGGCCGGCTCTCGGGCATCGCCCGGCGAGGCGACGACGAGATCGCCGAGGAGGAGTCCCGCATCGCCGCGTTGCCTCCCCCGGCCTGATTCCTTCGGTGCTTCGAATTCGTTGATTCATCCGGGCTAGAATCCCGCGTCTTTTTGCGGGAAACGCCGATGGCCCTCCGAGTGACCTCTGAGATCGGAAAGCTCTCCTCCGTCCTCGTTCACCTGCCGGGCCCCGAGATCGACCGGATGGTGCCCGCGATGATGGAGGAGCTCCTCTTCGATGACATCCTTTTCGGGAGTCGCGCCCGCGAGGAGCACCGGCGGTTCCAGCAGGTGCTCGCGTACGTCGCCGACGAGGTGCTCGAAGTGCAGGACCTCCTCGGGGAAGTGCTCGAGGTGCGCGAGCAACGAGCGGAGATCATGGAGGATCTCGGAGAGGCACTCGGCTGGGGTCCGGACATGGACTACCGCCTTCGCGACTTATCTGCCGAGCAGCTCGCCTCCGCCCTCATCACCGGGCTCGAGCGGCCGGCCACGGACGTCGCGCTCGCCCCTTCGGAGCTCTACTGGCTGCCGCCGATCCCGAACTACTTCTTTCAGCGCGATCCTCTGGTGATCGTCGGGGACCGCGCGATCCGCGGCTCGATGGCGACCTCCGCGCGGCTTCGCGAGCCGCTCCTCTCCGGTTACGTCGTTCAATATCACCCCCGGTTCTCCGGATCGGGCGATGGGCGGTTCTGGTTTCAGGAGTTCTCGACGGACTACGGCAAACCGTCCTCCTACGCCCGCATGCGTCCGACGCTCGAAGGGGGCGACATCCTGGTTCTCCGCGAAGACCTCCTGCTCATGGGCTACTCCGAGCGCACGAAGAAGACGACCATCGAACGGCTCGCCGAGACGCTTCGCGGCCAGGGCTCGCCGGTCAGGCGGATCTTCGTCGTCGCGTTGCCGCCCGCCCGCTCGTACATGCACCTCGACACGGTCTTTACGATGATCTCGAAGGAGGAATGTCTGGTCTACGCGCCGATGATCCTGCCGGGCGGCGCCGAGGAGGCGGACGTCTATCAGTGTGATCTCACCCGGCAACCGATCACCTGGACTTCCGAGCGAGATCTCCTCTCCGGATTGAAAGCGGAAGGCCTCGACCTGAAACCGGTGCGCTGCGGCGGAAACGACCCGATCTCCGAGCGGCGCGAACAGTGGACTGACGGTGCGAACGCCTTCGCTCTGGCCCCCGGGGTCGTCCTGATCTACGACCGCAACGAGCGCACGGCCGAGGAGCTGGCGAGGGCAGGCTACGCGGTCGTCGACGAGGCAGACCTTCTACTCGGAAGGACCGAGCTGGATCTTCGGCAGGCAAAGAAGTACGCAGTCCGGCTCGCCGCGCACGAGCTTTCGCGTGCCCGCGGAGGGCCGCGGTGCATGGCGATGCCGCTCTCGCGGGAAGAAGTGAGCGGGTGAGGGCGGCGGACCCCCCCTGCCATCCGGGGCCCTCGGGTGCGCTCAGGCGGGGGGGCCGCCGCGGAGGATCTCCTGCGGTGAAGAGGAGCGTTCTTGGGGCCGTCGCCCCTCAGAATGACGGGGAAAGGACCTCATGAGCACCCCCTTCTTCCCGTTCGTCCGGCCGCTCGCCGTCGTCGCCTTCGGAGGGAACGCCCTCCTGCGGCCGGAGGACTCGGGCGACACCGAGACCCAGCTCGCACGCGCGCGGACCGCGGTGCGCCAGCTCCTGCCGATTCTCAACCGCGGCTACGAGCTGATCGTCGTGCACGGCAACGGGCCCCAGGTGGGAAATCTGCTGCTCCAGGCCGAGATCGCCGCCGAGCAGATTCCGCCGCAGACGCTCGACGTCTGCGTGGCGCAGACCGAGGGCTCGATGGGCTTCCTGCTCGAGCTCGCGTTCGACAACGAGCTCAAGGCCGCCGGCTTCCGCAAGCGCGTGATCACGCTCGTGACGCAGGTCCAGGTCGATGCAGCGGACCCGGCGTTTCTCGAGCCGTCGAAGCCGATCGGGCCCTTCTTCGCGCGCGCGCGCGCGGAGGCGATCGAGAGGACCGCGGGGTGGACCATGGTGGAGGACGCCGGACGCGGATTCCGGAAGGTCGTCGCCTCTCCCAAGCCGCTGGCGATTCGGAACGTCGACTTGATCGCGTCGCTCGTCAACCGCGGCTCGATCGTCATCGCCGCGGGCGGCGGCGGTGTTCCGGTCGTCGTGCCCGAGCAAGGCGAAGCACGCGGCGTCGAGGCGGTCATCGACAAGGACTACGCGGCGTCGATGCTCGCGGCGTCGCTCTCCGCGGACCTGTTCGTGATCCTGACCGGTGTCGAGCATGTCTCACGGGACTTCGGCAAGCCCACGGAGACGCCGCTGCCGCGGCTCGACGTGGCGGCGGCCCGTGCGCTCCTGGCGGAGGGACAGTTTCCCCCCGGGAGCATGGGTCCGAAAATCGACGCGGCCATCCGGTTCGTCGAGGCGGGGGGGCGCGAGGTGCTGATCACGCGAGCCGAGTGCCTCTCCACTGCGCTCGACGGCGAGACCGGAACCGTGATCTGGAGGACGCAATGAACCCGAGTGAGGACTCCCGCCTTGCGCGTCCCGCATCCCATATCCCGCGACCCGGCGGCCCGAAGCGCGACTACGTCAACGAGAACGACTGGCAGCCGGCCGAGATCGACGGGCTCCTGGCTCTCGCCGCGCGGATCAAAAGCCGACCCGGAGACTGGCGGACGGCGCTCTCGGGCCGCTGCCTCGCGATGATCTTCGAGAAATCCTCGACACGAACACGCGTTTCCTTCGAGACAGGGATGTTCCAGCTCGGCGGAATCGGGATGTTTCTCTCGTCGCGCGACCTCCAGCTCGGGCGGGGCGAGCCGATCTCGGACACGGCTCGCGTGCTCTCTCGCTACGTCGACGGCATCATGGCGCGGACGTACGCCCATGCGACCGTCGAGGAGCTCGCGCGTTTCGCTTCGATCCCGGTGATCAACGGACTCTCCGATCTCCTCCATCCGTGTCAGGCGCTGGCCGACTTCCTCACGATCCGGGAGCGATTCGGATCGGCGCGCGGATTCCCGCTCTGCTACGTGGGAGACGGCAACAACGTGGCGCACAGCCTGCTCGTCACCGGCGCCAAGCTCGGCGCCCGTGTCGCGGTCGTCACGCCCGCCGGCTATTCGCCGGACGCCCGCGTGATCTCGTGGGCGCGCGCGGCGGCCGAGGAGACCGGGGGCTCGATTCTCGTCACGACGTCGATCGAGGAGGGCGCCGCGGGGGCGCGCGCTCTGTACACGGACGTCTGGGCGTCGATGGGTCAGGAGGCAGAGGCGGCGGACCGCGCGAAGAAGTTCGAGCCGTATCGCGTCACGCGCCGCGTCATGGAGATGGCAGAGCCGGACGCGATCTTCCTCCACTGCCTGCCGGCGCACCGCGGTGAGGAGGTCGCCGCCGAAGTGATCGATTCGCGGGCTTCCGCGGTTTTCGATCAGGCCGAGAACCGGCTCCACGCCCAGAAGTCGCTCCTGGTCACCCTTTTGGGAGCGGAATGAGGGACGACTCCCGGCCCGGCGCGCGCACGGTGGTCTTCGGGGCATGGCGGCGGGGGCTCTTCGTGGCACTCGGAACGCTCGCGCTCGTCGCGGTCCTGCTGCTCGCCGGCCGCGAAAAGCGCGGGCCGCGCGCGGCGGCGGAGAAGTCCCCCGGCGTGGTGACGGTCGCCGAAGCTCCCGTGCGGCGGCAACCGGCAGGGAGCGCCGAAGCGGTCACCGTCCTCAAACGCGGCGACGAGGTGACCGTGATCGCGGACCGCGGAGCCTGGATCGAAGTCCGTACCGGCAACGCGACAGGCTTCGTCCGCGCCGGCGAGATCGAGCGAGATGAAGAGCGGGAAGCGCGCGAGGAGCGAGCGAAGAAAATCCTCTCGTTTCCCCCCGTCTACGGTGTGGTCGCGCAGGACACAGCGGTGCTGCTCGCGCCGTTCCCCTTCGCCCCGCGCGCGGGCGTCCTCCCGAAAGGGACCGTGATCCCGATCCACGCCGTCGATCACGCCTACTTCGCCTATCGCGACCGGGCAAATGGCATCGCGTTCGTCGTCTCGGCCGACGTCGACCTCGTCCCCCCCGATCCGAAGAGTCCGGATATCGTCCCGGACCGTTCGATCGCTCTGCGGCGCGTCGCCGCGCTCGACGCTCCGACTCCCGTGCCGTCTCCGTTCGAAATGCCCCCGCCTGCTCCGCAAGCGGAGTCCGATGCCGGCGAGCCGCCGCCCCGCTCGACGCCTCCGGTCGCGCTGGAGGGCGCCTCGGTCGAGCCGGCCGTGGTCATCGAGAAGATCGACCCCTCCTATCCGGAGCCCGCGATTCGCGCCCAGGTCGAGGGAAGCGTCGTGCTCGACATCGGAATCGACGAGGCCGGCCGCGTCATCGACCTGCAGGTCACGCGAGGGCTTCCATTCGGCCTGTCCGAGGCGGCCGCGGAGGCGGTCCGTCAGTGGCGATATCGGCCGGCGCGCGGGCCGGACGGGCCGATCCCGTCGCGCAAAACCGTGAGAATCCTGTTCACGCTGAGAAAGGACGGATAGGAAGCTCCAAACCCTCGAGCCTCGAGGCCCATGTCTTTGCGCTTTTCGGGCTCCCTGGGACTTCAGACACGGAACTTGGACCCAGGGGGTTCGGGGGACCGCAAGGTCCCCCGGCAAGAGGACTACTCGGACAAACTCCTCGGTTTTCGAACCTCGACCTATAATTTTTCCATGCTCCAGGTTCTCTTCGAGGCAGACGGCCGCGCCCAGGTCTACACCCTCGCCAAGGAACAGGCTTCGATCGGCCGTTCGGGCGACAACGACATCGTGCTGAACGACTTCTCGGTCTCGCGGCGACATGCCTACCTGAAGCGCGAGAACGGCGAGTGGATGCTCTACGACAACCACTCGACCAACGGGATCCGGGTCAACGATCGCCACGTCCCGAATGCGCCCGTCGGAGACGGCGACCGGGCGGTGATTGGCACTTTCACCCTGCGGTTCCGAGACCAGCCCGACCTGCTGGCCGAAGAATCCTCCCACCGAGCCGTGGATTCGACCTCGACGTGTATTCGGCCGATCGCCGAGTTCAATCTCGATTTCGGCCTGGAGAAGGACGCGACGCCCCGGCCCGCCAGCGAGTCGACGGCGGACCGCAAGCGCGGCGTCCTGGACGTCGCCTACAAGAACAAGGTCTTCGAGATCCTGGTTCAGGTGGCGAAGACGCTGATCTCTCTCGAAGAGCTCGAGACGGTCCTCGACAAGGTGGTGGACCTGATTTTCGAGTACCTCCCGGTCGATCGTGGATTCCTGCTGCTCGAAGAGAACGGCGAGCTTCGGTTGCGGATCAGCCGCTTCAAGTCCGGGCAGCGCATGACGACCGACGGATCGCTGCCGTACTCGCGCACCATCGTCGACATGGTCGTACGTGACAAAGTCGCGGTGCTCACCTCCGACGCGCAGAGGGACGAGCGTTTCGAGGCGGGCCAGTCCGTCCGCCTCCAGCAGATCCGTTCGGCGATGTGCGCGCCGCTGTGGAATCGTGACTCGGTGATCGGCGTCATCCACGTGGATTCCCCGCTGCACGTCGGGACGTTCACCGAGCGCGACCTGGACCTCCTGACCGCCCTTTCCAACTTCGCCGCCGTCGCGATCGAGCGCGCTCGACTCCACGACCGCGTCGCCGAGGAAAAGCGGATCCGGGGACGGCTCGAGCGCTACCACTCGCCGCAGGTCGTCGACGAGATCATCGCCGACGTGAAGGCGACCGGGTCCTTCAAGGAAGTGCGGACGAAGACGGTGACGATCCTGTTCGCGGACCTCGTCGGCTTCACCTCCTGGTCGGAGAAGATGGATGCCACGGAGCTTGCGCGGGTGCTGAATCGCTTCTTCACGCTCGCATCGGAGGCGGTCTTTTCCCAGGACGGGACGATCGACAAGTTCGTGGGCGACGCGGTCCTGGCTTTCTTCGGCGCTCCGATCGACCAGCCGGATCATCCCGCGCGCGCGGCGACGGCTGCCCTGAAAGTGCGCGAGGAAGTCGCCGCCTGGAACCGAGAGCGCGCGGAGGCCGGCAAGTTCCCGTTCGAGGTCCGAATGGCGCTGAACACCGGTGAGGCGATCGTCGGCGAGATCGGATCCGAGCGACGCGTCGAGTACACGGTCGTGGGAAACGCGGTCAACGTCGCCGCCCGGATGGAGGAGTTCGTCGCGATGCCGGGCGACATCGTGATCGGTCCGGCGACCTACCAGGCGGTCAAGGACCGGTACGACGTCGCGCAGCTCGGCTTCTTTGCCCTGAAGGGAGTATCGACGCAGATTCCGCTCTACAAGCTCCTCGGAGCGCTGGAGGTCCAGGACCTGGAGCCGGCATCGCAGAAGGAATCCGCGCGCCCCTAGGGGGTTCGGGGGACCGCAAGGTGCCCCGCTGAGATTACTCGGACAGACTCCTGACGGTCGTCGATAGCCGGGCGCGGCTCTGAGGTGCGGGGGACCGCAAGGTCCCTGCCGGCAGTACTCGGACACTTCGTGGGCCGTCACCCGATTCTCTCCCGCGGGGAGAGGGAGCAAGGAAGTGACGCTTTCCCGTTTCGTTTTCGTCACGGGCCGGCCGGAGAAGGCGCGGGAGGCCGAGCGGATGGGCTTCGCGCTCGAGCGGCTCGACCTCGATCTTCCCGAGCCTCAGGCGCTCGATCCCGGGGAGGTCGCCGAGTCCAAGGCCCGTGAGGCGTTCGGGCGCCTCGGCCGGCCCGTTCTGGTCGAAGACTCCGGTCTCGAGATCGTCGCGTGGCGAGGTTTTCCCGGAGCGCTCGTCAAATGGCTGGAGAGGAGCGCCGGTCTGGAGGCGATTGCCCGCATGCTCGACCCGTTCCCGGACCGGAGCGCCAACGCCGTGTGCGCGATCGCTTGCTTCGACGGAGATCGCACGGTCGTCGCACGCGGCGTCTGCGCGGGCTCGATCGCTCCGTCGCCGCGCGGCTCGGCAGGTTTCGGCTGGGACGCGCTGTTCGTTCCCGAGGGCTCCGATCGCACGTTCGCGGAGCTCGCCCCCGAAGAGAAGGATCGGGTTTCCCACCGCGGTCGCGCCTGGGCGGAGCTGGCGAGAAAGCTCGAGACCGGGAACGACTGAGCCGGGGGGGGAACGGCGATTGCAACGCTCTTCCCGCGGCCCCTTTTCCCGGGTGGAGAGAGGAGAGGAGCCGCGAGGAGGAACAGCATGCTCGCAGAACTTTCGATCGTGCCGCTCGGCCGGGGTGAGCACCTCTCAGCCGCGATCGCTGAGGTCCTGGACGTCGTCGATCGCTCGGGAATCCGCTACAAGTTCACCCCGTCCGGCACGTGCCTCGAAGGCGGCTGGGACGAAGTGATGGAGGTCGTGCGAAGCTGTCACGCCCGGGCGCGAGAGAGCTCGGCCCACGTCCTCACGACGATCCGCATCGAGGACGAAGAAGGCCAGTC
>Ga0214472_10006651_pt1 | contig 12112 bp, 13 predicted proteins | sample RVTome_6_FD_207662 | JGI IMG/M metagenome (GOLD analysis project Ga0214472, IMG submission 207662) | Soil microbial communities from uranium-contaminated site in the Upper Colorado River Basin, Wyoming, United States - RVT140D175 | ecosystem: Environmental > Terrestrial > Soil > Contaminated >...
TACCGATCTTCTGCCAAGTTTTGGGGGATAAGGAATAATTATCATGCAGAAAGCTGAAATGAACTCGGACACCCTGCCCCTTTATCAACAGGTGAAAGAGTATATTCTTGGAAGAATTAACGATTCGACAATGCAGCCTGGCATGAGAATCGAATCGGAAGCCGAACTGGTAGCGAGCCTGAACGTCTCACGCATGACCGTCAACAGAGCATTGCGTGAACTGACCGCTGAAGGACGACTTAAACGCATTCAGGGCTGCGGCACCTTCATCGCCGATAAAAAGCCGCAAGCTTCTCTGCTGCAGATTCAGTCAATTGCCGAGGAAATACGTGGAAGAGGCGGAGCATATTCATGCACGGTGCATCTCCTGCAGGAAGAAAAAGCTCAACCTTCCGTTGCCGCGGCGATGCAACTCAAACCCTACACCCCGGTGTTCCATTCTATTATCGTCCATAAAGACAATAACATACCGATACAACTCGGCTGCAGGTACACCAATCCTGAGATCGCACCCGATTTTCTCAAGCAGGATTTCAACCAGATTACCGTCAGTGAATTTTTACTGAGCATCGCTCCGGTAACTGCAGTAGAGCACATCGTCGAGGCGCTGATCCCCGAGCCCTGGATTCGGGACCTCCTGGAAATAAATGGCTCGGAACCCTGCCTGGCGCTCTATCGCAAAACCTGGGTTAACGACAAAGTCGCCACCAGCAGTATATTTTATTCACCGGGATCCCGTTATACCCTGGGCGGTAAATTCACGCCGACCTCTCCCGGAAGTATCAGAATTACTTGAATTATTCTTTGTAGGATTCAACCTTATGCGCTTCTATCGTATAACCGATATTGATATCCCCTGAACCGTCGGTTAAAAACAGATCTTTTGTCATTGCTTTACTCGAGAGCACACCTGTTACAGAAACCGGATCGAACAATCTTTCGCTGTAGTATCCTTCACCTTGCATGGCAACATGCACAATCTGATTGGGAGGAGGAGGCGGCACATGGATGCAGGCTCCGAAATACGGCACGAGGAGAAATTCCTTTACTGAGATACCCGACATTTCAAGCGGCAACAGATAACCGGCCAGCCGAACCGTTTTGCCGTTCAATTCAGGAGCGACAGAGGTATTGAGTTCACCCCGCCAGGCAATAATTTTTTCGCCCTGATTGTCATGCCGTCAGCTAATGAATAACGATAGCTTCGGTAGCCGGGTATCAGCCCGATCAGGAACCCGGCAAGACACACTATCCCGAGCAGTCGAAGTTCATGTACCGAAAACCAGCCAACATGCACAAGTATACCAAATTCAGACAAGATCAAAGGCTGCCAGAAAACAAGCAGGCCGTAAAGCAGCAAACAGCCGAACAGAATCCCCACAATCGTCAGCACCATCGCCAGCACCAGTCCGGAAAACGTGCAACGGCCTGGCTCCGACCGACCGCAGGACAGCCATCTCACGCGCCGTTCATTGAGGCTTGTGAGCAAAGCGATGAGCATTGCCGAAAGGCCGACGACCACCACAAACCATGAGACAATCAGCAGTCCGCCTTCGGCAACACCGATGAGGTCCCATAATTCCTGAAGGGCAACTCCCGGGAGTATGGCCAGAAGCGGCTCCTGGCGAAACTGATTGACAGCTCTCTGCACGGCAAAAACAGCAATCCGCGATTTCAGGCCGACATAAAAAGCGGTGACTGCTTTGGGAGTCAGGTCCATCTGCCTTACCCTTTCAACGGAAAGGGAATGTCCCTTCACCGGAGAACCGTCCCGCCAGTCGATATGGATAGCCACAATCGCCTCAAGCGACACCACAAGCGTCCTGTCGACCGGGGTACCGGTTCGCTTCAGGATTCCCGAAACCTTGAACGGTTTGTCGTCATGCCTCACAAAACTGATTTCCCCGGTACCATGCGCCAGGACCACCTCGTCTCCAAGGGCATATCCCAGCTTTTCAGCAACTTCTGCTCCGAGCACTACATCAAAGAGTTCATCAAAGCTCTTCCCTTCCGCCAGTTCCGGTCTCTGGTTGCCACCGTACTGAAAATAGACAAAAAAATCCGAACTGGTTCCCATCACCCTGTAGCCTTTGTGCGAATCGCCTAAGGAGATGGGAATAGTCCAGGCAATCTCAGGCCGGGCTGCGATATTGCGATAACTCTCCCATGTGATATTATTGTTTTAAGCGTCGCCGGTTCGCCCATGCCCAAAGTTTGAAGCAATCGTACCGCCTCCTTTTCTCCTGCCCCTTCCAGGCCTGCCCTTTCCCGACGTATCCGGGAGAACCGGCAGGGCAGCAGGACATTTTCAATCACCGACAGATAGGGAATAAGGTTGAACATCTGAAAAATATAGCCGATATTGTCGGCCCTGAAACGATCCCTGGCGGCGCCGGAAAGCCTGCTTATTTTTCTCCCGTCGATAACAACTTCCCCTTTGTTAGGGGTCAGCACACCTGCCAGCAGACTCAGCAGCGTGCTCTTGCCGCTTCCGCTCGGACCTTCAATGAATATTTGTTCTCCCCGGACGATCCTTAGATGGTCGATCACCAGAACCGGCTCGACTCCTCGCTTCCAGCCGAATTCAAGCGAGTCGATGCAGACGGCATCCGGAGTTTCCCTGTCAGACTCAGACATGATCCTTTCCTTTTGCATACTTAGATCTCTACAATTCCACTTTGAACATATCGGGAGTCAGTTCAACTGCAGTCTGGGTTAACTGGCTTGCTACCTGAACCTTTATGCGCTCGATGGCTGGAAATAGTTGCATCAATCGCACTTCTATAGAGGTCAAGTGTAAGAAGTCGTTTTCTCCACCCGGAATCGTGGAACGGAAAACGAACAGAGTAATTTATCAAGAAAATTGAATGAATTCAGGATGTGTAGTCGGGAGGTCCCCTTGACTCAGGCAGGTACCGGTAATTCTGTGCGATTACCTCGCGCTGCGTTGACAGAAGAGAAGGGATCGGTATTGGCTGAAAGGCAACAGAGCTATTCTCGACCTGCTGCAGGTGGTTCGTTGCCAGGAAGGTACATAGAGGACATTCGTTCGTTTCCGCAGTACTGACGAGGGATGCTTCCGAAGAACAATCGTACTCAAGGTGAGACCAGTGAGAATGAATTCCGGCATGATCATGCAGCGCCGGATGAATGACCGGTATGCCCACGGCGATAAATAAAATCGCCAGAAACGGCAGCAGGCTCAAGACCCGTATGGTGTGCAACTTCCGTGGCATATTATTTTAAGTTACCGGTTTCACTCTTGAACAGCATTGATCACCCTTCATCAACCTCATTGCATAAACTGTATAATTGTTTACTACACTCAACTCCTCTGTCAAGACTTAGCGGAAAAGAAATAAAGGCCAACGCCGGTAATTTCGTCTAAGCGTAACTCATACAACTGACACAACATGTTATAGTGGTTATTGTTTTAACTCATTTGATAAACTCGTACATTGGGAGGTCCTGCAGATAGAAGGAGGTTTCTGATGGTTGGCTTTGTCCTCAAAATGTTCCTCGAAATATTCAATAGATCTGCAAACTTGATTCGGGCCGGTCTTTTCCTTTTGATCCTCTCTTTCAATTTTTGCTTAAGCCCCTTATTATTTGCCGCGGAACCCTCTCAGGTTATAGTGCTGGAGATTAAGGGTGCCATCAGTCCCGCCGTCAGCGATTACATAAGAAAAGGCATGGAAAAAGCAGTTGCCGTTAAAGCCGGACTGGTCGTTCTGCAAATGGATACTCCCGGCGGGCTTGACACATCCATGCGTGATATTATCCAGATGATCCTGGCCTCTCCTTTTCCGGTTGTTACTTATGTAGCACCTGAAGGAGCCAGGGCGGCCAGCGCCGGAACATATATTCTCTATGCCAGCCATATAGCGGCAATGTCACCGGCAACTAATCTCGGTGCCGCCACTCCCATAAGTATCGGTGGACTTCCCGGCTCACCAGGTCCCCAGGAAGATGATAAAAAAAAGAAGAAAGACGATCTGCCGACGGATGACGCCTCGACCCTCAAACGGAAAGTAATCAATGATTCCTCTGCCTATATAAAGGCCCTTGCCGAACGAAATGGACGTAACGCCGAGTGGGCGGTACGAGCTGTTCGAGAAGCTGTCAGCCTGTCTGCCACGGAAGCGCTTCGTCTAAAAGTAATTGAATTTGTCGCAGTCGATCTCTCCGATCTACTGCGCCAGCTGGATGGCCATGAAATAATATTCAACTCCGAGGTCCATGTAATTTCCTCCGGCGATATGATCATAACCATGATAGAGCCCAACTGGCGATACAAGCTGCTGGCTGTAATCAGCGATCCAAATGTTGCATACTTTCTCTTACTTTTAGGATTTTACGGTCTCATTTATGAACTAGCGAATCCAGGTGCGTTTCTGCCTGGCATTACCGGGGCTATATTTCTCCTGATGGCTTTTTATGCGTTTCAGATTTTGCCGGTAAATTACAGCGGACTGGCCTTGATGATCCTCGGCATAATATTTTTGGTCAGTGAAGCCCTTGTTCCAAGCTTCGGTGCTCTCGGGATCGGTGGTGTTGTCGCCTTTGGTGTTGGTTCACTCATTCTGATAGATGATGAAAATTTAAGAATTTCCCTTCCTGTAATAATCGGAACGACTGGTATCTCAGCAGTTTTTATTTTACTGCTGATGAGCCGTGTGATCACACTTAGAAAGAAAAAGGTCCGAATCGGCGAAGAAGCACTCGTTGGAATGATCGGTGAAGCCGCAAAAGATTTTGACGGGGAAGGCAAGATCTGGATTTTCGGAGAATTATGGCAGGCGAAGAGCTCCGACCCCATACATAAAGGAGATAAGGTAAGGATAACTTCTCGAGATGGCTTGGAACTGACCGTGGAAAGATGCGCTCCCAACAATATGAAAGGAGGAATTACAACATGATAGTATATCCATACATGCAATATCTGATACCCGTAGCGCTTGTTATCGGTTTGATAGCTCTTTCAATCAGGATTGTTAATGAATACGAAAGACTCGTTGTCCTTTTTCTCGGCCGATTCCAGACTGTCAAACTACCAGGGTTGAGAATTATCCTTCCAGGGATCCAAAGAGCTTTTCGTGTCGACCTCCGCGTTGTTACCTTGGACGTCCCGTCACAGGATGTTATCTCTAAGGACAACGTTACAGTGCGGGTGAACGCGGTCCTCTACTTCAAGGTTATTGATCCGGAACGTGCAATCATTCAGGTTGAGGATTTTTTAGCTGCCACAAACCAACTGGCGCAGACGACATTACGTTCAGTACTGGGCCAGCATGAGCTGGACGAAATGCTCTCCGAACGTGAAAAATTAAATGATGATATTCAGGAAATCATCGATAAACGAGCGGACGCCTGGGGAATCAAGGTGATCAATGTCGAGATCAAACATATCGATCTGAATGAATCGATGATCAGGGCAATTGCCAAGCAGGCAGAGGCAGAACGCGAAAGAAGAGCAAAAATCATCCATGCCGAAGGCGAACATCAGGCTGCGGAAAAATTACTTTCAGCCGCTAAAGTTCTCTCCCAAAATCCTCAGGCATTACAGCTGCGCTACCTGCAGACTTTAAGTGATATTTCATCCAGCCAAAATTCGAGTACGATAGTTTTTCCGTTCCCGGTGGAGATGATCAGTTCTATCCTTGGAAAGGATTGGCAAGCTGGGGAGATTGAGAAGAAATGATGTGAGAGGTGAAAACCATTAACCGTTAGCTGCTTGGCGCTCCTGCACGCTCTGCTGTTTCCAACGTGAATATTGGACGGGAAGAGTACCAGGTCGGACCTTAGAAGAGACGAAACATGGCAAAAACACTGATCACCATCGGCATTGTGCTTGTCATCGTTGGCCTTTGCTGGCCATTGTTGCAAAAACTAAATCTGGGCCGACTACCGGGTGATTTTGTCTTCAAGTCATGGAATTTTAAGTTTTACTTTCCCCTGACCACGTCAATTGTCATTTCTGTGGTGCTGTCGATTCTATATTGGTTTTTCAAGAAATAATTTTTTCCTAACTCCTTAAGTAATCGCAAGATGAACACCAGCATATCTCCAAAAAGTTTATACAATAGATATGTGTAAGCCTGTTGTTTTGGAAGATTTTGTGATAAAATTGACTAAAGTGAGAATCGCTACTAACGTATCGATTGTTGACAAGTTAATAACTTCTTGTTAAAAAACCGCAAGTAAGAAGTTTTATATTAAGGACAATTGCCCATAAGGAGAACGCTATGGCTCTACCTATCGCAGCAACTCCTGTACTTAAGGGGAAGGCCGCTGTAAGATTTTTATCAAAGATTGAAGAAACAGCAAAGGTTTCCAAGAAACCAGTCCCAACACCAAGAGCAAGAATGGCATTAGATAAAATATTGGCAGATGCCGGTATTAGATAGACCTATCATCGAAAATGATGACTATTCGCTATTAGGCTTGAATCTTTAGAGGAATTTCAAGACCCAAAAATCCAAAATTTTGATTGTGGAAAGAAGGATCTTACAGATTTCTTCCGAAATGACGCCTTAGACCATCACAACCGACAAGGCATTGCTTTCCACGACATTTTATTTCCAACCTAAAAGGGCCACTGAAGAAAATATATTTCTTCCGTTGGCCCTTATTAGTTTCTTGAACGACTCAATTAATATTAACAAAGAAGAAAATAAGGATCACAAGAAAGGGTTCTTTCGGTTTCTCAAGAACAATGTCCCTCACCCCAAAAGGCACTACCAATCTTTTCCTGCTGTTAAGATAGGTCGCCTTGGCGTAGATAAAACACACCACCGAAATCATTTTGGTTCTATTGTTTTGAATTTAACAAAAGAATTATTTGTTACAAAGAATAAAACTGGGTGTAGGTTCGTCACGGTAGATGCATACAACGATCCAGGAACCTTGAAATTTTATGAAAACAATGGGTTTGATTTTTTGGTGGACTCTGACAAGGAAAATGAAACACGCATAATGTATTACGATCTTATTTCACATTCATTTTGATTGGTAGAGACCACAGAATTACAAAGTTCGAACTCTTTTTGGTGGGATACAGTAGGAAAAAAGGAAAAAGCACATAAAAAAGGTTGAGGCATATAATCGAATATGCCTCAATCTTTTTGGTGTGTAAATGGTCGGGAAGAGAGGATTTGAACCTCCGACCCCAGCGTCCCGAACGCTGTGCTCTACCAGACTGAGCCACTCCCCGATTATCCAATGTTTTGTTAGATGTTTTCTTTCTGAATATATTTTGTCAATTATCACAGTTGGCACGACATGTCCAGCCATTTTTTGGTGATCATTCGTCTCACACCCTAAATTACTTGAAACATACCAGCATGGTGGGCTTTAAGATCTCGCTCACAAGGCTTCAATATCCACCCACTGACCGCTGGCAATTGATTCCCGGCAGGCATGACAAATCTTTACTGCAGCAAGTCCTTCCGTTCCGGAAATAGGATTTTTATCCTTTCCTTGAAGAAATGCATGCCAATCGACAAGAAGTGGCAGAAGGGCCGGACCCGGAGGGTTGACAGGCAGGTTATTGATCGACATTCCTTCAATCTTTTGCAGGATGCCGTGCACTTGGTCGCCGTGCAATTGTCCTTTTTCGCAGACAAATTCATATCTGCATGCCCGCGCCGGACTGACTTTACTGGTATCCATAATGGCTAAGGCGCCGTTTGACAACACTGCCTCGGCAATGAGAAGATCTTCCAGTTGAGGATTATAAATATTGCGGGAGACTGCTCGAATTTTTACGACCTCTTGCCCGGTAATAAACCGAAGGGCATCAAAAAGATGCACTGCCGTATGAAAAATTACACCGCCACCGGCAATCTCCGGCTGTTCAAGCCAGGACATCGTAGAAGGTTCGAGTCTATGGGTGGCACAGAGCGAAAACAACTGGCCCATCGACAATAAATTATCCCTCAGGGCGAGGATGACATTGTTGTACCTCAGCGTCTGCGCGACAGTGAGTGGCAGGGACATTTTCTCAAACTGATCAACGAATTCCTGTGCTGCATAATAATCGGTGGTGAGGGGTTTTTCGATCAGGAGCGGCTTTTTTTGTTCGGCACAAAATCGCCCGATTTCCGGATTGAGATTGGGAGTGGTAACACAGATAACCGCATCGACCAGCTTTGAGCCGACCAGCTCCCGCCAGTCTTGATACAGAGTAGTATTCCAGGCTGCAGCCTGTTGTTCGGCCTCTGCGGATCGTCTGCTGATAGCCGCAAGCTGGAAGCAATGGCCGAGATCTTTGACGATATGGTTGGCATAGCGGCTGCCGTGCTTTCCTGTGCCTATGATGCCGACTTGTATTTTATCGTTTATCATTTGAATTCTTCCGGTTATTCAAAGTAACTGAAGAAACCCTGTCCCTTTTCGAATGTTCGTTTATTGTAAATGATGAAGAGTCCCCCGGTCAACCATATCCGGGAGGACTCTTCTTTTTATCGTCAGGCCTTTTTCACCCCGACGATGCACACCGCAGTGCTTGAGGATTTAATCAATCTTGACCAAAACCTGAGAACATTCTGAAAGGCATCCCAGTCTTTTACGGCAAAAATTGTCTGTTTCACATACGCCAGTTCTCTTTTGTCCATGTACATTTCCTCCATGTTAAAGAACAGATTCGATCCGGCGACAATAAAAAAAGCCCCCGGACCAAATACTATTTGGTCCGGGGGCCCTGATTTCACCACAGACATAAATGCTATAGCGCTTAGAGCGCTTTTGCTCCCTGATCCGCGGGGAGAATAGCTTCATTGTCAAGGCAGGTATTCTGACTTCCGGCTCAACCTACTCATCGCGCCTTCCCGAACTAGGTTCAGTGGCTTTAATTTGGCGATTTTCGTCCCCGGTCACAGCGGCGGGCCCGTCCCGGATTTACACCGGGTTCCCTTTTTGGTCTTGCGACACCCTGACAACTTCTTTTTTATCCTTAAAGTCACATCACGTCAAGAACTGAAAAAGGAGCCATATCTGACATCATTATTACTAGCTTTGCAACCGCCTGATTTCAGCGAGCATCTCCCGTCCGCCGTTATTCAAAATATATTCACCGACACTTTCTCCCAATTTCTCCGGATCATGCGAAGAACCTTTTTCCGTCGTTCGGAAAATTCTGGTGCCGTCGAGACTGGCGAGTCCTGCGGTAAGAGTTATTTCATCACCATCGAGAACAGCGTATCCAAAAGCCGGTATACTGCAGCCGCCTTCGAGTTTTTTTAGAAACGCACGTTCGGCTAACAGACAAATCTCGCTCACCGTGTTATTTAAACATGCCCGGATCTTTTCTTTCTTCTCGGGGGCAAGTGTTGCAGCAGCCTCGATGGCGATACATCCCTGGCCCACCGGCGGCACAAACTGCTGTTCGTCAAACTCTTTGACGATCATGTCGCCATACCCCATACGCTTTATGCCTGCATAGGCCAACATGAGTGCATCGCAGTCGCCATTCTTCATTTTGCCGATCCGGGTCTGAAGATTTCCACGCATTTCAACGATGGTGACATGAGGAAAATAGTGTTGAAGAAACGCCCGTCTTCTAACAGAGGAAGTTCCGATAACCAGAGGTCGTGTACTGTCCGTTATGTCGATTGATCCGTCTGTACTCAGCAGCACGTCATTAACCTTTTCCCGTTCGGTAAAGGCAATAAGGCTGAAAGCTTCCGGCAACTGGGACTGCATGTCTTTTGCACTGTGGACGGCGATATCGGTTATTCCGTTGGCCAGCTGCTCTTCAAGTTCAGCGGTAAACACTCCTTTACTGCCGATTTTGGCAAGAGAAGTGTCCAGTTTTTTATCTCCGATGGTCTCCATGGACACGATCCGCGTCTCCATTCCGGCATCGTTAAGATATCCGGCAACAGTCTCGGTCTGCCACATGGCGAGCTTACTTTTTCTTGATCCAATTGTTATCATATTATCATTCTAGCTGTTATGTGATATGGTTACCGGATTAATGTTTTCCGGCCTCACGATTGTTGACTATTTCATAAGCACAGGGCTCAGACTACTATATAACCGGCTTTTCCGAAATCACAAGTTTGTGCTCATTTCTTTCGGTCCGCCTTGCTTCCAATAATGCAAATCGGTATCATACAAATATGCGATTATTACTTTACAATATACGATACGGCACCGGCCATAAACTTGGCTACCATTTACCATTACCTTTTGCAGGTTTTTTTAAAAGAACGTCGGTCAACCTGCAGCGGATTATTAATTTCATAGCTAATGTCAATCCCGATATCGTTGCTCTGGTTGAGGTTGACTCCGGCTCCTATCGCAGTGGATATTTCTGTCAGGCGAATACCATCGCCGAAAAACTGGGCTACAATTATATTGTCGAAAACAAGTACAACAATAACTCCCTGGCACAGAAAGTACCGGTTCTGAAACAGCAGTGCAATGCCCTGCTTACCAAACAAAACCTGGAGAGTTTTCGTTTCCACTATTTCGAACAGGGTGTAAAGCGGTTGGTCATTCAAACGGACTTGAAGGCCATCGCCATTTTTATCGTCCACCTGTCACTGAAATACCGGCATCGGCAGAATCAGCTTGAACAACTGCACGCTCTTACCCAGGAAACCGACAAGGAAGTTATCATTGCCGGCGACTTCAATACCTTCTGGGGGAGTCGGGAACTGAACCTTTTCCTTGCCGCTACTGGATTGAAAAACGCCAACCTGACCAATGTGCCTTCCCATCCGAGCCATGCTCCACTGCGGCAGATTGATTTTATCCTGCATAGCTCCGGTATTCGTATCGATAATTTTTATATTCCCGATATTCGCCTTTCAGATCACTCCCCGCTCGTTTGTGATTTTTCCTGTGTACTCACCTGACCCTCCTGCCCCAACTGATCCAACTGATCTAAGGGCAGACACACCTCGAACCGACTCCCCCGGTGTAATTGGCTTGTCACCGAAACTGTTCCCTTATGCGCAGCCACCACCGCGTGCACATAGCTGAGTCCCAGGCCGAGCCCCTTCCGGGACCTGCTGCGATCACCCCGGTAGAGACGCTCCCAGATCCTGTCCTTTTCGCTTTCGGAAATTCCCATACCGTTATCCGAAAATGTCACGACCGCTTCCCTGCCGATGACCTGCGCTCCGACTTTTACCCATCCGCCTTCTTTGCCATATTTAATGGCATTATCAAGAAGATTAGCCCAAACCTGTGCTATCCTGGTAACATCCACGCGGGCATACAGCGGTGTATCCACTTCCAGCTCCACTGTTATTTTCTGTTCTTCGGCCACGTATTCGTAAAGTGTTGTTACCTGTTTCAGGGTCGAGATTATATCACAATTCTGCAGCTCAAGTCGCATGGTCCCTGATTCGGCTTCCGCTACACTCATCATGATTTTCAACATGGCCAACACCCTGTCCGATTCCTCAAGACAATCGGAAAGAGCGTCCCGCAACCTCCCGGTTTCATCCTCGGCCTGCAGCCCGTATTCGGCCACTGAGCGTAGTCTGGTCATCGGTGTTCGAAGGTCATGGGCGACATTATCAAGGGATTGCTGCATTTCCATAACCAGTTGCCGATTCTGTCGAATGAGTTGGTTAATCTGCCCATAGAGACTGTCCAGCTCAGGGCCGTTACCATGTTCCGGCAGGAGTCCGGTTTTTGAACGTTGGATAAGATCCGCTATTTTTTCCCTGGTGGAAATCAGCGGGATAAGAGTGCGTTTTACAAAGTAGAGTGAAAGCGGCCAGAGCATGAAAATGCTGCAGATAAGGATAAATATCGTAGCCCTTATCAACTGTTTAAAAAGCAGATAGCCTTCACGCCCATTCTTACCAGCTTGAATGAGCACACCATTGTCATATTTTTGAACGATAATGGTCAGGAAGTTTGTCTCTTCCTGCTTTCCTGAATTTCCTGAATTGCCTGAACCGTTTATAGGCAACCATACCCCCGCACTCTCAACCGGCAGGTTGATAAGTACGTTCAAACTCGGCATTCCCGCCTGTTCACCAACCAGGACCATCTGATCGCCGTCCTGAATTATCCGGATAAAGGCCAATCCGTGCAGCGAAGTGTCATGCTGTAATTGAAAAGGACCGAGAAATTGATTTGAAGATCGTTT
>Ga0214472_10006652_pt1 | contig 12112 bp, 11 predicted proteins | sample RVTome_6_FD_207662 | JGI IMG/M metagenome (GOLD analysis project Ga0214472, IMG submission 207662) | Soil microbial communities from uranium-contaminated site in the Upper Colorado River Basin, Wyoming, United States - RVT140D175 | ecosystem: Environmental > Terrestrial > Soil > Contaminated >...
CTTGCTGTTGTACAGCGCCATGCCGGTGCGGCCGCCCTTGTCCTTGGTGTTCGAGAGCGCCTGCACCAGCATCCTGCCGGGCATCGCGTAATAGGTGTGCGGGCCGAGGTACCCGGACTTGTCGCCGAGGTCGCGGATGGTCTGCACCAGGCGGGGCTTCGCCGGGTCGGTGGCGATATCGAACACCCAGATGCGGTTGTCGGCGAGCCCGCCCGCCCAGATGCGCCGCCGGTCGTCGGTGAACCCCATGTGGTGCGCCTCCACGCGCGCGCCGGTGGACACGCGGTGGATCACCTTGCCGTAGCGCTTCGACTTCGGGTTCACGTCGATCGTGACGAGCTTGTCCGAGCCGTCGCCCAGGCCCTCCACGCCGAGCGTCCAGACGTAGACATAGTCCTCCTGCCCCTTGATCAGCTTGGCGATATACGGCGAGTTGCAGGTCTCGTCCGCCTGCGCCGCGGCGGCGAATGCCATGCCGGCGAGCGCGAGAATCAGATTACGCATCGGTGTCTCCTCCTTGAAGAGCCGGAGCATCCTACACCCGGCCGGCGAGGGGAAACAGCTAAACTGCGTCATCTCGGAGGAGGCATCCATGTTCATCCGCAACGCCTGGTACGTCGCCGCCTGGGACCACGAGATCGGCCGCGACATGCTCCGGCGCGTCATCCTGGGGGAGCCGGTAGTGCTCTTCCGCCGCCAGGACGGCCGGCCGGTAGCGCTGGAAGACCGCTGCTGCCACCGGCAGGCGCCGCTTTCCATGGGCAAGCTGGTCGGCGACATCGTGCAGTGCCCCTACCACGGCCTGCAATTCGACCCGGCGGGCAAGTGCATCAAGGTTCCTTCTCAAGAAAGGATTCCCGGGAGTGCCAAGGTGCGGTGTTACCCGGTGGTCGAAAGAAACCACTGGATCTGGATCTGGACCGGCGACCCGGCCAAGGCCGACCCGGCGCTGATCGAGGACTTCCACTGGCTGGACGACCCGGGCTGGGGCTACGGCGGCGCCTCGCTCAAGGTCGAGGCGGACTACCTGCTGCTGGTCGAGAACCTGCTCGACACCACGCACCTCGTCTTCCTGCATCCCACCACGCTGGGCACCGACGCCTTTGCGCGCTCCGAGTTCGAGGTGTCGCGCCAGGGCGAGCGCATCACGGTAGCGCGCTGGCTGATGGACCAGCCGCCGGCGCCGTTCCACCAGCAGATGGGCGGCTTCCCCGACGGCATGAACGTCGACCGCTGGCAGATCACGCACTACGCGCCGCCCTCCTTCGTCAAGCTCGACGTCGGCTCGGCCCCGGCCGGCGCCGGCGCGCGCCAGGGCGACCGCAGCCGCGGCATGAACATGTGGAACCTGAACGCGATCACGCCCGAGACCGCGAAGAGCGCGCACTACTTCTGGGCCCAGGCCTACAACTTCAAGCTCGGCGAGCGCTGGGTCTCGGACCTGGTGCGAAGCCAGGTGAGCAAGGCGTTCCTCGAGGACATGGCGATGCTCCGGGCGCAGCAGCACAACATGGACCTCGGCCCGAGCCCGGCGCTCAACCTCGGCCAGGACAAGGCCTGGGTCGCCATGCGCCAGATCGTCGAACGCCTGATCGCGGAAGAAAAATCCCAGGCGAAAGCGGCATGAACGGAAAAACGGACGAGATTAGACATGAAGCAACCGGGCATCGCGGCGCCTTCGTGATCGAGCGCGACGGCAAGCGCCTGGCGGAGATGACCTACACCGTCGCCGGCAGCCGGGTCATCATCGACCACACGACGGTGGACGATGCGCTGCGCGGCAGCGGCGCCGGCAACCGCCTGGTCGAAGCGGCGGTTCTATGGGCAAGGAATGAGGCGAAAAAGCTCCTGCCGCTCTGCCCGTTTGCGAAATCCGTGTTCGACAAGACCCCCGAGTACCGCGACGTGCTGGCGTGAGATACCTCGAGGACTACCAAGTTGGGCAAAAATTCGGCTCCGGCAGCCTCAAGGTGGAGCCCGAAGGCATCAAGCGCTTCGCCGCCGAGTTCGACCCGCAGCCGTTCCATCTCGACGAGAGCGCCGCCCGCGCCTCGCTCTTCAAGGGCCTGGCGGCGAGCGGCTGGCATACCGCGGCGCTCACCATGCGGCTGCTGGTGGAAAGCGAGCTCAAGCCCGCCGGCGGCATCATCGGCGCCGGCTTCGACGAGTTCCGCTGGCCGCGCCCGGTGCGCCCCGGCGACGAGCTGCGCCTGGAGTCCGAGATCCTGGAGGTGCGGCCGTCGAAGTCGCGGCCCGAGCAGGGCATGATCAAGGTACGCACCACGACCTACAACCAGGACGGCGAGCCGGTGCAGGTCTCGGTCGGCAGCCTGGTGGTGCCCCGCCGCCCCGGCGCGGCGCGCGAGAAAGGAAGCGAGCCATGAGCGAAGCGTGGTGGCTGAGCGGCGAATACCTGGAGAACTGCAACTGCGAGGTGCTGTGCCCCTGCCTGCTCGGGCCGCGCAACTCGCGCGGCGCGGCGATGGCGCGGCCGACCGAGGGATATTGCGACGTGCCGTTGGTGTTCCGCATCGCGCAGGGCGCGGCGGGAGCCACCTCGCTCGCCGGGACCAACGTGGTGCTCGCCGTGCATACCCCGGGCGCCATGGGCGAAGGCAACTGGCGCGCCGCGCTCTATCTCGACGCCAAGGCGAGCGCCGAGCAGCGCGCCGCGCTCGAGCGCATCTTCATCGGCAAGGCGGGCGGCGTGATGGCGCGCGTCGCCGCGGCGGTCTCCGAATGGCTCCCCACCCGCGTCGTGCCGATCGAGGTCGGGCGCGATGCCCGCAAGCGCTGGGCGCGCATCCCGGACCTGCTCGACATCGAGATCGAGGGCATCGAAGGCCCCGACGGCAACGAATCCTGGATCGACAACGTGCGCCACTTCGTCTCCCGCCGCCTCGCCGCCGCTCGCGCCAGCCGCGGCACCTACCGCGACCACGGCTTCGCCTGGAACGGCGCCGGCAGGAACGGCCACTACTCCGGGTTCGAGTGGCACGGGCCTTGACTCCTGCTTGGCGGATTTCGTCGGATCGGACGGGACTCGCACCCGCGACTCCCGGCGTGACAGGCGAAGAGTATGCAACATTGGATCTATACGGCGCGCGGCGATGTTCTAATAGTCGTGCTTGCGTGCGTCCGCGACCATGATGCCATCCTTGGGAAGAGAGCCCGGTGGAACCTGCACCACCCTTCCGCGTAACCGGGTGACGGCATGGAGAGTTTCGGAAATCCGCATCAGATCTCCGATGGGTGCCTGTGCCTCGATATTAAGAACCATTTCGTCATTTCCCTGCACATCACGGGATACGATCACGCGCGCAGCGCCGATTTCGTTGTGCCGCCGGATGATCTCCTGGATCTGCATCGGATGCACGAACATGCCCCTTACCTTGGTCCCCTGGTCCGCACGTCCCAACCACCCTTTGATCCGTTGATTCGTGCGCCCGCAAGAGCTCGTGCCGGGGAGGAACGCGGATAGATCACCGGTCGAGAAGCGGATGAGGGGGTATTCAGGCGTCAGCGTGGTGACGAGGATTTCCCCCACGGTGCCATGCTCGACCGGATCGCCGGTTCCCGGGTTGACGATCTCGACAATCACATGCTCGTCCACAATCATTCCTTCAAGGGCCTCGCTCTCGTAGGCGATCAGACCAAGATCGGCAGTGCCATAGCACTGGTAGGCGGTTATCCCGGCCTTCCTGAACCCGTCGCGCAGCGCAGACGGGAACGCCTCTGCGGAAACCAGCGCCTTGCTGATGGATGCCACGTCTACGCCGCTCTCCGCGGCTTTCTCGAGAAGGACCCGAAGGAACGAAGGCGTGCCCACGTATCCATTTGGCCGAACATCCGCGATGGTGCGCAATTGGAGCTCGGTTTGACCTACGCCACCCGGTACTACGGCGCAGCCGAGCGCATGCGCCCCGGTCTCGAAAAAAGAGCCGGCCGGGGTCAGGTGATAGGAAAAGCTGTTGTGCACGACATCGCCCTTGCGAAAGCCTGCCGCGAAAAGTGCACGGGCTGCCCGCCAATAGTCCGGCCGGCGCCCCTCGGGGTCATACACCGGGCCCGGCGAAGCGAAGATACGGGCCAAGTCCGCGCATGCGACGGTCGTCAGCCCGCCGAACGGCAGCGCCTGCTTCTGCCGTTCGACCAGCTGTGATTTGCGCGTCACCGGGAGCGCGGCAAGAGCGCGGCGACTGTTGACCGCGTTCGAGTCTACTTCCCTCAAGAACTCGGCGAAGTAAGGCGACTTCGACTTTGCGTGCGCGATCCGGGCCGGCAATTCGGAGAATAGCTGCGACTCTCTCTCGTCCGGTGTACGAATCTCAAGCTGATCGAAATATGTCGTCATGAACGTCCTCGCTTAGAGCCAGCGTTTGCGGCGTTTGAAAGATTTGAGATTCTTGAACGACTTGCGCTGACTCGCACCGCCCAGATAAAACTCCTTCACGTCCTCGTTCGCGAACAGCGCTTGGGAATTGCCATCCAGGACCACCTTGCCCTGCTCCATGATGTAGCCGTAGGAGGCGATCTGTAGGGCGAGCCGCGCATTCTGCTCCACGAGCAGGATCGTCACCCCGAGCTCCTGGTTGAGCCTGGCGATGATCGAGAACACCTCTTTGACCAGCAGCGGCGACAGACCCATCGAGGGCTCATCCATGAGGATGAGCCTCGGCCTCGCCATCAACGCACGGCCGATCGCAAGCATTTGCTGCTCCCCCCCGGACAAGTACCCGGCGAGACCGGTCCGCTCTCTTAGACGAGGGAAGTATTGATAGACGCGCTCGATGTCCTCTTTCACCGCCGCGGCGCCCTCGGTCCTGGTGAACGCGCCGACGCGCAGGTTCTCGAGCACCGTCATGTCGGCGACGATGCGGCGGCCTTCCATGACCTGAAACACGCCCCCCCGGACGATGGCGTCCGGCTCCGCCCCCGCGATCGATACGCCGTCGAACACGATGTCGCCGCGCGTGATTTTCCCGTCTTCGGACTTAAGCAGCCCCGAAATCGCCTTCAGCGTCGTCGACTTGCCTGCCCCGTTGGCGCCGAGGAGCGCAACGATCGTCCCGCTGGGTACCTCCAGGCTGAGGCCGCGCAGGACAAGGACGATGTCGTCGTACACCACCTCGACGTTGTTGACCGAGAGCAGAGGCGCCGGCTGCGCGCGGCGCGCGGCAGCGCTCACCAGCCCAGCCACTCCTTCCTCCTGGGCAGATCGATGGTGGCGATCGGCTTCATCTGGATCGCCCCCTTGGCGATCAGCGCGGCGATCGACCCTTCGCCGGCATCCTTCACCTCGGCACGATAAAGATCGAGCTGTAAGAGGCTGCGGTGATCCGTGGCAGTCCACGTCGAAGGCTTGCACACGCCCTCGGTACCCTTTGGCACCCAGTTCGTCCTCGCGTACATCCCCCTGCGGATGTTCTCGCCGGTGATGCCCCCGTTGGCAGCGGCCCACTCCATTGCTTCCTTCATGTAGAGCGTGGAGCACACGGCAGCGAGGTAGTGACTGGCACGATATGCGTTTCCGGAAGGATCCGAGATTCTCGATATCTCCTTCACCATCGCGAGTCCAGGAGCATTGCCGGTCCAGATTGCCGAGGTGCGCACCGGATAGACGACGTTGTTTGCAGCGCTCCCCGCCGCCTTCATCGCGTTCTCGTCCATGCCCCACACGTTGCCGAGGAACTGAACCTGTACGCCTACAGTCTGGCACGACTTCAGGACCGAGATGTTCGAACCGGCGGTGTTGCCAAGGTAGGCGTAATTCGCTCCGGACTGCCTGAGCGTCAGACATTGCGCGGTGTAATCGCCGGGCGTGAGCGCGAATTGAATCGGCGGCAGCACCTCGAAGCCGAGTTGCCGCGCGTACTCCTCGGCTGCGGCCTTTGGCGAGTTTGGATAAGGATGGTTCGCCCCCATGTGCACGTATCGGGGCTTTCCTTGCCCTCCCCTCTTCTTCCAGTCGTCTGCGGCCCATTGCACCATCCCGCGCGCGGCGTCCGAATAGCTCGGCCCGTAGAAAAAGTTGTAGGGCGTCGCCTTGTCCGCCTTCGAGCCGCCCACGGGGTCGGTAAGGGTCGCGGCATAGGACGCCGAGTAGTACGGAATCTTGTCCTTGGTAATGAACCCCACCAGCGCCTCCGTATCGGCGGTGCCCCAGCCCTGAATGGCCACCACCCTACCCGACCAGTTCTTGTACGCGGAGATGGCGCGCGGTACCTGATAGGAGTAATCCACGGTCTCGTGGTCGAGCTTCCTGCCGGCGATGCCGCCCTGCCGGTTGATGTACGCGATGGTGTCGGCCACGCCTTGACCATAGGGTCCGCCCACATCCGCCGTGGGTCCGCTGAAATCGGTGAGATGCCCGATCGGAATACCCTGGGCGGCGGCCGTGAGCGGCGTCATGGAAGCGAGCACCCCGGATAAAAGGGCGCCGGCGAGGGGTCTTGTGAGCTGCATGAGCGGTCTCCTCTTTCGTAAGGTCAGTGCGAAAACGGGTAGAGCTTCCAGTACGCGCGGATCTGTCGCCAGCGGTGGGCAAGTCCGTCGGGCTCGAATATCAGGAACAGAACGATCACGGCGCCGATCGTCATCTCGCGTAGGAAGACGATTCCCTCATTGAGGGACAGCAGACGATCGATGGCGCTGCCCGAAAGCATCTTCGCCAGCCCGCCCATGACTTCCGGCAGCATCACCATGAACGCGGTGCCCATCAGCGTGCCCATAATCGACCCCAGCCCCCCGATGATCACCATGGCGAGAAACTGGATCGAGAACAGGATGTCGAAGCCCTCGACCGATACGAATCCCAGGTAATGGGCATACAGTGCGCCGCCGGTGCCGGCATAGAACGCCGCGAAGCCGAACGACAAGGTCCTGTACTTCGTGAGATTGATGCCCATCATCTCCGCCGACAGGTAGTGATCGCGGATGGCAACCAGAGCACGTCCGTCGCGTGTCCGCATGAGATTAGCCGCGGCCAGATACATGAGCACCACGTAGGCCAGCACCACGTAAAAGTACTGGTGATCCCCGGCGAGCTCGTGCCCGAAGACGGAGAAGCTCTTGGCGGGGGTCCCGGCCACTCCGCCTGTGAACCAGCCGGCGCGGGCGAAAAAGTCCTGCAGGATGAATTGAGCCGCCAGCGTGGCGATGGCGAGGTACAGCCCCTTGAGCCGCGCCGCCGGGACGCCGAACAGAAGTCCCACCGCGGTGGTGGCCACGCCGGCGAGCGGCACGGCGAAGAACACCGGCACGCCGAGCTTGTTGCTGATGAACGCGGAGGCGAACGCCCCAAATCCGAAGAACACGGCATGGCCAATGGAGATCTGGCCGGTAAATCCCACCAGGATGTTGAGGCCCAGGGCAGCGATCCCGAGGTAGCCGATCTGGACCAGCAGGCTGAGTCCATACTTGCCGAGGAAGAGCGGCGCCAGGCACAGCAGCGCCACGCCGGCGACGCAGAAAGCAAGCGACAGCTTCGTCGGGAAGACCGTCTGGTCGCTCGCGTAAGAGGTCTTGAAATCGCCGCATGGACGCAGCGCGATGGTGGCGGCCATGGAGTTTCCTCAGACGCGCTCGATGTCCTTCGTCCCGAACAGGCCGTAAGGCCGAACCATCAGGATCAGGATCAGAACGTAGAACGGGGCGATTTCGTATAGGTTTCCCCATCGCAGGAATTGACTGTCCACATAGTGGGCGAGGTTCTCGAGCACGCCTATGACGAGGCCGCCGACCACGGCGCCTACTATGGAATCCAGCCCGCCGAGGATCACGGCGGGAAAGACCTTGATGCCGAAGAAGGAGAGCGCCGGGGAAACCCCGTTCACGACGCCCACGACGACGCCTGCGAGGGCAGAAACCATGGCCGATATGCCCCAAGCGAGCGCGAAAACCTGGCGCACCGAGATGCCGAGCGATTGGGCCACCTGCTGGTTGAACGCGGTGGCCCTCATGGCGAGGCCCATGCGCGAGTATTTGAAGAACCATGCGAAGGCGGCCATGATGCCGATGCTGATCAGCGTCGACATCACGTACACCGTTCTTACCTGCAGCCCGAGCAGGTTTACATCGGAAGTCGCGAAGACAGGAGGAAACGGCTGTGCCGAAACCCCGAACAGCCACTTCATGAGGGCCTGGAAGAAGATGGACAGTCCGATCGTCACCATGATCACGGAAATGATCGGCTCGCCGATCAGCGGCTTCAGCACGACGATCTGCAGGATCAGGCCGAAAGCCATCATGAAAGCCAGGGTGATCAGGAACCCGGCGAAAAACGGCAGCTGGAACTTGACGAGGAGCCACCAGCAAGCCCACGCGCCGATCAACATGAACTCCCCTTGGGCGAAATTGACGACCTGGCTGGCCTTGTAGATGAGGACGAAGCACATCGCTACGACGCCGTAGAGCGCGCCGACGATGAGCCCGCTCAGCAGAAGTTGAACAAGCAGCGTCCCGTCCATCGTCATCCCACCTCCAGCCCGGCGCCAAGATCCACGCTCCTCAACCGCGTGCGGATGCGCTGCTTACTTCCATCCTGGAAGGCGACCACCGTGTCGACGTCGATCTCGGAGGCGCCGGCGTAGAGCGCCTCGATGATTGCCGCGTACTTTTCACCGATGACACCCCGGCGCACCTTCCGCGTCCGCGTCAGCTCACCATCGTCGGCATCCAGTTCCTTGTAGAGGAGCAGGAACTTGCGCACCCGCTGCGACGCCGGCAGCGATCCGTTCGTCCGCTCGATCTCCACGCGCACGAGCTCATAGACCTCCGGCTTGGCCGCCAGGTCCGTATAGGTAGTGAACGCGATGCGCTGCTTCTCCGCCCACCTGGACAAGATCGAGAAGCGGATGCAGACCAGCGCGGCAAGATAGGGCCGGCGGTCGCCGAGTATGACCGCCTCGGCTATGTACGGGCTGAACTTCAGCTTGTTTTCTATGAATTGCGGCGAAAAGCGCGTTCCATCGGAGGTCGTGGCGAGGTCGCGTACACGATCGACGACTACTAGATGGCCCCCTTCGTTGAAGTAGCCGGCATCGCCGGTCTTCATCCAGCCATCTGGCCCTAAGGCAGCACGCGTCGCCGTTTCGTCGCCGTAGTATCCCAAGAATACGTTGGGATGCCGGCACACGATCTCGCCAAGGCCAGTGGCGTCGGCGCCGTCAATCGCCACCTCGACACCGTCGAACGGCGTGCCTACGGTCTCGTAGTCCACTTCGCCGGGCTTGTGGATGGTGTACGCGCCGAGCAGCTCGGTCTGGCCGTAGAGCTGGCGCAGCGGGACGCCCAGAGCCTGGAAGAAGCGGAATGTTTCCGGGCCGAGCGCCGCGCCCCCGGTCGCGGCGGAGCGCAGGCGCGAAAAGCCCAGCGAGTCGCGCAGCGCGCGAAACAGCAGCAAGTCGGCGAACCTCGAGCGCCGGCCGGGGGCCTTGTCGAGTGCCGCCATGCCGAGCCTCATGCCGACAAGGTAGGCAAGCCGCTTCAATGGCGATGCCTCCATGATTCGAGCGCGCACGTCGGCGGCGATCTGCTCCCATACCCGCGGCGCGAACAGCACGAACGTCGGACCGACCTCCCGCATGTCGGCCATCGTCGTTTCCGGCTCTTCGACGAAGCTCACCCGCATGCGCGACACCAGCGCCTCGCCGAGGACGTAGATCTGTTCCATGATCCAGGGCAGCGGCAGCACGGAAACGTACTCGTCGTCGGGCCCCTTCGGATCGACGGCGAGGTAGCGTTCGCAGTGCCGGATGAGGCGTCCCGCCGAAAGCGTCGCCAGCTTCGGGTTCGCGGTGGTGCCGGAGGTCGTGCACAGGACGGCCGGATCGTCGCCCGCTCCCCTCTGCACGAGCCCCTCGTAGAATCCCGCCTGCTGGCTGCCGAGCTGCTCACCGAGCCGATCGAGCTCGGCCATTGGCATCAGGCGGGGGTCGGCGTATTTCTTCATCCCCCGCGGATCGCTGTAGATGATGCGGCTGACGTGCCGCAGGCGCTCCCGAAGCCCCAGCAGCTTGTCGGCTTGCTCTTCGTCCTCGACCAGGACCACGCCGACCTTGGCGAAGTTGAGGAGGTACGCCACCTCCTCGTCCAGCGCGTCCCTATATACGCCCAGGCTCAAGGCACCAAGCGCATGGGCGGCCAGCTCGCCGAATACCCAGTCGGGGCGGTTGTCGCCGATGAGCCCGACGACCTCGCCGCGCTTGACGCCGATGGCTGCCAGTCCGAGGGCTCGGCGCCTCACTCGCGCCTCGTATTCCGCCCATGTGTAGCTGCGCCATATTCCAAACTCCTTCTCGCGCAGCGCCACTTCGTCCGGATACATGGCCGCGTTGCGCGCAAGAAGCTTGGGCAGCGTATCGGCAGCGCGTCCAGTGTCCGGGCGGGGGTGCGGACGGCCCTTCATCTTCGCCGCGTTTCTATCAAGGGCGTGAACCGCTGCGCCGGAGCTCATGCGTCGGCATCCGACAGGACCGCGTCTTCCTCGCCGAGGTAAGCCTTCCTCACATGCTCGTTCGCGAGGATATGCTGCGGGATCCCTTCCGCGATTTTGCGGCCGAAATCGAGGACAGCGACCCGGTGCGAGATATCCATCACCACGCCCATGTCGTGCTCGATCATGACCACCGTCAGTCCCCATTCCTCGTTCAGATCCACGATGTAGCGCGCCATGTCCTCCTTCTCCTCGAGGTTCATGCCCGCCATGGGCTCATCGAGGAGAAGGAGCTGCGGCTCGAGCGCCATGGCGCGGGCAAGCTCGACGCGCTTGCGCAGGCCATAGGACAGCGTCCCAGCCATAGCCTTGCGGACGTGCTGAATTTCAAGAAAGTCGATGATCTCTTCGACCTTGCGCCGGTGCTCCAGCTCTTCGCGTCTCGCGCCGGTGAGCCAGTACAGCGATCCGGAGAGGAAGTCGTTCGTGAGCAGGTGGTGACGCCCGACCATGATGTTGTCGAGCACCGTCATGTGGCTGAAAAGGGCCAGGTTCTGAAAAGTCCTGCCGATGCCGACCGCAGCCCGCTTGCTGGCTGCGAGGCGGGTGATGTTTCGGCCCTTGAACGATATGCGGCCGCTTGCCGGCACATAGCGGCCGGAAATGCAGTTGAGGAGCGTGGTCTTCCCCGCGCCGTTCGGGCCGATGACCGAGAACAGCTCTCCGCTGCGGACCGCGAGACCTACGTTGACCAGCGCGCGGACGCCGCCGAAGCTAACGCACAGATCCTCGGCTTCGAGGATCTGCGCGTCCACTTCTTCCACCCTTATGGACATCGCTCACCGTCCGATACACAGATTGCCGAAAGTTCGCGACAGCCCGTAACCCGCAAGCTGCGCATTTGCGACTGCGCGCATGATTCGTGGAGTCGACACCGGATACCGGGAGGCCGGCCTCCCGGTATCCAGGTCGCTAGTCTGGCCGATGCCTAGTCGCGGCCGCGGTGGCCCCAAACGCGCCCATGGTGGTGGTCTCGATCGCGGTCGTCCAAGCTCACAGCGTGACCCGGTTTCGGGTAGGCCAACCAGGTGTCCGTGATGCCGCGCTGCTCTACGCCGGGCTTGGAGAAGTTACACACGCCGTGCGGAAAGATCGCCTTCATGCGCTCCCTTTGCGCGGTATCGAAGGCCACACTGTAGTCGCTGAATCGAACCTGCTTGAGCCGGCATTTCATGACGTCGCCGGCGACCGGACCGCCAGCCTCAATCCGAACGGTGGAGAAGATCGGAAACAGCTGATTGCACGTCGCCGACGGGTCCCGCGTAAAGCGCTCTTCGTATGCAACGCCCGACGAATCCCAGCACGTGTCCTTCACCCAGGCCGGCTTGTTCCGTATCACCTTCTTGGCATAGGGAAGGTGGGATTGGTCGGCCGCTATGTTCTCCAGCCACTCGTTGTGCGCGCGCAGCGCGAGCTCAGCGACATCGGGAATCGAGGTTCCGGTGTTGCGAAACGGGGTCAGCCAGTTGACCTGGCTTTCACGCGTTCCGTTCGCTCGCTCCAGTCGCTCCATGAAGGCGAACGTGCGCACCCGTGTATGAATATCGAGGCGGCCGCCGTCTTCTCTGTAGTCCCTGGTATCGATGGTCGGCACGATCTGGTTCTCGCCGGAGACCA
>Ga0214472_10006653_pt1 | contig 12111 bp, 7 predicted proteins | sample RVTome_6_FD_207662 | JGI IMG/M metagenome (GOLD analysis project Ga0214472, IMG submission 207662) | Soil microbial communities from uranium-contaminated site in the Upper Colorado River Basin, Wyoming, United States - RVT140D175 | ecosystem: Environmental > Terrestrial > Soil > Contaminated >...
TCATCGCTCAGGGAGTGTCGGAGTTCCTCAAGAGCGCGTGGGCGGCGAAGACGGGCAGGTCACTATGACCGGCGCCGAGATCCTCGGCCTGATCCTCCTGGCCTGTCTCATCGCCGGCATCTTCGTGGGCTTCCCCATCGCCTTCACGTTGCTGATCCTCGCGCTGGTCTTCGGCTACATCGGCTTCGGCGACATCGTATTCGACCTCATGGTCTTCCAGACGCTGGGGATGATGAAGGAGGAGACGCTGGCAGCCGTGCCACTCTTCATCTTCATGGGCCACGTCCTCGAGCAGGCGGGGCTCATGGAGCGGCTCTTCAAGTCCTTCCAGTTCATCCTGGCGCCGGTTCGCGGGTCGCTGTTCCTCGGCGTCCTCCTGACCGCCACCATCTTCGCCACGGCCACGGGCATCATCGGCGCCTCGATCACGGTGATGGGGCTCATGGCGGCGCCCGTCATGATCAAGGCGGGCTACGACCCCAAGCTGTCGGCGGGGGTGATTGCCGCCGGGGGGACTCTCGGCATCCTCATCCCGCCCAGCGTCATGCTGGTGGTCATGGGGCCGGTGCTGGGGGTGTCCGTCATCCACCTCTTCGCCGCGGCCATCGTCCCAGGCGTGCTGCTCTCGGGCCTCTACATCGGGTACGCGATGGTGCGGAGCTTCATGAACCCGGCCCTCGGCCCGCCGCTGCCCCTCGAGGAGCGCGCCACCTCCTACTGGCAGATTCTCAAGGAGTTCGTGTCCGGTATCGTTCCGCTCGGAGCCATCATCTTCGCCGCGCTCGGCAGCATCATCTTCGGGCTGGCCACACCGACCGAGGCGGCGGCCATGGGCGCTCTCGGGGCCACCGTGCTGACGGCGTGCTACGGGCGGCTCACGGGCGAGGTGGTGCGGCGGGCGTCAATCCAGACGCTCCAGACCTCCAGCATGGTGCTCTTCCTCGCCGTGGCCTCCAACGTCTACGGCTCCGTCTTTACCCGCCTGGGCACCGGCACCTGGCTCGCCAACACGATGCTGGCGCTGCCTGTCCCGCCCCTGGCGCTGATGGCCGTCCTGATGGTGGTCATCTTCCTCCTGGGGTGGCCGCTCGAGTGGCCGGCCATCATCCTCATCTTCCTCCCCATCTTCCTGCCGGTGGTCCAGGCGCTGAAATTCGACCTCGTGTGGTTCGGGACCCTCGTGGCCGTGAACCTGCAGACCGCGTTCCTCTCGCCCCCCGTGGCGATGGCCGCCTACTACCTCAAGGCGGTGGCCCCCACCTGGCAGCTGAGGGACATCTACCGGGGGATGTTCGACTTCATGGCGCTGCAGGTGGTCGGCCTCCTCCTGGTCTTCTTCTTCCCGGAGGTCGCCCTCTGGCTGCCCGGGGTGCTGTTCGGCAAGTAGGCCCGCGGCCGGCGCGGAGGAAGCGCGAGTATCCGCCCGCCGCACGCGCGACATCATCGTATGCCACGAGCAGCGGTCCACGATCGGCGCCGCTCATTTGAGATGCGCGAGCGCGGCGCGCGCCACCGCTCTGTCAGGCTTTCTAATGCGTACTTCCGATCGCTCGGTCTTCCATATGCCGATCAACGGGCTCTATGTCAGCTATGCACTTGCCTCTGCGCCGTGGGCGGTCAGCGGGCGGTGCGGGCCGGGAGGAGGCCCCGTCGCGCGAGGTTCGCCATGAGCGCGCCCGCCCCGAAGGTCCACGGCTCCGCCTGATCGCACGTGACGACCTCGTTGACGAGCGCGCCGAGCTCGGGCGCCCGGATGCTCACGACATCCCCGATCTTGTGGGTGAATCCGCTGCCGGGGGCGCCCCGGTCGTCCACGGGCGCGAACATCGTCCCGATGAACAGGAGGAGACCATCGGGATACTGGTGATAGGGGCCGATGGCCTGCGCAGCGAGGTCGGCGAGGTCCCGGCTGATCTCGCTCACCCGCGTGGTGTGCGTGATGCGAAAGCCGTCGAGGCCCTCCACGACGGTTTCGAAGGTCAACCGGCGCGCGGCGTCGAGGGTGAAGGTCTCATCGAGGAGCCGGAGGAACGGGCCCACCGCGCACGAGGCGTTGTTGTCCTTGGCCCGTCCGAGCAGCAGGGCGCTCCGTCCCTCCACGTCTCTCAGGTTGACGTCGTTGCCGAGGGTCACGGCGACGATCGCGCCCGCGCTGTCGATGACGAGAACGAGCTCGGGCTCGGGATTGGTCCAGACCGATGCCGGGTGGATGCCGACGCGGGACCCGAGGCCCACCGGAGCCATCGCCGGGCACTTCGTGAAGAGCTCGGCGTCCGGCCCGATGCCGACCTCCAGGTACTGCGACCACATGCCACGCGCCACGAGCACGTCCTTCACGCGGACGGCGTCCGCGGACCCGGGGCGGACGCCGCGGAGGTCGGGCCCGATGATCGCCTGGATCTCGCGCCGCACGCCGTCGGCGAGAGCGGGATTCCCCTTCGCCCGCTCCTCGATGACGCGCTCGAGCAGGCTCGCGATGAACGTCACGCCGCTCGCCTTCACCGCCTGGAGATCGCACGGAGCGAGGAGCCACGGCCGCGACGGATCGCGGTGCCCCTCCGCGCTGTTGCCGATGATGGCCTCGAGCCGCCCGACCGGCGGCGCGGCCTGGATCGCCGCGCGCACGTCGCCCGGCCTGGCGGTGTTGAGCAGCCGGCTCACCGTCGGGTATGACCCCGTCAGGTCCACGGCATCGTCGTCGCGCACGGCGATGACGGCGGGACCGTCCTCCGCGGGGAGCCACGCCCGACCGATCAGCAGGGACCCCGCCGCGCTGCTGGGCAGGCACTCGCGGGCGGACAGCGCTGGTCTCGGCGCCATCTAGTACCGATAGCGATCGGCCTTGTAGGGGCCGCTCTTCGGCACGCCGATGTACGCCGCCTGCTCGTCGCTCAGCTCGGTCAGCATCGCGCCCAGCTTCGAGAGCTGAAGCCGCGCCACCTTCTCGTCGAGGTGCTTCGGCAGGATGTAGACGCCGATCGGATACTTCTTCGTGTTCCCGAACAGCTCGATCTGCGCCAGCACCTGGTTCGCGAATGACGAGCTCATCACGTAGCTCGGGTGCCCGGTGGCGCACCCAAGGTTCACGAGCCGGCCCTCGGCGAGGAGGATGATGCGCTTGCCGTCCGGGAAGATGACGTGGTCGACCTGGGGCTTGATGTTCTCCCACTTGTACTGGCGGAGGGCGGCCACGTCGATCTCGTTGTCGAAGTGCCCGATGTTGCACACGATCGCGTTGTTCTTCATCTGCAGCATGTGCTCGTGCGTGAGGACCTTGTAATTGCCGGTGGCGGTGACGAAGATGTCCGCGTGGGCCGCCGCGAAGTCCATCGTCACCACGCGGTAGCCCTCCATCGCCGCCTGGAGGGCACAGATCGGATCGATCTCGGTCACCCACACCTGGGCCTGGAGGCCGCGGAGGGCCTGGGCCGAGCCCTTGCCCACCTCCCCGTAGCCGGCGACGACCGCGACCTTGCCCGCCACCATCACGTCGGTGGCGCGCTTGATGCCGTCGACCAGCGACTCGCGGCACCCGTAGATGTTGTCGAACTTCGACTTGGTAACGGAGTCGTTGACGTTGATGGCCGGGAAGAGGAGGCGCGAGTCCTTCTCCATCTGGTAGAGACGGTGGACGCCCGTGGTCGTCTCCTCGGTGACGCCCCGGATTTCCTTGGCGATCCTCGAGTACCAGCCGGGCTCAGCGGCGATGCGCTTCCTGATCGCGGCGAATAGCGAAGTCTCCTCCTCGCTCTTCGGGCGCGCGATGGCCGAGGGATCCTTCTCCGCGCGGATACCGAGGTGAACGAGGAGCGTCGCGTCGCCCCCGTCGTCGAGGATCATGTTGGGCCCGCGGTCGCCGAACTCGAAGATCCGGTGCGTGAACTCCCAGTACTCGTCGAGCGTCTCGCCCTTGTATGCGAAGACGGGCGTGCCCGCCGCGGCGAGGGCCGCCGCCGCATGGTCCTGGGTGGAGAATATGTTGCACGACGCCCAGCGCACCTCGGCCCCGAGCGCCTTGAGAGTGTCGACGAGCACCGCGGTCTGGATGGTCATGTGGAGCGATCCCGCGATGCGGGCGCCCTTCAGAGGCTGGGTCCCGGCATACTCCTGCCGGATCGCCATCAGGGCCGGCATCTCCCCCTCGGCGATGGCGACCTCCTTGCGCCCCCAGTCGGCGAGAAGGAGATCGGCGACGCGGAAGTCCCCGGACTGTTTCGTATGCGGTGAGGCGCTCATCACGCCCTCCTTTCTGTACTAGAAAAAAGTTCGTGAGCGCCGTTCTCTTGAAGGCCCGAGCCTGGCGGGTGCCGAGCGGCGCCCGTTGCAACGCTCCTCGGGACGCCCCCAGTCTACCGCAAGTCGCCCGAAAAGGAACCCCATCCCTCCGTTGCCGGGCTCAGGAGGCGTCGGGGGCCGCCACCGCTGACAAGCGCCGCCACGTCCGAGGACGGGCTCCATGTTGTCCGCGCTCCGGGCTGAGCGGATGATCTGTGCGATCTCACCGCGCTTTCGGGATCAGGCGGGTGCCCGTGGCTCCCTGCTGCTGCGCCTCGGCCATGAGCTTCCGCACGCTGTCGGCATCCGGCCCCTCGGGCACGACCGCCAGAAACGCCCGCGCCGCCGTGACGGCAGCCGGGAAGTCCCGCTTGCCGTAGAAGAGGTACTGCGTTCGATCCCAGTGGGCGTGGACGTACCGAGGATCGACCCGGAGCGCAGCCTCGACCTTTGCCAGCGCCTCGTCGACGCGCCCTTCCTGGAAGAGCACGCCTCCGAGGTGGGTGATCGCCTCGACATTCCGCGGCTCGCGGGCGAGCACGCGCTCATAGACCAGGCGAGCCTCGTCGAGCCGGCCCCTGTCGAGCGCGACATGGGCCAGCTGGAGGAGGCTCTGAATCGGCGCGTCCTCGCGGGCGGCCACCTGCCGGAGCGCCCGCAGCTCGATGTCGGTCATGAGCGCGGACGGGTCGCCGGCGGGGGCGGGAGACGGAGCGGGGGCGGGCGCCGCGCCTTCCTGAGCCCCGGTGAACCATCGGCCGACCCCGAGACCCGCCCCGATCCCGACAAAGACCAGGAGCACGGAGGCTGCCCCCACCGCCAGCGGACTCCGGAACCACGCCGGCCGTGGCCCCGCCGGCGCTGGCTGCTGCCCCGCGCTGTGCCCTCCGGTCTCGCGCTGGCTTCTCCGGAGACTCACGAAGAGCCGGCCCGCTTCGCGCTCGCGCTCAGCCCGCTGCCGGCCGTGCTCCTCGACGCCGAGCCGCCCGGCCGCCAGGTCAGCGTCCAGGGTTTCGATGGCCTCGGACGCCAGCTCGAGCTGGCGCTTGATGTCCCTGATCCGGCTCATCGATCCTCCGTCTGAGCGTAGCTAGCAAGGAACCCGTTCTCAGTCATGGCCTGCCTCGCCCGAGTATGTGACTTCTCAGGCGCAGAATTGTGACTCGATGACGCGCGAGTCACTAGACGTATCTGCCAGGAGAGATGATCGCGTAGGGATCGAGCGTCTTCTTGATCTCCCGGACGACTTGCCAGAAGGTCGCGTCACTCTGAGACAGCCAGCTCATGGTCTGAATGCCCACCCGGTAAGGAAGGAAGCCGCGGCTTCTCCCGGCCTCCAGAAGCGCCCAGTAGCACCTCTCCGCGTTCTTGCGGCTCTCCTCGGAGTCCAGATCGAACAGCAATGGTACGGTACTGTCAAAGCACCTATCGGACAGGCTGGTCAGGGTCATGAGGGGCTCCAACCGATGCTCCCGCATGATGGCCGTGACCATTCGCACATAGGCGGTAACGCTGTCCGGGGTCATCGGCACAAGCGGCGCATACCATGACACGCCGCAGCCGTCACGCGCCGGATCCATTGCGGACCCAGCGCGAGGTTGCTTCCGGTTGTTCCAATAGCAGAGGGGCAGCGCGGTCTCATTCGGCCGACCGGCAACCAGCTCCAGAGAGCGTTCAAGCATGTCCAGATTCCGACCGAGCTTCGAGCGAAGATAGCTCGGCAATACACGTCCAACTCGGGCGAGTGTCCGTCCGCCCTTCGGGCTGATGAACACCAGTCGAGAGGCCAAAGGCCTGAGAAGGGCCCGGATCTCACGCTGCGCCGCCTTCACAACTCCCTTGGAGCCATAGAGGGTGCCGAAACCCGTCCAGGACATCACCTGATTGCTTCGACTGAGCTCGGCGAGCAATCCAGGCGGAATGAGGCCATCGGAGTCCAATCGCTCGCGTGGATAGGGTACCGCCATGGCCAACACGCGATGCGCGTTCATCAGGTTGACGCCGCCGACGATTCCCGGATATCGGGCAATCACCTCGCGCACGCGCCCCACCAAGCCCCCGAGCTGCTCGGGCTTCTTCAAGCCGAAGAGAAAAACCTTGATGGCGTCGGGACGACGTGCGAGGGCGATCGTCATTTGAGTCACGACGCCAAAGCCGCTCTGCGAGAAGAGGCCGTCAAGATAGGGGCCGATTCCCCACTTGAATGCACGGTCGAGCGGCTCTCCGTTGAGCGCGGACAGTGCGGAGCGGTAGACGCGCCCATCCGCCAACACCGCCTCGAGCGCCATCACGGCGCCGAAATGATCGGCATGGGGCGTGATTCCGTAGCCGCGCTCGAGCGCATTGCCGACAATGCTGCACGTCGGGCCCGCACCCGTCACGGGCACCAGGTACCGGTGTTTTCCGCGGTCAAGGAACTCGGCGAGTTGTCCCTGCGTCACGCCCGGCTCCACGGTCACCAAGCCTGTACCCGCGTCAAATTCCAGGATCCTGTTGAGTCCGGAGAGGTCGAGGATCACGCAGTCTTCGGCAGGCGGCAAGGCCGTTCCATACCCCCAGTTGTGGCCCGTACTGATCGGATACAGGGGGACCTGGAAGCGGGCGGCGGTCTCGACGATCGCCGTGACCTGGGATCGTTCCTGTGGTCTGAGCGCCCCCGCCAGCCGACGCCGGACTCCCGTGGTGCAGCGCCCATAGTCGGCTTGTGCCGTCGCGGCGTCGAGAACATGGGATGGGCCGAGAAGCTCGGCCCATCGCCGCAGGGCGCTATGTGTCTCCAGCGGAATTCCTCCTGACACAGCCCCGCCATCGGCCTGCGTCAACTGGGAATTGCCGACGTGGCGCCTTCGCGCATGAGGGGGAGAAGCAGTCTTCGGGTGAACAATCCGACTCCTCCCCACATGCTGATGAACCAGAAGGGTACCCCTCCTGGGGGATTACCCGGGTAGCTCCATTGCCCCGTCCACACCCCTGCATATTCGACCAAGGCACCCATTATGACCATGTACGCGAGGTAGGCAAAATCCATTGGTTCGTGATACAGGGCGAGCCCTATGGCCAACACTGCTGAGGACAGCAGAGTCAAGCTCCCAGCATCCCTGACCACCGAGAATGGAAGCGCAAACGCAAGGGCCAGGAGGAGCACCAACCATCGTCTCCTCTGTGGAGTCTCTCCGCCGAGGAAGCGGATGGCATTGAGAGTGTAGAACCCCCACATGACGAACTCGTATATCGGCATGCCCAGGGCGTCGGGGTCGCTGAACCGGAACGCGTCCTTGTTCAAGGCGGCGACGTTCATGACGAGGAACAACAGGTTGATCCCGATCATGAGCACGAGCTCCCGCCGGGAGATTCTCCCAAATCCGATGACCCAGACGAGGATCAGCGCCGTGAGCTTGGCCGCGTTCCCGGGAATCCACCCCAGTATCGCGATGGACCCGAGCACCTGTAGTACCAGTCTGGTCCGCGTGGATACGAGAACAGAACGATTCCGCATGTCAGGCGAGACCAGTTTACTCGCTTCCCATCCATGGACGGGCGAATGCGTTCAGACGGACTGGCGTCGCCCTGAGGCCGGCGCCGCCGGTCGCTCGGGGCTCGATGCCGGGCTCCCCAGCCCCTCCCGGACAAAAAAAGAGGCCCCAAGAAGGGGCCTCTCTCTCCGCATCCTGGACAGATACGTCTTTACGCTGCGATCTTTCTGCGCAGGCCTGCGAGGCCGATCAGCGCGATTCCGAGAAGCGCTAGGGTACTCGGCTGCGGAATTCTCGCGCGGACCGGGTCGTCACTGAGAAGCTGCCAGTCGCCCACGGTGCCGCAAGTCAAGGTGCCATTCGGGCAGAAATCGTTCTGGGCGAATACGTCACGCGGTCCAAAGGGCGTGATCTGGCCGTTCGTGTCGAACAAGCCCGCAAACGGCCCGCCGGTCACGTCGAGAAAGCCCGCTGCGTCTCCCGTGGAGGGGAACGTGGCGAAGTCGAAGTCTCCATCGATGAAGATCAACGGATTCAAGGGGTCGACCCCGCTATTCCACTGGAGACTGAGGAACGCCCCCCCACCGGGAGCGTTCGAGATGCCGTTGTAGCACGGAGCGGTGCTGGCGGCCACACAGCCGCCGCCTGCCGCCGCATACCCGCCGATGCCCTGCCCCGCGCCGCCGGCGGCAGCGAAAGAGCCGACCGGGTTGATGAAGAGGTCAAGCAAGCCGCCGGTCGACTTCACGTTGAGGGCGGGTCCCACCGGTGTGGTGGAGACGACGATGATGTCCCGAAAGATGCCCGTGATCTCCGCGCCGTTCTGTCCGTGCAGCCAGACGGGGCCGCTGGCATCGGCAGCTTCGATCGAGGTGATTCGGAGGATACCGAAGTTCTCCGAGCCGGGTGCGAGAGCGCCGGTGAAGCTTTCGAAGTTCTGAAGCTTGATGACCACGTCTCCTGTAAAGCCGCCAGTGAGGGTGAAGATCGGAGCCGCATTCGCCTGCGATACAAGCAATGCACCCGCGATCCCGAGTGCTGTCGCTAGCTTTCTCATTGAGTTCCTCTCCTTTTTTGTCCTGAGCGAATAAACGAGCCGTTGCCGAAATACAGCAACTCACGTGCCAGCGCACGGTTTCTGAAACATTTCCCCAGGGATATTGATCAGTTAGCAGAGATCGTCCCTCCTCCGAACGTGCCGAGCCGGAGCGAACTGTAAACCTTTCCGCCGGATCTGATTGCACAAGAGATGCAAATTAGCGAAAGAAAAGGTAAATTCTCAGGATTAGTCTCCAGCCTTCCAGGTGGCATCAGGGCGAAAAGGGTAAGATTTCCGACAGTTAGAACCTCAGCGCGGGGGTCTTGCGTTTGCGAGGGAGCAGGCGAAGCCCCTGAAAGCTTTAGTCGCGCGGCGCTTCCGTGAGCGGCATATAGATTGCGACCCATCCGCGGACGAAGCGTGATGGGCCGAGCTGTAAACCGTCTCGACGGGCCCGGCATCCGACCTCACGACCCAAGCTTCCAAGATCCAGAATAAGAGCGATCGATATCTTCGAAGTTGGTCATCGGAAGGACCACCCCCAACAGAAGCGGACACCTCCTGGAACCTCCGGGAGGGGCTCCATTTTAGAATCTTCTGTGCTAGTCTCCTCGATCGTGGCCACGCGATCTTCATGCCGTCGCCAGAGCGGCGTGTCAGCTACAAAGGCGCACAAGCATGACATGTCAGCGCTTCGACGGTCCTCGCTGCACCCGCCGGACCGACAGAGAGAGCCATCCGCTTGATTTGTTGGGAGAGAAGCGACGGCGTACGGCGGCACCTCTAATGGCACAGCCTTCGCAAACACTGAAGTGGACATCCACTGGAGGCCAAGGGTTCCAAAGAGGGGAGACATCATAGATGTCGGTATCATCGCTTCAGGCCACGCGTGCAGAAGAGATCTCATCACCGACCGCGAACCGTTCACGCCTCAAGGCTGGCTGGTTCCAGAACGATCAAATCGCAGACGGTCTCGACTTCGGGCTTGCCACCGATCGCCGTACGCTCGAGCAGGCTTTTCGCTTGCAACATGATCAGTACGTCGCACAAGGATACATGGATCCCCACCCGTCGAATTGGCGCCTGAGTATTCACAACGCCCTTCCGGCAACGCGTGTGTTCGTAGCCCGCTCCAGGGATCGCGTGGTCGCGACGATGACTCTCATCGCCGATTCGCCACTGGGTCTCCCGATGGACGAGATCTATTCGGATGATCTCCGGAAGCTTCGGGACATGGGTCGCGACTTGGCGGAGGTCTCCGGGCTGGCCATGGATCCCGACTACCAGGCCTCGGGAGTCGCGGTTCTCCTCCGCCTCGTCCGGATGCTGGTCGTCTATGCCGCCCAGGTGGAGAGCGATCTCTGCATCGCGGTCAACCCGCGCCACGCCGCCTTCTACCGCAAGGCATTCCACTTTCAAGATATCGGCGGTCTGAAGCAGTATCGCAAGGTCAACGGCGCTCCCGCCGTCGCGCTCCGTCTCGATCTCGCGCTCGCGCGGTCTTTGATACGCGAGCTGCGCGATGGCCACCCCATGATCAGCGAAGTCCACGGTTTCCTGTTCGGCCCGGAAAACCTCGGCCCGGTGCTGGCTCGGCTGAGCGAGGACCTCAAGCAGCTCGTTCCGCTGGCAGAGCACGTGAAGTATTTCTTCTCCCGTCACGAGGCGCTCGCCAATGCGTCCGCGGCCGATCGAGCCTACATTCTGGCGGGCTGCGACCCCCGGGCGGCCCACAAGCCCCCCATGCCCTCGCGGGGCACGCCAAACCGAAGCGTTGTCGACGGGGAACGGCCTCTGTGTCTGGCGCTCGCGTAGTCGTCGTCGCGGGCCCTGCTTCCCGCTCGCGAGGCTACCGCAGAATCAGACAGGACTTCGAAAGGTAGAACTCGCGGGTCTCCGCCCTCGCTTGGACCTCGGCGCGAGTCGGGGATCGGTCGTCCGCGGCATCGCAGCTGCCCTCGTCTGTCCCTCCCTCTGTCGCAGGCATTCTTCCCCCGCGCCGCCGCGGGGGATCTCGCTTCTCCGGGGAATACGCGAATCGCGTTCTTCCCGATCTCGCGAGACTTCACCTACGCTTCCCAGCATGTCCCGCGAGGGCGACTGCTTGGCTTGGCTACCTCAACTTGACGCCAGTTGACGCCAGTGCGAGGCCGGCGCGGAAGGCAGCCAGCGCCCGCTCTAGGCTGCCGCCGGGGCGGCGCGCGGCGACGGCGCGCTCGGCGGCCTCCACCGGCACGGCCCCGGTGAGCGCGACGACGGCGCCCAGCGCCACGAGATTCGCCCCCATGGCGGTGCCGAGCACCTGCTGTGCCGTGGCGGTGATGGGCAGGGCGTGGCAGGCGAAGCCGTTGCCGTCCTCCACGTGTACCTGGTCGCGGTCCACCACGAGCGTCCCGCCGGGCTCGAGCAGCGAGGCGTAGCGCTCAAGGGCCTCCCGCGTCAGCGCCACCAGGGCGTCAACGCGATCGGCGCAGGGGAAGTCGATGTCGCCGTCGCTGATGATGACCTCCGCCTTGCTGGCGCCTCCACGGGACTCCGGTCCATACGCCTGAGCGTGGGTGGCGTTGCGCCCTGCGGCGACGGCGGCCTCGGCCAGGAGGAGCCCCGCCATCACGATGCCCTGGCCGCCGGCGCCCGCGAGCCTGATCCGCAGGGGGCCCGCCGGGGACGCCGACGTGGCGCGCGGGGTCGCGGTCGAAGCGGCAGCGGTCTCTCGGCGCCGTGGCCGCGACCCCGAGGCCGCCGCGCGCTCGGCCAGGAGCGCGCCGAGATCCGGTCGCTCCTCACGGTGGAGGACTCCCGCGTTGAAGGCGGGCGCCGCCCCACCATGTGGTGTCTCCGGCGCCAGCCCGGGCACGAACTTCTTCTCGGTGAGGGCGGCGCCGAGCCATTGCACGTGGCGCCGCTGCGCCTGGAGCATCTCCGGCCCTCGCCCGAGTTCGTTGTACCGGCCGAAAAACTCGGGGCAGTCGCTCAGCACCTCGAGGAAGGAGAAACCCCGGTGCTGCACGGCCTGGACGATCAGGTCGTCGAGCTGGAGCGGCTGGGCCGTGAGCCCCCGGGCCACGAAGGAGGCGCCGGCGCCCAGCGCGAGGCGGCAAGCGTCGAAGGCGGGCTCGATGGCCCCATCGGGCGCGACGCTGCTGCGCATCCCCTCGGGAGTCGTGGGAGCGCCCTGCCCGCCCGTCATGCCGTAAACGGCGTTGTTGAGGAGCAGGCAGGTGAGGTCCACGTTGCGCCGGGCCGCGTGGATGAGGTGGTTGCCGCCGATGGCCAGGCCGTCGCCGTCGCCGGTGATGACGATGACGGTGAGCTCCGGGCGCG
>Ga0214472_10006654_pt1 | contig 12110 bp, 12 predicted proteins | sample RVTome_6_FD_207662 | JGI IMG/M metagenome (GOLD analysis project Ga0214472, IMG submission 207662) | Soil microbial communities from uranium-contaminated site in the Upper Colorado River Basin, Wyoming, United States - RVT140D175 | ecosystem: Environmental > Terrestrial > Soil > Contaminated >...
CTCTTGCATATACCATGACTTCCATATCGATGGACCCTCTAACTCTTCGATGGATGAATAATTCCGCACGGATCACATTCGCCAATGTGCTATCCCTAACTTAATGGTTTGCCGGACAGGCTCTTATTCGAGAGGATAAAAAACAACCATAAATCTCTGACCGATGTTGTATTTAAAAAAAGGAACGGCTTCCCGCCTTCAAGCAGGCCGGGGGGTGAGTCGAAAGTCCTTATTATACCTTTTATGTTCCGTATAAAATGATTGACTAAAGCGTCTTTTGGATGATAGATTAGGTGGTTGTCCTTTCCGTCTCAAATATCTGAAAGCATTAAGAAAATTAAATGTTGGATATAAAAAAAATTCGGGAAAACCCCGAAAAAATCACTTCGGTTCTCCGGAAACGGGGGCTGATTCCCGATATGACCTCTCTATTGAATTTAGACCAAGATTGGAAGGAAACCTTAAACCAGGTCAATGCCCTAAAGCATAAAAAAAATGTAGTTTCTGATGAAATCGGAAAAAAGAGCAGAAATAAAGAACCTGTTTCTCAGGACCTTCGGGAAGAAATGAGAAAAGTGGGTGAAGAAATTAAAAGGCTGGATGAGAAAGTAAGGGATTACGAAAAACAGTTGGATGTTCTTCTACTGAACCTCCCCAATATTCCCCATGAATCTGTCCCTGTTGCAGAAAACGAGCAGGGAAACCAGGACATTCGGAAATGGGGAAAACACCCTGAATTCTCCTTCAGACCCAAAGCCCACTGGGATATCGGGGAGGATCTCGGTATTTTGGATTTTGAAGCAGGCGGGAAGATCACCGGAGCCCGGTTTACTTTATACCGGGGACTGGGTGCCCGTTTGGAGCGGGCACTTATTAATTTTATGCTCGACATACATACCAAGGAACACGGCTATCTGGAAGTCATTCCCCCCTTTATCGTGAACCGGGAGAGCACAATGGGAACAGGGCAACTTCCCAAATTCGAGGATGATCTTTTTTATTTATCCAAAGAAGATTATTTTTTAATTCCCACAGCAGAGGTCCCTGTAACGAACATTCACCGGGGGGAAATTTTGGAGGCGGAGCGTCTTCCCATTTGTTATGTGGCCTATACCCCATGTTTTCGTCGGGAGGCGGGTTCCTATGGAAAGGATACCCGGGGACTGATTCGACAGCATCAATTCAATAAAGTTGAAATGGTCCGTTTTGTGAAACCAGAGGACTCCTATTCCGAACTGGAGATCCTTCTTTCCCACGCGGAAGAAGTTCTCAAACGTTTGGAGATTCCTTACCGTGTGGTAGTTCTGTGCACGGGAGATCTTGGATTTGCCTCCGCCAAAACCTACGACATTGAGGTATGGTTACCGGGGCAGGGATCATACAAAGAAATATCCTCCTGCAGTAACTTTGAAGATTTCCAAGCCAGACGAATGAGTATCCGTTATCGTGCTCAAAAGAAACAGACTCAATTGGTACATACTCTCAACGGGTCAGGCTTGGCGGTGGGGAGAACCTTAGTTGCTATTTTAGAAAATTTTCAAAGGGAAGATGGTTCGGTTTCCATTCCATTGGCCTTGAGGCCTTACATGGGGGACGAGGAACTGATAACAAAAAACAATTAGGCTCCAAAAATATTACGTTAGAGGAAGGGTATGAGGTAAGGAGAAAAATTATAAAATTTAAGCGAGGAAACGGCTCTGCCGTATCCGAGCGCGGGGTCTGGGGCACCGGAGGACCAGGGTTTTCTTCTTCCGCACGGGCCCACAGTTATAATCGGAGGGGTGGCCGAGTGGTCGAAGGCGGCGGTCTTGAAAACCGTTGAGCGAAAGCTCCGTGGGTTCGAATCCTACCCCCTCCGCCAGGATTCCGCCCAAGGGGGAATCACTGATAACTTATAACTTTTAACTTTTTTGAAGGCAAAAACCGAAAACTTAAAAACTCATTCCAATTACCTCTTGGCTTTTCGGTTCAAAAATTTTAAAGTCTATCAGGACGCCATGGCATTCTGTAGACTATGCAAAGATGTGCCGGCTATTGGCTATAAGTAAATGCGGAGCATTTCTGTATGGTCGGGGTCGGACCAAGTTGACAATTTGATATGGATGAAAAAAGTAATATTAGATTTGACAGACCATGTCTGAACAATTATTGGGTACACTCACTTCAAGCCTTCTTTAGAAAGCTTCCACCTTTATTTAAGTTCATTCGAATTATGAATTATTTTGAATTCATTGGCAACAAATACCCGAAGTGATTTTCTTTGAGGTATTCTCATTACAACAAGTTTCTTTTGGCCCAGCAACAACCATATTCGAAGCTGCAATGAGGGCGGCTTTAATGATCAAGTCAGCTGGAATCGTTTCATAAACTTTTTCTCCTTTCCTAACGGTCCTGCATTCTGCGTTCCCACAAACCTCGCAGCAAACGCTCTGGCTAACCTCCGCTCCCAGCCATTCTTCCAACGGTTTCTCATCAACCCATATTCTATTTGATTCTAAAACATCTTTGGCGAATGTCTCAGGATCAAGAGACTTCTTCTCCAGGATTACTTCTATTCCTAAGGGCGCAAGGGATTGTTTGAGAGTGTGCACCGCCTTCCCAAGTTCTTTTTCTGTTGAACCACACCTCGGACAAGTTTGTCCGCTTTCCTCTATAAGAAGACGTTGCCATTTGATTTTGAGAACTTTCATTTTTTTACCATACCATCTGTTTCGAAATGAAATCTAAATTAATATTAAGAAAATTCGCTTCCGAAGATTTCAGAAAGTATAACTTAGGCTTACAATGTCTGACAAGTTAAACCATAATTTTTACAGATATGAAAGGTTAAAAATCCAAAATACAGGCTTTTTTGAATCTTAGAAACCTTTTTTCGCCCCTAAAAAGATTGTGATAAGAGGCAAGGAATATAATATCAGTTGGCCTTGTAAACAGATGAATTCCTTAGAACACGCTTTTTAACCCCGAAAAGGTCCGTTTAAGCCGAATTTGGGGGCCATTTTTTAATTCTTATATAATTATTTCAATCCCTTACCTTGGTCCGACCCCGAACCTTGTGACCCCTTCACGTAGGCACCAGGGAATTCTATCCGTAAGGGCCGGGACATGAAAAAAATCTATCAAAACCCTCAACCTGAGTCAAGAGCAGATTTGACCCCTTCATTGACCCCTTCACAAGAGCAGATTTGACCCCTTCAATGAAAAAAATCTATCAAAACCCTCAACCTGAGTCAAGAGCAGATTTGACCCCTTCATTTTTATTCGTTTTTCACCTTGACAATATATAACCAAAAGGTTATTATTATTTATGGTCATTAAGGCATTCAGACATGTGGAGGAATTCCTTGATGACCTGCCCAAGCATGAGCGTGCAGAAGTGGGTGCCATCCTGGAAGACCTCAAGGATCATGGCCTTGCCGCTCCACTCGTTTCCATGCGCCAGATACAGGGAAAGCTCTGGGAGCTACGCATCTCGAGAACCCGAATCTTTTATGTAATGCTCAGTTCCAACACGATGGTCCTCCTGCATGCCTATAGGAAACAGAGTCAAAAGGCCCCGCGCTATGAGATTGAAACCGCCCTTCGCCGGATACGGGACCTGCTTGAGTGAGGGGGGACCAAGGAGACACAACCGCCATGAAAAGAAAGACACCAAAGCATCGGCTCAGTGAGCTTCGGTCTATCGAGGACATCGTTAAGAAGCATGAGAAAGACCGCGAGTTCAAGGCCCTTCTGGACCAGGCCCGGTTACGGGTCGCCATTGCCAGACAGATCAAGCTGGCCAGGGAGAAAGCAGGGCTGACACAAGCCCAACTTGCCAAAGCCCTCGGGGTAACCCAGCCCATGATCGGACGCCTTGAAAGTCTAAAGGACAAGCGTCTTCCCAGCATCGAGCTGTTGGCCAAGATTGCTGCAGTCACGAAAAAGCGACTCGTAGTCGATCAACCTAAACTCCACTTGGAACTGGCGGCAAGATAGTAGAAAACTCTTCAGAGCTCAGTATTTCTTTGACAATCACCCAGCAAGAATATCCAAAAAGGCCGAGACTGCTGGATTATTAATATTCTTGAATTTTTTATTCTTAATTGCTTGTTCTCGCTTTCTGGCCATAACCTACTCCTTTCCTCGATCTCTTTCAACGGCTTGTTTCAGGAAAAGATTCCATGCCCTAAGGAATGCAGCTACAAGTCACGGTTTCGGAAATCCGAAATAATTTTGGTGCCTCAGATCCGGAGAATGATAACTTTTCTATTTTCCGCCTAGGGAGGAGGCGCATGTTCTGCACTCTGTTCGGACCAATGGTCCCGGACAGGGTGCACGCGGGGGGAGCCCCACTGGGGCAGACGGGATTGGCACTTTGTGTTACCTGCAATGTGCCGGGCGGCGGGGAGGTTGTATTTGTAAAAATTAGTATTTTATTCTTCAAAAGGCAAAAGAAAAAAATCAAGGAATTCCATTCAGCCTCACCCTGAACTGTATGGTTTTCTGAAAAACTTGGTGTAAAAAATAGGAATAGACCCATCAGATAATGTCTTAAATAGTAACACCAACGCTTTCACTTCTTAATGAGTTCCCAAATTATTCTCCAGAGAATTCACGATTGAATGATGCGGTCCTACATATTATATTTCGCTTTGATAATTTGTTCCGAATCACTTCTACCCATTAGTCACCCTTACCCTCCTGTTTATGTTCGGAGATAATTCGTTCTGCTTCACGGTCATAAGATTTAGCTAGATCTCTAAGTGTTAATGCAAGTCGCAGGTATCCTGCGTTCTCCACATCTTCAGCCCTTTGTCTATATTTGTCCGCAAGGTCTCGTTCTGGTTTTCCAGTTGGGTCTACCCAATGCCCCCCCCGAGAGTTATAGATCTTGAGACGGAATCCGTTACGCATTTTCTCTGCATCCTTAGCATTTAAGGCCTCGGCAGCAACTCGATCGATCCAAAGGCCACCGGCATCAGGTGGACAGTTAACGAGAACATATCCTACATGTGTAAGTGCAACTTCAAGATGCCCAGACTCAGCACATTTTGCTTTAGTGAATTCTAGCCACTTTCTGAATTGATCCTGAGAAAAGATTCCATTAGACTGCAAGCCTGGAGGGACTCGCCACTTATCAAGTAATCGATATGCATTTCTTGCAATGGCTTTCTGGTCTTCAGTGGCCTCATTATCGGAATCGAGTTCATTCTTAGAACGATAAATAAGTCGAATCACTTCACAGAAAAATGCGGGATCAGAGGCTAAGCGATTTTCTAATACCTTAGGGGACCCATTATGTTGTCTATCTAGAAGCGAAAGGTAAGCCCATTCAATTCGGAAAAGATCGTCTTGATCGGTATCAGGGGCATTTTGCAGAGCTTTTATAATTTCAACAATGTGGAATGAATCCATTGCATAGGAGGGCTCGTTAGAAGAAACAGCTGCAAGGAGTACCTTGGCAGTTCGCGCTTTATCCAGAGGTTGCTTATCAATAAGAATTTTATTTAAACAGTTGATTGCCGCCTTAGGTCTTCCGTGTTTAAGCAATTTATCTATTGCTATCTTAAGATCACAATCTGATTGATACGGGTTCACAACAGCCCGGACCCAGTATTCTTCATCAGAATTTTTGAGTAATTTATTGGTTCTTGTCCATGTCTCAGACGTGAATGGAAGACATGCAAGAAACTCCCCAACTTGGCTATTTGACCAACCAGTTAAATCTAAATTGTCGGTCCACGTCCATCCTTGACTATTGTGCCGACCCCAGATATACCCTCTTGCGAGCTGCCTGAGATCGTTAGACTTGGTTTCCAGCAGTCCTGGTAGTATTGTTGAATCTATTGCAGATTCAGCAATAAAGCCAAGGGAATTTCCCACATTAAATGAAGATTTGACTGTCTTGGCAAACTCAAGCACACCATCGATTCCTCCAAAATTCAGGATTTCTTTTATCGCTTGTTGACGACGTTCTTCTAGTTGGTGTAATTGTTCTTCCCAGTTTCCAATTTCTTCACAGAGTTCAAAATCGCGGTTGCTAAATAGCCTGCGATGAAGATTCAATGGGTTTCTCGGAGCCATTGTTTTTGCAATTTCCTCAATCCTTTTAAGCATTTCAGAACTCATTGCCCATTTCGCATCGGGAAAACGCCTATGCTTTGATGCAAATGTAATCAATCCAGACCAAAGATCTAACCGTTCGTCCTCTGGTTTGCCTATTACAACTTCTGATGTGAGATGAGCTAATAATTTTTCAAATGACGGTTGTGGAAGATTGTCAAGATGATCGACAAGTTCACAAAGTTTGCCTATATCACTCCCTGCCATATCGACGGCCGTGTCGGCATAAAAAAGAACTTGGTCCCAATATTCTTTCTGGGGGACTTCTTGCAACCAGTTTTCTGGAATGGTATTGCGCCACTTAGGTTTATGAGAACCCCAAGATGTCTGGTGCTGGTTTGGTAACAGACTTAATAAGAGTTTCCATCCAATGTCCGGGACTTCCTTCTGAAGTGTTTGAATTGCAACCTTCCTTTTTTCAATTGATGCCATTGTTTGTGGAAGCCAAGGGAGAAAAATGGTTGTAAGAGAATTAGAAGGACGATTAGCCCAATTACCCCCGGTGTCGCGGGATGCAAGTTCACTTAGAATTACAGATACATGAACCAAGTACTGTTCATCCCATGCCAGTGTTTCTAAGGCCCAAAGTAGTCCAGTGAGGTAATTCCTTCCAGTAATTCCATTACCTTCTTGTGAGAAGAGCTCATCGAAGGGACAAGGAGTTCGCCTCAGTGCAACTTCAACTGCGCTCAAAAACTCATTGGGAGCCGCTTCGGCCAGCAGGATCAGCAGATCATTTAAACTTCCCCAAAGTTTCCAATCGGTATCCTCAAAGATTTCACGGACCGCTAAAACTGCAATCGTTTCTGGTTTATCCAACGAACAGTGTGTTAAAGCATCAGAAAAATTTCCAAGAAGAGCTAGACTTTCAGCGAGGCCTTTTCGGAGGTAGTTTGAATGCTTTGGCATCTTGCCATGAATGCTAGCGGCATATCGGTCTTCTGGAAGGAGATCAAACTGAGGATCGCGCTCTTTTAAAACATCTACGACACACCGTTTGAAAAGATCTAAATTGTCATCGAATAGCCTTGCCCCGACTGCTTGCCATAACTGTTTGCGGTCGATAACAGTCCATACTCCATTTTTAAGAGTAATTGGGCTTTCCGGTTGTTGAAGAATTTCTCGAATCTTAGAAATCCAAGTGGAATACTCTTCATTTGTAAGTTGAGTAATTATAGCGGTGTCCGAAACAGTTTTTTCATCCCATGAACCTAGAAGGTTAGCAATTGCTAATTCTGAAGCATATGTATGGTGTTTCCAATCCACTTTAGCAGCGGCTAAAGGTGATTGAATAAGATCATTAGGTATTGCTGCAGTAACCTTCCTCTGAAACGCGGAGCGGATATTATTTGCAAATGAATCTGATGTTATGTAACCAGCGTTTTCACTCTCCAGCGCAACTTTACTCTCTATCTGGGTCCATAACGCCGAAACATTGTCTTGAGAATATTGCCCGATAAGAGAATGAAGTAAAGAAAGTATTACTCCCTCTATGTCCAAATCATAGATAAGAAGGTGAAAGCTTTTCAGAAATCGCCATAACTGGTCGTTCGTAAGATCAATGTTGTTATTGGCGGTCTTCAAATGAAATTTAATTGTATCGAGCTTAGTTCTTTGCTGATTGCTGGTGAAATTGGCAAGCTCGATCCTTTTGATGAAATCCTCGGCATCTTCGGAATGCTTAGCTTGCCTAAGTAAGGTCCGGCCGTCTTGAGTATCTGTAGCGCTAAGTGGTCCGGTTATTAGAGCAATAATGTCTGTACCCTCACTAAAAATATCTTGATTATTAAAGTCATTCCAGGCATCTCGGATAACCCGAGAAAATTCCTGGTCACTCTTAGTAATGCTGATTGAATGTTTGATTTGACCCAGAAGCTTGGCATGCCTGTTATTGCCAGGTTGCTTTGTATAAACAATCAGATCATCAGTATCGAAATTTTGATATTTCCCCTGAAGTTTTATCTTCTGAATTGGCCATGGCCTTAGTGAAGGAGCAAATCCCCCTGCAAGCATTAGAACGACAAACGAAGCCTGGACACGGTTTTCAAAATGGGGGCCAAGCCCACCGGTAGATGCTGGATTACTAAGTTGTTTGCTCGTAGTGCTGTTGTCATTTTCATTATGCTTATTGTCCAACAAATCTATTTTGTCAGCTCCATTTGGACTCACCATAGGTTGGTTGCCTGGTGAATCATTGCAAGCATCATTTGAGTTGTTATTAATCTGATCAACTAAGCTACTCAGATCACAATTCAGACAAGTAAGTAACTTAACCATTTGATCGATCGTCTTTGAATAATTAGCAGGGTCCAAGAGACGATATAGTTGAGCTGGAGAAGTGTTAAGTTTTCTCGCAATTTCTCGTATGCTTAATTGCGATACTTCAACAACCTGAATTGCCTTTAACGTCAGTTTATAGAGAAGCAACTTGCGAAAAAAATCTGGATCACGGTTATATTCGAGAAAAGCATCAAGATGAACAGTATCGTGTTCTCCTGACTGTACAGTATAGGTGATTGCTTCGCGGCCCAACTCTTCATCAATAAAAACCGATACAATTCGATTTTCTGCTGAGGGAATGAGGCGGAGCTTTGAAAATGGGAGTACAAAATGTCCCTTTTTGGTGTCGATTTCCAAAGTCTTTTTCCTGTTATTAACTTTAACCGACAGTATCTTCACAAACGGTTCTCCCTAACCAACTCCGAAATCAAGTCTTTTATTTTTGGGGTGGCCTTACCTTCCATGACTCTATTGTTTTCCAGATCCCATTTGCAGATCCGCTTTCCATCCTTTGCTACATGAACATGTCTGGGTGAATGATCCCCTTTCCACGTGACAAAGATATAGCCGCCTCTCCGTATCTTTCCCATTTTGATTAATCTGCCGCTCCATTGAATTGAGAGGCGTATAAAATAATGTTATCATACATGATAACGGTTAGCAACCCGTATTTTAAAATTAATATGGCTTTATTTGGAGAAAACTTTGATAATCTAAGTCTATATAATTCCTTGTTAATTTTAAATATTTTAAAAGGAATTGATTTTATGATTTTCAACTTCCCAATCTTTACTTTCCCTCCATTTCCCTTCCTTCATTCAAATCTTGAATTCCCTTTAGATCAGGAATTTCGTGAGAATAATCCAAGGTACTGGTTTTTATTTGCTCATGTTGCACCTGTTCTTTGAGATCTTCCTTTGAGTCGGTGAAAATCTTGGCGTCATCTCTCGCCCGCGTGATGGAGACATAAAATGAATTGGCGGTATTCATCTCCTTAAAGGCATCTTTTGCCTGGGTGTTCCAGATGACGGCATCCACGGTTTGCCCCTGTGTTGGTGTCATGTTGGTGTCAGGCATGCATTTTTGATCTTTTTTTTCCTTTTAAGAAAGGTATATTCAAATCCTGGAAACATCTCAAGAATATTTATTTGGGGGTTCATTGAAATAACGTCGAAGGTTGGAGGGTGAAGGTTGAAGGTAGGCCCATAAAAGAAATTAAATCCTGGATTCCCGATAAAATTACTCGGGAATGACGGCACTAGAAAAACCATATAAACGAAAAAAACGAAACAAACCAGATAAAACAAAATGCGTGTTGGTGTCAGGCATGCATTTTTGATCTTTTTTTTTCTTTTAAAAAGTATATTCAAATCCTTGAAACATCTCAAGAATATTTATTTGGGGGTTCATTGAAATAACGTCGGAGGGTGGAGGGTGAAGGTAGGCCCATAAAAGAAATTAATTCCTGGATTCCCGATAAAATCATTCGGGAATGACGGCACTAGAAAAACCATATAAACGAAAAAACCGGAACAAACCAGATAAACCAAAATGCGCGAGGGGTAAGGCGTTAGGGGACAAAACCACTCTACCTCCCTTTTGTCCCTCCTTACAAAGGAGGGGAATCTGAAATGCGTTGGAGGGAAAGCGTAAAAAAATTGATGAATGTTCATTTCGTAGAGGGAATAGAAAAACGGCCGGTCCCGCGCGGAATGCGGAACTGTTTTTCCAACCCCCGGGCCGGACCGGAATGACGGCCCGGACCTCCTTCCAGGGCCTTCCAATTTTTCCTTTGAAAACGCCCGGGCACTATGTTACAAGTGTATCAGACCTGATTGATGCCGGCTCGATCGATGATCGCGTCATGAAGGAAACAGAAAAACGCGCTTTGAACTTAGCTGGGTGTTGAAAAAGGTTGTATGTGTGCTTTAGGTCGTCGTTCCTGCGGAAGCAGGAATCCAGGATTTAATGATTTTCGAGGCTCTGGATTCCCGATAAAACCATTCGGGAATGACGGATTCAGATTTTCTCAACATCCTCCTAGTGTGATGTCTCGGAAATACCTTGAATCATTGAGGCCGTCATTCCCGAGAAGCCTGTCCTCGAATGACTCTATCGGGGAGCGGGTTCGGCCGGAATGACATGGATAATATTCATGTTATTTGTGAGACGCGAAACTAGGAATGGTTGATGAAAAAACAAACCTTGAAATTGAAAGCAAAGAAGATGAACTTGTGAAGCAGTTAAGCGGATTTCGTTCTTCTTTAAAAAAAATTAATCGTTAAAAGTTATGAGTTAAAAGTGATGCTTCGCATCCCCGGAGAGGTGGCCGAGTGGCTGAAGGCAGCCGCCTGCTAAGCGGTTATGGGGGTAAAACTCCATCCAGGGTTCGAATCCCTGCCTCTCCGCCATTTTTTTTCGGAAAAAAATAAAAGGAGTTGAAATGAGTCTCGCTCTCTCTGTCTTTGTCATCCTGGCCTTGATCATTTCCATAAGGGTTTGGAGAAAAACCTCAGATTTAAACCAAGAAATCAACCGGATGAAGGCCCTCCATCACGTGATTGAAACCCGCCTCATGGAGATTCCAGAACAAAATACGGAAGCAATGAATCGTTTACGCATTCAACTTCTTCGACTGGCATCGGGTAAGCCGGTTACCAAAGAAATGATTCTCTCCGGGCAACCCTATATGGACTTAGAGACATTTGAGGCCAAAAAGTTTTACGAGGAAGAAAAAAACAGAGTTTTCTTATTGGATGTCAGAACCGCCCAGGATTATAATAAAAAAAGAATCCCCGGGGCCAAGTTGATCCCGGTTCAGGAATTAGAAAACCGTTACCAAACAGAGATTCCGTTAGACGCGTCTAAGATTCTGGTATATTGTGCAAGAGGGGAACGCAGCCGGACCGCTTGTGAGTTTTTATCCCGACAGGGTTACACGAATATTTACAACCTTAAGGAAGGAATCAATCAGTGGCCGGGTCCCACGGAAGAAGAATCCGAATTTCAATTAATCCATATTGAAAGCCATCCCTGAGTTCACTTCTCATTTCTTGCCCTTTTGATGTTCACCCTTTTGGTGTGTGATAAACATTAAAATCTCATGAACCATTCCTCGGAATAACCGGATCTCTGGATGGGTTAAGCCCGTTCTGGAAAAAACTCTCCGAATTTTAAGTAAGGCACTCTGGCCTTGTTTGCCTTTAATAAATCCAATTTTTCCCAGTAAGGAGCCCAATTCCTGATAAAATCGATCAATCTGATCAATGGGAGCTAGGACGGTCGGGGAATTTTTTTTCTTGAGTTTTTTTGAATTCCCCACCGTGCGTAGAAGTTCATATAGCACAATGATTACCGCTTGTGCTAAGTTAAGTGACGTATGATCAGAAGCAGTGGGAATCAAAGCAAATCGATTGCAGGCTTGGATTTCATTTTTGCTTAACCCCGTGGCCTCCGACCCGAATAAAATGGAAACAGAATGGGTTTTAGCCTTGGAAAGAATTTCCGGGGCCAATTGGTGTAACGGAAGAGGGGCTTCATAATGTTGGTACGCGTGTCCCGTTAAACCCACTGCAAATCTGGTTTTAGAAATGGCCTCGGATCACTACTGTCCCAACGTTATACAAATAAATTCAATTGGTTATCGTCATCAATGGTTTCATCTTCGTAATCAATCGAAGAAAGCGCTTGTAATATTGGGGTTTTTTCGAACAGCGACACACTCA
>Ga0214472_10006655_pt1 | contig 12109 bp, 8 predicted proteins | sample RVTome_6_FD_207662 | JGI IMG/M metagenome (GOLD analysis project Ga0214472, IMG submission 207662) | Soil microbial communities from uranium-contaminated site in the Upper Colorado River Basin, Wyoming, United States - RVT140D175 | ecosystem: Environmental > Terrestrial > Soil > Contaminated >...
TGTTGCGCCGTTCGCGGTGACGCAATAGAAGTAGACGCCGCTCGGGAGCGGTTGACCCTCGTCATCCAGACCATCAAAGGTCACCCGCCGTAAACCCGCGTTCATCCTGAGGAGCCCGATCCTCCTCAAGGCGCGTCCGCTCACGTCGAGCACTCTGGTCTCGACGTCTCCGGCGGCGGACAGGCGGAGGTCCATCGCGGTTTCGATCGAGAACGGATTCGGGAAGTTGGGAGACAATGAGGCTCCGACGAAGGACGGCGCATGGCCTACTGAACTCGGTTTCATGCCGTCCCCCGTGATGCGGAGCGCGTAGATGTCGTCGGGGTCCGTTCGCTTGTCCATCCACGCGACGATCGCTCCTCCCAGCCCATCGGAAGAGATGACCGGGTTATGATTGTCGCCGTTGAGAGTGACGAGCGCGATTCCGTTCGCCGCCCACTGTGGAGCCCCCGAGGCGTCCACCCGCTGGCAGTATATATCGTTGATACCGGTTCGCTTGTCCTGCCACGTGATGATCGTTCCCCCCGCGCCGTCCTGGGCGATCGCCGGTATCCACTGGTCGTTCGCGACCACCGCGATCGCGACCCCGTCCGCCGTCCACTGCACGACCCCCGAGGCGTCCACCCGCTGCGCGTAGACATCCCAATCAACGCTTCGATGGTCGGACCACGTGACGATCGCCCCCCCGGCGCCGTCCGAGAGGATTGTTGGAAACGTCTGATAGGATGTGGCGGTGCAGAGAGGGACCCCGTCGGTGGCCCACTGCACAACCCCCGCGGGATCCACCCGTTGGGCGTAGATGTCGTTGGTGTTGGCCCCTCCTCGATTGTCGTCCCACGTGATGATGGCCCCTCCCACGCCATCTGGCGCGATCTCGGGGACATAGGACACATCAGTGGCGCTGCAGATGGCGACCCCGTCGGCGGCCCACTGCGAAACTCCGGAGCCGTCCACTCGCTGCGCGTAGATATCGGTAGTACCGGAACCGCCTCGAAGGTCCTGCCACGCGACGATCGCCCCCCCCGCGCCGTCCGAGACGGTGGTTGGAACCGACTGAACGCCTGTGGCGGTGCACAGGGCGACCCCGTTCACCGTCCACAGTGGAGCCCCCGAGGCGTCCACACGCTGCGCGTAGACATCGAGGGTGCCGCTTCGTTGGTCAACCCACGTGACAATCGCCCCCCCCGCGCCATCCGAGAGGATCTGGGGATCGCCCTGGGTATCCGTTGCGTCACAGATGACGACCCCGTCGGCGGCCCACTGCGCGGACCCCGAGGCGTCTATCCGCTGCGCGTAGATATCTTTGTAGAAGTTTTCTACTCCGCTTCGACCGTCCCGCCACGTGACGATCGCCCCCCCTTCGCCGTCCGAGACGATGCCCACTGGGAGGTCCTGATGGCCTGTGGCGGTGCAGAGGGCGACCCCGTCGGCGGCCCACTGCGGGGACCCCAAGGCGTCGACCCGCTGCGCGTAGATATCGTAGTTGCCGCTTCGAAGGTCCTGCCACACGAAAATCCCGCCCCCCGCGCCGTCCGAGAGTATCCCCGCTCCCGTTTGGAAATTCGCAGCCGTGCAGATGGGCGTGCCGTTGGGCTCCCAGGCGAGCGCGCTCGAAGCAATGGTGGAAGCGAGAACGGCAGGGAATAGGAAAGCGAATGAGCTTCTCATGGTGAGCGGTCCTCTGTTGTGGGTTGTCGTCGAGACAGGCGCCTGCTGACACGGATTGCACAGCAGCGCAGGGCGCCTGGGGAGAGCGCATCGATTGCGCTTGCGCAACTATACTCCCGACCAGCGGCGCGTCACAAGCAGAATCGGGTCTCGGGCGTGAATCAGCGCTCAGTAGTGGAAGGCGTCCACATGGCAGCCACGGCTTCATGGATCTCTTCGCAGAATGAGGGCCCGGGCCGTCCCGTCGGGGAGATCGCGGACCCCAACGGCGTGGATCGTCCCCCCGGGACCCTCGGCCAGCGCGAGAATCCGTCCGGGCGTCCCCGGACCTTCGTCCTTCGCCGCTCCCCCCGCGGAACGCAGGATTCGCCCCTCCTCCATCCCGCAGGCGAGGTAGACGGCCGCGTCCGACGCGAGGATGTCGTTCACCTTGTCGAGTCCTCCGGCGTCGGGGAGCACGATCTCGAACCACGACCCGTCCGTGTCCCGCCCCAGTAGGAAGGCGACGTATTCGTCCGCGCTGTCCTCTGAGAAGTCGACCAACGACCCTCCGATGAAGAGGGATCCCTCCCCCGTCGCGGCGACCGCGTTCACCTCGCGTCCCGTGAGAACCGGCATGTCGATCTCCACGGGTCGCCACCCCGATCCGTCGTTCTCCAGGAGGACCTGATAGGGCGGTCCGGCGTCGTCGAAACCGGCGCCGTAGAAGATCCCGTCCGCCGAGACGAGGTCGATGAGGCCCTTGTCATTGGGAGGTGTCCCGAATCCCAGGTCTTCTTCGATCCAGGAATCGGCGCCTGCGCTTCGCAGCGCGATCCCCGCATTCGAGACGCCCGCGGCGCGGAGCGCCGTCCCATCCCCTCTCGCGACTCCGTAGAGGACGCCTTGGGACACCGGCAAGGCGGGGAGGCTCCAACCACCCCGCTCATCCAGAAGAATCGGGGTGAAGTCCATCGTTCCGCCGACGAGGATCGCCGCGCCCGTCACGTCGAAGGCGACTCCGAGGAGCGCCGTTCCATCGGGAACGATCGAAGGGGTCGCGTCGTTCCAGGCTCCGCCGGATGTCTCGAGGACGAGCCCCCGATACTCTTCGCCGCCCCGCGCCCTCGCGCCGCGGGAAAGGGGATCCCTCGCGGGGACCGCGAGCGCCTGGATGCCCACTGCCAGCCCCCGGTTTCCGGAGAAACCGACAGCGAAAAGCCCGCCTTCCCCAGGAAGCGAGGGGGTGACGTCGACCCACGCGTCCGCGGGCGGCGTCATGACGTCGTCGGAGTCGTCGGAGCATCCCTAATCGAGAAGGAGAGGAATGCAGCAGAGCGCCGCACGCCACCCAGGCACGCCTCGGCTTCGACCGGCAGGCCGTCGCGGCGGCATCATCCCCTCGTAGAAAGGACCGATCATGACGGGGTCCTCGGCTTAACGCGCGATCACGACTTTCTGGGACGTTCGGACGGAGCCGGCTTCGAGACTCAAGAAGTAGAGGCCCGGACCGGCCCGGGACCCGTCCCCGAGAACTCCGTTCCAGCGGACCTCGTGCATGCCGGAGGGGAACGCGCGATCCAACAAGGTGGCGAGGACACGGCCGCGCACGTCGTACACGAAGAGGGTCACGGGCGACTCTTCCGCGAGCCGGAAGTCGATCCGCGTGGCGTCGCGGAAGGGGTTCGGCTGCGGCGGCATCATCAGAACGCCTGCGCTCGAGATCACGTGCTCTTCTCCAACGGCGGAGGGACCGCAATCCACCTGCCGGTAGGCCACGGTGAAGATCCAATCGCCGGTCACGCCGAGGGAGCAGGAGTTGAACCACCCTCCCGGGATGGCGAAGACGACGTTCTTTCCGTTCTGGCACCCGTTGCCGTCGTGGACGACGCTCGGCGCGGAGGGGTCGCCGGCGTTCTCGTTGAAGAACTCGATCGTCACGGTGAAGGGTCCTCCGTCGACGATCCAATCGAGACCCTCGACGGAAAACTCGTTGATGAAGCCGTCGGTCATGACGGGCCCCTCGAGGCTGAAGATCGGCGTCCCGGGATCGGGAAGGCCGAGGCCGTAGACGTGGATCGCCTGCTCGATCGTCTGCGGCGCGCCGCCGAGCTGGGAGCCCCAACCGATGCCGATCCGCAGGATCTCGATCGGATAGTGGGCGGCCGGCGCGTCGAGGATCGACCCGGCTTCTTCACCCGGGATGAAGCAAGGGCAGACGACCTTCCCGCCGCCCGTGTAGTTGAGGAGGAGCGGCTCCTCCGGGCAGCCCCGCCCCTGAGCCGTGGCGACCGCCGGGATCGCGGCGAGGGCCAGGGCCGCGGCCATGAGGAATACGGGACGTCGCATGTTTGGACCTCCTCTTCTGTGCGAATCCGCCGCAGCCATTTTACCACCCCGCGGGCCATCCGGCGAAGGGGGGTCCCAAGGACGCGCTCGATGCATGGAAGGGCGTGAACCCGATCGCGCCCGCCGGGGCTCGACGCTCCTTCGGGACAGGTCTAGACTCCGTCTCTGACCGATCGCGCCGGCCCCGTCGACCGGCGCGGCGAGGAGGTTCGGATATCTCCAGAGCATCCGCCGTCAGAGGGCTCGCGCTCCTCCTCTCGGGCTTCGCGGTCTGCGCCTGCGGAGTCGACGGGGGCCGCGCGGAGGGATCTCGAAACGAGATCGACCTCTTCTGCGCGTCGTCTCTCCGGGAAGCCCTCCAGGATGCCGCCGGCCGCTTCGCGGAACGTCCCGAAGGGCCTTCTGTCCGTCTCCAGAGCGCGGGGTCCCAGGTTCTCGTCACGCAGATCCTCGAAGGGGCCCCCGCCGATCTTCTCGTCACCGCCGACTCCGTTCAGATGGCGAGGGTCGTCGATGCGGGCCTGGTCGAGCGGCCCGTCCCGATCGCCGGAGGGAGCCTCGTGATCGTCGTCCGCCTGGATCTCGAAGAGCCGATCACGTCCGCGGAGGATCTGACGCGATCCGGCCTGCGGATCATCCTCGGCGGCCCCTCGGTTCCGGTGGGCCGCTACGCGAGGGAGAGCCTGCGGCGCCTCGGGCTCCTGGAGGGGGTCGAAGCCAACGTCGTCTCCAACGAGATGAACGTCCATCTCGTCCTCGGCAAGATTCTCCTCGGGGAAGCGGACGCGGGGATCGTCTACCGATCGGACCTCACCGCGCACGTCGCGGGCCGCGTCCATCCAGTCGACTTTCCCGAAGACGCGCAACCTTCCATCACGTACTGGGCGGCTCTTCTCAAGGGGGCGGCGCCGGCCGCGGAGGCGTTCTTGACGCACCTCCGGACGCCGGAGGAGAAGGCCCATCTCATGGCTCGGGGATTTCGACCCCCCCGCCGCGCGGAGACGCGTTGAACGGCGGAACTTCATTCGGCAGGATCTTCTCGGTCCTCGGCCTCGTGATGCTCGCGCTCCTCGTCCTGCCCGTCCTTGGGCTCGCCCTTCGCGCCCCGTGGACGAGCCTCGCGCACGACATCGTGGAGCCGTCGGTCCTGCGCGCCCTCGGACTCTCGCTCGCCGTCTCCTCGGGAGCCGCTGCCTTCGCCTGTCTCTTCGGATTCCCCCTGGCGTGGATCCTCGCGCGCGGGCGGTTCCGGGGGCGGCATCTCCTGCGGGCCTTCGTCCTCCTTCCGATGGTCTTCCCCCCCGTCGTCGGAGGCGTGGCGCTCTTCACGGTCTTCGGACGCCGGGGGATCCTCGGTCCGGTTCTCGAGGGCCTCGGCATCGATCTGGCGTTCACGCCCGCGGGAGCGGTCCTTGCCGCCGCCTTCATCGCGTCCCCGTTCTTCATCCTCAGCGCCGAAGCGGGACTCGCCTCCGCCGACAGGCGACTTGAAGGGGCCGCTTCGACCCTGGGCGCGTCCGAAGGGATGATCTTCAGGAAGGTGACGCTGCCCGCGCTGTGGCCTTCCCTCTCCGCGGGTCTGGCCCTCACCTGGGCGCGCGCCCTCGGCGAGTTCGGCGCGACGATCATGTTCGCCGGGAATCTGCCCGGCCGCACACAAACCGTCCCTCTCGCCGTCTACGAGATGTTCCAGGAAGGGGACGACGGCGGAGCGATCCTCTTGAGCCTCGTCCTCCTCATCGTCTCCCTCGCGGTCCTCCTCGGGTTCCGGCGAAGGGCGTTCGGGCGATGAGCCTCCAAGTCGACGTCCGGCTGTCCGTCGGATCGTTCCGTCTCGAGGCCGCCTTCGAGGTCCCGGCGGTCGCGGCGGCGGTCCTGGGTCCCAACGGGGCGGGAAAGTCGACCCTCGTCGCCCTCCTCGCAGGCCTCGCGCTTCCGTCGGAAGGGACCGTCCGGTTGAAGGGGGAGCTTCTGGACGACCCGTCGTCAGGGCTCCACGTCCCCGCGAGGAAGCGTTCCGTCGGCGTCATGTTCCAGGACCACCTGTTGTTCCCCGCCCTCAGCGCGCGGGACAACGCGGCCTTCGGACTGCGGGCGGATGGAACGTCCGCGAGAGAGGCGAGGGCGAAGGCGGAGGAACTCCTGCGCCGCTTCGGGCTTGGTCATTGCCTCGACCGCAAACCGAGGGATCTCTCGGGCGGGGAGTCGGCCCGCGTGGCCCTGGCCCGCGCCATCATCCGCAAGCCGGATCTCCTCCTTCTCGACGAGCCGCTGGCCGCCCTCGACGTCGAGAGCCGCGCCTCCGCCCGGCGTCTCATCGCGGAGGTCCTCTCCGATTTCGGAGGGGTCGCCCTCCTCGTCACCCACGAACCGGTCGAAGCCCTCTCCCTGTGCGATCGGATGTTGATTCTCGAGGAGGGCCGCGTCACGCACGAGGGCCCGCCCGACGCGATCCGCCGCAGGCCGAGGTCGAGATACGCCGCGTCCCTTGCGGGGCTGAACCTCGTCAAGGGGCGCGTCGCGCGCCTCGGAGACCGATGCCTCGTCGAAGGCGCCTGGGGACGGCTCATCGTCGCCGACCCGGTCTCTCCCGACGGGAGCCCCGTCGCCGACGGCGCCCCGGTCCTCGCGACGATCCATCCCCGCGGGATCGCCCTCTCGCTCGACCGCCCCGACGGATCTCCGCGCAATGTCCTTCCCGGCGTCGTCCTGTCCGTCGACCTCTACGGGGACAGGGCGCGGCTCGACCTCGGCACATCTCCGCCCTTGACCGTGGAGATCGCCGGGGAGACCCTCACGAGTTTGGGGCTCCGCGAAGGGATGAACGTCTGGGCCACCGTGAAGGCCACGGAGATCGAGGTCTACGGCGTTTGAGCGGCCCCTCCCCGCCGTGACGTCAGGAGTCTCCCCCGTGAAGCGGTCGGTGACATGGATGTTCTTGGCGGCGGTTCTCACCCCGATTCCCGGCTGCGTGTCTCCGGAACGGGAGATCTTCCGGCCGAACATCATCTTCATCACCGTCGACACGCTCCGGGCCGACCACCTGGAGCTTTACGGATACGGGAGGGAGACGATGCCGTCGGTGGCGGCTTTCGGCCGGACGGCCGTCGTCTTCGACAACGCCGTCGTCCCCCGCGGACTCACGCGACCCAGTTACGCATCGATGCTCTCGGGGCTCTATCCCTTCCGCACCGGCGTTCGGGAGAACCATTTCCAGCTCCACGACGACGTGGAGACCCTCCCGGAGATCCTGCGCGCCGCCGGTTACCACACGGCGGCCTTCGTCAGCAACTTCACGCTCCTCGGGAAGATGAGCGGACTGGCCCAGGGCTTCGACGTCTATGACGACCGCTTCGCCGACGACGCCGGCGGGGCGCACCATGAGCGGCCCGCCCGCCAGACCCTCGAAGCGATCCTCTCATGGGTCCGATCCGCGCCGAAGGAGCCTTTCTTCCTCTTCATCAACTTCATCGACCCGCACGGACCCTACACCCCTCCCGAGGAGTTTCGGGATCTGTTCCGATCGGGCGCGACGCGGACCATCGACCGCAGGGACATCCCGGACTACCAGCTCCACGGAGACACGCTGAACTTCCACGATTACGAAGATCGGTACGACGCCGAGATCCGGTACGCCGATTGGGCGATCGGATCGTTGATCGAGGAGATGAAGGGGCGCGGTCTTTGGGAGGAATCCCTCGTCGTCTTCGCCGGGGACCACGGGGAGGCGCTGGGGAGCCACGGCGTCTACTTCCGGCACGCCCTTTACGTCTACGACGAGACGGTCAGGGTGCCGATGGCGATCCGGCTGCCTGCGGACGCTCCGGGTCCCAGGGACGGCGGGCCCGCACGCGTGGCAGAGGTCTGTTCGCCCATCGACCTCATGCCGACGGTCCTCGATCTCACGGGGTTGAAGGCGGCCGCACAGCTCGATGGGCAGTCGCTCCTCGCCGCGTTGCGAGGCGACTCTCATGGGAAGGAACGGCAGCCGGTCTTCCTCGAATACGCCAACCCCGCGGGAAACCCGAGCGCGGCCGATCTCTTCGCCGTGCGCGCGACGTCCCACAAGATGGTCCGGACGGAGGTTCCGAGGACGGGACAGAACCTCGGCGACGTCGTCTACGACGTCGGGAACGACCCGGAGGAGATCCGTCCGATCCCCTACGATTCAGGCGACCCGGTCCACGCGCGCCTTGCGCGCCGTCTCGACCGATGGATCGATGAGCGCCGCGCCTTCAACCCCCCCTTTCCTGTCGTCGAATACCGGGTCGGCCCCGAGGACGACGACCCCGGCGGAGAGACCCGAGGCACCTTGCGCAAACGGTTGACTCCGGAGGAGATCGAACAGTTGAGGAGCCTCGGCTACATCAGATGAAGCGATCCTCCGAAACACCCGCCCTAATCCCTTGCGGCGTCTTCAAAGAAGCACTTGACGGCGGCGCATCCTTCTCGCACAATGGTTCTTGGAGATTGGAGACAGAGCGTTCCTTGCCAATCCAGCGTTTCGTCCCATCGCAAGATGGGGCCCAAGGGGCGGTGCCCAGCGTAACTACTCCGTCAGCCAGGCCTGGGCCCGCCCCGTCTTTTTATCCCCGGATCACCACGTGACCACCGCCCCGAAACCCGCGCAGATCCCTGAGACATGGGAGCAGGACGTCGTTCTCGCCCCCTTCACGTCCTGGAAGGTCGGCGGTCCCGCCAGATTCTTCTCCCAACCCTCCGATCCTTCCGCGCTGGCGTCCGATCTGCGGGCCGCGGCGGACGCCGGACTCGCGGTCTTCATCCTCGGAGGCGGGTCGAACATCCTGATCGCCGGCGAAGGCTTCGACGGGCTCGTCGTCCGGTATCGGGACCGTTCCGTCCGGCTCCAGGTCGACGACGGCGGCGGGTCGGCCCGGCTTCGCGCCGGCGCGCATGCCCCCTTCGCGGGAACTGCGCGGGCCATGGCCTACCGCGGATGGGCCGGGTTGGAATGGGCCGAGGGGATTCCCGGCACGATCGGCGGGGCGATCGCGGGAAACGCCGGAGCCTACGGCGGCGACGTGAGTCAGGTCCTTCTCCTGGCGGACCTTCTCATCGGAGGCTCCCGCCGCGAGGTGTGGACCGTGGACGCCTTCGCCTTCGCTTACCGGAGGAGCCGTCTGCGGCGGATGCCCCCCGGCGAGGCGGTCGTCCTGACGGGGGAGTTCCACCTGCGCAGGGAGGATCCTGGCTCGCTGCGCCAGCGGATGGCCGAACTCTCCGCCCGGCGCCGGAGCGCGACGCCGGCGGGCCAATCGTGCGGTTCGGTCTTTCGAAACCCCGAGGGGGACGCGTCCGGCCGGATCATCGACGGGTTGGGGCTCAAGGGGACCCGCTGCGGAGGCGCGGCGGTCTCTCTGCAGCACGGCAACTACATCCTCAACGACGGCTCGGCGACGGCGGCGGAGATCCTGCGATTGATCCGGCAGATTCGCGACCTGGTCCTGGAGCGGACGGGCGTGCGGCTCGTTCCCGAGATCCAGTTCATGGGGTTCAGCGACGCCGACCTCGACGGTCTCGTCGACCCCGCCCCGGACGTCTGACGGATCCGTTCCGGCGGCGCCGGACCTTCTCAAGCCTTCCTGAAAACGTCCTGCCGGAGGGGATCGATCCCGGCCAGCGCGAGGAGACTTCCCTCCAGGGCGACGACGGGGTTGGCGAGCCCGAGGCGCTCGAGGACCTCCGGGTGGATCTCGCCGAAGGTCATCGCCCAGCGCGCTCCCCCCTGCCCGGATGAGACCGTCGCGCGGGCCGCCCGTCCGGAGAGGTACGGAAGGTCCCCCTCCTGCTCCAGCGACGCGGCCGCGCCGAACTCTCGGAGGATCGCCTCGGCCATCCCCTTGATCTCGGCGAATCCGACGCGGGGATGGACGACGGCGCACGCAAGCCGGCGCTCTTCGCGCGCGCCGGTTTCGGATCCCTGATCGAGAAGCGTCACGTCCCCGATCTCGAAGATGTGCTGCGGGAGCGGGCGGTGGCGGTTCTGCTGGAGCACCTGAAGCAGACCCGGGGCGAGATCCGTGCGCAGTTGGCTCTGTTCCCGGCTGATCGGATTGGCGATGCGGACCGCGCGGGTCGAAGGCGGCCGGCCGAGGAGCGTGTCGTTCACCTCGGGGCCCGTGAGCACGAGGGTCAAGACCTCGACGAGGCCCAGGCCCGTCAGGATCTCCCGGGCCCTTTGCGAGAGGATCTCCACGCGGCTTTCCCTCGCCGTCGTCGTCGCCGGGAGGAGCAACTGGGGAATCTTGTCGTAGCCGTAGGCGATCGCCACGTCCTCGACGAGGTCCATTTCATGGAGGATGTCCGTCCGGTAGGCGGGGACGAGGACGCCGATCTCGTCGCCCGCGCCGTCCTCGATCCCGTGGCGCATCCTCCCCAGGAGTTCGACGGCCCGCGGCCTGTCGAGGGGGATCCCGAGCATCCTCGACGCCTCGGAGACCCGGACGGAGCGGCGCTGGGGGCGCAGATCGGGCGTCTCGCGGACGGTTCCGTCGGGCTCGGTGATGGAGACGGCGCCGATCCGCGCCGCCGGCATCAGCTCCTTGAGGCTCGTGACGAGGATGTTCAGCGCGCCCGTGACCGCGCCCTGCCCGAGGCCCGTCACGTCGATGAAGAGCCGGCGCGTGGACGATGTCACGCGCGTCTCCTCGCTGTTGATGATGGGAGGCATGGACAGGACGCGCCCCTTCGAGTCCATGAGGATCGGATAGGCCGTGAAGCCCTCCAGAAGATGGCGGTAGGCCCGTCCCTTCGGATGCTCATCGAGGATCCGGCGCAGGGGCCAGGTCTCCCCCGCCTCCGTTCCGAGGGCTCGGAAGGCGAAGCGGTCGGGGTCCTTCGCGGTGTAGACGAAGGGCGGTTCGATCGTATCCAAGTCATAGACGCCGATGCTCGCGTGCTTGCGGTTGCGCCCCAGAGCCCAGTGGAGATTCTCCTGGAGCTTCATGAGGACCTTCAGCGTCTCGTCGTCGAGGTCGACATCTTCGAGGACGGCCGCGACGATCTTCGGCCGAAACGAGGTCGCGCGGGTCACGGCGGCGTCGACCGAGAGCGTCCGGCGCGCCGCCTCGACCACCGCCCGCGACGGCCCCGTCTCGATCCCCAGGTATCCCCGGAGCGCACGCCCCAGGCCGCCCGGATCGAAGAGGTCGGGCCGGACCGCGAGGAGGTCCATCCGGACGACCTCGAGATCGGGCAGAGCCGCGGACGCGCCCTCCTCCCGGAGCGGCGCACCGCACTCCCCGCACGCGGCGGGAAGATCCTCCTTGGCCGCCATCTCCGTGATGAATCCGCACCGGTTGCAACGCGTCCTCCGGACGCTCTCGAGATCCTCGACGTCGCACCCCATCAGGGAGAGCTTCTCCTGGAGATCCACGCCGTCGATGCGCCGGCCGACGACGGCCTGGAGGAGGTTTACAGGGATTCCGACGACGGGCATGAGGGGGCATCCTTCAACCATTGAACGTCCGGCACGTAGAGATCCCGCATGTGGAGGACGCCGTAGCGGAGCATGGCGAGCCTCTCCAAGCCGAGCCCCCAGGCGAGAACCGGCGACCGGCAGCCCAAGGGCAGGGTCACTTCGGGACGGAAGACCCCCGCGCCCCCCATCTCCACCCACGTCCCCTTCGGCTCGTAGTAGATGAAGACCTCCACGCTCGGCTCCGTGTAGGGAAAGAACGCGGGGCGGAACTGGAAGCTCGAAAACCCCATCATCGTGTAGAAAGACCCCAAGGTCCCGAGCAGCGTGGCGAAGCTCGCGTTCTCGTCGATGATCACCCCGTCGACCTGCGTGAAGACCGGAAGGTGCTTGAAGGTGATCGCCTCCCGGCGGAAGACGCGCCCGACGCAGAAGACGCGCCGCGGGGGGCGCGGGTCCGCCGCCAGGGCCCGGACGGTCGCGGCGGTCGTGTGCGTGCGAAGGACCGCCCCTTGGGCTCGGTCGCGGCTCCAGGGCATCTGCCACCCCCGCGATCCCGTGGAGCCTCCGTCCTCGTGCGTCCGCCCCACCCGCTCGACGAGCGCCGCGTCGCCGGGAAGATCCACACGGCCGGGCTCCTCGAGATAGAATGTGTCCTGCATCTCCCGAGCCGGA
>Ga0214472_10006656_pt1 | contig 12107 bp, 10 predicted proteins | sample RVTome_6_FD_207662 | JGI IMG/M metagenome (GOLD analysis project Ga0214472, IMG submission 207662) | Soil microbial communities from uranium-contaminated site in the Upper Colorado River Basin, Wyoming, United States - RVT140D175 | ecosystem: Environmental > Terrestrial > Soil > Contaminated >...
CCTCTATGCCCTTGATATAGAAAAGACGAAAAAGAAGGTCATCGCCAGTGGCGGCAAGATTGTTAAGGATATATTCCCATTTCCCGGAGGCCGACGTTTTCATTTTGCCGATCCCAACGGGAATGAGCTGGCTGTGTGGTCGGATAAGTAATGCAATGCACTGGATGAACAAATACATGGTACAAGCGATGAAGAACTCCAATAATCTTTTTGTCGTGCATGAGATTGAAGAGAATTTCAGGAGTTGCGGAGAATCCATGACGGATTCTCCGCAGGAGGAGAGACCCCCAATGTGGGATCGACAAAAAGAGAATAATTAACAAACAAGAGACCGATCATGAAAACCATGAAATCACTTCTTGCCATTCTCATACTTGTGGCCGGTTCGACCACTGTTTATGGAGCGACTCTTTCTGATAGTCTTGCCGATGCTGCGTGGCGATCGTGGCAAGTGCCTGAGTATACTCTGGCCGAGAACCAATTCCGGGCGGCCATCGCGGCCGACCCATCCAGCGAGCGCGGCTACGTGGGATTGGCCCTGCTGCAGAGCATGCGCGAAAAGCACCAGGAGTGTTGGGAGGCGATCAAGCCTCTCGGGGAAAGGGCCCAAAACAGCTATCCGTATGTTTCCGCTTTTTGGTTTACTCTTCGGTTTCGACTGAGGGATAATTTTAAGGAACTTGGACTGCTCGACTATTTAGAAAAGCTCGCATCCGCCTCGGATGAGCGGGGAGTGCTGGGCGCCCAGATTACCTCAGGGCTTGCAGAGTATTACAGTGAGCGCGGTGATCTTGTAGAAGCAAGGAAGTGGCATGAGCGAACGAACGCGGTGAGCGATTGGCTGCTTATCGGACCATTTGAAAACGTATCGGCATCGGGATATGACAAGGCATACCCGCCCGAAACGGAGTTTGATCCAAAGGCTGAGTATGAGGGAAAGGGTGGCGTTCCGGCATCGTGGTTCCCGATCGCTTCGCCGCTTCCGAGCACGTGGATCGATTTCACGAGGCACTTTCCATTTCGCAAATCCATTTTCTACGCGAATACTTTCGTCTACTCTCCGGAAAAAATTAAGGTCCATCTCCGGGTTGGCACCTCGGGGTCTCTCCGGGCTTTCCTGAATGACGAGATGGTTATTGAGTACTTCGACGAGAACAATAACGATCTTGATACATACATCGTTGCGACCGAATTGCAAAAGGGATGGAACAGGGTTCTCATCAAGTGCGGCTGTTCCGAAATTGATAAATGCAATTTTCTTGTGCGTATCACGGACGAGCACGGGGGGCGCCTGGAAGGGCTTCGTTACTCGACGGATCTGCAGCAATACCCCCGCAAGCCATCGGCACCGGCGACCATGCTGGAAAATTCATTTGAAGCCTTCTTCAAGAACCGGCTGGAATTGCACCCTGACTACCCCGAGAACTATCTCCTTCTTGCGAAGGTCTATCTCCAAAACGACAAGGCTCCTGAAGCGGAGAGAGTCTTGCGCCAGGGTTTGAAGAAATGGCCTCGGTGCACCATCTTCTACATCATCATGATGGAAGCGTACCAGCGCGGTGAAAAGCGCGACGAACTCAACGAACTGCTCACAAAAGTTTCCACCATCGACGATCAACTTCCTGAAGTCCTCGGCTACCGAATAGGGGAGGCGATGCGGAACGAAGAATACCAACGAGTGGAAGAGCTGCTGGGACAAGTGAGACAACAGCAATCCAACCAGGAGAATATCTATCGCATCGAAATGGAGTTGTTGGGGAAGAAAAAGGAAATTAACAAACTGGTGGCGCTCACCAAACAGGCGCATGCCGAGTATCCCTTGAATTGGGAGTTTGCGAACCTCCAGGCGGTGATAGAGTCGAAAATCAATCGCAATCCGGAAAAGGCGGCAGGGATTGTTGGCGAGTATCTGAAAAATAAATATGGCCTTGAACAACTCAACACGATGGCGTCATACTTCCTCCAGGGGGGAAACTTTGACAAGTGGGAGGCGACCATGAAGGAAGCCCTCGACCTTTCACCGACAGCAACGGGATATTTCTATTCAATGGGGCTGGTGTATCAATTGACCAAAAACTATTCCAAAGCGGAGGAGATGCTTCACCAAACGCTCGCACTCTGTCCGGGCAGCTCGCTGTACTGGTCAAAACTTGCAGAGGTGTACAAGTCGACCGATAGGCTTGATGAAGCAATGGCCGCGTACCAGGCCGGTTTGAAATTCGAATCTCGCGATTTTGATTCTCGTGAAGCGTTGCGTGAACTTGAAGGGAAGAAACCCATCTTTTCTGCGTTTACCACCTTTGCTATCGATAGCCTCTTACGAATAGCACCAAACCAAACGGCCTATCCGGATGACAACGGTGTAATACTGCTCGATGACACCAAGCGAGTGGTATTTGAACAGGGTGCTTCGATGACGTCGAGTGAAGTGCTGGTAAAACTCTTCACTTCAAAAGGCATCGATGAGTGGAAGGAGTACTACATTGGCTATAATTCATACAATGAGATATTGACGGTTGAAAAAGCAGTGACGATCAAGAAAGACGGGACGGAGGTCAAGGCGGACGTCGATGCGGAACATATTGTATTCAAATCGCTTGAGCCGAACGAATCACTATACCTGAAGTGGAAGGTGAAGAACTATTACAACGGTATGCTGGCGAAACACTTCTGGGATACGTATCACTTTAATGGATACTATCCCTCTCGTTTAAGCAGGTACTCGCTCATCGTTCCCAACGATCTGCAGTTTACCCATCGAACACAGTTCACGCCGGATACTCCAACGATTCGTCAAGTCGACGATGGCACGCTTTACGAGTGGGAATTGACGAACGAACAAGCCATTCGCTATGAACAAGGAATGCCCGGACTTGCAGACGTAGGAAAGGTGCTTTTCTTGTCAAGCCTCCCATCGTGGGATTACGTTGCCCGATGGTATTCCGACATTGCCCGCACAAAGACGCGCCCCACGTTCGAGATCAAGGACGAGGTGGCAAGCCTGTTCGACGGAAAGCCGGACATGGACGAAGAACAGAAAGTAAAAACCATCTATGACTTCATCACTGAAAATATTCGCTACAGCAGTGTTTCATTCAGGCAGTCGGCATACGTGCCGCAACGCGCGCGTAATGTCCTGGTCCAGCGAATCGGCGATTGCAAAGATGAAGCAACACTGTGTATTGCGATGTTGCAGGAAGTCGGCATTAAAGCTGATTACATTCTGGTCAACACATGGAACGAAGGACTGAACCACAATATCCCGCCAAGCATTGCGTTCAATCATTGCATCGTTGGCGTGGAGTTGAAAAGCGGTTTGAAGTATCTTGATCTGACCGCAGCGAACTATCCGTTCGGAAGTCTGCCAATGGTTGTGAAGGGAGCATTTGCCCTTCCCATCAACAACCGGGATACAAGACCGGTGTATATCGAACCACAACAAGCGAGCTCGAACAGTTTGGTGAGAGCGAGTACCGCAGTGTTGAACGACGACAACAGCATGACGTTTACGTGTTCGTCACGGCGATATGGAATTCAAAGTGCATATCTGCGCTACCGCTACCGCAATAAGAGTGATGATGAACGGGTACGTGGCTTGGGGGAAATGCTCAGCAACGAATATCCAAATGTGAAAGTAACCGACATAACCGCTGAAAACATCGACGGGCTTGATCCGGTTTCCGAGGACAGCTTTTCATACACCGTGCCGCACTTTATGACCGAAGCGGGAGGATTCAAACTGATCCGCATGCCGTGGTCAGATAAACTCGAACCGAAAGAGGCATTGTCGTACGAGTCCCGAACATACCCGTATGTCCTTTGGAGCGATGACACCGTGAAGGAGACTCTTCATCTAGAGTTTCCCGCAGGGTACGCACTCCAGGAGGTGCCGAAATCGACAAAGCGATCAACCTCGCTTGGTGAATACTCGGTGACATACAAAGCTGCAAAGGGACAGTTGGTGGGCGAGCGGACATATATTCTCAAAAAGACCATCGTTGAACCGGAAGAGTACCTGGCATTCAAGGACTTTTACAACGAAGCCTTGCGCGAAGACAACCGCCAATTACTCCTCAAGAAGTGAGACCATAACGCGACGACGTTGGCAACGATTCGGCTTGCTCAGTATCAATTGCATGTTCCAAGAATATGTCAAAGAGGAACACAATGAGACTATCAATAACGATCTCCGCTATGCTCTTGCTATCCGCAGTCCCATCTTCTCAAAACCAATATGGGGTCAAAGCAAGATTAGTCGGCGGTCCATGTGAAGGGTGCGAAGCCGTCTTTGAATATGGCAATAAGAGACTCTCAACCGTAGACACCTTGCCTGATTTTCATGCCAAAGGTTTGAGAATCAAAGTGATGGGAACCATCTACCAAGCAGACGGCAAGACTCCTGCTGAAGGTGTTATCCTCTACGTGTACCACACGGATCAAAGCGGATCGTATTCCACGAGAGGGGGAGAAACTGGCTGGGGCAGGCGCCATGGTTACAATCGAGGATGGGTCAAGACGGGCAAAGACGGCAGGTACACTTTTTATACGCTGAAGCCAGGTACATATCCGGACAGATCATCGCCAGCACATATCCATCCGACGATCCTGGAACCGAATGGCAAGTACTATTGGCTTGGCAGTTATCATTTCAAGGGAGATCCATTACTGACGGAGAGAGAAATATCTCCCCGCTCACCGCGCGGTGGTAGCTCAGGATTGCTCACTCTGCGGAAGGAGGGCGACCTCTGGGTTGGCAAACGGGACATCATCCTTGGCAAAAACATTCCTGAATACGATTGATCACAATGGAGGTTAGTTCGTACCGACAGAAGCTGAGTTGAAAGATGCACTATCCGCCGCCGCCAAAGCCCACCACGATTTTGAATCGAACTTCCTGCGCGGTGTTCGCGATGAGGAGTGGGCCAGATGGTATGAAGCGTACGTTCTCGGGCGACTCGGTAACTTCACCACTCCGACGCAACTCACGAAATCGTTAGAGGATGCGCCACTCAAAGGCGATTGGGCGGAGAACGCGGCGGTGCATGTTGTTTCCATGATTGGTAAGACCTTGGGCTACAAAAACAATCGTCATTATGAAGGACAAAAGTGATTGCGACAAGTGAGACGAAACTCGTTGTTGTAATCTCTGCAGCTACCGTCCTGTTTGCGTGTAACCATCGTGAGCCTCAGGCACAAGCAACTAGCCGATCAGACGATTTGTCAACAAGGTTTGATGCACTCGTCCCAGGCCTGTTGAATGAGCATCACGTACCCGGTGTTCAGATAGCTGTGATTGATAGCGGCGAAGTTATTTGGAGTGGGAGCTACGGTATTGCCGATCGCGAAACAGCCAGTCCGGTTACGGACAGCACGTTGTTTAACATCGGGTCCGTGTCGAAGACGATTGCCGCATGGGGAGTTATGGCATTGTTGAAGGAGAAACCTGATATCGACCTAGATTCGCCAGTGGGAGACCATTTGATGAAGTGGCGTTTTCCTCAATCGGATTTTGATGCACGTCGCATAACAGTTCGCAGGCTCCTTAGCCATACATCAGGAATGTCGATCCTACCCGCAAGCGAATCGTTCACGTATCCGTCAACCTTGGAAGAGACGTTGTCAAAGTCATATGGAAGTTTCGGGCGATTTCGTCTTTTACATGAGCCCGGTTCTCACTTTGATTACAACAACGGCAACTATGTGCTTCTCCAACTGTTCGTTGAAGAAACGGCAGGCAAGGATTTCCCCGGTTATGTGAAGCGCACGGTTCTGGAGCCGCTGGGAATGAAACGCAGCACCTATCAACCTGATTGGAATAACGTCGCTTCTGGATACGATGAATCCGGCTTCGTACTGGAACAACATCTGAACTTGAACTTTGCTGCATCGGGAGGTTTGTATACAACAGCAAGAGAGCTTGGTAACTTCGTTGCGGCTATGATGCGCAGTTCGAATGGCGCGGAGCCGGGGCGAGGCATCCTAAGTCCTGAAACGGTCAACACTATGTTTACGACCAGCAGGGGAACAGACGGCAGATGCGGACTCGGATACAAAATACTCCGGGTCTCTGACGCGCTAACCCTGGTAACCCACGACGGCGCCAATCCCGGTTGGAGGGCAATGTTCATCGCGGATCCTGAGAAAGGTGTTGGCATCGTTGTCTTGACCAACAGCGATGCAGGCGGCAAGATCGTCGCGGACATCGTGTGTACCTGGGCGGACCGGGAAACGGAGATCGAGTTAATCGGGTTGTGTGACGGTGCGGAACCTATTCCAAAATCCCAATACGCGGAGGATCAATGAAGACTTCAATGTTCGTATCACTTGTCATGACTGTAGTACTCTTCCGAAGCGCCGCTGCCCAGGGTGATTACGTCCAAACTGGCACACAAGCATACGACGTCCCTGTTGACGCACGGAGCGTTGCAATGGGAGAGTCTTTTGTCGCCCTCACAGGAAACCAAAACGCAATGATGTACAATCCGGCGGGACTTGGAGCGATTCGAGGTGCACAGGTCTCGTACTCGAGAAGGAAATTCAACTGGTGGAGCGTTACAGAAAACGCCAAGTATAATCAAATCAACGGAACAGTGCACACACCATATGTGAATGTCGGTGTTGCCTACAATCGATTCAGTATGGGGGAGGTCCTAATCACCACGGCACAGTTTCCTGAAGGGCAGGGCGTTGGCGAGCCGTTTGACTATGCACTGGCGATTGGTTTCGGGAGGAGATTTGGCGACAACTGGGATTTCGGTTTCAGCCTCAAGAAATTTGACTATGGTCTCAGGAGAGTCAGCGGGACAGTTTCAGATCCGGAGATAACCGGACCATTCCTTGTCGACCTCGGCCTTATTTATAGTCATCGAATAACGTCGGAACGGGAGTCGGTTGTCCAGTCGTTTTCTGTCGGATCTGCTCTCCAGCATCTCGGTGGAAAGGTGAAGAGCACGATTCCGACTTTCGCAGGGACAAGGACCATAGAGTCCAGCCTCCCACACTACTTGAGAATTGGTTTTATGTATGGCCTGACTGTCGCCGGTGAAACCGATGAATCTTTGCAGCCTCTCTCAGTTCTTGTGAGCGGAGAGTACCGGACATTTCTGAACGGGAGTGATACTCAATCAGCGAGTAAGGATTTTTGGGGATTTGGGCTTGAGATGAAAGCGATGGAGATCGTTTCGGTGAGACTGTCGGGATTCGTCAATCCATACAGTTCAGTTTATGGCGTGAAGGGAGTTCCGGCGCTTCGATACGGCCTTGGTCTTTTCCTTCCATTCCAGAAACTTGGCGCCTCGCCGCCGATAACAGTTCAGTTTGACTACGCGGGCATCCCGTCGCAGATTAGTAATGATTTCATAGGCAGCCGACAAACGAAGACGATGCAAGTGTTCTCAGTGTCGGTTGCATATGAGAATGAAATATTCTGAGGAGCGGCAGCAATAATCAGTCACGCTTCGACTCACATCTGAAGGAGCATACCATGCCTACACGTCTTGCCGGATGTTTGTTCATTGCATTCTTCAGCAATCTCAGCGTGGCTGTTCCCACAATTCTAGGACAGTCTCTGTCTTCCCTCGATCGGGAAAACGGGCGAATGATGGCGAGGCTTGTACACAAGGACATTGAGGAGAATTTCTTCGATACGACATTCAACAACCTTGACCTTAAGAAGCGATTTCAGGAAGTAGATGAGCGTCTCCAGTCGGCAGAGTCTTGGGGCGAAATTTTCAGGATCATCGCGCAGGCAACTCTTGATTTGAACGATTCGCATACGATCTTTCTCCCTCCCTCGCGTGCGACAAAAGTGGATCATGGTTGGGAGTGGCAAGCTGTTGGGGATTCTGTCTACGTCGTATTCGTGGAGGAGGGAAGCGATGCGGCGTCAAAAGGGCTGAAACCGGGTGACAGGTTGATTACCGTCAATGGTATTCCTGCAGAACGCAACTCCTTGTTTACGTTAAGCTACTTGTTCTACACTCTGGAACCGCAACCTGGGTTTCGACTAACTATCGAGAACGCTATTGGTGAGACGCACGAATTCGTGGTGATGGGAGAAGCTAAACGTGGGCCACGTGTCATGGACCTCACAGGCAAACTCAGCACCTTCGGAATTCATGACGTGATTGTTGAAGCAGAGAACAGGCGCGTTTCAAAGAAGAATGACTTCCACCCGCTCAACGAGCAGACGCTCTACTGCAAGATGAAGCAGTTCCAGTCGGATGAGGACGATGTCGAAAAGATTGTTGACGAAGCCTCTGACTACAAGAACTTTATTCTTGACCTCCGCGGCAATCCGGGGGGGACAGTGCTCGCGTTGAAGCACCTTGTTGGTAGGTTGTTCACTGAAAGAGTGCTTATTAACACAGCTCGTACGAGAGAGGGTCGTGATACGGTTTTCTCAGTTGAAAACACTGACGACAAGTACAATGGGAAATTAATTGTGCTCGTCGATCAGCAATCCGCATCTGCATCGGAGGCCGCCGCACGTGTCATACAGTTGGAGAAGCGTGGCACGATCATTGGCGATCGGACATCAGGCAGCCTAACCGCAGCGAACATCTTCACGCATCACATCGGCATCGATCGGGTATCATGGTTCGGGACGATCGTCGGGATTGGCGAACTAACAATGTCGGATGGCAAAAAAATCGAGTCTGTGGGGGTCACTCCGGATGAATTGGTCTTGCCCACGAGACTCGATATCGCCTCTGGGCGCGATCCAGTTCTGTCGCGCGCCGCGAAGCATTTTGACATTGACCTCGATCCGCTTGATGCAAGCAAAATTTCTGAAATTGGATGGAGTCGAAAGGACCGTTAGGGTTCCTCAGAAATAATCAAAGGCAAAACAAATGAAAACATGCACTCATCATCCCGATAGAAAAGGGTTTTCGATATGCCATGGCTGTGGAAAGGATTATTGTCAGGAATGCCTAGATGAAGGGAGGGAATTTTATTATTGCAAGAATCCGGAATGCCAGAAGTTACTGAAGAAACAACTATTTGCCGGAAGCCTGCAGGGAAATGTCGTTTGCCCGAACTGTGAAAGCGACTTAGAACCTTCGGACAAAGAGAGATTCTCCGGCAAAGTCCATTGCCCGGAGTGCGAAGCGCTGATTGATTATAGAGTGACTCCACCAGGGATATTTAACAGAGACCATTTTGTTGAACTGTTAACTTCCTTGAATCAAGGCGATATCGGTTTGGTAAAATCCATTCTGGAGAATGCAGGTGTTGAATACTATGTCTTAGGTGAGAACTTCTTGAGTGTTGAGCCATTGATACAACCGGCAAGATTCTATGTAAGTCAAAAACAATTCGAAGAAGTAAAAGAACTACTCAAAAGTTATAGGTTTAGTAATTTGGGTGTATCAAGCAATCAGAGCAAATGACGATGCAATGACAATGCGCCTTCTCTTCTTGCTTCTCTTGTTTGCTTGCGCTATGCAGAGCCCCGGCCAGGAACACCATCAAACCATCTCGCTGACACCGTCAATCGACAAGTCCGCAATCCTCGGAATCTGGTGGTCGCCGGAGATGCAGCAGAGTGCCGCGTTTCAGATCGAAGATTCAACCATCTACTACCCGGATCAGTTTGCGCAGTACAAGTATGCTCTTCACAACGACAGTCTATTTGTGTTTCGGGACGAAGGAGTTGGCATCTCGGTCATCGTCAGAGTTACGGCTGACACGCTTGTCCTTTCGGCGTTTGGACACGAGGACATCTTCACGCGGACTGAAACTCAGCCTGCTGAATCGATCACAACGCTTACTGGGGCCGACGGCGTCGTTCATCGCCATATCGTGAGAACAGCCGGACCATTGAACGTCCATACGCTCTCGATTGATCTCAGGAAACCCGAGCTTGATATTATCACTGCCCTTGCTCTCGACAGTCTTCTCGGACGAGAGAGGACAAGCTCGATTGCAAAGAGACATCCGAATGTCCTTGCTGCTATCAATGCGGATTTCTTCAACATGAAGACCGGAGAGGCGGATATGAATCAGGTGATGGACGGGGAGATTGTGAAAGGAGTGAAGAAGCCGCTCCGCTCACAGTTCGGCATTGGATACTCGCGCACTCCGTACATTGAATCATTCATGTTTGAAGGATCGGCGATTACTCGGCGCGGTGTAATACGGATAGATGGCGTGAACATCGGTGCCGACTCGGCAATTGTTCTGCTGAACCATTTCAGTGATTGGCCTGATAGGAACGGCGCAACCATCGTCGCTCTCAAGTTCGCTCATATAGCAGGGGACACCATCGTGACAGTTGCTTTCGCAAATGATTATATGGGCAAGTTAGGGAGGATCAATGACTCAGTCTATGTCTTGGCGGCGACAAAAAGAACTGAGTTAAACGGAATCGCTCCGCGCGATACAGTCAAGTTTGTGCTTGGCTTTCTTCCTAAAACAGAACGCCTGAAGACATTGGTAGGAGGACTGCCGGCCATTATCCGCGATGGAGAAATAATTGCACAAGACAGCATGCCGGGTATGAGTCGGCGTTTTTCGGAAACGCGTCATCCGCGCACGGGAGTTGGCTTCTCAAAAGACGGCCACACTGTGTATTTCGTTACGGTGGATGGTCGGCAAGAATCAAGCGTGGGAATGTCGCTCACGGAGTTTGCAGAGTTGATGCTTGAGTTGGGATGTTACTATGCGCTCAACCTCGACGGCGGCGGTTCAACGACAATGGTCGTTGAAGGAAAGGTGGTGAACTCTCCCTCCGATGCTACTGGCGAACGGCCTGTTGCGAACGTGCTGATGGTAGTGATCGGGCACCCTATGAGTGGAAAATAGATTGTCGACGAAGGTTAAACAACATAGTTTGGGTGGGTATGACTGATTGGAGAAATGAACCTGCTACGGAGGCACAAAAGAAGAGAATGGAGGAAGATGGCATTGCGTTTTCTGAAAACATCACAAAGGGCGAGGCTTCTGATTTGATCGGTTCGCTCGTGGATCCTGAAGAAGAACAAATAGAAATACTAAAATTCTTTAGGGTTCCAGGGTTCGATCACTTGAACCAAACGGAAGCAAGAAAAAAGATTAGTGAAATCTTTTCTGATCCAGGCAAAGCTGCTAAATGGGAAAGTCGACCCGCCTCGAAACACCAAAAAGAAATATACGAATTTTTCAATATCACTGTAGTGCGAGGTCTTACCTACAACGAAGCGCAAACCATAATTGATGCATTGTTCGAAGATGAGACAAAACTTGAAGCGTGGGAAAACCACGAAGACGAAAAAAATAAATTAGAAGGTTGGTTCGAAGACTATTACGAACTAATAAATGAGGACCGCATCTATTATGGGTGCAGGAAGATTGGAAAGCAATTGTTCAGGAAAATCGTGGATGAATTGGAATCGTCTGGTGTTTCCAAATCTGCAATAGAAGGCAATTCAGAGCTGGTTTTTCAGAGAGCAATTGAGATTGACCCGTCAATAAAACGGGGTGCCAGAAATCAAATCGACTCGTCCAACAGAATAAAAGTGGGTAATGGCAAGGGATGTGCTACAGTCTTCCTTGTTGGCATTACAATGGCAACAGTTGTTGTCCTTGTAGCGAGCTTTGTATTCTCAATTGGGTGAAGTGGGCCATCGGTATGCACATATCATGATGAGGAAAAACATCTCACCTCATTCGTCCTACTTTTGAACACCAGCAGACTCTCTTGAGAGCAATCCATTCTTGATACTCACTCCTCAATGCCGTATATTTTGCCACGATTTGGAAAGGCTCCATAAGTCCGTCCCGAGAGAATCGGACGGACTTTTCTCTTATGTAGCGACGGTTCATGAAGCACACACGTAATTTCTGCATTATTGCCCACATTGACCACGGGAAGTCCACCATCGCGGACTGCCTCCTTCAGCAGACAGGAGCTATTACCGCCCGAGAAATGAAATACAAACAGGTCCTGGACGATATGGACCTGGAGCAAGAGCGCGGCATTACCATCAAACTCCATGCGGTGCAAATGCACTACAAGGCCAAGGATGGGAAAGAATACACACTCAATCTTATCGACACGCCGGGTCATGTGGATTTCTCCTATGAAGTTTCCCGTTCACTCGCTGCTTGCGAAGGCGCCATCCTTG
>Ga0214472_10006657_pt1 | contig 12107 bp, 12 predicted proteins | sample RVTome_6_FD_207662 | JGI IMG/M metagenome (GOLD analysis project Ga0214472, IMG submission 207662) | Soil microbial communities from uranium-contaminated site in the Upper Colorado River Basin, Wyoming, United States - RVT140D175 | ecosystem: Environmental > Terrestrial > Soil > Contaminated >...
CTGGTCCAAGGATGAGATCCTCACCGAGGCGTTCCACAACCCGGAAGGATTGAACGTCATGTTCACCTACGGCATCTACGGCGTCGGCCTGCTGACCGCATTCTTGACCGCCTTCTACATGTCGCGCGCGTTCCATTTGGTGTTCGAAGGCAGCTACCGCGGCAAGGGCCGCCCGCACGAGAGTCCGCCGGCGATGAAGTACCCGTTGGTCGCGCTCGCCTCGCTTTCGATCGTCGTCGGCTTCATCGGCATCCCCGGCTGGCAGTCGGGATTCGGCGCGTGGACCGCAGTCGGCGGCAACATGCACGTGCCCAGCGCCGACATGCTGCTGATCGTGATCTCGGTCGCCGTCGCGGTCGCCGGAATCGGGCTCGGCCGCAAGATCTACATGCCGGCCCCGGCGCGCGAACCGATGGAGAAGCTCGGTTGGTTCTACACGCTGCTGATCAATAAGTACTACCTCGACGCCTTCTACTGGAAGGCGATCGTGAAGCCCGTTCGAGACTCGGTCTCGAAGGCGATGTACTGGCTCAACCAAAACGTGCTCGACGGAGCGGTCAACGGCGCCGCGTACACCGCGAAGGCCCTCGGCCGCGGCCTGTACGACGGCGTCGACCAGAAGGTGATCGACGGAGCGGTCAACGGCCTCGGCATCGGCGCGAAGAAGGCCGCATCGGTTCGCAAGGTGATTCAGTCCGGAGACGTGCAGCGGTATGCGGCCGCCCTGTTCGGCGGCGTGGCGATCTTCGCCTTGCTGTTCGCGCTCGTCTTCTCGAAGATCGGATAAGCAGGGGCGGCGGCTCGCGCGAGAGCCGGCGGCCCGGGAAGGGGAACGATGGAAGCGCTCGATACGTGGATGCTGACGCTGGTGGTGGGACTGCCTGCGCTCGGCGCCATTGTGATTTCGCTGATGCCGAAGGAGCGCGTCCAAGAGATCAAGGGGCTGTCGCTGATCTTCTCCGGCGCCGCGATGATCTTCTCGTTTGTCGCGCTGATGCGCTTCGACTTCGACAACGCGAAGGCGTTCCAGTTCTACGTGTCGAAGACGTGGATCAAGACCATCAACTCCAACTACACGATGGGCGTCGACGGGATCGCGCTCCCGATGATCGTCCTTACCACGGTCTTGACCTTCCTGTGCGTGATCTACTCGCTCAAGTCGATCCCCAAGCCCGGCCGGCCGAAGGCGTTCTTCGCGCTGATCCTGCTGCTCGAGACCGGCATGGCCGGCACGTTCACGTCGCTGGACCTGGTGCTTTTCTTCGTCTTCTGGGAGCTGGTGCTGGTCCCGATGTTCTTCTTGATCGCCGTCTGGGGCTCCGAGCGCAAGGAATACTCGGCGGTCAAGTTCTTCCTGTACACGCTGTTCGGATCGGTGTTCATGCTGCTGGCCTTCCTGGCGATGTACTTCCGCAGCGTCGGCCCCGACGGCGGGCACACCTTCGACATGCTGCTGCTTCGCGGCCAGAATTTCGGGTCCGACGCGTTCATGAACCTGATCTTCCTGGGCTTGTTCCTGGGTTTCGCGATCAAGGTGCCGATGTGGCCGTTCCACACCTGGCTCCCCGACGCGCACGGTGACGCGCCGACCGTCGGTTCGGTGCTGCTGGCAGGAATCATGCTGAAGATGGGCACGTACGGTTTCATCCGGATCGCGCTGCCGATACTGCCGGACACCGCACATACCTGGGCGCCGTGGATCGGCGGGCTCGCGGTGATCTCGATCCTGTACGGCGCGCTGAACTGTCTCGCGCAACGAGATATCAAACGCCTGATCGCGTTCTCGTCGGTCGGGCATATGGGATTCGTCATGCTCGGTATCGCGACGCTCACGCCGATCGGCATCAACGCCGCGATCTTCGGCATGGTCGCCCACGGCGTGATCACCGGCATGCTGTTTTTCTTGGCGGGATCCGTCTACGAGCGCTACCACACGCGTGACATTCCCACGATCGGCGGCGGCATGATGCACAAGATGCCGCGCATGGGCAGCCTGCTTTCCTATGCGGCGATCGCGTCGCTGGGCTTGCCGGGCTTGGCCGGGTTCTGGGGCGAGATCATGGCGCTGCTGGCGGCGTTCAATCCGGCGCCGGGTTTGTCGAACTCGCTGTTTCGCACCTACATGGTCCTGGGCGGTGTCGGCACGATCCTTGCGGCCGGCTACCTGCTGTGGCTGGTCCAGCGCGTGAACCTGGGCAGCGTTCCCGAGCAATGGGCCAAGGAGCCGCTCGATGACGTGCGTCCCACCGAATGGGCGGCATGGGCGCCGCTGCTGGTCGCGATCGTCGGCCTCGGCGTCTACCCGCGTGCCGTGTTCGACATGACCGACGGAGCCGTGAACGCGCTCGCGAGGGTGTTCGGGTAATGCCCCTCGACGTCGACCTTCATCTGATCTCGCCGGAAATCATCCTGTCGGCGGGGCTGATGCTGATCCTGCTCGTCGACTTGTTCCTCGAGGACAAGCGCCGCTGGCTCGGGGGCCTCCTGTCGGCCGTGACGCTGCTGGGCGCGACCGCCGCGCTGCTGTCGCTGCTGCCGCGCCTGCTCGACGGCCCGGGCGGCTCGACCTTCGGCCAGATGTATGTGCTCGACAACTTCGCGTTTCTGTTCAAGCTGCTGTTCCTGGTCGCCGGCTTCGTCGTGGTGCTGATCAGCGCCAACTATCTCAACGACGGCGTGCGCTCCACGCAAGGCGAGTTCTACTTCTTGCTGCTCGCCAGCATCCTCGGCATGATGCTGATGCCGAGCGCCCGCGACATGCTGATGCTCTTCGTCGCGCTCGAATTGGTCAGCGCGCCGGGGTTCATCGTCGCCGGCTTCCGCAAGCGCGATCCGCGTTCGAACGAGGCCGCCATCAAGTTCTTCCTGTTCGGCGTGCTGTCCACGTCGATCATGCTGTTCGGCATGTCGCTGATCTACGGCCTGACCGGCGCGACCGGGCTAACCGACATCGCGGCCGGACTGGCCGGCAAGGGCGACGACCCGGTCGCGTTCGCCGCGATTCTGTTCATAATCGCCGGCTTCGGCTTCAAGATCTCGGCCGTGCCGTTCCACTTCTGGGCGCCGGACACCTACGAGGGCGCGCCGGTCCCGGTCGCCGCCTTCCTCGCGGTTTCGTCGAAGGCCGCCGGCTTCGCGGGTCTGCTGCAACTGATGTTCGTGGCGTTTCCCGCGCAGGCGAACTCGTGGGCGCCGGGCTTGGCGATCCTGTCGGCCTTGACGATGACCGTCGGGAACGTGCTCGCGCTGGCGCAGACCAACATCGTTCGTCTGCTCGCCTACTCCTCGATCGCGCAGGCCGGCTACATGCTGCTGCCGTTCGGCGTCGTCGCCGGCCAGGGCCCCGAGGTCATGCAGAACGCGTTCGCGGCAAGCCTGACCTACATCCTGGTCTACGCCTTCATGAATCTCGGCGCGTTCGCGGTCGTGATCGCGGTCGGGCGCTCGAAGCCGGCGAACCTGATCTCCGACTACGACGGGCTCGGTCACCGCGATCCGCGTCTGGCGGTGCCGCTGCTGTTCTTCCTTCTGGCGCTCGCCGGCATCCCGCCGCTGTCGGGCTTCTGGGCGAAGTTTTTCGTCTTCGGTTCGGCCGCCGACGCCGGCACGACCTGGCTCGCGGCCGTCATGGTCATCAACAGCGTGATCGGCCTCTACTACTACCTCAGCGTCGGCGCCCGCATGTTCCTGCGCGCACCACCAGAAGGAGAGACCGGTCGATTCTCGGTGCCGCCGCTCGTGATGGCCTCGATCGTGATGATGGTCATTGCCGTCATCGCCGTCGGCGTCTACCCCGAGCTCATCAACCACTTCTCGCCGAACTCGACCCTGGTCGCCTCGCCCTAGCGTCGCGTTCCTGCGTCAGGAGGGGCGGCCGGTGCGGGTTTCGTTCTGGCGGCGGCGCGCTTCGCTGAGCGCTCGATCCCACTGGCTGCCGCCCGAGGGCGAGCGGCTCTCTCTTTCAGGAAGGCGCGACAGGCCGAACGCGGCGATCCCGAGGAAGGACGAGATCGCGAACGCCGTGAACACCTTCAGCCGGCCGTGTTCGACGCACGTCCGGACATCGTCCGGAGTCCGGGGGTCGGTGCGGTCGAACGCAGCCGTTATCGACGTCCACGCGGGCGCGCAGCGAAGCGCTCGCTGCCTCACCGTCGTGCCGTCGTCGTTGTAGATCAGCGGCCGCGCCTCGAAGCCGCGCAGCAACATCAGCCCGCCCGTCAGCAACACCAGCAGCAGGCCGGTCGCCAGGATCGCGTTGCGGCCGCGGCGGCCGGAGAACCGGTCGGCGATGCGCCAGCGCAGGGGGCGGGACTCGGGCGATGTCATCGGCGGCAAGCATGAACCAGTCTTCCGGCCCCGGCAACCGAAATATCGGGCAGATCCCTCGCGGACGCGGCAGATATCGCTTGCTCTTAGCGGCCGCTTAACGATCCCGATAGCATTTGGGGAGAGCAGTGCCGACCGGACGTCCCGGCGCGCCGCTCGCGGAGGTCGGGTTCGATGAGCAAAAACATCATGAAGACGTTCGTGTTCATGGGCGCGCTCGGCGGCCTGTTCGTGATCGTCGGCGGCTCGCTCGGCGGCCGGGGCGGCATGGTCATCGCGCTCGGCTTCGCGGTCGTGATGAACATGGGCGCCTACTGGTTCAGCGACAAGCTCGTGGTGAAGATGACGCGCAGCAAGCCGGTCGGCGAGCAGGAAGCGCCGTGGCTGTATGGCATCGTGCGTTCGCTGTCCGAGCGAGCGAACATGCCGATGCCCAAGCTGTACCTGATGCCGTCCGCGCAGCCCAACGCGTTCGCGACCGGACGCAATCCCGATCGCGCCGTCGTCGCCGTCACCGAAGGAATCTTGGACGTGCTCAGCGAACGCGAGTTGGAAGGCGTGCTCGCGCACGAGCTCGCGCACGTGAAGAACCGCGACATCCTGATCGGCGCCGTCGCCGCGACGGTCGCCGCTGCGATCACGATGCTCGCGCGCCTGGCGATGTGGGCTTCGATCCTTGGCGGCGGACGCGATCGCGAGAGCAGCAGCCCCTTCGGCGCGGTCGGCATGTTGCTGTCGTTCATCCTCGCGCCGATCGCGGCAATGATGATCCAGATGGCCGTGTCCCGCTCGCGCGAGTCGCAGGCCGACCGCAGCGGCGCCGAACTGCTCGGCGATGCAACACCGCTCGCGCAGGCGCTCATCAAGATCGACGCCGCCGCGAAGACGATGCCGCCGATGCAGGTCAACCCGGCGGTGTCCCACGTCTTTCTGCAGAGCCCGTTTCGCGGTCAGAACATGACCAAGCTCTTCATGAGTCACCCCCCGCTGCAAGAGCGCATCGATCAGCTCCGCTCGCTTGGCGCGCAGGTCTAACCAAGCGTCTCTTCGCCAAGCGGCTCTTCGACGGAAACAGCCGGCTTTCGGGCCGGTTGTTCCGTTTTGCGCCCCCTGTGCGTAGCCCAACGATTCGATGGCTCGTTGCACTGGGAAATGGCGGCAGGAATTCGTCGCCGGCGGGCCGAATCACTCGCCAAACCCAGGGAATGCAATCGGCCGCGTCCGGCCCGCACCGGATCCCCGTTCGGCCGTCCGATCATATGAAGCCAGCCAGTTCGCTCCGCGCGCGGACGGTCCTCATCGCGGCGACCGTCGTAGCGCTGCTTGCCCTTGTCGCGCCGGCCAGAGCCGACGATCCGATCCCGCCGATTCTTCCGACCGGCTCACCGTCGCCGTCACCGTCGCCGTCGTCGTCGGCCAAGCCGAAGCCGAAGCCGTCGGCGTCTCCGCGCCCGTCGTCGTCGCCGAACGCGCGGCCGCAAGCCCGAGCGAACGGCCCGGCTCCCGATCCGTATCGCGGCGCCGTCGCCCAAGCCGTCGACTACTGGCGGAACCTTCCGAAGACGCCCGCCCGGACCACGACTGCGCTGCTGGCGCTGCTGCAACGCCAACTTCCGCCGGGCCGGCTGCTCGATCAAGCCACCCTGGTACGAGGCGTGTGGCGGTTCCCGGTCGCCGGCTACACCTGGTATCAGGACGACTGGGCCGCGCCGCGCTACGAGCCGTTCTTCCACATGCACGAAGGAAACGATCTGTTCGCGCAGGAAGGGACGCTGGTGGTGGCGTCGGCGGACGGCGTGATTTCGAAGCTGATGAACGGCTCGATCGGCGGCGTGTCGATATGGCTGACCGAGCCGGGCGGGACGTATTACTACTACGGCCACCTCAACAGCTACGCGCCGGGCCTGACCGAAGGGATGCGCGTCAAGGTCGGCCAAGTGATCGGCACCGTGGGACGCACCGGCGTCGCGGTCGACACGTATCCGCATGTTCACTTCGAGATCCATCCGCGCGGAGGCGGGCCGGTGAATCCGAAGCCGTTCCTGGACCGATGGCTGTTCGAAGCCGAAGAGCGTGCCCAAGCCGCGCTTCGCCGGCAGGCCGCGCTGACCGCGGCCGCGCGCATCGGCGCGGCCCGATGGGGTTCGCTGCTGGGCTTGCTGGCTCAGCCGCCTGCCGCCCCGGCCGCCTGGTGGGCGTCGGCGATGGACGCGACGGCCGCCGGGTTCGCCGACCTCGCGCTCGATCGGATCGCCGTCGAAGTCGATTGGTCGGCCACGCCGGCGGCCGGGGACGGCGACGTCCACGAACATTCGTCGCCGCTTACGCCGGCGCTGGTCGACGGCGGCATCCTCGCGCGCGCGGCTGCGCGGACCTTCGACGCCCTGTAACGAACCCCGCTACGCGCCGTCGAGCGGCTTCCAGACCATCAGCACGGCGATCGCGAGCGTCAACACTCCGAACACCGGACCCATCGCCTTGGCCGCCCTCATGTCCTTCAAGAATTCGTCCGATCCGCCGCGTCCCGCTTTGAGCGCGTCGATCATGCGGTTCTGCCGCTTCCATTCCGGGCCGTAGGACAGCACCATGAGGATCAGATAGAACACGATCCCCATCACCAGCCACTCGTGCTTGAAGAAGTTCGCGTCGCGACCGGTCTTGAAAATCAGCAGTGCGCCCGTGACCGGTTGTGTGATCGCCGCGACCGGCGTCACGATCTTGAGATTGATCTCTTTCATCGCTTCCATCGCGAACAGCGTCCGGTCGCCCCCTTGGGTCGCGATCTTGCCGAGCACGCTGAACGCGAACGTCGGACCGATCCCGGCGATCGCGCCGACGATATGAATGACGAGCAAAATGGTCGTGTACGTATCCATGCTGTTCCCCCTTCGCCGCGCTCGCCCTACACTATCCTCGCGGCGCCCCGAATCTTTGGATGCGCGCGGCGAGTGCCTCGGCGTACCGATCCGCGGAACCCGGCGTGATTCCGAAGAAGAGATAGGGCTCCAAGACCTCGAGCTCGATGAGCACGAACTCGTCTCCGTCGCGGACGCCGTCCACGCGCGCGTACAGAAGATCGCCGGGGGCGTGAGGCAGCACGGCCGCGGCCTGCTCGACCAGTCCGGCCGGTGGCTCGGCGATCACCTCGGTCGTTCCGCCGTGCCGCTCTTGCACGCGATAGTCGCCGCTCGCGGGGCGCTTCAAGAGCGTGGATGAGTACGTGCCGCCGAAGAAGATCACCGACCATTCGCCCTCGTCGACGATCTGCGTCAGGAACGGTTGCACCATGACGTCGTGGCCGGCGATCAGGTCCCGGAGCATCGCGTCGTGCTCGGCCAGGTCCGCGCGACGCACCGGCGCCGTCTTCCACGCGCCGCCGGAAATCGCCGGCTTCACCACCGCGTGATCCCATCCGCGCTCGGCAAGAACCTGCGCCAACTCCGCGTCCGATCCGCGTTCCACCCAGTGAGTTTCGACGGTGGGAATGCCGGCGGCCGCGAGGTCGCGTAGATATCCCTTCTGCATGTTCCATCGCAAGACGGCGGGAGGGTTCCACAGCGGCGGACCGGTCGCGGCCCGCTCGTCGAGCCAGGCCGCGAACTCGTCGGGACGCTCGAAATAGTCCCAGGTGGAACGGATCGCCAGCGCGTCGAATGCGTCCCATCCGCCTTCCGAATCCCATTGCACCGGTCGCGCATCGATGCCTCGGTCGCGCAGTGATTTCGCCAGCAGACGGTCGTCCGGCGTCAGGTCGGGAAACTGCGCGCAGGTCACCAAACCGACGGTCGCCGTCGCGGCTGCCTCCGATGTGCCCGCCATGGTCGAAGCGCGTAGCCTATCGGTCATGCCGAAGCCCCGCTCCGGCCTTGCCGACCGCATCGACGAAAGGACAGGCACGAAGACGATGAAGGCTCCGAGCTTTGCGTCCGGCATGGCCGCGGCTGCGCTGGCGGCAGGAATCTCGTTCGTTGCGGTCGGCGCGACTAGGCTCGACAATCAAACGACCAAGGCGATGTTGACCGAACGCGGCCTGCCGACCCAGCACGAGCTGATCGAGCAGGCGCGGCATTCGGATATCTGTGTCGAAAAAGTGAACGGCACGACACTCCGCGTCACCGGCCCCGGCGGGTCCGAGGACGCGAAGGCCCGCAATCCGGTGCTGTTCGAACAGATCGCGTTGGCCGCTGATCTGATCAACTGGTCCGAGATCCGCTGCTGAGCATGTCCTGGTTCCGCCGCAAGACCCCGAAGCCGGCGCGCCCGGCTCCCGGTCCGGTGTCACCGCCGGTCCGGCACGAGCGAGCGGCTCGCACCTTTGATTGGCGGTCCTACGACGCCGTGGCGAAGGATTACGCGCGGATTCACGGGGCGCACACCGCGGTGGTCGCCGCCGACGTCCTGCAGCGCGTCGGCGCCGGACCGGGCAAGCGCATCCTGGATGTGGGAACCGGAACTGGGGATGCGCTCGCCGCGGCCGAGCAGTCCGGTTCGGGTGGCGTCGTCGTCGGTGTCGACTCGGCGCCCGGCATGCTGCGCTTCGCGCGTCCCGGACATCTGATTGCCGCCGCCGAAGTGATCAACCTTCCGTTCCGCGACGCGACCTTCGACGGCGCCATGGCTAACTTCGCGCTTCCCTACTTCACGAAGCTCGATACGTCGCTGTTCGATGTTCGCCGCGTCCTCAAGCCCGGCGGCATTCTGGGTGTGGCCGTTTGGGGCGCCGACGAAGACGATCTGACCAAGACCTGGCGCCTGCTCGTCGAAGAAGCCATCGGCCGCGACATCCTGAAGGCCGGCCTGAAGGACGAGGCTCCATGGGCCGAGAAGCTCTCGGACAAGCAGCGTCTGGAAACCGCACTGCGCGACGCCGGATTCCGTCCCGTCACCGTCGAAGCAATGCGCTACAAGTTCCAGACCACGCGCGACGACTACATCATCGGCCACGAGATCGAAGCCGCCGGCCGCTACACCAAGGTGATGCTCGGCGAACGACTCTGGCCCGGCTTTCAGCAGCGCGTGCGCGCGGCCTACGAAGAGAAGTTCCCCGAGCAGCTTGTCGACTTCCGCGACGTCTTGATCGCCGTCGCGAGCAAGCCCTCGCGCTGACCCCGCCGTGCAGGCGCGCTGCCGACGGCAGGACAATCTCGAACTCAAGGCGCATTTCCGGCCGTCCGAAACATAAGTCGTGCCGATTACTTGGACGCTTGGGGTGCTGGCGGTCGCGATACCGCTGTTGGTCGTGTGGATGCACGTGGGTGGCCCTCGTCACCATGCGCTGATGGCATTCGCGCGACCGCTCAACCTCGAGTTCCACCGAAAGGATTCGGAACGGCTTGACGCATATCCCTTTGCCATCTTCGATCGCAGCAGGAACGGCCGCATCGCGTATGTTCTCTCCGGCGAGATCCTGGGCGTCCCGGTTCGGATCTTCGACTTCATGTGTCAGGGCACCGGCCGTGGTTTCGCGTTCAAGCACGGGACGCACGGACCACGACGAATCTCGGGCGTGATTATTCCGCTCGACGTCGATTGCGAGCATCTCATCCTCACCCGCGAAGGCCTGCGATCGTCGGTGGCGCGCGCCGCCTCGGTGCGTGACATCCAGTTCGAGCACGACGCGTTCAACCGCGGCTTCCACGTCCAGTGTCCGAACAAGGCGTTCGCCACGGCGCTGCTCGACGCGCGGATGATCGATTGGCTTACGAAACTGGGTGACACCTGGTGCTTCGAAGTGCACGGGCGCATGTTGCTCGTCTATGCGGTTGCGATGCCGGCGAATCGATTTCCGGACTTGGTCAAGGCAGCGCTGGGGTTCCGCCAGCGCATCCCGCGGGTCGTCGGAAACGATGACTGGTTCGCAGCGCCGTCCTGGAAGACGTCTAGCGGTAGTTCGTGAACTGCAAAGGGATGTCGAAGTCGGCGTCTTTCAGATGTTGGATCGCGTCCTGGAGCAGGTCGCGGCTCTTGCCGGATACGCGGACCTGCTCGCCTTGGATCGCGGCCTGCACCTTCAAGCCGCTCTGCTTCAGCGACTTCACGATGGCTTTGGCTTTCTCTTCCGCAATCCCCTGGTTGATCTTGATCTCTTGCTTGTAGGTGTTGCCGCCGGCTTCCTTGATCGGGGACAACCCCAGCGCCTTCAGCGATATCCCACGTTTCACGCACTTTTCCTGGAACACGTCCAAGGCCGCCTGGACGCGTTGCTCGGCGCTCGACACGATCTGGATCTCCAGGTCGCCCTGCCAGGTAATGTCGGTACCCGTGCCTTTGAAGTCGTAGCGTTGCGACAGTTCCTTTCGCGCCTGGTTCAGCGCGTTGTCGACCTCTTGCCGGTCGACTTCCGAAACGACATCGAATGAAGCGTCCTTCGCCATGTGATACAACCTCCGGGGTCCCGGGCCGTTGCCGAACCCGGGTACACTAATACGCTTCACGGGCGGGTACCCAAGTGGCCAAAGGGGACGGACTGTAAATTCGTTGGCTCAGCCTTCAGAGGTTCGAATCCTCTCCCGCCCACTCCTCGAGCCCGCTTCGGCGGGCTCGAAGCATTCGAGGAACCATGGGGCCGAGCAGGCGGTACAATGCCCCCTCGCGCGCTGGCGTAGCTCAGACGGCAGAGCACGGCCATGGTAAGGCCGGGGTCAGGGGTTCGATTCCCCTCGCCAGCTCCACTCCAATGTCGCGGCCCGGTTTCTCACTGGGGCCGTGGCACGAGGCGGGGTAGCTCAGTGGTAGAGCATGCGGCTCATAATCGCAGTGTCGGCGGTTCGATCCCGCCCCCCGCTACGAACCGCTCCGGTATACTTCCGGGCCGCTCTTCGATTGCGAAAGGGAAACGACGGTGGCCAAAAGCGACAAGCGTCCGGGCATCACGCTCGCCTGCGAGCAGTGCAAACGGCGCAACTACCAGACCACGAAGAACAAGGTGAACACGCGCGACCGCCTGCAGCTCAAGAAGTACTGCCCGTGGTGCAGCTCGCACACCGATCATCGCGAGACCCGCTAGCTCGTCGTCGCGGCGCCCGCGCTCGCACGCGCGGGCGTTTCGTTTTGTCCTCTTCGGCTATCCTTGCCGGAATGGATTCCCGCCCCGAGGTCGCCGCCGCGCTCGAGCGCGAGCAGCGCGACGCCCTGACGCTGTGGCGCTCCCTAGGAGCATCCGACTGGACGCGCCCGTCCCTGTGCAAAGGCTGGACGGTCAAGGACGTGGCGGTCCACTGCGTCCGCGGCGAGACCGAGATCTTCCGGCCGATGCTGCGCCGGGCCTTGGCCGGCGACGCGACCGCGCCCGCCGGCTTCGACCTGGTTGCGATCAACGACCGCCAGATCGCCGACGGACGCGCCGTCCCGCCCGCGCAACTGATCGACGAAGCCGACGCGGCGATCGAGGAAACGCAGCGGATGCTCAAGGAGATGAGCGACGAGGAGTGGGTCGCCCCGTCGTGGAATCCGATTGCGCCCGGCACGGCCGGCTTCTACGTCAAGGGCCGCATCTGGGAATGGTGGACTCACAACCAGGATGTGCGGATTCCGTTGAAGCGGCCCGGCGGCCGCGGGCCCGAGCGAACCACCCCGGTCGTTGAAGTCGTGCGCGACGGGATTCCCGGCGTGTTCCTGCCCGGCAAGGCCCGCGACGTTCACGTCTCGTACGCGTTTCAGGTCGGGCCGACGGGGTTCACGATCCGCATCGACGACGGCGCGATCGCGATCGATCCCGTCTTCGATCCGAAGGCGACCTCGCGTGTGAAGGCCGACCCGGCCACGTTCGTGCTCGTCGGCAC
>Ga0214472_10006658_pt1 | contig 12107 bp, 9 predicted proteins | sample RVTome_6_FD_207662 | JGI IMG/M metagenome (GOLD analysis project Ga0214472, IMG submission 207662) | Soil microbial communities from uranium-contaminated site in the Upper Colorado River Basin, Wyoming, United States - RVT140D175 | ecosystem: Environmental > Terrestrial > Soil > Contaminated >...
TAGCGATGCGTTGACGCCGGCGGCGGTGGCCCGCGCTGTCGGTGACATTACCATGGAGGGTGGCAACCTTCACACCATGGGCAAACGGGCGGCGCAGCTATGTGATGGCCAGGGTGCGCTGAGAATCCTGTGCGCGCTGCTGCCCAAGCCGCGCGCCCGCGACGGGAAAACTGTCTCGTTGCGCTTGGCCTCGGCGGCGGAGACCGATGTTATGTTTCGCTGGCAGGCCGACGACCGGACCCGGCGCTATGCCCGCACGTCTCGGTCGCCAACCGGCGATGAGCACCGGGCATGGGTGCAGGCGTCCTTGGGCAACTTGAATCGCATCCTGTGCCTCGTCCTTCACGATCAGGAGCCCGCCGGCGTGCTGCGCCTGGACCGGATAGAAAATTCCAACAGCTACGAGGTCTCGGTCCTCGTCGATCCGGACAAATACGGCCTCGGCATCGCCACCGCCGCCTTGTCGCTGGGGCGCACACTCTTTCCCGGCGCTCGCCTTATCGCGGAAGTACTGCCCGGCAACGCGGCATCGCATAGACTGTTCAAGCGAGCCGGCTATCGTTCCTTGGACGCCAGCCATTACGTGAGCGAACCCCGGCCAATGCCATGAGAAACGAGACAGATAGGGCAATCACGATCAACGGCCGGCCGATCGGACCTAGCCATCCGCCCTACGTCATCGCCGAAATGTCGGGCAACCACAACGGCGATATCGAGCGCGCCTTCGCCCTTATGGACGCGGCGAAGATCGCAGGGGCCGATGCGGTCAAATTGCAAACCTATACCGCCGATACCATCACCATTGACCATGATGGACCTGACTTCCGCATCCAGGGCGGCCTCTGGGATGGCCGAACGCTTTATGAGCTGTACCAGGAGGCACATACACCCTGGGAATGGCACGATGCCCTTTTCACGAAAGGACGCGATCTGGGCATCACCGTGTTCAGCAGTCCCTTCGATGAGACGGCTGTCGATTTCCTGCAGTCTCTAGGTGCGCCAGCCTATAAGATCGCCTCATTCGAGGCCATCGACCACGCGCTCATCGCCAAGGCCGCGGCGACCGGGAAACCCTTGATTATTTCCACCGGCATGGCCGACGAGACGGAAATCGGTGAGGCCGTCCGGGTGGCGCGCGACGCTGGTTGCGCCGACATCGTCCTGTTGCATTGTGTCAGCGGCTACCCGGCCCCGCCGGAGGAATACAACCTCACGACAATCCCAGACATGACACAACGCTTCGGCACCCTGACCGGCCTCTCCGATCACACCCTCGGCACGGCGGTATCCGTAGCTGCCGTGGCGCTGGGCGCCTGTGTCAACGAGAAGCACTTCACTTTGTCCCGTGCCGACGGCGGGCCCGATGCCGCCTTCTCTCTGGAGCCGGAAGAATTGGCCGACCTCGTGCGTGATTGCCACACCGCCTGGGATGCGCTAGGCACGGCCGGTTACACAAGAAAGAAAAGCGAGCAACAGAACATGGTCTTTCGCCGCTCGCTGTATGTGGTCGAAGATATCGCGGCGGGGCAAGTGTTCACGGAGCGCAATGTCCGCTCCATCCGGCCTGGCTATGGCTTGGCGCCGAAACACCTGCGTGACGTTCTTGGCCGCCACGCGGCGCAGTCGCTCAAGCGCGGAACGGCACTGAAATTCGATTTTATCGACCGATGCGGCGACAAGTAGATTCGGACACGTGAGTGAACCGTCCAGCATTTCGCCGCGGCTCGGTGATCGGCTCCAAGTGCCGGCTTCACGGCAGGCCGATCGGCAAGGCCTATGGTCGTCGTCGCCGGTCTGGGGCAGCCGACCCGACATGAGCCGGATTCTGGCCAAGATCGCCAGCTCTGCGTCCTGGACTCAGGCCGGCACGCGGCTGGTGCGGCGGTGGCAGGGCGAGCGACAACGGCAACGGGTCAATCAACTCTACGACCGGCTCGGCCCCGTCACCCATGGCACTGGACCACAGACCATCGTGGCGGACGGCTTGTGGGACAATCCGAATCATTTCTTTCGATTGCGCCTTCTCCTTGAGGCCCTGCCCGGCATTGAGACTATGCGTCTGATCGGTATTCTTGGCCGCGTCGACGATCGAACCCGATCGTCGCTGGAAAGCTTGGGCTTTACCGAATTCATTGCCATCGAAGACCATCCGAGCCATCGTACCGGGGATTTTCGGGCCCGGGCCTGCGCCCTGCTTGCCGGGGTCCGTAGTCACGCGGACATTTTAGCCCTGCCACTACCCGGGGCGCTGCCCGCCTATACCTATTACGACACCGTGTTGAAGCTGGCGCGCCATCCGCAGCCGGCGCTGGATCACCCGTTATGGGAACAGACCTTGGCGGAGTGCCTGCGCAACTGCGCTATCTATCAGGAACTGCTGGAAACGGTGCCGGTCGCCCAGGTCATCTTGAGCCACCCCTGGAAGAGCGAGTTCGCCACCTTGATGTGGGCGGCCCTATCCCGCGGCGTGCCCGCACTTCACCTGACCGGATACTGCGAGGGAATTCGCATTCGTCGTTTTCTCGAGATCGCCGACTATGCAACCCCGGTCGAACACCTGAGCCCGCGCGAATTTGCGGCCTTGCCCGGATCCGTGCGGCAAAGGTTGTCCGAGGAAGGGGCTCGGTACCTGGAGCGGCGCGAGTCGGGCCAAGGCACGGACATCAACGTCCGCTATGCGTACCGCCCGCACTTTAAGGCGCCTTCGCGCGAGATAGCGCGCCGCACCCTTGGTGTGACCGGCGCACGCAAGCTGGCCATCATCTACGCGCATGTCTGGTTCGACTTTCCGCACACATTCGCCATGGGCAACTTCACGGATTTCTTCGACTGGATGCGCTTGACCATGGCGGAAGTGTGCGCCGCCCCGGATATCGACTGGGTCCTGAAGCCGCATCCGACAGAAAGCTGGTACGGCGGCTTTCGACTACAGGACATGGTGACTGACCTGCCGCCGCACGTGCGCCTCGCACCCCCGGGCACGGATGCACTGACCGCCCTGACCGCCGCCGATCTCGTCGTCACGGTGCATGGCACGGTCGGGCTCGAGGCTGCCGCGCATGGGCTGCCGGTGATCGCCGCCGACCGCAGCTTCTACAGCGATTGGGATTTTGTTCAGCAGGCCACATCGCGGGAGGACTACATTCGACTATTGCGGACGGCTGGCGACCTTCCGGCGCCGGATGAGGCCGGGCGCGGGCGCGCCCTGGCGCTGATCGCCCTTGCCCTGGCCCCAACGCCGGCCGACGCCGGACTGATGGAGGTGCGTTGCGATTCCAGCGGACCGGTCCTCTACCAGGATATTCTGAACCGCTATAGCGAGAATGATCCGGCGTTGGCGCGCGAACGCGAATCCTTGCGCGCTTGGCTTGTCGAGCCATCGTCGAGCTATGCCGCGCAAATCAAGACCGGCTTTTTCCGGAACGCGAGCTGACACCCGATGTCCCTGACCATCCCGCAAAGAGTGGCGCGTCGACTGCGGCTAGGGCTGGAGTGGCTTCCCGACCGCATCTACGCCCACCGCCATCCAGGCCCAGTCGCGCGACGGTTGATCTTCGCGCTCGCACCGATCGTGACCCGGCTGACCCCAAACGATAAGTGGTCGCTCGGCGCCCATCTTCCGGCATGGCTGAGCGCTCTCGATGCGCCGCCCGCCTTCCCGTTACCGCGGCGCAAGCGTATTTTTCTGTTTTCCGCCTATCGGATCCAGTTCACCCACGACTTCATGGTCGCCATTCTTTTGGCTTGGCGCGGACACCGTGTCACCGTGGGCTACCTGCCGAAGCTACAAAGCCCCATCAAGCCGCCTCTCCAGGATCACCCGAGCGCGAAACCCTACCTGCACGAGGTTCTCGGTCGTGTCGAAGGAATGACCGGCGGAAGGATACGCTGCGTCGACCTCTCGGATACCCCGGTCGAGAACGTCTTCATCGACAAAGAGACTCTAAACGCGCAGGTGCTTAGCGACACGATCATGTACACCCGCCGCGAAACCATCGACATGACCGACCCAGACGTGCGGGCGGCTTGGACTTACTACGAGGCGCAGGCCCGCAAGACCCGGGCTATCGCCATGACGTACCTGTCCCGGCACCGGAATGACTTCGATCTGGTCCTGGTTCCCAATGGTGCCACCTTCGAGGCTGCGCAGTTTTGTCAGGCGGCCAAAACCCTGGGCCTGCCCGTGAATGCCTTCGAGAAGTTTGACTTCCGCGGCGTGAGAGTGCTCAACCATGGCGATCACTTCCTGGCTTTCAACGACGTGGATGCCGCCTGGCAGCACCGCAAGGAGCTTGGCTATCACGACGAGCCCTTTCTAAGCTTCGCCGTGAATCGCGCCCTGACGTTGCTTGACGAACGCCGCCGCGCCTCCACCGCCAACTGGGGTTGGGCCTTGCAGAAATCTCCCAATCAGACTGTCGAGGAAACATTGCGCGCCGCGGGCCTCCAGGATGGCCGTCGCTTCGTGCTGGTCTGCACCAACGTCCCCTACGATGCTGGCTACTCGACACTGCTGGGTCTCTTTCCCAGCATGAGAGAATGGCTGCTGCAAACGGTTCGCTTCTTGTTGACGCAAACCGACATTCATGTAGTTGTGCGGGCCCATCCCGGGGAAGCCGCCGCCTACGGTGGCAAAGAACGTAGCGAAGCGACCCTTGCGGATTTCCTCGGCCATGAGCGACTGGCCATGATTCCCGGTGATCAGTCCGCTAACACTTACAATCTTATCGAGAAATGCCATTTTGGCGTCGTCTTTTCTTCGACGACAGGAATGGAAATGGCGATGCTGGGTAAGTCAGCCGTGGTCGGTTCGACCGTCTATTACAGTCGGCGGGGATTTACCGTCGACAGTGAATCGGCTGACGCGTATTTCACGCACCTGCGCCGGCTCACCGCTTTGCGGGACGTGCCGCCACTCGATCCCGGGGCGGCGAAGGAAGCGGCCTTATTCCATTTTATTTTTCACTTCGTCATGCAGTGGCCGTTCCCCTACCACAAGCCGTCAAGCGTGCGGGAGCAACCTTTGCACAAGCTGGTTCGTTCCGCCCTGATGGAACGATACCTCCCATTCATCGACGCCTTGGCGTGTTCCGGCGACGAGTGGGTGACCCGTCAGGGAGAGTTCATCGCCGCGGACGGCAGCAATCACGTTCCCGTACCGAAGCAGACAGACAGCCGGGACAATCGTAAATCTGCGACCGCGCTGCAACCGGTTTGATACAGCGCGCTGTGTACGACAGGAAGACTAGTCAATGACGCCTCGTCGCCACCCTATCGACCAGTTCAGACCAAAGCCGGGCCCGGCATGACCGAGGGAATACCGCTCATGCGCGCAGACGACAGAGCGGGTGCGTCCGGAAAACTGCGCAAGGGTCAGTTTCGCCCGGCACCGCTGCCAATTGGCCTTTTTTCAGATCGGATCGGCTCGAAAGCGGCGGCAGGGCGCACGCGGATTACACTTCGGGCAATATTACGTCACGCTCAACCGGCTGGGAGGGTTCCGCATGGGGAATCTCGGGTTAATGATGCTGCAGCGAGTTCGCAATCTTATGAATACGCTAGCGCTAAAGGTGTACCGCAAGAACCCAGATCGCTATATGGCGCGGTTGTATCGGCAACAGTTGCGTCGTCTCGATCATATCATCCGCTTTGGCGAAAATCCGTTCAAAGAGCCGGAATGGTCACTACGTCATTACGAGGAATACGACGGTCGCGAATTGCGCGACCTTGAGACGAAGGGTTGGATCTCACTTGTCGATGGTGAGTTACGGTGGATTAGCGCGCGCGAGCTTCGCCGACGCTACGTCGATGTGATCTGTAAGGAGATCGATGCTACATTAGAAGCCGGCGTCGATCCTAGCGTCCTTGAAGTCGGGTGCGGGAATTGTGTGAATTTGATCGAACTCAAGAAGAGATATGGCGACAAGCTTTCGCTGAGTGGGTTTGATATTTCTCCTAGGCGTCTCGAAATCGCAAGAGAATATCATAAAGATGCCCTCAACGAAATTGATCTACGCGTTGCTTCAGTTGCCGACCCTTCGTTGCCGGCGAGTTATGGCCGCAAGTTCGGAATCGTATTCAGTATGCACTGTCTCGAACAGATACCGAACTTGGTCGGGCCAGCGCTAGACAACATGCTCGCTCTCAGTTCCGGTCGAGTCGTTATGATTGAACCTGACTGGGAGCTGTCGCATCCGGCGCAGCGCGTTTATCTCATTATCTCGGATCATATGCGGACGTTGCTAAGGACGGTACGGGCGCGGGGTCTAAATCTCGTAAAAGCGGAACAACTCAAAACGCTCTCCAGCCTCAAGAATCCATCTTCGCTGATCGTGGTCCAGGTTTAGGCGTTTATCGCAATCGGAGCGCCGGAGAGAGATCGCTTTGCCGATCTGCCTCATCGCCTCGCTCGTCGCTTCGTCATCGGTATTGAAGCAACGGAGAACTATCATCGTTCGCTCGAGCACCACTTTTCGCAGGTCGGCTACGATGTTTCTTTACCGGCTCATGTCCGTCCCACGCCCGACAGCAGACATCGGCACTTGTGCTGCATTGCGCCTAGTGAAGCTGAGGGAATTACGTAACGCGGTAACTTTCGTGGGGTGATGGCATCCTTCTCGGAGGCGAGCCTTCTCCATACTCCCTCTTCTTCATGTGCGCGACATATTCTGCAGTTGGTTGGTTATTCGCTCCACATCCATAAAACAGAGCGATCTTGCCCCCAGGGATTCCTTCTCGACCCATCTTGTTCGGGGACGCTCTGTGAACAATTCGAACGTCCCAAATAATCACGTCGCCCGCTTTAGTCTGGATATCAATTTCACCAGGGACTGTTTCGAACTCGCGGTCTCGCCAACCAAAGAGACGACCGCGCGATAGTGTTTTTAGGGTACGCTTCACAAGAGACGAATCAACGGCTTTCCTTGTTGCGTGTTTCTTCTTCAGAAGACCGACATACGGATCTGGGAGGCGATGGGTCTCCGGCACCAAGCGAAGGCCGCCGCCGAACTCATCATTGTCTTGTAGGTAGATGCCGATCTCAATTACGTTAAAATCGTCCCTTAAATGGAACGTTAGTCCCTCCATCTCAATGCCGCTTGTGTCTGTGTGATAGAGTCCAAAGCGGTTATGATCGACGGAGCTGAGCGGCAGAACTACGAAAGGTTTTCCCAACAACAAGGTAATCGCGTTGAGGAGCTGAGGCGTTTCAAGAGCATCCCGCATCTCTTGATATTTCAGGATGCCGTCGACTAAAAGGCGCGACTTCTGATTTTCTAACTCAGTCAGAAATACTTCTCGCCACGCTGTGATTTGTTGGGGAGAAAATACGTTCCTGATTAATACGTAACCTTCACTATTGAACCGGCCGATGTCCTCATTGATGGTCATGCCACTGCCCTCCCGAGCGGGACGATAAGCCCGCTCTCCTCAGACGAAAAGCCCGCTTCACCCGCCACCCCGCCACCACGTCAATTAGCAACCTAATAAGATACCGTTATCACGTTGATTTTTATATCAAATGCTCGTCCAAGCGTCACAACAAAGCCCGATCATCTGGGAAATTCGAGCACAGGTTTTCATTTGCGCTATCGTGCCCCGGAAACTGGCGGATGGGTCGCCCATCTGGCAAATGTCGAAGTACTTTTGATAATGAAACAGGTCGTAAATGCTAGGGGATAAACATAAAATGTTTCTCAGAAACGTATCCTATATTGGCAGGAAAATCGGCTCAACGTTCGATGATGTGATAGACGATTGGCGGGTAAGCAAACTAACTAGCGGCATCGGTATTTTGGACAATGTTGTGCGGAGAATGACCCTACAGCAAAGATCGCCATTTCCCATGTTGATATCAGGGTCTGGTGGCCTTTCCGTGTTGGTCGGGAGCGAATTGGTAACGTTGCTTCGACCACGATACAACGCGTATCTATTTGGTTTATGCCACAAGGATGGTTTTATTTATGTGACCTTGTTATTTCATCTCGGCGTGGCGCGATCTGGTGCAGGAAACACGAATGGCAGAATGTCGGCAATCGTAAGAATCCCCGACGAATCCATTCAGGCCGCATGCCGTGGCGATTCAGATGTTGTCGACTACTGCATAGATGTTATCGAACCAGGCGAAAGTTTCTCGTACATAAACGTTTACAACAACGAGCTGTTTGCGGCCAGCTACCTGGGGCACGTAAAAAAATTCCAATTTTCAAATTCAGGACAAGTTGTTCATGGGGGGAACGGCAACTTAATTATTTCCAAATCAATATTTGGCGACGACCTTTTCTTTTATCCATATTACCATCTAAACAGTGTTTCGATAAACAATGGCTATGTGTACGTCGGTGCGCATATGTATACAAAAAAAACGAACATCAATAGTAAGTTGTATCGTTTGGGCCTTGACGGATCGGATCCTATTTTGTTCAGGGATACAAAATTCATTAGCGCGCATGACATGATGATATCTCAAGGCAAATTTGTAGGGTGTGATAGCGGGAACGGCGCGTTTTATGTGGGTGAAGACTGTTTGTGTGCAAGGGGTGGTTTTTCGCGAGGAGTTTCAATTTCTTGCAATGGTTATTTTATCGGATATTCCACATATAATAAAACACGCGTTAGAAGAAGACGGCTGACAGAAGATAATGGTGTGGCAATAATGGATACGAGTGGTGATATTGTGGATTTTATCAAACTGCCCCTACCTACGATATACAACATATATGCTATTAACGTTGAGGAAGAAACACAATCACAATTGGACGCTTTGAATATTGATATTGTGCGTCAAAAACAGCGATTGTCTCATGAGAGTTAACAGCCCAGACTAACGGCGTTCTGGCGTTTTATGCCGCCGTTGCACGACAAGACGACTTTAGCGAGTAAACAGGCCCTACCGCGGCACTACCTTGGTGCCATTCTCTTCACACGGTCGATGTAAGCGCCCCACGTCATTCGGGTGCTGCAGCCGTCATTCTGGACATGATCGTCAATGAGCCGACGGGACTACTTCCTTCGCATCAGCGGGCTGATCAACGGGATTAAGAATGGTCTCGCGCTGATGACGGCGCGAGAACGTCGACGCATGCTCTACCTATTAGGCTCGTCCCTGTTCCATGCCTTCCTGCAGACGGCGCTGCTTGTTTCGATCGTGCCCATGATTCAGCTGATGATCGATCCCAAGGGATTGTCGACGGGCAAGCTTCTGGCGTGGCTGGAGCCTGTGTTCTCCGGAATGGAGGGAAAGCAGGTTCTGCTGACGTTCGCAGGCGGCATCGCCGCGCTCATCTTGTTTAAGGCCGTCTTCAGCTGGCTCCATACGGGTTGGATGTCACGATTTTCGGCCACCTGCAACGTGCGGCTCAAGTCGCTTCTGATGAAGCAGATCCTGACGTCGCAGTACTCCTGGATGGCCCAACAAAACTCCTCGCGCTTGCGGGAGATTCTTCTCGGGTTTGTGACCCTATGGTCGCGGCAGTTTATCCGATCACTATTGCTTCTACTCAACGACCTATTGTTCGCAGGAATCGTCGTTCTGGTGCTCATTTGGGCGAATCCAGTATCGGGCCTAGTTGTCGCTGCTCTCGTTTCGATGTTTTCAGCAGCCATTTTCCTGTTCGTGCGGCCGGAAATGCTGCGCCTTGCCGTGACGAAGAAACGCGCGATCCTCAAGTTTGCCAGCATTAGCATGGAAGCCATACTTGGCATCAAGGAAGTCAAGATGGCCGGTATCGAGGGGCGGTACGGTTTGCTGTTCGACAAGCAAGTCTCCCTTTATGCACAGGCCGACGCAAAGGGACAGCAATGGGCACAGATTCCCCGTATCGTCCTCGAGGCTGTCGCCTACGCGGCGCTCGTCGGCATTAGCATCTTTGTCATCTTGCGCGAGGTGCAAAGTGCCGAGTTGTCCGGCCTTCTATTGCTATACGGCCTATCGGCGCTTCGTCTTATGCCGATTTTTTCAACGATCGTGTCCAACCTAACGGCTTTGCTAAGCTCGTTTCCCATCATCGAGGATGTTGGGAAATTGATCGCCGACACCAAGGCGACTGAATTGGCGCCACCGGATAATCTGATGCCACTACCATGGCAGGATATCCGCCTCAATAATGTCTCCCTCAGGTACACCGATGCGGAAGACGCCGCCCTTACCGCCGTGACCTTGAAGATTGAGCCGGGGAAATCCTATGGCGCCGTTGGGCCGTCGGGTGCGGGCAAGAGCACGGTCATAGACCTGATCGCGGGTTTGCTCGATCCCTCCGAAGGGGTTGTCAGCGTCGATGGACATCCACTGGAGGCCGGTAGCAAGCGGGCCTGGCGAAGGCGGTTCAGCTACGTCTCGCAACGGCCATTCCTGCTTGATGCGTCGATGCGGGAAAACATCATATTCGGGTCGGCCGCAAAGGCCGATGAAGCGCGCCTCGCCAGATCCGTCGCGCTCGCGCGCCTCGAACAGGTCGTCGACCGGCTGCCGAAGGGCCTTTCTTCCCGGCTGGGAGAGCAAGGCAACCTGCTTTCGGGCGGGGAGCGTCAGCGGGTCGCCATCGCCCGCGCTCTCTATCGCGGCGCCGACATTCTTATTCTCGATGAGGCAACAAGTTCGCTCGATACTCTGGTCGAACGCGAGATAGCGGAATCGATCGATGAGTTGCACGGCGTTGTGACCACGATTATCGTTTCACATCGCCTTGGCTTGGTGCGAGGTTGCGATGAGATATGGGTTTTCGACTCCGCACGACTAGTCGCGAGCGGGACGCATGACTACCTCTTGGAAACATCCGACCTTTATCGCCGGATGGTCAGCTAGACGTGACACCGCATTCCCACAGCCGGCAGACGGCGTCACGCGGCCTCCGACAGGGCGGCAATCTGTGCAAATCGCTGGTCTGTTGGGCAGGTAGCTGTATTGCCGTTGAGACAATCTTAGGCGTGGCGGGCAGTGCTCGGCGGCGCGCCCTCGAATTCATCCGTCTTCAATTGACCCGGTCTGGACACTCATGAGGGTTAAAGTCATTGGCGCCGGCTCGATCGGCAACCATCTCTCGAATGCCGCGCGCCAACTCGGTTGGAGCATGGATCTGTGCGATACCGACGCCGCCGCCCTCGAACGCACGCGAACCCATATCTATCCAAGCCGCTACGGGGCCTGGGACGACCGCATTCGGTTGTTCAACGCTGCGCAAGCCCCGACCGGTCAATATGATCTGATTTGCGTCGGCACGCCTCCGGACAGTCACGTTCCCCTTGGCCTGGCCGCGATAAATGAAAAACCCAAGGCGGTGCTGATCGAGAAGCCATTGTGTACACCGGATTTGGCCGGTGCGCAGAAGCTGTATGATCGAAGCCGCGAGCTCGGGGTTGCCGTTTTCACCGGGTACGATCACGTCGTCGGTCAAGCCGCAGAACAGGTTTCTGCGATTTTGGCCGAAGGCGCTCTCGGCGCCATCTCCACTATCGACGTAGAGTTTCGCGAGTACTGGGGAGGTATTTTCAAGGCGCACCCTTGGCTGGATGGTCCGCAGGATTCATACCTCGGATATTCGAACCGCGGTGGCGGCGCCAGCGGCGAGCACTCTCACGCTGCCAACCTCTGGCAGCATTTCGCCCACGCGTGCGGCGGCGGAAGAATTGTCGAGGTTGCCGCCACGCTCGACTTCGTGCGGGACGGAATTGTCGACTACGATCGGCTGTGCCTTGCCAATGTTGTGACGCAAACCGGTCTGACCGGGCGCTTCGTTCAGGATGTGGTCACGCAACCGCCGCGCAAATGGGCGCGCATCCAAGGCGATCGGGGCTTCGCCGAATGGCACTGCGGTCTTAAGCCTGGGTGCGACGCGGTTTTCCACCAGTTCGGCGACGCGGAACCGTCCACGACGCATATCGAAAAGACTCGCCCGCAGGACTTTATCCGGGAGCTGCAGCACATTGAACGCGCGCTGAGCTCGGGAAGCCCTCCTGCGCACATCGGGGTTGAGCGCGGATTGGACACGATGCTGGTGATCGCGGCGATACACTTGTCCCACCGCGAGCGCCAGTCGATACATATCGATTATTCCAAGGGTTACACCCTTGACGCGCTTAGCACCCGGTAAATCATCGTCACGAACAAGGGT
>Ga0214472_10006660_pt1 | contig 12104 bp, 9 predicted proteins | sample RVTome_6_FD_207662 | JGI IMG/M metagenome (GOLD analysis project Ga0214472, IMG submission 207662) | Soil microbial communities from uranium-contaminated site in the Upper Colorado River Basin, Wyoming, United States - RVT140D175 | ecosystem: Environmental > Terrestrial > Soil > Contaminated >...
TGGTTGATGAAATCCGAGCCCGACGAGTGCTCGATCGATGACGCGCTCGCCGCCCCGGGGCGCGTCACGCCCTGGAGCGGCGTGCGCAACTACCAGGCGCGCAACTTCATGCGCGACGCCATGCGCGTCGGCGACGGCGTGCTGTTCTACCACTCGAGCTGTCCCGAGCCCGGCATCGCGGGCCTCGCCGAGATCGCCTCGGCCCCCTGTCCCGACCCGTCGCAGTTCGATCGCCGCAGCGACTACTACGACGCAAAAGCGAAGCGCACTGCGCCCCGCTGGGTGATGGTGGAGGTGCGCGCGCTGCGCAAGACGCGGCTCGTGCCGCTCGCCGAGCTGCGCCGGCAAAGGGCACTGGCGAAGATGTGGCTGTTGCGCCCCGGGTCGCGCCTGTCGATCACCCCGGTGAGCGCCGCCGAATGGCGGCACATCACCGGCAAGCTCCTTTGAGCAACGACACGCTGCTGCGCGCGCTGGCGCGCGAGCCCACCGCGTACACGCCGGTGTGGCTGATGCGCCAGGCCGGGCGCTACCTGCCCGAATACCGCGCCACGCGCGAGCGCGCCGGCAGCTTCATGGCGCTCGCGCAATCGCCCGCGCTCGCCGCCGAAGTGACGCTGCAGCCGCTCGAGCGCTTCCCGCTGGACGCGGCGATCCTGTTCTCCGACATCCTCACCGTGCCGGACGCCATGGGCCTGGGGCTGCATTTCGCGGACGGCGAGGGGCCGCGCTTCGAGCGGCCCTTGCGCGACGAGGCCGCCATCCGCGCCTTGGCCGCCCCGGATCCCGCCGGACGGCTGCGCTACGTGATCGACGCGGTGCGCGAGACCCGCAAGGCGCTGGCCGGGCGCGTGCCGCTCATCGGCTTCGCGGGCAGCCCGTTCACTCTCGCCTGCTACATGGTGGAAGGCGCGGGCAGCGACGATTGGCGCGCGCTGAAGACGATGCTCTATGCGCGGCCCGAGTTGCTGCATCGCATCCTCGAGGTGAATACGCGTGCGGTCACCGACTACCTGAACGCGCAGATCGAAGCGGGCGCGCAGGCCGTGATGCTCTTCGACACCTGGGGCGGGCGGCTCAGCCACGCCGGCTACGAGGAGTTCTCGCTCGCCTACTCGCGGCGCATCTTTTCCGGCCTGAAGCGCGAAAGCGGCGGGCACAAGGTGCCCGCTATCCTCTTCACCAAAGGCGGCGGCGCCTGGCTGGAGGCGATGGCGGCAAGCGGCTGCGACGCTGTAGGGCTCGACTGGACGGTCGATCCCGCGGCAGCGCGCGCTCGCGTGGGCGGGCGCGTCGCACTGCAAGGTAACCTCGACCCCGCGGCGCTTTTCGCGCCACCCGACGCCGTGCGCAGGGAGGCGCGGCGCGTGCTCGACGCATTCGGACCTGCGCCCGGCCACGTGTTCAATCTCGGTCACGGAGTCTCCCAGCACACGCCGGTGGAAAGCGTCGCCGCGCTCGTGGACGAAGTGCGCGCTTACAGCAGCAAGTTGCGCGGCGCGGCGAAACGAAATGCTTGACTTATGCACAAAGGCACGTTCTCCCTCTATGGCACGAGCGTTTTTTGAGATTCTCCCCGTAGAGCCACGCAACACTTTGAATTCATTGCGCAAAATACGCGGTTTCGGCCGGCGCTCACGATCGCGCTGCAGGCGACGAGCCCGCATGACGGAGTCGTGACCGGCTTATTCACATTGTTATCCACACCCTTGGCGCGCAAGGAAAAATGCCTTTTCGCGGCAAGGGTTACGGACGCTATCGCGATGCACCGTATCAACTCGAAAACGTAAGAGCGATGAGCGTACTGCGCGTCGCGCTCGACGTGCCGCTCGCGACGCTGTTCGACTACGCGCGCGCCGAGGACGCCGCAGCGTGCGTCGGCGACCGCGTCGTGGTGCCCTTCGGCACGCGCTCGCGCGTCGGCGTGGTGGTCGAAGAAGGCGAGAGCAGCGCGATTGCGGCGGGAAAGCTGAAACGCGTGACGCGCGTGCTCGAGGACGCGCCGCGCCTGCCCGCGCAGTGGCTGGAGCTCATGCGCTTTCTCGCCGCCTACTACCAGCGCCCGCTCGGCGAGACGGTGATCGGCGCCCTGCCGCCGCGGCTGCGCTCGCTCAAGCCGCTGCCGAAAAAGGTGCGCGAGCCTGCCGCGGCGCAGGCGGTTTCGGCGCGCTTCGTTTCGCAGCACGAGCCGACCGCCGCGCAGGCTCACGCGATCGAGCGCATCGGCGCCGCGCTCGGCGCGTTCCGGGCCTTCCTGCTGCACGGCGTGACGGGCAGCGGCAAGACCGAGGTCTACCTGCGCCTCATCTCGCGCGTGCTGGAGCAAGGCGGGCAGGCGCTCGTGCTGGTGCCCGAGATCAGCCTCACGCCGCAGCTCGAGGCGCGATTTCGCCGGGCGTTCCCCGAGGCGCGCGTCGCCCTGCTGCACAGCGCGCTGCAGGACGTCCCGCGCACGGCCGCCTGGCTCGCCGCGGCGCGCGGCGAGGCCGGCCTCGTTCTCGGCACGCGCCTCGCGGTGCTCACGCCGCTGCCAAAGCTCGCCCTTGTGGTGGTGGACGAGGAGCACGACACCTCGTTCAAGCAGCAGGAGGGATTGCGCTACTCCGGCCGCGACGCCGCGGTCGTGCGCGCCAAGCTCTGCGCTTGCCCGGTCGTGCTCGGCACGGCGACGCCGTCGCTCGAGACCTGGCAGAACGCGCTCGAAGGCCGCTACGAGCGCCTCACGCTGCCCGAGCGTGCCGTGCCGGGCGCGCGCCTGCCGGTGGTGCGCACGGTCGACTTGCGCCGCGAAAGCGCCGAGCACGGCTTCGCGCCGAGCCTGCTCGCCGCGATCGGCGAGCGCCTGCCGCGCGGCGAGCAAAGCCTCGTGTTCATCAACCGGCGCGGCTATGCCCCGGTGCTCGCCTGCCACGCCTGCGACTGGACCGCCGGCTGCACGCGCTGCACGGCACGCATGGTCCTGCACCGCGTCGGCCATTGCCTGCGCTGCCACCACTGCGGCGACGAGGCGAGCGTGCCCCGCGCCTGTCCCGTCTGCGGCAACCTCGACTTGAAAGCGATGGGCCGCGGCACGCAGCGCGTAGAGGACACGCTGGCCGCGCGCTTTCCAGGCGCGCGCATCGTGCGCATCGATCGCGACAGCGCGCGGCGGCGCAGCGAGCTCTCGCGCGCCCTGGAAGGCATCGCGCGCGGCGAGGCCGACATCCTCGTCGGCACCCAGCTCCTCGCCAAGGGCCACGACTTTCCTCTGCTCACCCTGGTGGGCGTGCTGGACGCCGACGGCGCGCTCGTCTCCACCGACTATCGCGCGGCCGAGCGCCTCTACTCGACGCTGGCGCAGGTGGCGGGGCGCGCCGGGCGTGCCCGGCATGCGGGCGAAGTGCTGGTGCAGACCCGCTATCCGCAGCATCCGCTCTATGCCGCCCTCGCCAGCCATGATTTCGCGGCCTTCGCGGCAGCGCAGCTCGCCGAGCGCGAAAGCGCGGGGTTTCCGCCCTTCGTGCACGAGGCGGCGCTGCGCGCCGAGGCCGCCAAGCTCGCGCAGGCCATGCAGTTCCTCGAGGACGCGGCGCGCCTCGTGGCGGTACCGGAGGAGGTACGCATCTACGACCCGGTGCCGCACGTCATCACCCGCCGCGCCGACCTCGAGCGCGCGCAGCTCCTCGTGCAATCGGCGTCGCGCCCCGCGCTGCAGGAGTTCCTGGGCGCCTGGAGCGGGCGGCTGTTCGCTAGCGCGCCGCGCAGCGTGCGCTGGCATCTCGATGTAGACCCGATCGAGTTCAACTGACCCTCGGCGGTCTTATACTAGAACGTTTTTGTGTTAGTATAATTTTTATACTAGGAAATTCAGAATCTAGTATAAACCATGCAAAGACTGGATCTGCAGGCCCAGACGCTGTACGCGGAGCTGCTGCAGCGCGTTCTCTCGGACACGATCGCCTCGTCGGTGGAGAAACTGGGGCGTTCCTTCGTCTCCAAGAGAATCGGCAGGAAGACCTACTGGTACCTGCAGAACCGTCAGTCGACGGGAATGAGGCAGACGTATCTCGGGCCCGAATCACCCGAGCTGCTGCGCGTCATGGCGTCGACAAGAGCGGCGGGCAAGTCCCTGCAGGCCGACATCGCCCGGCGCAGGGATCTCTGCGCGGCGATCAGGGCCATGGGCTTCCCTCGCTGGCCGAGACCACTCGTATCGACGCTTGAAACGCTCGCCAACTCGGGCGTTTTCCATCTTGGCGCGGTCCTGATCGGCACACCGGCTTATGCAGCCTGCATCGCCGCGCTGGGATTTCGCCCGACGATCGGCACGACAATGACGGGAGACATCGACCTGCAGGTCTCAAGAGTGCTTGATCCGTCCCTGCCGGACGCTCGCGCGATCGACGTGGCGAGCGTGCTCGCTCGCGTAAGGCTCGGCTTTTTCCCGGTGCCCGGCCTGGACCCGGACAGCCCATCGACGACGTTCAAGGTCCGCGACGGTGACCTGATGGTCCAGTTCCTGACCGCCGGGGCGGGTAGGGGCGGCAAGCCGATCCGCATCGAGCGGCTTGGGACCTCGGCTCAACCCATGCCATTCATGGAGTATCTGACGCCGGAGCCGATGAAGGCCGTGCTGCCCTTCGACTCGGGAATGCTGGTCAACGTTCCGGACCCGGCGCGATTCGCGTGGCACAAGCTGATCGTCGCGAGCAACAGGCCTCAGCATGAACGCGCGAAGTCACGCAAGGACGTGGAACAGTCCGCCGACCTCATCGCCGCGGTCGCCGAGTCTGATCCCGCTTCCCTGGAAGATGCGTTCGACAACGCCTTCCGGCGCGGCCCTGCCTGGGCCGCAAAGCTCACGGCCGGAATCGCGCACCTGAACCGACAGCGCCCTGATGCGTACCAAACGATCCGACCGATCGTTGACAAGCAGGCCGCCCTATAATTCGCGCCCCCATGTCGAATCCAAAGGACGAGATCGAGCGCCTGCTCGCGGGCGCCGCGGCAAGCGTCGCCAAGCGCGCCGACGTCGTGCTTCGACTCGAAAAGCCGAGAAATCCGGAGCATGGCGACTACGCGACGGGCGTCGCGCTCCAGCTTGCGAAATCCCTGGGACGCAGGCCGAGAGACATCGCGGAGAGAATCGTCGAGCTTGCGCGAGCGGGCGTCGCCGCCAGCGGCGGATCGCTCGAGGTCGCGGGCGCGGGTTTCATCAACATTCGGGTCAGCGCGGCGGCGACGAGCGGGGTCATCCGGCAGATCCTGGCGCAAGGGCCGGCGTACGGTCACGCGCGGGCGGCGCAGGCGCTCAAGACCATGGTCGAGTTCGTGTCCGCGAACCCCACCGGCCCCTTGCACGTGGGCCACGGCCGCCAGGCGGCGCTCGGCGATGCGCTCGCCGCGCTCCTTGCGTCCCAGGGCCACGCGGTGACGCGCGAGTTCTACTACAACGACGCCGGCGCGCAGATCCAAAACCTCGCGCTCTCGGTGCAAGCGCGCGCCCGCGGCAAGACGCCCGATGACGCGGGCTGGCCGGCCGATGGCTATCGCGGCGAGTACATCGAGGAGATCGCGCGCAATTTCGCCGCGGCAGGCGGCGACGCCGGGGACCTGGAGGCCGTACGCGTGTTCGCGGTGGCCGCCCTGCGCCGGGAGCAGGACGCCGACCTCCGGGCTTTCGGCGTCGGGTTCGACGTCTACTACCTCGAATCAAGCCTGTACACCGATGGGCGCGTGGATGCGGTGGTCAGCGCGCTCGTGGCGAGCGGCAAGACCTACGAGCAGGAAGGCGCCCTGTGGCTGCGCACCACCGGCTACGGCGACGACAAGGACCGCGTGGTGCGCAAGTCCGACGGCAGCTACACCTATTTCGTGCCCGACATCGCCTACCACGTCACCAAATGGGAACGCGGCTACACGAAAGTGATCAACGTACAAGGCACCGACCATCACAGTACCGTCACCCGCGTGCGCGCCGGCCTGCAGGCCCTCGATCTCGGCATACCGTCGGGCTACCCCGACTACGTCCTGCACAACCTCGTGCGGGTGGTGCGCGGCGGCGAGGAAGTGAGGATCTCCAAGCGCGCCGGCAGCTACGTGACGCTGCGCGACCTGATCGACTGGGTGGGCCGCGACGCGGTGCGCTTTTTCCTCGTCTCGCGCCGCGCCGACTCGGATTTCGTCTTCGACGTCGACCTGGCGCGCGCGCAGACGGAGGAAAACCCCGTGTACTACGTGCAGTACGCGCACGCCCGCGTGTGCAGCGTGTTCTCGCAGTGGGGCGGCGACGCGGCAGCGCTCCGCGCCGCCCCGCTCGACGCCCTGGCGGGCGAGCGCGAGGGCGCGCTCATGCGCCGACTGGCGGAGTTTCCCGAGATGCTGGCCGATGCGGCGTGCGAGCTCGCGCCGCACGCGATCGCCTTCTACCTGCGCAGCCTCGCGGGCGAGTTCCACAGCTACTATAATGCGGAGCGCATTCTGGTCGAGGACGAGGCCACGCGCACGGCGCGCCTCGCGCTGTGCGCCGCAGTCCGCCAGGTGCTCGCCAACGGGCTCGCGCTGCTCGGCGTGCGCGCCCCGGAAAGGATGTGATGGCGGCAATACCACACGCGACGGCACGCAAGGGATCGGGCGGCGGCTTCCTCGTCGGCATGTTCGTGGGCCTGCTCATCGGCCTCGCGGTGGCGCTGGGCATCGCGCTGTATCTCAACAAGACGCCGATCCCGTTCATGAGCCGCGCCAAGCCCGCGGCCGAAGACGGCAAGGGCGAGGCCGGCAAGCCGCCGGCGCTCGCCGGGCTGCCGCAGGGTGGCACGGCGCAGAAGCCGGCGGCGCCCGTGCCCGCCGTCGCGGCGCCCGAGAAACCGCGCTTCGACTTCTACAAGATCCTGGCGGGCGGCGAAGAGCCGCTCAGCGACCGCGAGCTGCGCGAGCGCCTGCGCGCGGCGAAGACGCCGGCGCCCGAGCAGACCGCGGCGGTGGCGGCCACGGCGAGCAAGGACATCTATTTCATCCAGGCCGGCGCCTTCCAGAACCCCGCCGACGCGGACAACCAGAAAGCGCGGCTGGCGATGCTCGGCTTCGAATCGAACGTCGAGCCCACGAATCTGCCCGACAAGGGCACGTTCTACCGGGTGCGCCTCGGCCCCTACGCCAAGGTCGAGGAGCTGAACCGGGTGCGCCAGTCGCTGGCGCAGAACGGAATCGACGCCAACCTGGTCAAACTGAAAGATCCCGCTTCCCGGAAAGTGAACTGAATGAATCTGCGTCGCCGCACTCTCGTCGCCGCGCTGGGCCTCGCGCCGCTCGCCGGCTTCGCCCAGGCGCGGCGTCCCGCGCCCGGTGTCGACTACTCCGTGCTCAAGCCCACGCAGCCCGTGGAGGCCGAGGGCAAGATTGAAGTGATCGAGTTCTTCTGGTACGGCTGCCCGCACTGCTATTCGCTCCAGCCCCTGATGGAGAAATGGATCCCGCGCCTGCCGGCCGACGTGCATTTCCGGCGCGTGCCCGCGGTCTTCAACGACAATTGGGCGCGCGATGCGGCGATCTTCTACACCTTCGAGGCGCTCGGGGTCCTGGAGCGGCTGCACCGACCGCTGTTCGACGCCATCCATCGCGACCGCCTGAACACGCAAAATCCGGCCGCGCGCAATGAGTGGCTGGAGAAGAACGGCGTGGATGTGAAGAAGTTCGAAGACGCCTTCAAGTCCTTCGGCGTGCAAAGCAAGGTGCGCCGCGCGGCGCAGCTGTCCGCCTCGTACCGCATCGACGGCACCCCTGCGCTCGCGGTGCAAGGCCGCTACACGGTCAGCGCGGAGCAGGGACGCACCCAGGACGGCATGCTGAGCACCGCGGACTACCTGATCGGCGTCGCGCGCAAAGGCGACTGACGCGCATCGTAATAACGGGAGCATCCGACGGGCTGGGCGCCGCGCTCGCGCGGCACTACGCCGCTCCCGACACGGTCATCGGCCTGATCGCCCGCCGCCGCGAACCGATGCAGGCGCTCGCTTCGGATCTGCCCGGGCGCTTCGAAATCCACGCGCTCGATGTTTGCGACCACGCCGCGCTGGAGCGCGCGGCGCAGGATTTCTGCGCGCGCCACGGCGCGCCCGACCTCGTCATCGCCAACGCCGGCCTGTCGGTGGGAACGCGCGGCGAGGATAGCGCGGACCTCGTAAAGCTCCGTCGCTTGCTGGATGTCAACGTCACCGGGCTCGCGGCGACGCTCGCCGCCTTCGCGCCGGCGATGCGCGCCGCGCGCCGCGGCACGCTGTGCGGCATCGCGAGCGTGGCGGCGTTCCGCGGCCTGCCAGGCGCCGGCGCCTACAGCGCTTCCAAGTCGGGTGCCGTCCAGTGGCTCGAGGCGCTGCGCGTAGAGATGGCGGGGAGCGGCGTCGCCGTGGTCACCATCTGCCCGGGCTACATCGACACGCCGATGACGCAGGTGAATCGCTACCGCATGCCTTTTCTCCTTCCCGCCGACGAGGCCGCGCGGCGCATCGCGCGGGCGATCCGCGCCCGGCGGCGGCTCGCGGTGATCCCGTGGCAGATGGCGCTGGTGTCGGTCTGCCTGCGTGCGCTGCCCGGCTGGCTCTACGACCGCTTCGCCGCGCGCGCGCCGCGCAAGCCGCGCGACCTGCCGCTTTGACGCGCATCGTTTCTCTGGTGCCTTCGTTGACCGAGCTGGTCTGTGAGCTGGGGCTGGCGGGTGAGCTCGTGGGCCGCACCGGGTTCTGCGTCCATCCGAAGGAAGCCGTGCGGCGCATCCCCAAGGTGGGCGGCACCAAGACCGTCAACCTGGAGAGAATTCGCGCGCTCGAGCCGACGCATGTCGTGCTCAACGTGGACGAAAACCGCAGGGAAACGGCCGAGGAACTGGCCAAGTTCGTGCCGAACCTCCTCGTCACCCATCCCCTCGCGCCGCTCGACAACCTCGCCCTGTACCGCCAGTTCGGCAGCGCCTTCGGCCGCGAGCGCGAGGCCGAGGCGCTCTGCACGCGCTTCCAGGCGGCCTACGACGCGGCCGCCGCGGCGCGCTTTCCCGAGCGCAAGGTGCTGTATCTGGTCTGGAGGGATCCCTGGATGAGCGTGTCGCGCGATACCTACATCTCGCGCACGCTCGCCCTGTTCGGTCTGCTGACGCTGCCGGCAAGCGCCGCGGACCGCTACCCGAAGCTCGCCGATCTGCGCAGCGAGGCGGCGGAGCTGATCCTGCTTTCCTCGGAGCCTTATCGCTTTCGCGAGCGGCACCTGGCCGAGGTTGCGGGACTTGCGGGAAAGCCGGCGCTGCTGGTGGACGGCGAGATGACTTCCTGGTACGGGCCGCGCGCCATCGCCGGTCTTGCCTACCTGCGCGAATTCACGGCGCGAGCATCGCGCGCCTGATCTCCTCCTGCTCGGGAAAGTCGCGCTCGTCGCGCGGCACGAGGCTCGCGTGCGCGCGCACGCGGTAGCAGTCCGGGTCGTAGGGCGTCTGCGGCTCGACGCCCTCGGCGAGCCTGCGCGCGGCACCGAGCAGGCGCTGGCGGAAGGCGATCACCGCCTTGTCGCTCGTGCCGAGGTGCTCGCGCGCGCGGTCGGTGATCGGCCCCGCCGATTCCGCGAGCTCGCGGTGCGCGGCCTCGGCGCTTTTCCAGCGGGCGAGCTCGGCTTCGCTCACGGGACCGTCGGTGCGCCAGGTCACGCACAGCACCGACGTGTGCTCGTCGTCCTGCGGCACCCAGGCGCGAAACAGCCGCGAATGCGTGTCGTCCGAGGGCGGGATGAGCGTGAAGCAGGGCATGAGAAAAAGATTGATGCGCCAGAGATAGCGGTCGCCCTGCACCGAACGGCGCGCGCCGCAGGCGAGGCCGTAGGGCGTCTCGTGCACCGTGTAGCGCGGCGCGCGGTCGTCGGGCGGCGCAAGGCCCATGCGCGCCTCGTCGATCTCGCCCTCGAGCGCCTGGGCGTAGTTGCAGTCCTGCACCCAGCGCGAGGCGTAGCGCTGCGCCGCCGGCAGGCCCAGCCATTCGAATTCAGGAAGTTCGGCGCGTTTCTCCGCAGGCCCCAGGTAGGCCCAGAGGAGCCCCGCGCGCTCGGTCACGGCATAGGCCTCCGCCCTCACCTTGTCGCGGAACCCCGAGCCTGCCGGCTCCGAGGGCATGTCGAGGCAGCGCCCCGACACGTCGAACTTCCAGCCGTGGTACGCGCAGCGCAGGCCCCCCGCCTCGTTGCGGCCCAAATACAGGCTCGCGCGCCGATGCGGGCAATGCTCGCCCAGGAGACCGGCGCGGCCGCGGCTGTCGCGGAATGCCACCAGGCACTCGCCCAGCAGCCGCACGCGCTTCGGCGGCGCTTCGGCCACCAGCTCGTCGGCCAGCATGAACGGCAGCCAGTGGCGCCCGAACAGCGCGCCCATCGCCGTATCCGGCCCCACCCGCGTGAGAAGCGCGTTGTCCTCGCGGCTCAGCATTTAAAAAGGGACAGTCCCCATTTACGCTATTTACGCGTGACATATGAGCCGGGGGCGTCTTCGATGGCCTTCGACGGTATGCGGGCGGGGACCTTGTCGGCGCCGTTCTGCTTTTCCATCCAGCGCTGCCAGTCCTCCCACCAGGAGCCCGGGTGCTGCGTCGCGCCCTCGAGCCACGCCTCGGGCGTGTCGGCGAACGCCTCGTTCGTCCAGTAGTGGTACTTCTTCGCCGCCGGCGGGTTGACGATGCCGGCGATGTGGCCCGAGCCGCCGAGCACGAAGCGCACCTCGCCGCCGAGGTACTTCGCGCCCTTGTAGGTGGTCTTCCACGGCGCGATGTGGTCTTCGACCGTGGAGATGAAGTGCGCGGGCACCGTTACCTTGGACAGATCGATCGGCACGCCGGCGAGCGTGACGGCGCCCGGCACGCCGAGCTTGTTCTTCAGGTACATGTTGCGCAGATAGAAGCTGTGCATGCGCGCCGGCATGCGCGTCGAGTCGGAGTTCCAGTACAGCAGGTCGAAGGGGAACGGGTCCTTGCCCATCAGGTAGTTGTTGATGACGAACGACCACACCAGGTCGTTGGCGCGCAGCAGGTTGAAGGTGGAAGCCATCTCCGAGCCTTGCAGATAGCCGCGCTCGTTCATGCGGCGCTCGAGGTTCTCGACCTGCGCTTCGTCGATGAACACGCCCAGTTCGCCCGGCTGGGAAAAATCGAGCAGCGAAACGAAAAACGTGGCGCAGCCGACGCGCCGGTCGCCCTTGGCGGCGAGCCAGGCGAGCGCGCAGCCGAGCAGCGTCCCTCCCAGGCAGTAGCCGATGACATTGAGCTGCTTCTCGCCCACGGCCTGCATCGCGGCGTCCATCGCCGCCAGCGCCCCTTCGGTCAGGTAGTCGTCGAAACCCTTCTCGGCGAGCTTCGCATCGGGGTTCACCCACGACACCACGAACACCGTGTGCCCCTGGTCCACCGCCCACTTGATGAAGCTGTTCGACTCGCGCAGGTCGAGGATGTAGTACTTGTTGATCCACGGCGGGATGATGAGCAGCGGCCGCCGGTACACCTCGGAGGTCGAAGGCTGGTACTGGATGAGCTGCAGGAGCGCGTTCTGGAACACCACCTTGCCGGGCGTGGTGGCGACGTTCTGGCCGAGCCGGAACGCCTCCTCGTCGGTCATGCTGATGCGCAGCTGGCCCTCGCCCTTCTCGATGTCGGCGAGCAGGTTGGCGAGGCCCTTGACCAGGTTCTGGCCGCCGGAGGTGAGCGTCTCGCGCAGCACCTGCGGGTTGGTGGCGGCGAAGTTCGAAGGCGCGAGCGCGTCCACGTACTGGCGCGTGAAGAAAGCGATCTTCTTCTGCGACTCCTCCGGCAGCCCCTGCACGCCGGCCACCGCGTGCTGGATATGGCGCGCGGCGATCAGGTAGGACTGCTTGATGTAATCGAAGAGGAAGTTGTCCGACCATTCCTCGTCCTTGAAGCGAGCGTCGCCCTGGGCCGGCCGCGCCACCGGCTCGGCCTCCTGGCCGAGCACCTTCAGCCAGGAGGACTGCCACAGGCGCATCGAATCGATCCAGAAGTTCACCGAGGCGGCGGCGAGCGCGCTCGGATCCATGAGCAGGCGCGAGTACAGGTCCATGTACGCCTTGGCGATGCCGAGCTCGTCCTTCA
>Ga0214472_10006662_pt1 | contig 12103 bp, 11 predicted proteins | sample RVTome_6_FD_207662 | JGI IMG/M metagenome (GOLD analysis project Ga0214472, IMG submission 207662) | Soil microbial communities from uranium-contaminated site in the Upper Colorado River Basin, Wyoming, United States - RVT140D175 | ecosystem: Environmental > Terrestrial > Soil > Contaminated >...
AGTCCGTTCTCGCCGGCGAGAACGGCGCACCGCGCAGCGCGGTCGTGGCGAACGCCGCGGCCGCGCTCCTCGTGTCCGGCACCGCGGCCTCCTGGACCGAGGGCGCGCGGCTCGCCGAGCGGAGCCTCGACGAGGGGAGGGCGACGGAGGCGCTGGCGCGGCTGCGCGAGGCGTCGACGCGCGAGGCGTCGGGCTGACTCAGTACTTCCGGATTACGCCCACCACCACGCCCTGCACTTTCACGTCGCCGGCATCGACGAAGATGGGGTCCATCGTCGGGTTGGCGGGCTGCAGCCTGATGCGCCCGCCGGGCTCGCGGTAGAGCTTCTTCACCGTGGCGGAGTCGCCGCCGACGAGGGCGACGACCATCTGACCGTCCTCTGCGCTCTCCTGGGCCTGCACGACGATGTAGTCCCCGTCCCGGATCTGCTCCTCGATCATCGAATTGCCCTCGACGCGGAGCACGTAGTTATCCCGGCGGCGGCTGACCATGTCGGGCGGCACGGCGAGCGTCTCGTGATCGCTGAGGGCCTCGATGGGCATGCCCGCGGCGACGGCACCCAGGAGGGGGAGCTCCACGGACGGAGCGCCGGCATCCGGCAGCGTGAGCTCGAGCGAGCGGCTCTCGTTGTAAGCCTTCCTCAGATAACCTTTGCGCTCCAGATTGCTCAGGTGCTCGTGGACCGTCGCTAGCGAAGAGTACCCGAACGCCTCCGCGATCTCCTCGAAGCTCGGTGCGTAGCCCCGACCCTCGATGAAAGCGCCGATGTAGTCGAGGATCTCTTTCTGGCGCTTGGTGAGGGGCATGCGGCCCTCCCTTCCTCGGTGTGGACCCGAATAGGAACCGAACCAAGGTTACCCGAACGTTGCCCGAAACGCAAGGATCCGAACCGCTTCCCGGCATTCTGACCGAGATCGTCCGGACGAAGAGAGCCGAGCTTTCCGGCCTCCGCGCCCGAGCGACCGCCGTGGAGGCCGCGGCGGCCCGCGCACCAGCGCCGCGCGACTTCCGCGCGGCGCTCCACGCGCACGACCGCGTCGCCCTCATCGCGGAGTGCAAGCGACGCTCGCCGGGCGCCGGGGCGATCCGACCCGACCTCGACCCCGCGGCGCTCGCTCGCTGCTACGCCACAGCCGGCGCGCGCGCGCTCAGCGTGCTGACCGACGAGACGTACTTCGGCGGTGCGCTCGCCGACCTCGAGGTCGCCAGGTCGACCACCGTTCTGCCCGTTCTTCGGAAGGACTTCACGCTCGATCCGGTGCACGTGATCGAGGCGCGGGCGGCGGGGGCGGATGCCGTGCTGCTCATCGTCCGGATCCTGGGCGACGCCGAGCTGCGCAGCCTGCACGCGGAGGCGACCGCCCTCGGCATGGAGGTGCTCGTCGAGGTCCACGACCGCCCGGAGCTCGCGCGCGCGCTCGACCTGGGCGCGTCGATCATCGGCATCAACAACCGCGACCTGTCGACCTTCCGCACCGACCTCGCCACGACGCTCGCGCTCCTGGACGAGGTGCCGGACGATGTGACCGTCGTATCGGAGAGCGGGATCCGCGACCGTGCCGACATCGACCGATTGGGCGAGGCTGGCGTCGACGCGGTCCTCGTCGGAGAGACGCTCCTGCGGGCACCCGACCCGGGTCGGGTCGCCGAGCAGCTCGCCTCGGTGCCCCGCCGGGAGCGCGTCCGTGGGTGAGGGGCTGCGCGTGAAGATATGCGGCCTCACGCGGCGGGAGGACGTCGCGGCGGCGGATCGGGCCGGGGCCGACTACATCGGCGTGGTGCTCACCGCGGGCTTCGGGAGGAGCGTCGACCTTCGCGATGTCGCGGAGATCGTCGCGGGAACGCGGGCCCGAAAGGTCGCGGTGCTCGTCGACGAGACCCCGCAGGCGGCGGCGGAGGCGGCGACCGCGCTCGGCGCGGAGGTGCTGCAGCTGCACGGCGCGGAGGCCCCCGGCGTCCTACAGGCGCTCAGGGCGAGGGGCGCATGGACACTCTGGAAGGCCGTGCGTGCCCGGTCGCTCGACGACGTCCGGCGGACCGTCGAGGAGTACGGGAACGTCGCGGATGCCCTGCTGGTCGAGGGGTGGAAGGAGGGCTCTCTCGGGGTGGGCGGGGCACGGCTCGGTCTCGACCCGGCCCGCGTGCGCGCGCTGATTCCCGGCGGCCTCGACTTCGTGCTCGCGGGGGGGCTCGGCCCCGAGACGGTCGCCGACGCCGTGGTGGCCTTCCGTCCCGACGTGGTCGACGTCTCTTCGGGGGTGGAGCTGGAGATGGGCGTGAAGGACCACGCGCTCGTGGAGGCCTTCGTGCGCGCCGCACGCACGGCTGCAGAGCGCGGGGCGGCGGACGCGCACTCGGCGGCGAGGGGAGCGGAATGACGATCGACCGAGCGACGACCGGCAAACGCTTCGGCGCCTTCGGGGGGCGCTACGTTCCCGAGACGCTCATGCGCGCCCTCGACGAGCTCACCGAGGCGTACGACGCCGCGCGGGAGGACGCCGACTTCCAGGCGACGCTCGCCGCGCTACTGAAGGACTTCGCGGGCCGGCCGACGCCGCTCTACCGGGCTCGACGCCTCGGTGAGGCCGCCGGGCATCCGACGGTCTTTCTCAAGCGCGAGGACCTCAACCACACGGGCGCGCACAAGATCAACAACACGCTCGGACAGGCGCTGCTCGCGAGCCAGATGCGGAAGCGGCGCATCATCGCGGAGACGGGGGCCGGTCAGCACGGCGTCGCCACGGCTACGGCGTGCGCGCTCTTCGACCTCGAGTGCGTGGTCTACATGGGCGAGGAGGACGTGAAGCGCCAGGCGCTCAACGTCTATCGCATGGAGCTCCTGGGCGCCGAGGTCCGCCCGGTCGGCTCGGGGACCCGCACGCTCAAGGACGCGACCAACGAGGCGATCCGCGACTGGGTCGCCCACGTCGACACCACGCACTACATCATCGGCTCGGTCGTCGGGCCCGACCCGTTCCCGCGTATGGTGCGCGACTTCCAGGCCGTGATCGGTCGGGAGGCCCGCGCGCAGATCCTGGAGGTCGAGGGAAGGCTCCCCGCCGCCGTCGTCGCGTGCGTCGGCGGGGGCTCCAACGCGATCGGCATCTTCCACGAGTTCATCCCCGACACCTCCGTACAGCTCATCGGCGTAGAGGCCGCCGGCGAGGGTATCGAGAGCGGCCGCCACTCGGCCTCGCTCGCGGCCGGCCGTCCTGGTGTTCTCCACGGCTCGCTCAGCTATCTTCTCCAGGACTCGGACGGCCAGGTCGCGCCCGCTCACTCCGTCTCGGCCGGTCTGGACTATCCCGGGGTGGGGCCCGAGCATTCCTACCTGAAGGATACACAGCGCGCCCGCTATACCTTCGTGACCGATGACGAGGCTCTCGACGCCTTCCACCGTCTGTCCGAGCTGGAGGGGATCATACCGGCTCTCGAGTCGGCCCACGCAGTCGCGCATGTGCTGCGGCACGGAGCCGACTATGATGGGCCTGTCGTCGTCTGCCTATCCGGGCGCGGTGACAAGGACGTCGCACACGTGGCCCGCATGGAGGGCCGCGGATCCTTACTCTGAGGCGGTCTCGTGAGTGAGCAAGGGACTCCAGCCGCCGGTGCTGCGACCGACGGAGAGGAGTGGGAGGAAGACCGCACGGCCGTCGAGGGGGTGCGGACACTCTTCGTCACGCTCGGCAAGACCTTCAGGGCGTATCAGCTCTACGACGAGAATAACCCGGTCCGTAGGCGATTCATGGAGCAGCTCAAGTCGGAGTTCACGCAGCTCTGGCAGGAGCACGAGCGGCTCGTCGTGAGCATCGACGAGGATCGCATGTACCTCGGAGAGGCCGAGGTCTACAAGTCCGAGAGCCGCAACGACTCCCTCGCCTTCCTCTTCTTCAAGGACGGCGTCCGCGAGATCACGTTCACGCCGGGGATCGAGACCGAGGAGATCGAGGGCTTCCTCGGTGTGCTGCAGCGCGCCCGCAAGCTCGTCCCCGAGGGCGACGATCTCCTGACTGTGCTGTGGGAAGCCGATCTCCGGTACTTTCAGTACCAGTACGTGGACCTGCTCGCCGAAGGAGTAGCCCTTCCCGAGGCGGGGTCGGGTGCCACACACGCTGAGTTGCAGCGAGCGCTCGAGGGCGAGGACGAGGAGATCGCCCGGCAGGCCGAGCGCCCCGAGTCGGAGGCGGCCGAGGAGCAGCCGGTGCCGCAGACGGTCAAGCAGGACGACTTCAACCCGACGCTCTACGCGCTCGACCGGCGGGAGATGGAGAAGCTGCAGGCCGAGCTGCACAAAGAGGCGCAGCGGGATACTCGCGGCGACGTGCTCAACGCGCTCTTCGACCGACTCGAGGAGCCGGACGACCGCGCGCGACAGTCCGCGATCCTCCGCATCCTCTCCACGCTCCTCCCCAACTTCCTCAGCCGCGGGGCGCTCGTTCCCGCGACGGCGGTCCTCCAGGAGCTGAGGCGCCTCGAGACCACCGCGGGCGCGTTCGACGAGCAGCGCATCCAGGAGTCGCGCGCCATCCTGGACCGCATCAGCGCGCCGGAGGCCATCCAGGAGCTGATCCAGGCGCTATTCGACGGGACCATCCGCGCATCCAGCGCGCAGCTGAGCGGATTTCTCCAGTTCCTCCGAGGGGCCGCGCTCGCGCCCCTGCTGCGCGCCGCCGAGACGGTGGAGCACAAGGAGCTGCAGGACGTCCTGCGCAAGGCGGTGCACGGCATCGCGGATAGGAACCGCGGCGCCGTCGTGAAGCTCCTCGAGGAGGACGATCCGGTGCTCGCCGCCGGGGCCGCGCGGCTCGCGGGCGACATGCAGATTGCCGAGGCGGGTGCGGCGCTGACGCGGCTCCTCGCCCACGCGGACCCTGCCGTGCGGCTCGCCGCCGTCGAGGCTGCGGTGACGCTCAAGGCCTCCACCGTGGCGGCCGCGCTGGTACAGACGCTCGAGGATCCCGAGCGCGAGCTGCGCATCGCCGCCGCGAAGGCGCTCGGTGCGCTCCAGTACCAGCCGGCGGTCAAGGCGCTGGTGGGCATCGTGAAGGGGCGAGCCATCCGCACCGCGGACATCAGCGAGAAGGTCGCGGTGTTCGAGGCGTACGGGATCGTCGCGGAGGCCGACGGCCTCGGTGTGCTCGACGAGCTCTTGAACGGTAAGGGCTTCCTCGGCAAGCGCGAGCCCACCGACATCCGCGCAGCCGCGGCGCTGGCCCTCGGGCGCATCGCCGGCGGCGAGGCTCGAGCGGTCCTGGAGAAGGCGACGCAGGACGACGATCCGGTGGTGCGCAGCAATGTGAACCGCGCGCTCCGGCACGAGGGCTGACTCCCATGTCCGAGACCAAGGCGCTGAACTACCAGGAGGAAGGGCGGAGGCTCCTGACCGCGTTCTACGGGGCTTTTTCGGCGCTCAAGCTCTACCCCGTCGAGAACGAGACCGTGCAGCAGGCGCTGACCGAGCTGCATACGCTCATGGAGAGGGTGGTCCATGCGGATGGGGGCGCCGAGGTGCGCGTGGTCGGTGACTTCTTCTTCCTGAACGAGACGCGTCTCCGGCTCGATCTCTCCAACTTCGCGACGTTCGGGTCGTTCGCGAGCGCGCTCCACATGCACGGCATCGGCGCGATGGAGATCGACTCGGGCGTGCAGCGGAGCGAGTGGGCGCCCTTCATCTCGATGCTGCTCCGCAAGCCGGGCGCTGAGACGCCCCCCTTCGAGGGCTTCATCGATCGCTTGGCGAGCGCCCCGGTCCAAAACATCCGCGTGCGATCGCAGACGGAGGTCGAGGACCCGCAGGACGACGAGGAGAAGCTCACCGCCGCCAAGCGTACGTACGCGCAGTCGGTGAAGGTGGCCAAGGATGTGCTCGGCGACATGCGGATCGGCAAGGCCGTGAACGTCCGCAAGGTGAAGCGCGCCGTGCAAGGCATCGTGGACCAGGTGCTCTCCAACGAGTCCTCGATGATCACCATGACCACGCTGCGCGACTTCGACGAGTACACGTTCACGCACTGCGTCAACGTCTCGATCTTCAGCGTGATCATCGGGCAGCGTCTGGGTCTCGACCGCCTCCAACTCTATGAGCTCGGGCTGGGCGCGCTCTTCCACGACGTGGGCAAGCAGCGCCTCGACGTCGACGTCATCAACAAGGCGGGCGGCCTCACCGACGAGGAGTGGAATCACCTCAAGGAGCACCCCACGGAGGGACTGCTGCTTCTCTTCGACATGCACGGCTTCGCGGACGTGCCATACCGGCAGATGCTCATGGCCTACGAGCACCATATGAAGGTCGACCTCACCGGCTATCCGCCGAGCAAGCGCACGCGGGAGCCGTCGCTCTTTTCCCGCATCGTCGCCGTTGCAGATGCCTTCGACGCAGGTACGTCGGTACGCAGCTACCAGTACGAGCCGTGGCCCCCGGATGCTGTGCTCCAGGAGATGCGCGACAACCCCAAGCGCGGCTTCGACTCGCTCCTGGTGAAGGCGCTCATCACCGCGACCGGCGTCTATCCGGTCGGCACCGTGGTGATCCTGGACACGCACGAGCTCGCGGTGGTCGCACAGGTCAACCCGGATCCGGAGCTGCTCCACCGTCCGAAGGTGAAGGTGATCTCCGACCCGGTGGGGCTCCCGTTGCCGGAGCCGAAGCTCCTCGACCTCGCGGAGGCGGATCCGGCCACCGGAGCCGCGCGCCATCAGATCATCAAGACGACCGATCCCCAGAGGTACGGGATCCGGGTCAGCGACTACTTGATCGGGTGATCTCCGAGGCCTTCGCGGCCCGGCGTGCCCAGGGTAGGGCGGCGTTGGTGCCGTATGTCACCGCCGGGTATCCGGAGCGCGGCTCGACCGTAGCCGCGCTGGAGGCCCTCGCCGCCGCCGGCGCCGACGTGATCGAGCTCGGGATCCCGTTCTCGGATCCCCTCGCCGACGGTCCGACGATCCAGCACGCCTCCTTCGTCTCGCTCGAGAAGGGAACGACGGTCGCGAAGGTCCTGGAGGACCTCTCGGCCTTTCGCGCCCGCAGCCGGACGCCCGTGGTTCTCTTCACGTACCTGAATCCGCTGCTCAGTTACGGCCTGGCGCGTTTCCTGCGGGATACTGAGTCCGCGGGCGGGAACGGGCTCCTCGTCACGGACCTCCCGAGCGGCTCCGATCCCGCGCTCGAGCAGGAGGTCATCGCGTCGCCGCTCGACCTCATCCGGCTCATCGCGCCGACCACCCCCATCGAGCGGGTGCCGGCGGCAGCGGCGGGCGGCTCCGGATTTCTCTACTACATCTCTCGGACCGGCGTGACCGGCGTTCGGAGCGTGCTGCGCGAGGAGCTCGCCGCGGAGGTGGGGCGGATCCGTAACGCGGTGAGCCTGCCCGTCGCGGTGGGCTTCGGCATCTCGACACCCGAGCAGGCGGCGGCCGTGGGCGCCGCCGCCGACGGGGTCGTGGTGGGGAGCGCGCTCATCCAGGCCCTCGACCGCGGCGGTGTCGCCGAGGCGGGGCGCTTCCTGGCGGCGTTGCGGCAGGCGCTCGACGCTTCGGGGGCGCTCGAGGCCCGTCCCTAGCGGAGCCGCTCGAGCCGCTCTGGCAGCGCGGGGTCGGGCTCCACGAAGACCGTCTGGAGACGGTCCGCGGCGACCCTCCCGGGGGGCGCTTTTCGCGGCTTTCTCACGTACTTGCGAAGCGTCCAGTCCACGGGGGCGCTCCCCGAGGTACGTGCTCTGGAGTGCAGCGCCGCGAGCGTAGCCGCCTCGGCCAGATCGCGCGCGGGAGGGTTGCCCGGGCCGGGCCACCGCAGCACCACGTGGGCGCCCGCGCTGTCGCGTGCGTGCAGCCACACGTCGCCCGGGGAGGAGTGGTGGAAGGTGAGGTCGTCGTTGTGCCGGGCGCCTCGACCCACCCGGATCTCGAGGCCGCCCGAGCTCCTGTACGCGCGATAGGGGAGCGCCCGTCCCACGGCCTGCCCCCGCGCCGTTGGCCGGTCCGGTCCGAGGACCTCACGGACCTCCTCCACCTCGAGGTCGCCCTCGCGGGCCTGCGTGACGAGCGCCTCGAGACGTGCCCGCTCGGTTCGCGCTTCCTCGAGGAGCGCGGGGATGCGCTCCCGCGCGCGCTCCGCCTTGGCGGCCCTCGCGTAGTAGCGCGCGGCGTTCTCGTGCGGAGGCTCGGCGGGGTCGAGCTCCAGCTCGAGGGGGTGGCCCTCGAAATCCGTCAGCCGGACGCTCGCGGCCCCTGGTGGGATCTGCTTATAGCGGGCGAGGATGAGGTCTCCGATGCGCCTGAGGGCATCCGGCTCCTCGAGCCCTGCGAGCTCGGCCTCGAGGTGCTCTTCGCGGCGCGCGGCACGGCGGGCTGCACCCTCCAGGCGGCGCATGAGCGGCAGGCCGATGGGAGCCGTGGCGGTGGCGGGCTCCACCGGCGCGTCGGGGTCGTCCCCTTCGCTGGGGGCGCACGCCGCGATCGCCGCGAGCAGGCTGTCCGCAGGTCTGTGCGGCGTGCCGTCGAGTGGGAACGGGTAGGGCTGGAGTCCCGCGTCGGTTTCGAGCACCACCGGGGTAGCTGCGGTCCCCGCGTCCGCCATGAGACACCAGCGAGCGTGGCCCGCCTCGAGCGAGGCATCGGTCGCGGCGGCTCCTCCCGCGAGACCCAACAGCGCCGGCGCGTTGAGCGGCGACGTCCACGCGAACGCCGTCACGAGCGCCGCGGCTCGCTGCTCGGGCTCGAGCGGACCGAGCAGGCTGACCCACTCCTCGAGCGCCGCGTCACCGTCGACGCCCCGGCGTCCGAGCGGGGGAGGGGGATGGTACGGATGACCGACGCGGGGTGCCCGATCCGTGTCCCGTCGCCAGAGCACGTGGCGGACGATCTCGGGCCCGTCCCGCTCGGGATCTCCCTCGGTCAGCGCGGCGTTCCACTGGTTGCCGAGCAGCTCGACGACGAGGGACGTCGGCGGGCGGCCCGCGCCGGTCGGCGCCAGTGAGAAGCGCAGCACGCGGTCGTCCGGGATCGACGCCACGCGCACGATGCGCGCCTTGACCGCGAGGTCTCCCTCGGCGGGCCCGATCGGTGGGAGCACGGACAGGTGGCCCCGCGTGGGGTGCAGCCGCCAGAGGAGCGTTCGGTCGCGGAAGAGCAGCACGAGATCCCGCGCAAAGCCGTCCAGGCGAAGCGCGCGCACACGCGCGTCGCGCAGGAGCGCATCGAGCTCCCGCGCGGTGTGGCGTGCCAGCAACGCATCCCAGCGGATCGACATGAGCACGTCGCTACACTACGCAGGTCTACCTGTTCGCGCTCCCTCCACGCCATCTTCGGGGCCATGATCGCCTCCGAGAAGCCTCACGCGCTGGTCCTCGAGGCCGCGGACGGCCGCCTACCCGAGTGGGCCGTGGCGGGCATGGAGCGGCGTGCGCACATGGGGCGCGTGGCGGGTCTCTTGGACACATGGGCCGAGGAGCTCGAGCTCCCCTGGGCCGACAGGGCCCGCTGGCGGGCCGCCGGCTGGCTCCACGACGCGCTGCGCGACGAGGACCCGGACGCCCTGCGTCCCCACGTCCCCGAGCGCTTCAGGTCACTTCCCGGACAGATCCTTCACGGCCCCGCGGCCGCGGCGCGCCTGGGGGACGAGGGCGTGACGGACCAGGAGCTCCTCGAGGCGATCACCTTCCACACGATCGGAGACGCCGGGCTCGGGGCGCTCGGGCGCGCGCTCTACGCCGCGGACTTCCTCGAGCCGGGGCGGACGTTCCTGAACGAGTGGCGCGGCGCGCTGAGATCCCGCCTTCCCGGAGATCTCGACGCCGTCCTCGCCGAGATCGTGCGCGCCCGCCTCGAGGATCTCGCGGACCGCACGGCCACCGTGCTTCCTGAGACGATGGGGTTCTGGAACGCGCTCGCCTCCGGGCGGAGGTGAGGGTGGGTCGGGTCGTCGCCCTTCTGATTGCCCTCGGGCTGCTGTGCGGAGTCGGTGTGGTCGCGCTCGGAAGCCTTCGGGGAGGCCCCGGCGCGGCGCTCGACAAGGAGGCGGTTACCGCGCCCGGGGAGCGCGTTCGCGTGGAAGTCCTCAACGCTGGAGGCGTGGGCGGCGTCGCCCGCTCGGCGACCGTCCGTCTGCGTGACGTCGGCTTCGACGTCGTGCACTTCGGGAACGCCCGCGCGTTCGACCGCGACGCTCCAGTGGTCATCGACCGCGTGGGCCGTCCCGATCTCGCCGAGGCCGTTGCCAACGCCCTCGGAATCGGTAACGTCCTCAGCGAGCCCGACCCGAACCTATTCGTCGACGTCACCGTACTGTTGGGGAGGACCTGGTCGGGTCCACCGGGGGGGAGCGCGCTGCGCGAGCCCCCGCCGCGAGCGCCGTGGGACCCGCGCGGTTGGCTCGGCAGGTGATCCTACACGACGGCGGCGGTTGAACGAATGGCGAAGCGAGACAAGGCGCGCGGCGACGCTCGCGAGAGTGCGAAGGACCCTGCGGATGCGGCCGCGCCCGAGCCGAAGCGCCCGAGGAGGCGCGCGGCCGGCGCGGAGGAACGACCGAACGGCGCCGTCGAGTGGGCGAAGTCGATCGCCATCGCGGTCGTGCTGTTCCTCTTCCTGCGCACGTTCCTCGTCCAGACGTTCGTGATCACGTCGGGCTCGATGGAGGACACGCTCCTCGTGGGCGACATGCTCGTCGTGAACCGAGCGGCAATCGGCACCCGCGTACCGGGTACGAGCCTCCGCATCCCCGGCTACTCCGCGCCCGAGCGCGGCGACGTGCTTGTCTTCGATCCGCCGCACGAGGAGACGCTCAAGCTCATCAAGCGGCTCATCGGTATGCCGGGGGACACGGTCGAGATGAGGAATCGCACCCTCTACGTGAACGGCGAGCGGCAGGAGGAGCCGTACGTGCGGCACTCCAGCAGCCCGGACCAGACGGATCCTTGGATGGAGTGGCAGCGTGACCACCTTCTCGACGGAGCGGATCGCGAAGCGTACGCGCCCACCCGCGACACCTGGGGTCCGCTCGTGATCCCCGAGGACCGCTACTTCACGCTCGGTGACAACCGGGAGCAGAGCCTCGACTCACGGTACTGGGGGCTGCTCGAGGGTTGGAGGCTCGAGGGCCGAGCGGTCTTCAAGTACTACTCGTACAACAAGGGGTCGTACCGGCCGTTCCCGTGGATTCGCGAGGTGCGCTGGGGGAGGATCGGCGAGGGGATTCGCTGAGGCGGGCGCGCTGAGGCGGGCGCGCTGAGGCGGGCGCGCTGACGCGGACTCGCGGGAACGGCGCCCGCTTGGTTGCGCGGGCGCGTTGCCCGGCTCACATGACGGCCTCCGCGGCTGCGAGCCAGACCTCGTCCGGGATGTCCTCCTCGCGCTTCCACATGGCGCCCGCGGTGCGCTCGTCGGGTGCGACGCCCCGTGCGTGCTGCTCCTCGATGAGCGCCTCGACGGGCGTGCTCGGCAGCTCGGGCGGCTGCCACCGCCCCTCGAACAGCATCCGACCCCTCGGCCCGAAGAACGCCGGCCGCCCCTCGGCCCACCACTCGACCTGCCAGCCGCCCTCGTGGACCAGAGTGTGGTGTAACTTACAGAGCAACAAACAGTTAGTCAGGCTCGTCTCGCCGCCATCGGCCCAGTGCCGGACGTGGTGGCCGTCGGCGAAGCGGAGCCCGCAGCCCGGGAAGCGGCAGCCGCTGTCGCGAGCCTCGAGCGCACGACGGAGCGAGGGCGGAATCGTGCGAGTCCGACGGCCCACGTCGAGGATCTGGCCGTCCGGTCCGTGCCGCATCCGCACGAGCCCGGCGTCGCAGGAGACCCTGCGAGACGTTTCAGCTGAAACGCGTGTGCCGTCGTCGAGCTCGGAGCGGCCGGGGCACCCGCCGCCGCAGGCGGTGGGTCCGCCGTCGGCCGAGAGGGTCTCGGCGTCCACGTGCAGCACGACCTGGTATCGCTCGGCCCGGGTCCCGCTGACGGGGGCCTCGGGGCCCGCCTCGGGGCCCGCCTCGGGGCCCGCTTCGGGGCCCGCCTCGTCGCCCTCGCCACACGCGCCCGCACCCCCGAGGCCTGCCGCCATCGCCCGCTCGGCGAGCAGCGCGAGCGCATCGGCCCGCCGGTGTGCCGCCGCCT
>Ga0214472_10006663_pt1 | contig 12103 bp, 10 predicted proteins | sample RVTome_6_FD_207662 | JGI IMG/M metagenome (GOLD analysis project Ga0214472, IMG submission 207662) | Soil microbial communities from uranium-contaminated site in the Upper Colorado River Basin, Wyoming, United States - RVT140D175 | ecosystem: Environmental > Terrestrial > Soil > Contaminated >...
TTAGCGCAATTGTCAAAATTCTTGGATAGCTTAGGGACTACCATAGGAGCGAGCGCTCGGGATTCGCGCAAAAGAGGCAGAGCAATGGATACGGAAGACGGCACCACCGGCGAACAAAGCTGGATCGATGCGGAATTGCAGGACAGCTTTGACGAAGAACTGGAAATGGAAATCGACGACATCCGCGTCTCGCGGGAATTGCGGTCGATCACCACGCTGAAACACAAATCGACCCTGGAACGGCGGGCCTATTTTCATGAATTGCTGCGGCTGCAGGCGGAGCTGGTGAAATTGCAGGACTGGGTGGAGCACACCAACGCCAAGATCGTCGTGATCTTCGAAGGTCGGGATTCGGCCGGCAAGGGCGGCGTCATCAAGCGGATCACCCAGCGTCTGAACCCGCGCATCTGCCGCGTTGCGGCCCTGCCGGCGCCCTCGGAACGGGAAAAGTCCCAATGGTATTTCCAGCGCTACGTGCCGTATCTGCCGGCCGGCGGCGAGATCGTGCTGTTCGACCGCTCCTGGTACAATCGGGCCGGCGTCGAACGGGTGATGGGATTCGCCAGCCCCGACCAGGTCGAGCAATTCTACAATGACGTGCCCGATTTCGAACGCATGCTGGTGCGCTCCGGCATCACGCTGATCAAATACTGGTTCTCCATCACCGACCAGGAACAGCAATTGCGCTTTCTCATGCGCATCCACGATCCGATGAAGCAATGGAAGCTGAGCCCGATGGATCTGCAATCGCGGGTGCGCTGGGAGGCCTATACCAAGGCCAAAGAGGAAATGCTGGAACGCACCAATATCGACGAAGCCCATTGGTGGATCGTCGAAGGCAACGACAAGAAGCAGGCGCGGCTCAACTGCATCAGCCACTTTCTGCGCCAGATTCCCTATAAGGAGGTCGAGCACGACCTCGTCACCCTGCCGGACCGCGTCTCCAATCCGGATTATGAACGGAAAATCCTGCCGGACGAGCTTTACGTGCGAAAGGAATTTTGAACGCGGCTTCGGCCGCCGGGTTGGAGATCAAAGCGAAACGCGCAATTCCGTCACTTCGCGGAACCGCAGCCGCTTCGACAGTTTTGCAGGCGCGTCCAGCCGCAGATCGGGGAAGCGCGCGAACAATTTGCCGAAAGCGATCTGGCCCTCGATCCGCGCCAGGGAATTTCCCGCGCAAATGTGGATGCCCAGGCCGAAGGCCAGATGCCGGTTCGGACGACGGGCTATGTCGAACCGGTCGGGATCGGGAAATTGCGACGGGTCGCGGTTGGCCGCGCCGAGCATCAGATGCACCATGCTGCCGGCCGGCAGGGCGGTTCCGGACAATTCGGTATCCCGCAGGGCCCGGCGATTGTTGATCTGGATGGGGGGATGATAGCGCAGAACCTCCTCAACGGCGGACTCGGCCAGCGACGGATCGGCGTTGAGTTTTTCGATTTCTCCCGGATGGCGCAGGAATTCATGGATGCCGTGCGACAGCATGTTGGTCGAGGTTTCGTGGCCGGCATTCAGCAGAAAAATGCACTGATGCAGCAGTTCCAACTCGGTCAGTTTCTCGCCGCCTTCCTCCGCATCGACCAGGGTCGACAGGATTTCTCCCTCGCGGCGCGATTTCGGATCCTTCTTCAAGGATCTGATCTGGTCGCGGAGATAGGCCTTGAAATCCTCCACCGCGCGGCAGCCGTCCTGAAATTGTTCCCGGCTCAGGACCGGCTCCAGGGCGCCGAGGATCAGGAGCGCCCAGTCGCGGATGAGCGCCCGGTCGGAACTCGGCACGCCGAGCATGTCGCAGACGATTTCCACCGGCAGTTTGAACGAGAAATCCGAGACGATGTCCATTTCGCCGCGGTCGGCCAGCGCGTCGAGATAGGATTCCACCAAGGCGTGAATGCGCGGCTCCAGCACCGCCAGGGCCTTGCGGGTGAAGGCGTGCTGAAACAGTTTGCGGATGCGGGTGTGGTCCGGCGGGTCGCGAAACACCAGGCTCGTCGTGTGATGCTCGAACAGCGGAGAAGCGCCGAATTTCGGGGCGAAATCCAGCTTCTTGTCGGAACTCCACAGGGAGGAATCCCGGTATACCGCGACCATGTCGTCATAGCGGGTCAACAGCAAGGTTCCGTCGGAATTGCGATGCACGGGATCGGTGGCGCGCAAGGCCGCCAGATATTCATAGGCGCGCGGCACGAAATCATCCGGCGGGGTCAGCAGATCGAAAGCGGAAACGTCGATGGCGCTTGTGCGCTCATTCTCCTGAGCCGGACGCGGATCGATTTCCCTCATCATGATTCCCCGATATTCCGTTTTTTATTACGCATTGTATAATATGTTTGTATATTATATAATTGTTGAACCCCTTCGTCAATCCGTCAGCGAATCTCATGGTCGACCATCAAGCCGGGTCCGCGGACCAGCCTGCCGCTTCGGGCATTCTCCACCCGGCAAAGCCGAAACATGGCATCGGCGCCATTGAAACCGGCATGCTCCTCTTGCGGGTTCTTGCCTCCACCGACGAACCGATGCCGTTGAAGGCGATCGCGGCGGCGGCCGGCATGCCGCCGGCCAAGGCGCATCGCTATCTCGCCAGTTTCGCGGCATCGGAAATGGTCGTGCAGGAGAGGAAGTCGGGACGCTACGATCTCGGGCCGATGGCGCTGCGGGTCGGCGTGGCGGCGATTCGGCGCCATGACACCATTGCGCGCGCCTGCAACGGCCTGACGGCGTTGCGCGACGCGATCCGCGCCACGTGCTTCGTCGCCGGCTGGAGCGACCGGGGACCGCTGGTTCTGCGCTGGGAGGACAGTCTGCGGCCGGTGACCGTGATCGTCGCGGTCGGCTCGACCTTGCCGCTCCTGACCTCCGCGACGGGACGCGCCTTTCTCGGCTTCCTGCCGGAGGCGCGCATCGCGGCTGTATTGGAACGCGAGCGGCTGGCCGCGGGATTGTCCCGGGAGGCGCTTGCCGAACGGGTCGCGTCCATTCGGCGCGCGGCCGCCGAAACGGGCTTCGGGCGCACCAGGGGCGCGTTTCAAAACGGCATTGCCGCGCTTTCCGTCCCCTTGCGCGATCCGTTCGGCGCCATGGTCGGCGCGGTCACCGCGCTCGGGAGGGAAGAAGAATTCGACGCCGACGCCAAGGGTCCCGTTGCGCGCCTGCTCACACGCCATGCGGCCGGTCTTGGCGACGGCGACCGCTGAGGCGGCGCGCGCGGGGGAGCGCGGGGGCGCCGGTCACGTCAAGCGGCGCCGATCTGCTCGGCCATCAAACAGGCGGCGAAGGCGTTGACGAAACCGGAGCCCGTAGCCAAATCGTGACCGAGCCCGGCCGCATGACCCGAGGCCGATTGGCCGGCGGTCACATTCGTCGCGGTGGCGGCCAAAATCTGCTTGATCCGGTCATGGTCGAGCACCGGATTGGCCTGAATCATGAGGGCGGCAATCCCGGCGATCTGGTAGGCGGCGGCCGATGTCCCGGAAAAAATGCCCCAGCCCAGTTTTTTGGAGTCCTCCGGCAGGTTTGCGCCTTCGTAGCCGCTGTCATTGGGCACCGGCAGCATGATGTGCCCGGGCATGGCGCCGAGCGTGCCGGCGCCGCCGGCCACGCCGCAAAAATCGGGAACGGCGCGGCCCGGATAGAGCAGGCTTTCAAAGGAACTGGCGTAATTCGAGGCTTGCAGGCTTCCGTCGGGATTGACGGTGACGCCGCCGACCGCAATCACATCGGGAATGCATGCGGGAAAGGCGGCTCCGCCTTTGTTGCCGGCGGCGAAAATCGTCACAACGCCATCGTCCATGGCTTCGGCGAGCAATTGCTCCAGATGAACCACTTGGCGCAAAGCATTCGGATCTTTCGCCTGCAGCTGTGCCTTCGAAAGTTCGCCGAACGGCATTCCCCAGGCTTGAACCATCACACGCGGCTTGGTCTTCAGCGTCGCTTCCAGGCCCAATTTCATGTTTGCGCTCTTGATGCCGAAAAACCGGCAATCCGGAGCGATCCAAAGCGCATTGGCCGATTCACCCGTGCCATGGCCATTCGGATCGATTTCCGGATCGGAGACGTCCGCGGACGCCACGCGGGAAATATTGAAGCCGTTTTCGTCGAAAAACGCGTGTTTGGCGAAGCCGGTATCGCCGGCGCTGACCGTGACGCCCCGACCGGTCCAGCCACGGCGATGGCACCGCTCCACATTCAACGCCCGCGCAACGTCGGTCAGGCGCAGGTGATAGAGTGCGGTCGTCGGCGGGATGAAAGAACTTCCGTAGAATTCCGGCGGCGTCGGCACAAAGGCGAATTCAACCGCATCGGCCAGTTCCTCGGGCACCTGTACTTCGCCCTCCGGCGCCAGATATTCCGTCTCTGCGCCATCCGCGACGGCCTCCTGGGAAGAAGGGGCCGGCCTGACGACGAGCCTGGTCTTGAACAAGGTTTCGAATTTTTCCTTGTCCACCAGACAATCCACAGTCGATTTCGGTGAGGTCGCGGCGTCCATATCCATGCAATTGGCGCCTTTGCGGGCCGCTTCCGCCTTTTCCGGGCAGGCCGCGAAATGCTGGGATCGGCCGCGCGGGAACGCGAGTTTTTCCAAAGGACCCCGGTCTCCCGCCGGAGATTTCGGAACCAATACGACGTGAACCCTCTGAGTCATTTCCCGTCCTTTGTCTGATGGGGCCAGGGGAATTCCCAACCCCTTGCATTGGCTTCCTGCGAACCGGGCGCTCCCGAAGCCGTCGACCCAGCGTCTCGTCCTGATCACGCGGCGCGCGGCGGCATGACGCGAGGCAGCTTGAAAAGCTTTGGATTGCAGCTTTTTGTTTCGGAGGCGCCCCTGAAATCTATAAAAGTCGACAGCCTGTGAATTCAGCGTGAATCGATCGAACCAATACCAACCCTCACAATAAATGACTCCTTTATTGTGAGGGTTGGTATAGCGTCAGCAAGAGTGGACCGGCACAATGAATTTGTTTGAAGCCTCGAAACGCATGCTTTCGAACACCGTCGATCCGAAGGATTGCGGCGGGATCGAACGGCTGGCGATCGACTTTCCGCCGAAACTGCAATTCGAGGCGCTCAACTTCCTGGTGGAACTCCAATACGCGGTGTTGAGAGCCGAAGACCGCCGCCTCGTTTCAACGTCGGGCGATCCCGCCATTCTGCGGAACCGGCTGGCCTTGTTGAACCTGGCGTCCCGGTTCGGCCGCGCCTTTCAACTGCCCATGCGGCATGCTCCGGGCGCCGCCTTTTTCGGCGGCATCATCTCGCCCACTGCCTTCGGCCTTTCCCGACACACAGACACGCTCGGCGTCGGGGGGCGCGGCGAAAGCTTTCAAAAAGCGTTCCAGTCTTGTGTCGGCGAAGCAGCCGAGTTTCTCTCCTTCCTGGAATGGGACGACGACATCCTCGTCACATCCTTGCGCAACGGACACGGTTTGACGCGGGAGGAATTGCAATGGGCGCTTGCCGGGATCGGGTTGGGCGCGACCGACGATTTCCGGGATCTGGACTGGGTTGAAGCGCGGTCCCTCGTCGATGGCAGCACAGTGGCGTTTCCCAGCGAATTGGCGCTTCGCCGTCCGGCCGCCGAACGCATTGGCCACCGTCCGGCCGAAAGCGCCGGCGTGGGCGCCGGGCCGACCTTGGATGCGGCCATATTGTCGGCCCTGTCGGAAGTCGTCGAGCGCGACGCCATCGGCTTATGGTGGTTCGGCGGTCTGGCTGCGCGGCGCGTCGGAGAGGATGAGCAGGATGCGTCGGGTTTTCGCGCCTTTGCCAGGGAACTGCGCGGCAATTCCGATCGGGAGGTTTGGCTGCTCGATCTGACGACCGATCTCGGCATCCCCGTGATCGCCAGTCTTTCCAGCCGAAAAGATGGCGGCGGTGTCATTGCCGGGTTTGCCGCAAGCCCGCAACCCGCGCAGGCCATGCGCAATGCGTTTCTGGAAATGTGCCAGATGGAACTCGCCCAGGAGCTATCCCTGGCCAAGCTATCACAAGAGGGGTGCTCCGCCCTCAAAGAGCGGGACCGGCAGTGGATCGAACGCCATGAAAGCCTGTCGCTGGAAAACTTCCCATGCATGAAAGGCCAAACACCTGTCAGTAAGATTGAAACTCCCTGTTTCGAATCGTCTTTTCAATTTATTCTTGATACTTTAACCGAAAAAAATTTGGTGCCTTACGCAATCGACCTGACAAGAAAGGGAATGGAGATTCCCACCGCACGGGTTTTGGTGCCGGGACTGCAATCGTCAAAACCTGATTGGCTTAGCCCTCGTTTAAATACCCTCGTTAAAGATACGGATGCTTGTCTAAAGGACCTGTCACCGAACATGCTTTGCCCGATTTGATAAATTCCATAATTCATGGAATGATGTCGCCTTAAACGCGATCGACTGATGATTGGCCATGGGGATGGGAGACGGTGCTGGCGGTGGATCAGGCTGCAACGATCAACGCCCGATTGCGATTGTCGCTGCTTGGTGGCTTCTCTCTGGTGACGTCCGGCGGCGACCATATCCCGATTGCCAATCGCAAGGCCTGCGGCCTTCTCGCCTATCTCGTGCTCAACCGGGGGCAGGCCGAAAGCCGCGAACGGCTGGTCGGCCTGTTCTGGAGTGAACGCGGAGAGGCGCAGGCCAGGGCTTCCTTGCGGCAATGCCTGAAACAGTTGCGGGAATTGTTCGACGAAATCGGGTTTTGTGGCTTCAAGACCGAGCGGCAGGAAGTCGTGCTCGTTGCGGATCTGGTGGAGGTCGACCTTTTCGAAGCGGAGGACCATCTGGCGCGGGATTCGGTTCTGGATGTCCTGACGATAGCGGCCGGCGCGCCGGAAAACATACTCTACGGCTATGAAACCCTGGACCGGTCCTTTGCTGCGTGGCTGCATGTGATTCGCCGCAATTGGCATGACCGGCTGGTGGACAAATTGCAGTCCTGCCTGGAAACCGCAGCGCCCGGCGTCGCCAAGCTTGCCGCGGATGCGCTGATCAACATCGATCCGACTCACGAGGAAGCGCACCGCCATCTGATCGGCTATCATGCGGATTCCGGCAATACGCCTGCCGCGCTGAAACAATACAATGCCCTTTGGGAATTCCTAGACCGGGAATTCGACATGGAGCCCGACGAAAAAACCCAGGCTCTGATCGCCGACATCAAGATCGGCAGCTACGAGACAAAGCGGGAAACCCGATCGCTCATTGCCGCAAATCCGCGCGCTTCGTCCAGCCCCGGAGGTCAGACGCGCAACCGGCTGCCTGTTCTGGGCATTTGGAATTTCGTTCAGGCGGGTCCGTGGAATCATGAGACCTATCTCATCGACGGTTTCCGCAGAGAATTGATCGCCTCGCTGGTGCGGTTTCGGGAATGGGTCGTCGTGGAAGGGGAATCCAGACACAATACGATCGGTTTTAGCGGCGATCAGCGTTACGCCCATGTGGATTATCAATTGGAAGGCACCTATCTCGACGACGCGGACACCCCCTATCTGGTGATCACGCTGAAGGAGCGGGTCTCGCAAAGATATATCTGGAGCGAGCGCATCACGCTGGTGCTCGATAAATGGTTTTCTGTTCAACAAGATATCGTGCGCCGGGTCTCCGTGGCGCTGAACGTCTATCTATCCGTGGAACGTCTGTCGAGAATTTCAAGCGATTCGGGCATGTCGCTCGACATCTACGACCGCTGGCTTCGCGGACAGGAACTCACTTTGCAGTGGCGGCCGAACGCCCATCGGGAAGCCAAATCGATTTTCCGGTCGATCATCGACGATTCTCCGCAATTCGGCCGCGCCTACAGCAGTCTGGTGCAGATCGAGAACGCCGCCCCGCTGATTTCTCCCGGTATGTACCGCTCCGCCAGGAAGAACCAGGAGGCCGTGGACCTGGCCACCGAAGCCGTGCTGATCGATCCCCTGGATTCCCGGGCGCAATTGTGCCTGGGATGGGCTTACGCCATCAATCGCCAATATGACAAAGCCGAGATCTATCTCGGCCTTGCCTGCGAGTTGAACCAGAACGATCCCTGGACATTGGTATCTTCGGCGCTCGGCTGGGCCTATTGCGACAAATACGATCAGGCTTTGAAGCTGTCCGAACAGGCGCTTTCGCTGGGACTGAATCCATCGCGATCCCATTGGGTCTATCAGGCGACGCTGCATTTCGTCGGCGGAGATTATCAGGCCTGCGTGGAAGCGACGGAACTTGCCGGCGAAGAAACCATCATCAATCTGTCCGCATGGAAGGCCGCGGCCTTGTATCATCTCGGCCGGAAAAGTGAAGCGGAAGCGTCCGCCCGGATATTCCTCTGCCTCGCCCAGCGCCATTGGGTGGGGTCGGCCGGGGAAAATCCCGCCGACATTCTGGAATGGCTGCTGCAGTGCTTTCCAATCAAGAACAAATCGACGCTGCAACGGTTTCGCGCGGGATTGGTTGGGGCCGGACTTATCCAACCCTCACAATAGGGCATTTCCGGAGGATTCGACCCGATTGGATCGGGAAGATGGATTCCGCGGCCAGAGCCGCGGAATCCCGGTAGTACGCACTTTCGTCCGCGAGCCCGCCGCATTTTCAGGATCAGCCGCAGCCGCCGAGCGTGTAATCGCCGACGCGAAACTCATAAGCCGTCTCGGCATCTTCAGCCGGGTTGATGAAGCTTGGATTGGCCGTGTCGAATTCCCGCGGTGCCCCGCCGGCGGCGCCATATTGGTCGCCGTCCATGAGATATTCATGGAACGGCACAACCATATGCGTCACACGTGCGGAGTTGACATGGACGATAATCTTGTGGTCGTCGGCCGTGGCTGGAAGGTCGCCCCCCAAATAGCCTTTCGGGTCATTCAGCAATTCCGTCATATCGGTCGGATTGCGGGCGGCTTTCAGGACTTTTTGACCGACTGCGATTTTCTGTGCGCTGTTTAAAATAATCCCCGGCATTTTGTTTCCTTTCTCTGGTTTATCGAGCGTTCTCTTCGTCACTTTCGAATAATCAAAACTTGAAATCGATAGTATTTTTAATAATTTTAATAAATTCATCCTTGTCTTTCATATTCAGTATCTTAAATAATTCCGCCATATCCTCCACTTTGTGCCGCAAAGAATTGCTTTCCCGAGGCAAACCGCGTTTCAACGTAAGGCCGACGATGAACGAACCGACCGGCCCCAGATTCAGGCCGCCGCAGCGCACGGCCGATTCCAGCAAAATATAAAACAGCAGCGGAGTGCTGGTCTTCAGCCCGCTGTTTTCATCCAACACTGCATTGACGCGTTCATTGACCTTCCGGTCCTGGCCATGCCGCAGAGCCCCCATATCGAATTCCTCCGCGCGCAGAATCTCCACATGCAATCTGTCGCCCGCATGGGCTTGCAGTGCGCGGGCGAAATCCTGGCCGGAGGGCAGCCGCAATTGCAGCGAGCGCATATGATCGACATGGCCGATGCGCCAATCCGATGCATCCGCCTGCGGAAGGCGGCGATTGGCGAGCTGATAGGTGAAAAACGGATTGATCCGCCGGCTTGGGATGACGGTGCTTGCATCCGACAAAGGAAAAAAGCGTGACCAATCCACGACCCAGTCCGACGGCAGAGGCATCCGGGCGCGCAACCCGGCCGAAGTCGGATCGCTGAATCCGGAAAAATCCAGCACCTGATTCAAGGATTGGTCGCCCTTGGATTCGACGCAGGCATTCAACGGATAATTGGGACGGACCATGGCATGGCCGAACCGGCCGGCGGCCAGGGTGAATTCCAAAGGCAGCAGGTTCGCCTGCATGTGCAAAGGCGACGCATCGGGAAAGCGGACGAATTCCGGTTCGTCCTTGCAGAAATCCTCAAAGACAGGCCGGCACAGGATCCGCTTCGCATAATCGAATTTCACCACGTCGCAATAACATTGGGTGACGAAGCGGCGCGCGGTCTCGAAGGCAACTTTGGTGGAATGACCGCGATCGACGATCAATTGAGCGCATTTGTTGTGCAGATGAATGAACACCAGATGCAATTGGGAGATGATCAGATGATCGTCGTTGCGGGCGTCGGCGATAAGCGGATCGCCCGTATGGGGGATTGTGGCCGGCGTTTTGCCGGCGCCGCCCGCCGAGCCGCTGATTCCCGCTGAATCTTCCGTTATCCGCGGGATATCGTCGGGACCGCCATATTCGGAATGGGTCTCACAGCCAAGCTTCGGTTCGCTGGTCTTGCCGGTGCGGAACAGATAGCGGTGGCGGTTGGAGCCCGCCGGCTGATAGAGAACGAAATCCCTTTCCGGGCCGCCGCCATAGATGCAATCCAGATCGAGCGCCGGCGTGCTCAGGTTCGAGGCGCCGTCGCGATAGGATCCGGGTCCATGACCGCCCTGGGTCAACAGAAATTGCGTGATATCATGGGTGACAAGCTGGCCGAAATAGGTGTAGCCGGCGGGAATGGCGGTGTTGTCGCCAGCGGGATCGGCACGCATGTCCCAGATCGCCCGAAACAGTTTCTTGACGACTTCGTCGGTCCGCTCCCCCAGGGTCGACCAGGGATCGAGAGCCGATCCGAAGATCAGGGCATAGCTCTTGGTTTGATAGTCAGCCGACTCCATCGCAGGATCCGCGTCCAATGTCGGATCGGACCCCGCCATGATCGGGAATTGCCCGTGTTTCATATCCCCACCCCTGGGAGTTGCCCCGGGGACAGGGAACCGTCAAGGTCGTGAATCTACCGTGATTCAATCTAACGGTATCGACTGCCGCTCAGCCCATCCTCATCGAGCGGCGCCGTCTGTTCGCCGGTGCGCTCGGACAGAACCGTCTGCAGATCAATGTCTTGCCGCGCAGTCAGCGAGACGTAAGTGAAGGTCAGGGTTTCCCGGTGGGAGACCATCGGCCCGGGAAACGGCAGGTAGACCAGTTCGCGCGAGGCGAAGGCCGGCGATGCCGTGCCGATCTGCCAGTTGGAGACGATCGACACGTCCACCAGATTCAAGGTCAATCCATCCGCGCCCTGGCGCTTGAAGGGAATGCCGGCCAATCTCAGATAGCTCGGCTTGTCTGCGGCGGCGCGAAAGCTCTCGACGAAGCTCGTCGCAAGCATGTGCAGGTCCTCGGCCCGGCTGCGCTCGGAACCGCCATGGACATGGGAGTGCAGATGATCCGCGTGGCCGTGATTGTGGCCGACGCCGCCGGGACGCCCATGGTCATGGGCTGGGGCCAAATCATGATCATGACCATGGTCATGGTGATGATGATGGTCGGGAGAATGAGAATGGTCATGAGAATGGCCGCGACCCGCGTGGGATGCGGCATGCCGTTCGTGGCGGCGGTCGCCCGGCATACCTGGAATCTGTCCCATGGCGCTATACCACATCCGGTCCGGCGGGGATTTGCACCGGCTTGTCGATGATCGCCCGGTGGCTGCCCATCTTGCCATGGGAGACCAGCGTTCCAAGCACGTCGACGACAACCCTGGTCGCCAGAAGCGCGGTGATGTCGGAGGTGTCGTAGGGCGGGGAGACTTCCACCACTTCCAGGCCGCAAATGCCTTCAGCAGCAACCAGCGAAACCAGTTCCAGCGCCTCGCGCGGCAAAAATCCGCCCGGTTCGGGCCAGCCGGTTCCCGGCACGAAGCCGCAATCGACGCTGTCGATGTCGAAGGAAATATAGACGGCGTCGGCGTCCTTCCAGGCAAGTTCGAGGGCGCGGGCCGCGGTTTCCGCCAGACCCAGTTCCTCCACGTCGCGCATGGTGAAAATATTGGTGTTGCGCTTGCGCGCCTCCATGACCCCCTCGCGCGGCACCTGCCAGCCACCGATACCGACCTGCACCAGATTGATCGCGGGAACATTGGCCAGATTGGTGGCGTGAAACCAGGGCGTGGTGTGCATGCGCTCATCCAGATCCTTTTCCTGAATGTCGATATGGCGGTCGAAATGCACGATGCCGATGCGTTTGGAGGTACATTGGGCGATGCCGCGCACGCAGGGGAAACCAATGGAATGATCGCCGCCGAGCATGATCGGCAAGGCGCCGGAAGACGCGACATGGCTGACGGCGCGGGTGATCTGATCGAAGGTCTTTTCGATATTGGCGGGAATGGTGAAGACGTCGCCGACATCGCAAAGCGTCATCTGC
>Ga0214472_10006664_pt1 | contig 12102 bp, 5 predicted proteins | sample RVTome_6_FD_207662 | JGI IMG/M metagenome (GOLD analysis project Ga0214472, IMG submission 207662) | Soil microbial communities from uranium-contaminated site in the Upper Colorado River Basin, Wyoming, United States - RVT140D175 | ecosystem: Environmental > Terrestrial > Soil > Contaminated >...
GATTCGATATCATCTTCTTCTGGGTCGCCCGGATGATGATGTCCGGATTGCATTTTATGCACGAAGAGCCGTTTCACACGGTTTATATCCATGCCTTGGTTCGCGACGAAAAAGGCGCGAAAATGTCGAAGTCCAAAGGCAATGTCATCGACCCCCTGGAGCTTTGCGACGAATTCGGCGCCGACGCCCTGCGCTTCACTCTGGCGGCGATGGCGGCCCAGGGGCGCGACATCAAACTGGCAAAATCCCGCGTCGCCGGCTATCGCAATTTCGGCACCAAATTGTGGAATGCGACCCGCTTCTGCCAGATGAACGAATGCATCCGGCAGGCCGATTTCGATCCCGGCAGGTGCGAGGAAGCGGTCAATCGCTGGATTGTCGCCGAGGCGCGCAACGCAGCGCATGCGGTATCGACCGGCCTTGCGGAATTCAAATTCAATGAAGCCGCCGCGGCGCTCTATCATTTTGTCTGGAACACCTTTTGCGATTGGTATCTGGAATTGATCAAGCCGACCCTGTCGGATTCCGACGAGGCCGCGAAAGCCGAGGTCCGCGCGACCGCGGCCTGGACGATCGACCGGATGTTGATCCTGCTGCATCCGTTCATGCCGTTCATCACCGAAGAATTGTGGTCTGAAACCGGCAAACAGGGCCCGGCGCGCCACAGCATTCTCGGCCACGCCGAATGGCCCTCGGAAGCGGCTTTTCTCGACCCGGCCGCTGAAGAAATGGGCTGGCTGGTCGACCTGATTTCGATCATTCGTTCGGTTCGATCGGAAATGAACGTGCCCGCCGGCGCCAAGATCCCGCTGGTGATGATCGCGGCCGGCGAACGGACCAGGCAGCGGCTGCAGGTGCACGACGCGGCCCTGAAACGTCTGGCGCGGATCGACTCCATCGAGCTTTCTGATACGGTTCCAGCCGGTTCGGCTCAGATTGTCCTGGGCCAGGAGATGGCCTGTCTGCCGCTTGTCGGGGTTATCAATTTCCAGGCGGAACGCGCCCGTCTGCAAAAGGAATTGAGCACGATCGAACAGGACATTCAAAAGATCGACGCGAAACTTTCGAATGAGAAATTCATGGCGCGCGCTCCCGAAGCGGTGGTCGACGAACAAAGAGAGCGCCGCGAAGAAGCCGTCATGAAGAAAGGCAAGGTCGAGGAGGCCCTGACCCGGTTGGCGGAGGCGGCCTGAAGGCCAACCGCACCGCACAGCCGCCTGGCCGCTCGCATGGCGTGTTCAATCCACTGTGAATCAGGACGTGCTTTTTCAAGCCGCTGCGCGGCATCCGTCAACGGCCCGCGGACGCCGGCCTGGATGACATCGGGATCGCAGGTTCTGCGGTCGAACACCCGGCGGAACAGCCGCCGCTCGAGAACGTCGTCATCGTCCAAGCCTGGCGGAAGGGGCCAGACCGCAAGCCCGGCTTCCCGTGCCCGCAGCAAATACGTCGAAACCGACGTCTTGCTCAATTCAGCCGTTCAGAAGCGGCGCGTATTGACATTCCCTGCTCGAACGTCAGCCGCAGGATCGATCGGATATCCTTCACGTCGGTATGTCTCACTTGCTTCCGTCTGGACATCATGTCCTCGCTCAAATCAACGAGGGCAAAGTGCCAGATCGGCGCTCACGAAAATCGATCTGAATCAGCCGCTATTCATGTCCGCGACTTTCCGAAATCGGTGTCCGCGACTTACTGAAATCCCTGTCCGCGACTTTGTGAAACACGCATCGTGACGCCATCAAGTCCCGGCAACGCTCTCATGCCGGCTTCGGGATCCGCTGCCGAGGCCGGTGTATTCGGCGTATTCGTCGATCGGGCGTGGTCGACCGATAAGGTAACCCTGAACCTGGTCGCAGGATTCGCGTGTCAGGAATTCGAGCTGGCTTTCGGTTTCGACGCCTTCGGCGACGACGGGCAGTTGCAGGCCTCGTCCCAGGCCGATCACCGCCCGGATAATGGCGGCGGATTGAGGATGACCGACATTGGAGACGAAGGACCGGTCGATCTTGATCTTGTCGAATGGAAACGACTGCAGATAGGAGAGCGAGGAATAGCCTGTCCCGAAATCGTCCATGGCGATGTGCACGCCGAGCGCCTTGAGATGCCGAAGGATCGACAAGGCGCGTAGGAAGTCGCCGATCAGCACGCTCTCGGTGATCTCGAGCTCGAGACGATGCGGCGCGAGCCCGGTATCGAGCAGGATTGCGTGCACGAGGCCGGGCAGGTCGCCATGCTTGAACTGAACCGGGGAGAGATTGACGGCGACCTGCAGATCGCGGGTCCAGGACGCCGCCTCCCGGCAGGCCTCGCGCAGGACCCATTCACCGATATCGCAGATGAGGCTGCTTTCCTCGGCAATGGGGATGAAGGCTGCGGGCGAGAGGAAGCCCTTGGTTGGATGGGACCAGCGCACCAGCGCCTCGAATCCCACGATGTCCCCATCGACGCGCGCCTGCGGCTGGTAGTAGACCCTGAGCTGACCGTCCGTGAGGCCGGTGTGCAGGTCGCGTTGCAGCGTCCGCTTCTCCCGCAATCGCCTGTCCATTTCCGGTTCGAAGAACCTCACGGTGCCGCGCCCGTCGGCCTTGACGCGATAGAGTGCTGCGTCGGCATTGGCCAGCAGGGTGGAGGCATCGGTCCCATCGACTGGAAAGATCGCGACGCCGACGCTGACCCCCGCCCGTATGCGGTGCCCATCGATTTCGACTTCCTCGGCAAGCGCGGCGAGGATCTGGTCCGCGAGGGCGGCCGAGGCCGCTGGTTGTTCGCCTTGGCTGGCCAGGAGAATGAACTCGTCGCCGCCGAGGCGTGCTAGGAACCCGCCGTCGCTGGCGACCTCCAGACGGCGCGTGACCTCACACAGAAGAGCATCGCCCACATTGTGGCCGAATACGTCGTTGACCTCCTTGAAGTGGTCGAGATCGAGGCAGAGGACGGCGAACTCGCTGTCCTGTTCGAGAAGGGCGGTCAGCTCTTGGTCAAGGGCGGCGCGGTTGGGCAGGTCCGTGAGCGGATCGTGAAGAGCCATGTGCTCGATGCGTTGCTCGGCCTGCTTGCGTTCGGTGACGTCTTCGATGATGCGCAGCAGATACTGCGGCGATCCGTCCGCGTTGGTGATTGCGACGGCCGAGGAGTTGACTGTGCGGAGCCCCCTGGCCGGCGTGTTGATCACCTCCGCGACGACCGTCTCGGTTCCGCCCGACCTCAGCAAACATTCGTCGCGGGCGCCGATGCTTTGTACAAGATCCTTGGGAAGGACTTCGCTCGCCTTCCGCCCGATCAACCCGGTCCGCGGTACACCGAGGAGGTCCTCGCCCGCCTTGTTGACGAGCACGTAGCGCTGCTCGGCCGCATCCTTGACGAGGATGGTCACGGGCACGCTCTCGATGACCGTATCGAGAAATCCGCGGGTGGCGCGCAGCTCGTCCTCGGCGCGCTTGCGTTCGGTGATGTCGACGACAGCGATCAGCGATGCCGGCCGCTCGCGGTAGTTCAGCCGGCTCGCATAGACCACGACTTCGATCTGCGTTCCATCGGCTTTGAGGTGCCGCCAGTTGCGGTTCGGTCCATCCTCCACCTCGCTGTTGACGACGGCGGCCCTGACGTCCTCCCAGTCCTCGGCCGGCCTAATGTCGAGCAGTGTCTTCGTCAGGAATGTTTCGCGATCATAGCCATAGTGATCAAGCGCCGCCCGATTGACGTCGAGGAACCGCAGGGTTTCCCTGTCGTAGACCCACATCGGCACCGGATTGTTCTCGAACAGCAGCCGGAAGGACGCTTCCCGCATTTTCAGGTCGGTTATGTCGACACGGATGCCAACGCTGCCTCCGTCCGACGTGCGGCGCTCTTCGATCCGCACCCAGCGGTTTCCCGGCAGGCGCTGTTCATGCGTGCTCTTTGCCTCGGCATGCCTGGCCAGGCGCTCCCCCAGCCATTCCTCTTCCCGGCCTAGCGCGTCGTGGTATTGGCCGCGCTGCAGCCCGGCGCGAAGGGTGTCCTCGAAACGCATGCCCCTGACGATCCTGTCGCCGCTTTCGGCATAGATCTGTTCGTAGCGGCGGTTCCAGAGGACGTAGCGGTCATCGGCGTCGAAGAGCGCCAGCCCCTCCGGGACCACTTCGAACGCATCGAGCAGGCGCGCATGCGCGGCGCGCGCCTCCTGTTCGGCGCGTTCGGCTTCGGCGCGCGCTTCGCTCAGCGCCTGTTGGGCCAGCCACGCCTGGGTGACGTCCTCGTGTGTGGACACCCAGCCTCCGTCCGGCGTCCTTTGATGGTGACCGCGAATGACCTTTCCGGACTTCAGCTCGCGCACCCATGCCTGCGAGGTCTCCCCGGCATTGATCGATTCCGCCCAGGCCAGGTACTCGTTCTGGGGCATTTCGGGGCAGGCGCCGATCGCATAGCGCAATTTCAATATCTCTTCCAGCGACATTCCGGGGCGAATGACCGTGGGGTCGAGGCCGTAGACCTCGGCGTAGCGGACGTTGGACAGGACCAGCCTATGGTTGGCGTCGAAGAAGCACACCCCCTGTCCGATGCTGGCAAGGGTCGTATCGAGCTGCCCATTGCGCAGCATCAGCTGTTTTTGCGCTGTCCCCAGGGCCAGGTGCGTTCTGACGCGCGCAAGAAGCTCCCGGGCTTGAATGGGCTTGGTGACATAGTCGACGCCCCCCGCGGCAAAGGCCTCCACCTTGTCGTTGGTGTCGACCAGCGCGGTCATGAAGATCACCGGGATGTCGCGGGTCGTCTCGATCTCCTTCAGGCGCCGGCAGGTTTCAAAGCCGTTCATCCCAGGCAATATGACATCAAGCAGGATGAGGTCGGGCTTGAGATATTGGGCGCGCGTCAGGGCCTCGTCGCCGTCGCGGGCGACAGCGACAGTCAGGCCGCCCTCCTCCAGATAATCGGTCGCAAGGCGCAGACTTGAGACAGTGTCGTCGACAACGAGAACCGTTTGATCCTGCACGACAGTGGTCTTTCCGGAGCCCATCACGCTGCTCCTCTTTCCTGGTCCACATGCTCGCAAACGAGATCGAGAATGGCCTTGGAGTCGAAGTTTCCGGCAAGTTGGCCTAACCGGTTGGCGAACGGTTGGAACGTGCGATCACGCGCGGCAAGTTCGGCGGCACGCCGCCTGATAAGGCGCATGTTGCCGGCACGAGCCAGTTCGAGGAGGAGCCTTATTTCGTCCTGCGGCGGAACCACCAGCGGTCCTCCCGGTTCTTCCTCGCTTGCCTCGGTCTTGTCCTGGGTCCAGCGCAGATTCAGGAGGGCGCCGATCTCCCGGAACAATTGCCGCAAATCCACCGGCTTGCCGATGAACGAATTGGCTCCAGCGGCAACGGCGCGCGCCCGGTCGTCGGGACTGACGCTGGCCGAGATGGCGATGATCGGTACCTGCCTCAGATGCAACATTTTCCGGATCCGGCGGGTGGCCTCCAGCCCATCCATGAGGGGCATCATGACATCCATCAAAATCACATCAGGCGGCGCCAGGGATGCTTGATCCAATCCTTCCTGGCCGTTGGTCGCCTGCTGAACCTCAAGACCGGCAAACGTCAGCGCATCAGCCAGCAAATCGCGATTTGCCGCTGTGTCATCGACGATGAGCACGCTTCGCCTTGGACCGGCATAACCGGTCACCAGAGCAGAATTGTTGCTCTCCGCTTGATCGGCCTCGGCCAATGGGAGAGAGAGGTCAAACCAGAACCTGCTACCGGCGCCAAGCGCGCTCTCTGCGTGCACCTGGCTGCCCATCAGTCGAACCAGATTGGCCGTGATGCTGAGACCAAGCCCGGTTCCCGCCGACCGGCGCTGGGGATCGGACACCTGCTCGAACGGCTCGAAGATTGCTTCCAGTTTGTCGGTCGGGATGCCGATGCCCGTGTCCTCGACCTCGAAACGCAGCCTGACATGCGTTGGGGTAGCGGCAGAGTGCGCGATCCGAAACCGCACATGCCCGCTGTCGGTGAACTTCACGGCATTGCCGAGCAGGTTCAGCAAGACCTGGCGTAAGCGCTTGTCGTCCGCCTCGACCCATGGCGGCAGACCGTCCGGCAGGTCGAAGATGAACGCCAGGTCTTTCTCTTCCGCCTTGGGGCACAGCGTGTCGGTAACGCCTGCGAGCAACTCCGGCAGGCAAACCGCCGTGCATGTGAGTTCGAGCTTGCCTGCTTCAATTTTGGACACATCGAGTATGTCGCTGATCAGCGTCAAGAGGTGTTGCCCGCTTTGCTCGATCGTGTTGACCGCGCCCGCCTGCCATTCGCTCAGATCCCGATTGCGTTTGAGCATCTGGGCATAGCCCAGCACACCGTTGAGCGGGGTTCGCAATTCGTGGCTCATATTGGCCAGGAACACCGACTTGGCGCGATTGGCGGCTTCCGCCGCATCCCTGGCGTCGATGAGTTCGGTCTCCAGCTTGGTGCGTTCGGTGATCTCGCCGCGAAGATCGCCATTGGCCTTCGCCAGTTGCCGCGCCCGCTCGCGGTTGGACGAGAGCGACCAGATGACCGCCGTCAACAGCAGGCTCATGAGCGACCCGCCAAACAGGATCAATTGCGGCGTTTGCCGGTCTATGGTTGCATCGAGGTCCGGGCGGGACGTGTAGCGAATGGTCCAGACTCGGCCATTGGTCTGCACCAGTTTCTCGGTGGCGAAGGCGTGCAGGTCCGCGGCCCCGGCGAGAGCCTCCAGGCTGTCATAGAGCAGGGCGTCTTCTTCGATCATTTGACCATCGAAGACCTCCAACCTGATGTTGGCGAATTGCTCCGGCCTGAGGGTACCCTGTAGGAGGTCGCGCGCGCGAAACGGGGCGTAGACATAGCCGAGCAGGGCGGCGCGGCGCTCAGCAACGGTGCCGGACGCAGCTTCCGGCTGATAGACCGGCATATACATCAAAAAGCCGTTCTGGACGCTTTCCTCGGTCTCCTGAACCAGAATGACTTTGCCCGAAACCGCAGGCTGGCCCTCGTCGCGTGCCCTGGTCATTGCCGCTCGCCGCATTGGCTCGGAGAACATGTCAAAGCCGAAGGCACGCTTGTTGCGCCAATCAAAGGGTTCCAGAAAGATGATGGACGTATATTCCCCGCGCACCCCCTCGGGGCTGATCTGGTAATCGGGGAACCCTTCTGCGCGGATACTCGCGAGATGCGTATGCAGGTCTTCCTCGCGGATGCGCTCGGAAAATCCGATCCCCTGAATGCCCGGATAGTTCCCCTCGATCGCGAGACCTGCCACATAGGCGTGCCACATATCCCGCGTGACATGAGCCCCCATTGCCGTGAACAGCGCCACCCCGCCCCTCAGCACCTGTTCATAGGCCATCAGTCTCTGCTGGATCGCAAACTGTGCTTCGGCGACCTTGAACGCGAACCGTTCGCCGGCATTGCGTCTTGCGTCTGCGGAAGCGGAAAGCGACAGCGCCAGGGCGACCAAAGCCAGAGCGAGGAACGTCAGCGCGGCCCAGGCGATGGTTCGCCGTCGGGCAAGCACCGGAGCGAGGATCAGAGAGGGCCACATCTGCAGCCGCGCCGGTCGCGCAGCGCCTGAATTGGGCTTTCCTGAAGGCGTGTGCGCCACCATAATGCGGCTCCTACCAGAACTGGGGAAGAAGTTCGACACGCCATTGTTACTTACTTCGCCTGCGGGCGGATCAAATCATTCCCTTCAATCAGCTTTGCACCTGCGGCTTCCATTTCTATTAATGGTGACAACTTGACACGAGATTTCCGTATTACTTTGTCCTTGTGGTGTATGAGGCTTTAAAACATCATCACAATTTCAAATTGTGATGGAGACGAGTCTGGCCCACAGGTTGCTCAATCGAGGGCCTGTCGCGGGGTGTGGTCGCTTGACTTCATGGTACAGTACCCAAAGCGGTACGGCGCCGCGTTGCCTGATGCCAGCGGCAAGCGTTTCCCGCGCCATTCGGGATTGCCGCACAGGATAAAAAAGCCTGCCGCGCAACAGGTGCGGGGCAGGCTTCGCCGTCGATCACAGGCTGTCTTTCGGATCAGACCGAATAGTACATGTCGAATTCCACCGGATGCGGCGTCTGTTCGAAACGGGTGACTTCTTCCATTTTCAAATCGATATAGGCGTCGATCTGATCGTCATCCATCACACCGCCGGCTTTCAGGAAGTCGCGGTCGGCATCGGCGCATTCCAGCGCTTCGCGCAGGGATCCGCAAACCGTCGGGATTTCCTTCAATTCTTCCGGCGGAAGATCGTAGAGATCCTTGTCCATCGGCTCGCCCGGATGCAATTTGTTCAGGATCCCGTCCAGTCCGGCCATCAGCAGCGCCGTGTAGCACAAATACGGATTGGCCGAAGGATCCGGGAAGCGGATTTCCACGCGCTTGCCTTTTGGCGACGCAGAGAAGGGGATCCGGCAGGAGGCCGAACGGTTGCGTGCCGAATAGGCAAGAAGCACCGGCGCTTCGTAGCCGGGAACCAGACGCTTGTAGGAATTGGTCGACGGATTCGTGTAGGCGTTGATCGCCTTTGCGTGCTTCAGGATGCCGCCGATGAAATACAGGCAGGTTTCCGACAGGTCGGCATATTGATTGCCCGCGAACAGCGGATTGCCGTCTTTCCAGATCGAAAGATGGCAGTGCATGCCGGTGCCGTTATCGCCGAAAACCGGTTTCGGCATGAAGGTCGCGGTTTTGCCATAGGCGTGCGCCACCTGATGCACGGCGTATTTGTAGATCTGCATCTTGTCGGCATTGCGGGTCAGGCTGTCGAATTTAATGCCCAATTCGTGCTGCGCGGCGCCGACTTCGTGGTGATGCTTTTCCACTTCGATGCCCATTTCCGACATGACGGAAAGCATTTCGGAGCGGTAATCCTGGCCCGAATCGATCGGCGGAACCGGAAAATAGCCGCCCTTTGTGCGCGGACGGTGGCCGAGATTGCCGGTCTCGTATTCCATGTCCGTATTCGTCGGCAATTCGGAACAATCGAGCTTGAAGCCGGTATTGTAAGGAGACGATGCGAAGCGGACATCGTCGAACACGAAGAATTCCGCTTCCGGGCCGACATAGACCGTGTCGCCGATTCCGGCGGATTTCACATAGGCTTCCGCCTTCTTCGCAGTCATGCGCGGGTCGCGGTTATAGGCTTCACCCGACAGCGGCTCCAGAACGTCGCAGAAGATCGCCATGGTGTTTTGTGCGAAAAACGGATCGATATGGGCGGATTCCGGATCGAGCATCAAGGTCATGTCCGATTCATTGATGGCTTTCCATCCAGCGATCGACGACCCGTCGAACATGACGCCTTCGGCGAACATGTCTTCATCGACCAGTTTCGCGTCCATGGTGACGTGCTGCATCTTGCCGCGCGGATCCGTGAACCGGAGATCCAGGAACTTGACATCCTTTTCGCTGAGGGTTTTGAGGACTTCGCTTGCTGTGCTCATCGGTGTTTCCCAAATATGACATTGTGTTGGCAGGACTGCGCTTATAGCGGACACGTTTGTTGACGGACAGTCCCGGTTATTGAAGAACCGGACCCGATTTCCGGGTCCGGTCGGTTTGCTTGGGCAAGGTGAGGAGGGATGCCGTCAGATCGCTTCGATACCGGTCTCACCGGTACGGATGCGGATGACTTCCTCAACACTGGACACGAAGATTTTTCCGTCTCCGATGCGGCCGGTTTGCGCAGCCGACCGAATGGCCTCCACGGCTTTTTCGACCATCTGATCTTCCAAAACCACTTCGACTTTTACCTTCGGTAAAAAATCGACCACGTACTCTGCTCCACGATAGAGTTCCGTGTGCCCCTTCTGCCGGCCAAACCCCTTCGCTTCGGTAACGGTTATACCCTGCAATCCAACTTCCTGCAGGGCTTCCTTTACTTCATCGAGTTTGAACGGCTTGATGATAGCCTCGATTTTTTTCATGGCCTCCTTCCTATGTTCCCAATCAATATGCAAGTGAATACGTCCATCCACCATTCCATCCACCATAAGCATGGTTCGTGCCAACCGGATGGAACAGACGATTTCCCGGTTTTTGGGTCGTTCAATGCGCTGGAATTCCAGAAACATCCGTCCCACTGGACGGCAACAGATTAAAAAACCGGCAAATGATTATTTATTAGGCAAATACAGGCGGCCCGGAGGCCGCGACACCGACAGGAGCAGGGAAGCCGAACATGCACGAATTGTTGACGCCGACGCAAATGGCCCGAGCCGATGCCCTGACCATTGCCGGAGGGATATCGGGCATAGGGTTGATGAACAAAGCCGGCCTTGCCGTGGCCGATGAGATCGCCACACGGCATCCGCTCGGCGCACGGATCGGCGTCGTGTGCGGTCCCGGCAATAATGGCGGTGACGGCTTTGTCGCCGCCCGTATCCTCAGCCAGCGCGGCTATCGGGTTCGCATTGCGCTGCTGGGCGCCGAGGCAAACCTCACCGGCGATGCCGCGCTGGCGCGCGCGGCATGCCGGCTGCCGCTGGAAAGCGATGGACGCGACGTCGCGGCATGGAGCCAATGCACCATCGACGCCCTGTTCGGGGCGGGGCTGACCCGTCCGATCGACGGCGAGGCCGCGCTTTGGGTCGCGGCGCTCAACGCGAGCAATGCGGAAATCGTCAGTGTCGACCTGCCGAGCGGTGTGAACGGCGCCGATGGCGCCGCCAACGGCGCCGCCGTCCAGGCCGATCGCACGGTGACGTTTTTCCGGAAAAAGCCGGGCCATTGCCTCTATCCGGGAAAGCAATATTGCGGGATCGTGCGGGTCGCCGATATCGGCATTGCCGCGCGGGTTCTGGACGAGATCAAGCCGGATGTTTTCGAAAACGCCATGGATCTGTGGCGCGATTTTTGGGCGCCGCCGACGGCTCTCGGCCACAAATATTCGAGAGGGGCTTGCGTGGCGGTGTCCGGACCGCCAAGCGCGACCGGCGCGATCCGTCTGGCGGCGCGCGCTGCATTGCGCGCCGGGGCAGGGCTCGTCACCATCGCCTCGCGACCGGATGCGCGGGCCATCAACGCCGCGCAGTCGACCGCGGTGATGACCAGATGTTTCGACGGCGATCAGGAATTCGCGGACCTGATCGCCGACCCGCGCCTTGCCGCCATCATAATCGGTCCAGGCCTCGGCCTCGGCTCGGACCTGGCCGACGCCAATCGCCGGCTGGTGCTGAAGACGCTTCAGACCGACGCATTGGTCGTTCTGGACGCCGACGCGCTGACCTTGTTCCAATCCCGTCCGTCCGGCGGCGCCGGCCCGGATCTTTTATATCAATGCCTCGCCAAGCGGCCGCCGGAACGCACCGTGCTGACGCCCCATACCGGCGAATTCGCTCGGCTGTTTCCCGATATCGCGGAAAAGCCCGGCCTGTCCAAGATCGACCGAACCGTCGCCGCCGCGCACCGGGCCAATGCGGTGGTCCTGCTGAAAGGCGCCGATAGCGTCATCGCCGCGCCCGATGGACGGGCCGTCGTCAACCACCGCGCCTCGGCCTGGCTCGCCACCGCCGGTTCCGGCGACGTCCTCGCCGGAATTCTCGCCGGTCTCGGCGCCCAGTCGATCCCGGGTTTCTGGGCCGCATGCATGGCCGCCCATATGCATTCCGCGGCCGGCGATCAGGCCGGACCGGGTCTCATCGCGGAAGACCTGGTGGAGGCAATCAAACCGGTCATCGCGGCATTTGACGCTGACTTTCGGTCCCGCCACCAAAAGAAAATACTGCCGGGAGCCGCTGTCTGAACCACCATCCAGCCTATACCTACCCTCACTTTGGCACACAGTCGATCACAAATGGCTGAAGGTGCGTTTGCGCGGCAAATTCACGCTATTGTCGCCTGAGTCCTAGTGCCGCGCGACCGCGGCCGAGGGCAGCGAGGCCTTCCGATGTCAATCAAACTTCCCCGCAGCCTGTTCACCCATCTCGGCGTGACGGAACCGGACAAGCGGTTGCCGCAGCGGGTGCGCGAGATCATACGGCACCAGGAAGAACAAAGCGAAGCGTTGATAGGATGGGTGCAACTGGCGCTGATTTCGGTGATCGGCCTGCTTTATCTGGTTTCCCCCAAACCGGCCGACACGGTGATTGCGGATTTTCGGCCGGTTCCCGTGGCGCTT
>Ga0214472_10006665_pt1 | contig 12101 bp, 11 predicted proteins | sample RVTome_6_FD_207662 | JGI IMG/M metagenome (GOLD analysis project Ga0214472, IMG submission 207662) | Soil microbial communities from uranium-contaminated site in the Upper Colorado River Basin, Wyoming, United States - RVT140D175 | ecosystem: Environmental > Terrestrial > Soil > Contaminated >...
GGCGGTCGTTGTGCAGCCCGAGCTCGTTCAGCACCTCGTGGCAGGTCTCGCGCATCAGCTTCGCGCGCGGGTCGTAGTTCTTGTAGACGCGGTGGCCGAAGCCCATCAGGCGCACCCCCGAGTTCTTGTCCTTCGCCTTGCGGATGAACTCGCCGACCTTCGACACGTCGCCGATCTCCTCCAGCATCTCGAGGCAGGCCTCGTTCGCGCCGCCGTGCGCCGGCCCCCACAGCGAGGCGATGCCGGCGGCGATGCAGGCGTAGGGGTTGGCGCCCGAGGAGCCGCACAGCCGCACCGTGGACGTGGAGGCGTTCTGCTCGTGGTCCGCGTGCAGGATGCAGATACGGTCCATGGCGCGCACCAGCACCTGGTTCACCTTGAACTCCTCGGCCGGCACGGCGAACATCATGCGCATGAAGTTCGCGGTGTAGGACAGGTCGTTCCTCGGGTAGACGAACGGCTGGCCGATCGAGTACTTGTACGACATCGCGACGATGGTCGGCATCTTGGCGATCAGCCGGAAGGCGGAAATGACGCGGTGATGCGGGTCGTTGATGTCGAGCGCGTCGTGGTAGAACGCCGAGAGCGCGCCCACCACCCCGACCATCACCGCCATCGGGTGCGCGTCGCGGCGGAACCCCTGGTACAGGCGCGCGAGCTGCTCGTGCACCATGGTGTGGTGCATCACCATGTCGACGAAGTCGTCCTTCTGCTTGCGGTTCGGCAGCTCGCCGTGCAGCAGCAGGTAGCAGACCTCGAGGAAGTCGCAGTGCTGAGCGAGCTGCTCGATCGGGTAGCCGCGGTACAGCAGCACGCCGGCGTCGCCGTCGATGTAGGTGATGGTCGAGCTGCAGCTCGCAGTCGACAGGAACCCCGGATCGTAGGTGAACACGCCCGCCCTGCCGTAGAGCGTGCGGATGTCGACGACCTCGGGCCCGACGCTGCCCTCGAGCACCGGGAACTCGAAGGTCCTGCCGTCGGGCAGCTTGAGCGTGGCGTTCTTTTCCATGAGGCGGTCCTCGCTAGGCGGCGCGCACGCGCGCCACGACTTCCTTCAGATGCGGCGGGTAGCGCTCGCTTCGGCCGCTCACGATCTCCCACAGCTCGGTGTCCGGAAGATCGAGCAGCGCCGAGAGCTCGGCGTCCTGGGGATGGCTTCGCAGGTAGCGCTCGAGCACCAGGTCGAGCTCGAGCAGCCCGCGCCGGCACTTCCATCTCAAGCGGTTTGTCGCGGTCGCGTCGCTCAAATCGTGCGCCTGACCAGAAGATCCTTGATGTGGTTGATCGCCTTCGTCGGGTTGAGGTTCTTGGGACAGACCGCGACGCAGTTCATGATGCTATGGCAGCGGAACAGGCGATACGGGTCCTCGAGGTTGTCGAGGCGCTGGCTGGTGGCGCGGTCGCGCGAGTCGGCGATGAAGCGGTAGGCCTGCAGCAGGCCCGCCGGCCCGACGAACTTGTCGGGGTTCCACCACCACGACGGGCACTGGGTCGAGCAGCACGCGCACAGGATGCACTCGTACAGGCCGTTGAGCGCCTCGCGCTCCTCGGGCGACTGCAGCCGCTCGCGCTCGGGCGCCGGCTCGGGGTTGACGACGTAGGGCATCACCGAGTGGTACTGCTTGAAGAACTGCGTCATGTCGACGATCAGGTCGCGGATCACCGGCAGCCCGGGCAGCGGCCGGATGGTGACGTGACCGGGCAGCTCGGCGATCTTGGTGATGCAGGCGAGCCGGTTCGTGCCGTTGATGTTGAAGGCGTCCGAGCCGCACACCCCCTCGCGGCAGGAGCGCCGGAACGACAGCGAGTCGTCCTGCGCCTTGGCCTTCACCATCGCGTCGAGCAGCATGCGATCGCCCGCGTCGAGCGTCACCTCGTAGTCCTGCAGGTAGGGCTTCGCGTCCTTCTCGGGGTCGTAGCGGTAGATCGAAAGCTTCATCCGGATCCCGTCCTAGTAGGTCCTGACCTTGGGCTGCATGGTTTCGACCGACAGCGGCTTCAGGTGCACCGGCTTGTACTCGAGCCGGTCGCCTTCCTTGTACCACAGCGTGTGCTTCATCCAGTTCGCGTCATCGCGCTCCGGGAAGTCGCTGCGCGCCTGGGCGCCGCGGCTCTCCTTGCGCGCCTCGGCCGACACGATGGTCGCCATCGCGGTCTCGACCAGGTTGTCGAGCTCGAGCGCCTCGACGCGGGCGGTGTTGAAGGTCCGCGACTTGTCCTGGATGAAGGTTCGCTTCGCCCTTTCGGCCAGTTCTTTGAGCTTGGTAACCCCCAGAGACAAATCCTCCGGGAAGCGGAACACGCCGCAGTGCGCCTGCATCGTGCGGCGCAGGTCGTTCAGCACGTCGACGACGCGCTCGCCGGAGGCGGCCGCGTCCAGGCGCGCAAGGCGCGCGCGCGAGATCTCGCCCGCGTCCCTGGGCAGCGCGCGGTGCGGGCTGGGCTGGCCGCGGATGTCCTTGATCACCTGCTCGCCCGCCGCCTTGCCGAACACCAAGAGATCCAGCAGCGAGTTGGTGCCGAGGCGGTTGGCGCCGTGCACCGAGACGCAGGCGCACTCCCCGGCGGCATACAGCCCGGGCACGATCGCCTCCCTGCTCGCGCCCTCGGGCGCCACCACCTGGCCCATGTAGTTGCTCGGGATGCCGCCCATCATGTAGTGCGCCGTGGGCACGACCGGGATCGGCTCGCGTACCGGGTCTGCGTTCGCGAACTTGATCGAAATCTCGCGGATTCCGGGCAGGCGCTGGTTGATCACCTCCGGACCGAGGTGATCGAGCTTGAGCATCAGGTGATCGCCGTCGGGTCCGCAGCCGCGGCCTTCCTTGATCTCGGTGGTCATGGCGCGCGACACCACGTCGCGGCTCGCCAGGTCCCTCGCGCTGGGGGCGTAGCGCTCCATGAAGCGCTCGCCGTTGCGGTTGAGCAGGTAGCCGCCCTCCCCGCGCACGCCTTCGGTGATCAGGATGCCCGCGCCGTACACGCCGGTGGGATGGAACTGGTAGAACTCCATGTCCTGCAGCGGCAGGCCGGCCCTGGCGACCATGCCGAGCCCGTCGCCGGTGTTGATGAAGGCGTTGGTCGAGCTGAAGAAGATGCGCCCGGCGCCGCCGGTGGCGAGCAGCACCGCTTTCGCCTGGAGCAGGAACAGCTCCCCGGTCTCCATCTCGAGGGCCGTGACCCCGACCACCGCCCCGTCCTGCGGATCGCACACCAGGTCGAGCGCCATCCATTCGACCAGGAACTGGGTGTTGGTGCGCACGTTCTGCTGGTACAGGGTGTGCAGCATGGCGTGGCCGGTGCGGTCGGCCGCGGCGCAGGCGCGCATCGCCATCTTGGCGCTGCCGTAGCTCTGGGTGTGGCCGCCGAAGGGCCGCTGGTAGATCTTGCCGTTCTCCAGCCGGTCGAACGGCATCCCCATGTGCTCGAGCTCGACCACGACCTCGACCGCGCGGCGGCACATGTACTCGATCGCATCCTGGTCGCCGAGGTAATCGGAGCCCTTGACGGTGTCGTACATGTGCCAGTGCCAGTTGTCCTCCGTGGAGTTGGCGAGCGGCGCGGCGATTCCTCCCTGCGCCGCCACCGTGTGCGAGCGCGTCGGGAACACCTTGGAGAGCACCGCCACCTTGAGGTTGGCGCGAGACAGCTCGAGCGCGGCGCGCATGCCGGCGCCGCCGGCGCCGACCACGATCGCATCGAACCTGCGCACCGCGACGGCCGCGCTCATCGCCAAAGGATCTCCACGCTCCAGCCCAGGTAGGCGGCGAGCACCAGGGCGACCAGCACGTGCAGCGCGAGGCGCAGCCCGTCGGGCTTGACGTAGTCCATGAAGATGTCGCGCACGCCGACCCAGGCGTGCCAGGCGAGGCTCACCGCGAACAGCAGCGTGGCCACCCGCATCCAGCCCTGGGCGAAGAGCGCCTGCCACGCGCCGTAAGTCGCCGGCGAATCGCGCAGGAACACCACCAGCAGGATGACGCTGTAGAGCGCCATCACCACGGCGGTGATGCGCTGGGCGAGCCAGCTGCCCGCGCCCTGGTGCGCGCCGACGACGATGCGCTTCACCACAGCAGGAACCCGAAGTACGCGGTGGCGGCCAGGCTGACGACGAGCACCGCCACGCTGGACGCGCGCGCCGGGCCGAGCTCGATGCCCTTGTTCAGGTCGAGCAGCAGGAAGCGCACGCCGGCGCACAAGTGGTGGCAGTAGGCCCACACGAACGCGAGCAGCCCCAGCTTGGCGAGCGGCAGCTCGAGGTAGGCCTTGATCCTCTCGAAGTCCTGCGCCGAGGCGAGGCTCGAATCGAGCAGGTAGAGCGCCCAGGCGGTGAACGGGAAGAACAGCACTGCGCCGGACACCCGGTGGAGGATCGAGATCCAGCCCGGCAGCGGCAGGCGGATCTCGAACAGCAGCGCGGAAAGGCTGAGGTACTTCGGACGCAGCTTTTTCGCGGTGGCGCTCGACATGGAGGTGGCCCGGTCCCTACCTCCGGGCAAGGGCAATTATAATTTGAATTCGCTTCCACGTTCCCTCTGGCGGAGTCCAAATGCCCAAAGCCCCCGTTCGCGTCGCCGTCACCGGCGCCGCAGGCCAGATCGGCTACTCGCTGCTGTTTCGCATTGCGGGCGGCGAAATGCTCGGCGCCGATCAGCCGGTGATCCTGCAGATGCTGGAGATCCCGGACGAGAAGGCGCAGAAGGCGCTGCGCGGCGTGATGATGGAGCTCGACGACTGCGCCTTTCCCCTGCTCCACGACATGGTCGCGGCCTCCGACCCGATGGTCGCCTTCCGCGACGCGCAGATCGCGCTGCTGGTCGGCGCGCGGCCGCGCGGGCCCGGCATGGAGCGCAAGGACCTGCTCGAAGCCAACGGCAAGATCTTCGCGCCGCAGGGCCAGGCGCTCGAGCGAGTCGCGAGCCGCGACATAAGGGTGCTGGTGGTCGGCAATCCGGCGAACACCAACTGCCTGATCGCCATGAAGAACTCGCCGGGACTGAAGCCCTCGCAGTTCACCGCCATGATGCGCCTGGATCACAACCGGGCCGTTTCACAGGTGGCAAAGAGGATTTCGAGGCCAGTCACGGCCATCCGGAAAATTACCGTGTGGGGGAACCACTCGGCGACGCAGTACCCGGACCTGTTCCAGGCCGAGGTAGTAACGGGAAATGAGGCAAGGAAGGTCTGGCCTCTGATCGACGACCGGGCCTGGCTCGAGAACACCTTCATCCCGACGGTGCAGAAGCGCGGCGCGGCGATCATCGAGGCCCGCGGGCTCTCCTCCGCCGCCAGCGCCGCCAACGCCGCGATCGACCACGTGCGCGACTGGGTCTCGGGCACGCGCGAGGGCGACTGGGTGAGCATGGGCATCGCCGCCGACGGCAGCTACGGCGTTCCGGAAGGGGTGATCTACGGCCACCCCGTGACCTGCCGCGGCGGCCGCTACGAGGTCGTCAAGGGCATCGAGGTCTCCGAGTTCGGCAGGAAGCGCATGGACGCGACGCTGAAAGAGCTCCACGAGGAGCGCGACGGCGTGAAGCATCTCCTGGGAAAATAGATGTCAAGTCCCGGCCAGCGCTTTCGTGAAGCTTTAGACCAGGAGAAGCCGCTTCAGGTCATCGGCGCGATCTGCGCCTACCACGCCCTGATGGCGAAGCGGGTCGGGTACCAGGCGCTCTACCTTTCGGGCGGCGGCGTGGCGGCCGGGTCGCTCGGCATGCCCGACCTGGGCATCTCCGGCCTGGACGACGTGCTCACCGACATCCGCCGCATTACGGATGTCTGCGACCTGCCGCTGCTCGTCGACGTCGACACCGGGTTCGGCGCCAGCGCCTTCAACGTGGCGCGCACCACGCGCTCGCTGGTCAAGTTCGGCGCCGCCGCGATGCACCTCGAGGACCAGGTCGGCGCCAAGCGCTGCGGCCACCGCCCCGGCAAGGAGCTGGTGCCGCCCGACGAGATGGCCGACCGCATCAAGGCCGCGGTCGACGCGCGCACCGATCCGTCCTTCGTCATCATGGCGCGTACCGACGCGCTCGCGGGGGAAGGCTTCGATTCCATGGTCTCCCGTTGCCTGAGATACGTCGAGGCGGGGGCCGACATGATCTTCCCCGAGGCGATCACGCAGCTCGGCATGTACGCGAAGCTCGCCGCGGCGGTGAAGGCGCCGATCCTCGCCAACATCACCGAGTTCGGCAAGACGCCGCTGTTCACGGTCGACGAGCTGCGCTCGGCCGGCGTCGCGATCGCGCTCTACCCGCTCTCGGCGTTCCGCGCCATGAACCAGGCTGCGTTGGAGACCTACCAGGAGATCCGCTCGAAGGGGACGCAAAAGGGCATTACCTCGAAGATGCAAACCAGGGACGAGCTCTACGACTTTCTCGACTACCATAGCTACGAGCAGAAACTCGATGAGCTCTTCGCCAGCCGAAAAGGCGCCTAAGCCCAAGAAATCGGTCGCCCTGTCCGGCGTCGCGGCCGGCAACACGGCGCTGTGCACCGTCGGGCGCAGCGGCAACGACCTGCACTACCGCGGCTACGACATCCTCGACTTCGCCGAGCAGGCCGAGTTCGAGGAGGTCGCCTACCTGCTGGTGCACGAGAAGCTCCCCTCGCGGCAGGAGCTCGACGCCTACAAGTCGCGCTTGCGCAGCCTGCGGGCGCTTCCCCGCGAGCTGCAGGCGGCGCTCGAGAACATACCGAAGAGCGCGCACCCCATGGACGTGATGCGCACCGGCGTGTCGGTGCTCGGCACGATGGAGCCGGAAAAGGAAGGGCATCCGGTGGCGGGCGCGCGCGCCATCGCCGACCGGCTGATGGCCTCGCTCGGCTCGATGCTCCTGTACTGGTTTCATTTCCGGACTTCCGGAAAAAGGATCGAAACGCAGACCGACGACGACTCCATCGGCGGGCATTTCCTGCACCTCCTGCACGGCGAAAAGCCCTCGGCGCAGTGGGTGCGCGCGATGCACACCTCGCTCATCCTGTACGCCGAGCACGAGTTCAACGCCAGCACCTTCGCCTGCCGCGTGGTCGCGGGCACCGGCTCGGACATGTACAGCGCGATCTGCGCCGGCATCGGGGCGCTGCGCGGCCCGAAGCACGGCGGCGCCAACGAGTTCGCGTTCGACGTGCTCTCGCGCTACCGCGATCCGGACCAGGCCGAGAAGGACATCGTGCGCCGCGTCCAGGCGAAGGAGATCGTGATCGGCTTCGGGCACCCGGTGTACACCACCGGCGACCCGCGCAACGAGGTGATCAAGGGCGTCGCAAGGCGCCTGTCGAAGGAAGCGTCGGACATGAAGCTGTTCGACATCGCCGAGCGCATCGAGGCGGTGATGGGCCGCGAGAAGAAGATGTTCGCCAACCTGGACTGGTACAGCGCGGTATCGTACCACCGGCTGGGCGTGCCGACCGCGATGTTCACGCCCATCTTCGTGATCTCGCGCGCGAGCGGCTGGGCGGCGCACATCATCGAGCAAAGGCTCGATGGCAAGATCATCCGGCCGAGCGCCAACTACATCGGCCCCGAGAACCGGAAATGGGTGCCTCTGAATCAGAGATAGCTTCTCTTTTCTCCTTATGTACGAATCCGAGCTGACCAAGTTCATGAAGGCGTTCCTCGAGGAGCATCCCGAGGAGATAGAGTCCCAGCGCCGGGGCCGCGCGATCTGGTGGGACAAGACCGTGGACCAGCGCGCCCCGGCGCCCTCCATGCGCCATGCGCCCAAGGCCGGCGGCAACGAGCACACGTTCGGGCCCGCCGGCGGCTCCGAATGGAGCTTCGAAGTCGACGACAACACCGGGCAGGAGCGCTGATGTCGGCGCCGATTTCCAATGTCCGGCCCAGGCCGGACCAGGTCCTCACCCGGATCGCCGACTACGCCGTCAAGTACAAGGTCACGAGCCGGGAAGCCTACGAGACCGCGCGCTACTGCCTGATGGATACCCTGGGCTGCGGGCTGGAGGCGCTCGAGTATCCCGCCTGCACCAAGCTCCTCGGCCCGATCGTGCCCGGCACCCTCGTGCCCAACGGCGCCAGGGTGCCCGGCACGCAGTTCCAGCTCGACCCGGTGCAGGCCGCGTTCAACATCGGCGCCATGATCCGCTGGCTCGACTTCAACGACACCTGGCTCGCGGCCGAGTGGGGGCATCCGTCGGACAACCTCGGCGGCATCCTGGCGACGGCGGACTGGCTTTCAAGGACAAGAAAGCAACCCTTGATCATGAAACACGTGTTGACGGCGATGATCAAGGCCCACGAGATCCAGGGCGTGCTCGCGCTGGAGAACAGCTTCAACCGCGTCGGCCTCGACCACGTGGTGCTGGTGAAGGTCGCCTCCACCGCGGTGGTGGCGCAGATGCTCGGCCTCGAGTACGACGAGGTGGTGAACGCGGTGTCCCAGGCCTGGGTCGACGGGCAGAGCCTGCGCACCTACCGGCATGCGCCGAACACCGGCTCGCGCAAGAGCTGGGCCGCGGGCGACGCCACCGCGCGCGCGGTGCGCCTCGCGCTGATCTCGAAGAGCGGCGAGATGGGCTATCCGTCGGTGCTGAGCGCGAAGACCTGGGGCTTCTACGACGTCTCGTTCCGCGGCAAGGAATTCAGATTCCAGCGGCCCTTCGGCAGCTACGTGATGGAAAACGTGCTGTTCAAGATCTCCTACCCGGCCGAGTTCCATGCCCAGACCGCGGTGGAATGCGCGATGGACATCCACCGGCAGCTGAAGAAGACCGGGCGCTCTGCCGACGAGATCGGGAAGATCACGATCCGCACCCACGAGGCCTGCGTGCGCATCATCGACAAGAAGGGGCCGCTCGCCAACCCCGCCGACCGCGACCACTGCATCCAGTACATGGTGGCGGTGCCGATCCTCTACGGCAGGCTCACCGCGCACGACTACGAGGACGAGGTGGCGGCCGATCCCGCCATCGACGCCTTGAGGGCGAAGATCGTCTGCGTCGAGGACAGGCAGTTCACCAAGGACTACCACGACCCGCAGAAGCGCTCGATCGCCAACGCGCTCACGGTGGAGCTCAAGGACGGCAAGCGCCTCGGCGAGTTCGTCTGCGAGTACCCGATCGGCCACCGCCGCCGGCGCAAGGAAGGCATGCCGGTGCTGGTGGAGAAGTTCAAAACCAACCTGGCGCGGCGCTTCCCGGCCAAGCAGCAGAAGGCGATCCTCGGGCTGTGCCTCGACCCGGGGCGGCTGGAGAAGACGCCGGTGAGCGAGTTCGTCGACCTGTTCGTGATCTGACATGAAGCTCGCGCTCTCGCTCATGCTCCTCCTCGCCCTCCCGGCGCAGGCTTCCGAGGCCTGGGAAGGCTTCTTCGATCCGTTCCTCGGCGACCTGCGCGCCGAGCTCGCCGAAGCGAAGCGCGCCGGCCGCAAGGGCGTGCTGCTGATGTACCACTTCGAGGAGTGCCCGTCCTGCACGCGCATGAAGCGCGAGGTGCTGTGGCGCCCGGAGGTGCAGGCCGGCTTCCGCGAGCACTTCGCGCGGCTCGCCATCGACACCCGCGGCGCGCAGCCGGTCACCGGGCTGGACGGAAGCGTCCTGCCGGAGAGCGCGTTCGCGCGCTCGCAGAAGGTGCGCGGCACGCCGACGTTCGATTTTCTGGGCCTCGACGGCGCCCTCGTCCACCGGCACGTCGGCGGCATCTACGATCCGCAGGAGTTCCTGTCGCTCGGCCGCCGCGTCGTCCAATCCAAGCTGAAGTAAAGGAAAACCCGCCATGTTCGATACGCTGCAGCCGTTCAAGCACGGCAAGCTGCATTCGCTGCCCGTCCTCGGGAAGAGGCTCAATCTCAAGGTGGAAAGACTGCCGGTCTCCATCCGCATCGTGCTCGAGTCGGTGATGCGCAACTGCGACGGGAAGAAGGTCACCGAGGCGCACGTGCGCCAGCTCGCCGGCTGGAAGCCCAATGCGCCGCGCACCGAGGAGATCCCGTTCGTGGTGGCGCGCATCGTGCTGCAGGACTTCACCGGCGTGCCGCTGCTGTGCGACCTCGCCGCCATGCGCGGCGTGGCGAGCCGCATGGGCAAGGAGCCCAAGCTGATCGAGCCGCTGGTGCCGGTCGACCTGGTGGTCGACCACTCGGTGCAGGTCGACCACTACGGCACGAAGAACGCGCTCGACCTGAACATGAGGCTCGAGTTCAAGCGGAACGAGGAGCGCTACCAGTTCCTGAAGTGGGGCATGCAGGCGTTCGACACCTTCAAGGTGGTGCCGCCGGGGATCGGCATCGTGCACCAGGTGAACCTCGAGTACCTCGCCCCGGGCGTGCACCGGTCGAAGGACGGCGTGGTTTACCCGGATACGCTGGTCGGCACCGACAGCCATACCACCATGATCAACGGCATCGGCGTAGTCGGCTGGGGCGTCGGCGGGATCGAGGCCGAGGCCGGGATGCTGGGCCAGCCGGTGTACATCCTCACCCCCGACGTCGTCGGCGTGCACCTCAAGGGCATGCTGCGTGCCGGCGTCACCGCGACCGACCTGGTGCTGACCGTCACCGAGATGCTGCGCAAGGCCAAGGTGGTGGGCAAGTTCGTCGAGTTCTTCGGCGACGGCGTCGAGAACCTCTCGGTCCCCGACCGCGCCACCATCGGCAACATGGCGCCCGAGTACGGCGCCACCCTGGGCTTCTTCCCGGTCGACGCCAAGACCGTCGACTACCTGCGCTTCACCGGGCGCAGCGACGAGGCGCTCGCCGCCTTCGAAGCCTACTTCCGTGCCCAGGAGATGTTCGGCATCCCGAAGGAAGGCCAGTGCGACTACTCGCAGGTGCTCGCGCTCGACCTCGCCAAGGTGACGCCTTCGCTCGCCGGCCCGAAGCGGCCGCAGGACCGCATCGAGCTCGGCAACGTGAAGCGGCAGTTCCGCGAGCTTTTCTCCCGCCCGCTCGCCGAGAACGGCTTCGCGCGCAAGCCGGACGACCTGGAGCGCCGCTATCCCTCCGACTACGGCCGCTCGCGCTCCGCGAGCGGCGGCGGCACCATGGCGCATACCCCGCCCGGCGCCGAGCGCGAAGAAGTCGAGATGGTCGCGAACCGCCCGACGCCCGACCAGCTGAGCTCCCCCACGCCGAGCGACGGGCGCACCACGCTCGGCCACGGCGACGTGCTGATCGCCGCCATCACCTCGTGCACCAACACCTCGAACCCGGGCGTGCTGCTCGCCGCCGGGCTGCTCGCGAAGAAGGCGGTCGAGCGCGGCCTCACGGTGAAGCCCCACGTCAAGACCTCGCTCGCGCCGGGCTCGCGCGTGGTGACCGAGTACCTGGAGCGCGCCGGGCTGCTCGCCGCCCTCGAGAAGCTCGGCTTTTCGCTCGCCGCCTACGGCTGCACCACCTGCATCGGGAACTCCGGGCCGCTCGACCCGATGCTCGAGGAGACCCTGGTCAGGAACGACCTGGTGTGCGCGGCGGTGCTTTCGGGCAACCGCAACTTCGAGGCGCGCATCCACGCCAGCATCCGCGCGAACTTCCTCGCCAGCCCGCCGCTGGTGGTCGCCTACGCCATCGCCGGCACGGTGCTCAAGGACCTGATGAGCGAGCCGCTCGGCAAGGGCAAGGGCGGCAAGGACGTCTGGCTGGGCGAGATCTGGCCCAGCCCCCAGGAGATCCTGGCCAGCCTGAAGCATGCGACCGACCCGAAGCTCTTCCGCAAGCTGTACTCGGACCTGCCCAACGCCAACCCGATGTGGAAGAAGATCTCGGCGCCCGCCGGCCAGGTCTACAGCTGGCCGCAATCGACCTACATCGCCGAGCCGCCCTTCTTCGAGGACTTCTCGATGACGCCGGGCGCGCCCGGCGAGATCTCGGGCGCCCGCCTCCTGGGCATCTTCGGCGACTCGGTGACCACCGACCATATTTCGCCCGCGGGCTCGATCAAGCCGACCTCGCCCGCCGGCATCTACCTGCAGGAGCACGACGTCTCGGTGGCCGATTTCAACAGCTACGGCGCGCGCCGCGGCAATCACGAGGTGATGATGCGCGGCACCTTCGCCAACGTGCGCATCAAGAACCTGATGCTGCCGGGGACCGAAGGCGGAGTGACGCTTTTTGAGAACCAAAAGCTTTCAATCTATGACGCGG
>Ga0214472_10006666_pt1 | contig 12101 bp, 8 predicted proteins | sample RVTome_6_FD_207662 | JGI IMG/M metagenome (GOLD analysis project Ga0214472, IMG submission 207662) | Soil microbial communities from uranium-contaminated site in the Upper Colorado River Basin, Wyoming, United States - RVT140D175 | ecosystem: Environmental > Terrestrial > Soil > Contaminated >...
TGGCTTGGTCTCGCCGCCGTGTGCGGCGTTGCGCCTCGTCGACGTAGGCACCGCTACGCCTGCTTCGGCGCGCCTTGCTCACGACGACGATACGCGGCGCCATTCACTAACGATTCGAGCGTTACAGGTCGCTCTCGAGCACGCTGCGCACCTTCTCGAGCAGCTCCGTCGAGCTGAAAGGCTTGGCGATAAATTCGGTGCCGGCATCGAGGATGCCGCGGTGGGAGATCGCGTCGTGCGTGTAGCCCGACATGAAGAGAATCTTGAGCTGCGGGTAGAGGGCGGTCAGGTGGCGCGCGAGATCGCTGCCGCTGGTGGTGGGAAGCACGATGTCGGAGAGCACCAGGTGGATGTCCCCCGCGCGCTTCTCGAAGCACTCGATCGCCTCGCCGGCGCTCGCCGCCACCAGCACCTCGTACCCCGCCGCGACAAGGATCCGCTGGGTGAGCTCGCGCACCGCTTTCTCGTCTTCGACCACGAGGAGGGTCTCGGTGCCCTGCACCCGAGTCGGCGAGGCGACGCGCGCCTGGTCCTCCGAGGCGCCTTCGGCGCGCGGTAGGTAGACCTTGACCGTGGTACCCAACCCCGGCTCGCTGTAGACCCGGATGTCGCCTCCGCTCTGCTTGACGATGCCGTAGACCATCGGCAGGCCGAGCCCGGTGCCCTCTCCCTGCGCCTTGGTCGTGAAAAAGGGCTCGAAGATCCTCTGCACGGTGTCGGTGTCCATTCCGACGCCGGTGTCGGTCACCGCCAGCATGACGTGCTGGCCGGCCGCTGCGCCGGGCCGGTCGGCAACGTACTCCTCCGACAGCTCGACGTTGGCAGTCTCGATCTCGAGGAGACCTCCGACCGGCATGGCGTCGCGGGCGTTGACCGCCAAGTTCATCAACACCTGCTCGATCTGCCCCGGATCGGCGTGTACCAGACCCAGGTCTTCCGCCAGGAGGATCCTCAGCTCGACGTCCTCGCCGAGCACGCGGTCGAGCAGCCCTTCGATGCCGCTGACCACCCGGTTGAGGTCCAGGAACCTGGGCTCGAGCACCTGTTTGCGGCTGAACGCGAGGAGCTGGCGGGTGAGGGAGGCCGCCCGCTGGGCGGCGTAGAGGGTCTGACGCACGTCCTCGCGCGCCGCGTGGCCCTCCTGGAGCGCCTCCAAGGTGAACTCGGCGGAGCTGATGATCACCGCGAGCAAGTTGTTGAAGTCGTGAGCGATGCCGCCGGCCAGCCGGCCGATGGCCTCCATCTTCTGGGCCTGGGCGAGCTGCTCCTCGAGTTTGTGGATCTGCGTCACGTCCTGCGCGACGACCTGCGCCGCGAACACCTCTCCCGTGGGACGCCTCACCGGCTGGAGATCCGAGATCAGGTAGCGGGCGCCGCCGGGGAACTGCACGGTATCGTCGAAGGTGCGGGGCTCACCGGAGTCGATCACCTCGCGAAATCGTTCAACCCACTCCTCGGCGAGCTCGGGCGCGAACTCGCCGATCGGCTTGCCGACGAACTGCTGCGGGTGACCTCGCATCGCCTCGGCGAGCTTGCGATTGAGCAGCAGGAAGACGCCTTCGCGGTCGCACACCGCGACGAAGGCGCCGGCGTTGTCGATCAGCAGACGGAAGCGCTCTTCGCTCTCGCGCAGGGCGCTCTCCGACTGGTAGAGGGAGCGGTAGTAGGCCTTGAGGTTGCGCTGGCGCAGGAGCAGGCCGGCGGCGACGATCGAACCCATGCTGCCGGCCAGCACGAGCGCGAGGAGCAGGGTGCGCGCTCTCAGGGCGGCGAGGGCCTCCGCGGTGTCGATCTTGGCCACCAGGAACCACGGAGAGGCGGGAATCTCGAGCACCGAGGCGATGACTTCGACCCCGCGGTAGTCCTTGCCGTAGACGATCCCCTTGTAGCCGGAGAGCGCTCGGGCGGCGGGCAGCTCGCTGCCGTCGGCGGGCAGCCGCAGGGTGAGCGCCGCTCCTTCGCGGTGGCGCAGCTCGCTGAGGAAGAGCACCGAGTCGCCGTCGCGGCGAAAGATGAACGCCTCGGCGCTCCGGCTGGGCGTCGGCCAGGACTGGGCCATGGGATAGAGGGCGTCGCGCGGGTCGACCCGCAGCACGAGAGCGCCGACCAGCGAGCCGTCGGTGTGCAGGAGGGGGGCGATGATGGCGAGGTCGGGCACCCCCCGGAGAGGGTCGCGGTCGAGCGGAGTCCAGGCCGGGCGCCGCTCGGTCACGGCTTGGGCCAGGACCGAGCGGTAGCCCGCCGGCAGGCTCGCGAGCTCTCGGCCAAGCGAGAGGTGCGTCCGCCCTCCCGGGTCGACCACCAGGATGTCCGAGTAGCCGTACTCGTCCCTCACCGGAGTCAAGCCCGCGGTGATCGCCTCCGCCGTCTGCGGCGAGCCGGTGGCGATGAGCTCCGCGACGACGCGCACCAGCCCGCGGGGCGCCATCAGGACGCTGGCATCGGCCTGGCGCTCCGAGCGCCAGTCGGCGATCATCCGAGCCTTCAGCTCGGCGATCGACTCGAGGCTCTCTTCCACCTCCTGGCGGTGGTGGGAGTGGAGCTTGACGATCAGCCAGGTTCCGCCCGCCAGCAGGATGGCAGCGGCGGCGAAGAAAGCGGCCCAGGCCCAAGCAGGGAGGCCGCGCGCTCCGAACGTGTCGCCCATGAACATCAGATCAAGACCACCGCCCGGGCCTCCGTAGAAGCCCGAAGCCCTGGCCGGCGCCCCACCGCCTCCCCCATCGAGTACAGGAGACGATTCTACCCTGGAGATCGAGGGCGTGCTCGCGGCTCGTTCCGCAGCGAGCTGGGGACGGGACGGCGAAAACCGCGTGGTAGCGTGAAGTTCGCGTGCCGTCCTCGCCAGCCGGAGCCTCTGCCGCCTCCTTGGAGAGGGCTCCCGAGCCCGTATGCCCGAGCCGGTAACGATCGCCGGGGAGCGGGTGGCGCCGGGCGAGGCCCGGCGCCTGGAGATCCGTGTCGCGCGGCTCTTCACCGGCGACTGGCTCAACCTCCACCTGCGGGTGCTGCATGGCGCATCCCCGGGTCCAAGGCTCTTTCTCGACGCCGCGATCCACGGTGACGAGCTCAACGGAATGGAGATCATCCGGCGGGTCATCGAGTCCATCGACGCCCGTCGACTCGCCGGGACGATCCTCGCGGTGCCCGTGGTCAACGTCTTCGGTTTCGTCCAGGGCGAGCGCTACCTGCCCGATCGGCGCGATCTCAATCGCTGCTTCCCGGGCTCCCCACAGGGCTCCTTGGCGTCGCGCCTCGCCGACCTCTTCCTCCGTGAGGTGGTCGACCAGTGCCGCTACGGAATCGACCTGCACACCGGCGCCAATCATCGCAGCAACCTCCCCCAGGTGCGGGCCCACCTGGCCAATCCCGAAACCCGCCGCATCGCCGAGGCCTTCGGCGCACCGATGATGTATGACGCTCCGCCGATCGGCGGCTCGCTGCGGGCCACCGCGCGGCGCCGCGGCATCCACCTGCTGGTCTTCGAGGGGGGCGAGCCGTTGCGCTTCGACACCGAGGTCATCGAGATGGGCGTCCACGGTGTGCTGCGGGTGCTCCGGGCCCTCGAGATGTGGGACTCGGAGCCGCCGCCTCCCGGAGAGGTCTTCGAAGCCGGGCGCAGGAAGTGGATACGGGCTTCGCGTAGCGGGGTCTTCTACCGCAAGGCCGAGCTCGGCACCCAGGTGCGGCGCGGTGAGATCCTGGGCCATATCCTGGATCTCTCGACCGGGCAGCGCACCGAGCTGCGGAGCCCTCTCGACGGCCTGATCATCGGCTTCACCAACAAGCCGCTCACCCACAGTGGCGATGCGCTGGTCCACGTCGCCGCGAGGAGGGGCGCCCAGGTCGTGCCGCGGGGTCAACGATGAGGGTTCGGGAGGAGGCCGCCCTGATCGGTTGGCGGGAGTACGTCGAGCTGCCGGAGTGGGGGCTCGCCGGGATCAAAGCGAAGGTCGACACCGGCGCCAGATCGAGCGCGATCGACGTGCGGCACATCTTGGAGCTGCCGGGGGAGCGGGTTCGCTTCGAGATCGCGGCGGATCGCGGGAGCGGCACACGGCTGCACACGGTCGAGGCCGCGATCGTCCGCCGCTCGCGGGTGCGCTCGAGCTTCGGCCAGGCGCACGACCGGCTGTTCGTCGCAACCACCCTCGGCCTCGCCGGTCGAAGCCTGCGCGTCGAGCTGGGCTTGGTGAGCCGGGAGAACATGCTGTGCCGGATGCTGCTGGGCCGCCAGAGCCTCGGCCACCTCTTCGTGGTGGATCCGGGGCGAATCTACCTCCACGGCCGCCGCAAGCGGGCCCGTTCGACGGAGAGGGGTGAGGCGTGAGGATTGCCGTTCTTTCGCGAGCTCCCAGCTCGTACAGCACCCGCCGCCTGGTCGAGGCGGCCAGGGGCCGCAGGCACGAGGTCGACGTACTGGACTTCCTGAAGTTCTCGATCTCCCTCGAGGCCGGGTATCCCGACCTCTTCTATGGCGGCGAGCACCTTGCGGAGTACGATGCCGCCATCCCCCGCATCGGCGCGGCGAACACCTTCTACGGCACCGCCGTGGTGCGTCAGCTCGAGCAGATGGACGTTTTCTGCGCCAACAAGGCCGATGGCATCTCCAACTCGCGGGACAAGCTGCGCAGCCTGCAGATCCTGAGCCGCCACGGGCTCGGCATGCCGGCCACGGAGTTCGTCCGCCATCGCGAGGACGTCCTGCCGGCGATCGAGCGGGTCGGAGGAGCACCGGTGGTGATCAAGCTCCTGGAGGGGACGCAAGGGATCGGGGTGATCCTCGCCGAGACGATGGAGGTCGCGGCGGCCATCGTCGAGACCTTGCACAGCGCCAAGCAGAACGTGCTCATCCAGAAGTTCGTGGCCGAAAGCCGGGGGCGGGACATCCGGGCGTTCGTGGTCGGCGATCGGGTCGTCGCCGCCGCGCGGCGCGTCGCCGAGGGCAACGAGTTCCGCAGCAATATCCATCGGGGAGGTCAGGCTCAGCCGGTGACCCTGGACGAGGAGTACCAGGCCACGGCCGTACGGGCGGCAGAGATCCTGGGGTTGCGGGTGGCGGGCGTCGACATGCTCGAAGGGGGCTCCGGACCGGCCATCATGGAGGTCAACTCCTCGCCCGGTCTCGAGGGCATCGAGAAGGCGACCGGGATCGACGTGGCGGGCGCGGTGATCGACTATGTGGAGGAACACGTCCGCATTCCGGAGATCGACCTGCGCCAGCGCCTGACCCTCAGCCGGGGCTACACCGTCTCGGAGCTTCAGATCGGCGAGCACTCGGAGCTCGCCGGGCAGACCATCGCGGGGAGCGGCCTGCGCGACAAGGACATCCTGGTGCTCACCCTGCACCGCGAGGGCAAGGTCATATCCAATCCACGCGGAGCCCGAGAGCTGCAGATCGGAGACCGCCTCCTCTGCTTCGGAAAGCTCGAGGTGATGAAGGGATTCCTGCCGCCCGTCCGGCGGCCCCGCATCCGCCGGCTCGCGAAGCCGGGGTAGGCGAGTCGGGGTCCGCCGCGGGAACCTCGAGGCCCGCCGTTCGTTGTAGGGGCGAGGGCGCGGCCTCGGTGCGCCCTCCGAACCGCCAACTCGGTGAAAGGAATGCCCGTGAATCCAGCCCGCTTCAGCTACCTGCGACCCAGTCTCGTGGCCGTGTCTTGCGCCCTGCTCGCTTTCCCGGCGACGGCCCAGCGGGTTGCCCCGGATTCCGTGCCCAAGATTGGGAGTGCGGAGCGAGCGGCCATCGTCCGGGCGATTTCGGCCGACATCGAGGAGATCTACGTCTTCCCGGAGCTCGCGGTTCGCATGGTCGCCCATCTTAAGGAGCGCCTCGACAGCGGTGGCTACGAGCGCTTCGACGACTTGTTCGCGTTCACCGCCGAGCTCACCTCGGATCTGCGGTCGATCAGCCACGACCGCCACCTGGGCGTCCTGCCGCTGCCCCCCGGCGGGGTCGGGATGGCCGGCGGAGCCGGGCCGATCGGCGGCGCCGACAGCGCCGAGGGGCAGCGACGTCGGCGCGAACGCCTCCGTCGCGCCAACTACGGGTTCGAGCGGCTAGAGATCCTGGAGGGCAACGTCGGCTACCTTGACCTGCGCCAGTTCGCGGACGCTTCGATCGCGGGACCGACGGCGATCGCCGCCATGAACTTCCTGGCCGGCACCGACGCTGTCATCGTCGACCTGCGGCAGAACGGAGGCGGCTCGCCGTCGATGATCCAGCTCCTCTCGAGCTACTTCTTCGAGGAACCGGTGCACCTCAACAGCTTTTACCTACGGCGCGAGGACCGGACGGATCAGTTCTGGAGTCACGCCCATGTCGAGGGTCCTCGCCTGGTCCAGACGCCGCTCTACATCCTGACCAGCGGTTACAGCTTCTCCGCGGCCGAGGAGTTCTCGTACAACATGCGACACCTGGAGCGCGCCACCCTCGTCGGCGAGACGACGGGGGGCGGCGCCCACCCGAGCGAGATGCTGGACTATCCGGAGCTCGGCGTGCATCTTTCGGTGCCCTTCGGACGCGCCGTCAACCCGATCACGGGGACCAACTGGGAGGGCACCGGGGTCGAGCCACACGTGCGGGTGCCGGCCGCCCAGGCGCTCGCCACGGCCCATCGCAAGGCGCTCGAGGAGATCGCGGCCGGAGCCGAGGAGGAGCGTCGCCGCGAGCTCGCCTGGACGATCGAAGGGCTCGGCGCGGAGGCCGTTGAGCTGGCCGCGCCGGAGCTCGCCGCCTACGTCGGCACCTACGGACCGCGCAACGTGCGGGTAGAGGGCGGCCGGCTCGTTTACCAGCGCCAGGCGGGCCCCATCTTCGCGTTGGTTCCGGTGGGCGACGATCGCTTCCACCTGGCGAACGACAACGCCTTCCGCATCCGCTTCGAGCGCGACTCGGGTGGCCGGGTGGTCACCCTGGTCGGGCGCTACCAGGACGGGCGCGAAGAGCCCAGTCCGCGCACCGGGGGCTGAATCACCGGTCGCCGGTAGGGTCGCTCCGACGAACGCCTGTCCGCGGTGACGCCGCGCACGCCGGGCCCGTCGCCCAGCGAGCCGAGGCTTGGTTGACCGAGTCGTTCGTACCCCGAGCCGCGTTCCGCCTGCTGGCTCCTCGGCACCCCTCGCCCACCGGGCGGCAAGAGTTCCGCCAGCGCCGAGCCACGGTGCGTTTATGAGATGGATCATAGTCGCTATGAGGTTTGGGCCGTTCATAGATCGCGCGGATGACCCCATAGGGAACCCGAAGCTTCGAGGAATCAACGAGCTAACAGGTGCGCGGCGCCGGCCGCACACGTGGCTCCCCGATTGCACGAGGTGGCTCCCACTGTTCGATCTTTTGAACGACGCAGAGGCGAAGGAGACCGATATGCGAATCACATCGAAGAGGTGCCGTGGGGCGTCGGGGGCGCGTGGCGGCCGCATCGTCACCCTGGCGTTGTTTGTGCTGGGAGCCGCCGGTGTCGGCGTGGCGGCCGGGCCCACCAAGAGTTGGACAGACGCCGATCTCGTCGCCTCATACCGCGATCTGGCGGCAGACGGCTCGCTCGAGGAGGCGGTTCGCAACCCGGCCCGCCCCAGCGAACCGCCGAGTGCTGCCTTCTTGGAAGCGCTTGCGTGGTTCGCCGCCAGAACCCCGGACAGCTCCGGCACGCTCACACTCGACGACCTCGACGAGTTCCTCGGCAACCAGGTGGGGCTCTACCAGGACTACCTGGTCGCCAAGGTGGAGGAGGGTGTCGACAATGACTACTCGCGCACCCGGACCTGGAAGGTCGTCCAGAAGCTCATGCTGCTTCGCGACCAGATGATCCCGCCTGCCGGTGCCGGGAGCTACCGCTACTCCGCAATGCCGAAGGCAACCAGCGCCGGCGATCCGTGGGAGCGGGCTCACATCGTGCGCTCGAAGGACGATTTCCTGGAGAAGGTTTGCCGGGGGTCGCGCGAGCGGCCGGTCCTGGTCAAGTTCGGTAACACCAACTGCACTCAGTGCATGCTCTTCGAACTCACGGGCTCGATCCAGGAGCTGGCGGAGAACTCACAGTTTCGGGACTCGGTCGACGTCTACAAGGTCTGGTGGGGACTGCGGCCTGACTCCACGTTTGCCGGGCGGATCCGGAACCCGGAGCTTCTCAACGAGCTCGCTGTCGCGGAGGGAGTGCACTCGAGCCCATATTTCATTGTCTATCGCGATGGTCGTCGGTACCCCTGCGGTGACGCATTTCCGGATGCGGAAGGTAGCGACGAGCACCTCGAGGCGTGTGTGGCTCTCGCCGGGAGCGAAGCTCCGATGGCCGATGTCTGCGCTGTGGAGGCCTCTTGATGGCAGCCCGGTCAGCGATCGCCCTGACTCTGTGGCTCGTCGTCACGGCTCCCGCCACAGCCGACCTCTTCTCGGTGGGCGAGTTCACCGCCTACGGTGACTTTCGGCTACGAGCCGAAGCCGACTGGGATTCTCAGGATGCGGCCGGCGTCGAACGCGACGACCGGACGCGCATGCGGGCGCGGCTACGTGCGGGTTTCCGGCTCGCTCTGAACGACCACTGGAAGGCCGAAGTCCGGCTGCGCAGTGGATCCGAAGACAGCCACCAGTCTCCGCACGTGACTCTGCTCGACTTCGACGACAACGATACCGGTGACGCGGACTTCGATGTCGATCGGTGGTACGTGCAGGGCTCCACGGGCGATCTTTCCATCTGGGCGGGCAGGAACGATCTGCCCATCTGGAAGCAGAACGAGATGCTGTTCGACGACGATGCAACCATGACGGGGCTCGGTTTTGCGTGGAGCAGGAACCTCGGGCCCGGCCGGCTGGCCCTGGCGGGCGGCTACCTCTCGCCGCCTGCCGGCATGCGCCGGTCTTCCGGCACTCTCTCTGCGATCCAGGTCGCCTTCTCCCCGGAGTTCAAGGGATCGCGGTGGACCTTCGCCGTCGGACGCTACGCCTTCGAGGCCGACCGCAACGACCCCGATGCCGCCGTCCTGCTCCAAGGCAACGGGTCGCGCGACTACGAGATCGTCGCGGCCGGTATTCAAGGTCGCTGGTCTGTCAAGGGCAGGCCGCTCAGCATCGGCGCCGATGTGATGAGCAATGAGGAGAACTACTCTCCGGCGGATGCTGACACCTTCACCGCCGCCAACTTCGACCAGACGGAAGGCCACGTGCTTCAGGTCACCTATGGCGGGCTCTCTGATGCGGGGCAGTGGCTGTTCGGCTACTTCTACGCGGACATCGAGGCACTTGCCATCAACAACTCCTACGCTCAGGACGACTGGGTTCGTTGGGGCAACGCGACACAGACTCGTGCCAGCGACCTCAAGGGACACGAGATCCGTTTCGGCTGGGCGGCGAGCGCCAGGATGAACCTGCTGGCCAGGCTCTACCTGGTGGAGGCCATCACCTCGGTCGAGGACGGCACGCGCTTCCGCATCGACTTCAACTACTCCTTCTGAGGTGCGGCTGAGCGCGGGAGCCCGGGTTCGGGTCGGCCCGCGGGGATTCGGGTATGCTGCCCATCGGCCCGCAGCCAGGATTCCTCACCGGGTGTCGCAGAGCGCTGCAAATGCCTGGAAATGCGGGCCTGCGGCCGCGGGCGACGCAAGTGGGAGCACACACTGATGAGGGACCTCGACCGTCGCGAGTCGACGCGACGCTAAAGGCGCTCAGCCAGGTCATCGGGCGTGTTTCGGCGCGTGAGGAGCTCTTCCTCGAGACGTGCCGGATCCTGGTGGAACTGGGAGGCTTCCTCCGGGCCAGGATCAGTTGGCACAACCCGGTCACACGGCACCTCGAGCCGGTCGCCGAGTGGGATGCCGAGGCCGGGGCGGGCGGGGCTTCTCACCTCGAACAAGAAGGCGTTTCCGACACGACAGGCGAGTTGGTGCTGAGCGAGGGCCGGGTGCGGGTCCGGGACGAGCCGGAGTCACCCGCGCGCAGCGAGAACCCGGAAGCGCGTATCGGGAGCCGCTATCGCGCCTCCGCCGTCGTTCCGATCTGGATGCAGCGTCGCGTTCTCGGCACACTCGGCGCCTACGCCGACGCGCCGGGGTCCTTTGGCGACGAGGAGATCGCGCTGCTCGAGCGGGCGGCGGGCGACGTCTCGATCGCGCTCGAGAATCAGGTTCTCCAGTACCGCCATCAGCGCGCGGAAGAGGAGGCGCGAAGCGAGCGGCTGTTCTCGGAGACGATGATCGAGAGCCTGCCGGGCATCCTCTACTTCTACGACGAACGCGGACGCTTCCTGCGCTGGAACCGCAATTTCGAGACGGTGTCTGGCTACACCACGGACGAGATCGCCGGCATGCACCCGCTCGACTTCTTCTCGAGTGAGCACCGGGCGACTCTCGAGCAGCGGATCGGAGAGGTCTTCGAGAGGGGCGGCTCCTCGGCCGAGGCGCCGTTCCGGTCCAAGGACGGCAGCGTCACGCCGTACTACTTCACGGGTCGGCGGGTCGACTTCAACGGCACGCCCTGTCTGGTCGGCGTGGGAATCGACATCTCGGAGCGCGAGCAGGCACTGCAGGCTCTCCGCGAGAGCGAGGAGCGCTTCAATGCCTTCATGGAGTCGACCCCGGCGATCGCCTGGATCACGGATAGCGAGGGGCGGCATCTCTACATGAACCGTGCCTGGGACGAGGCCTTCGGATTGCGCGGCGAGGAGTGGCTCGGCAAGACGGCGTTCGATCTCGTCCCCGCCGAGACCGCGGAGAGGATCCGGCAGGGCGACAGCAAGGTGTTGCAGGAGAATCGCGCGCTGGTGATTCCGGAGGAGGCCGGGCACCTTCGCGGCAAACCGTTCTACTGGCACTGTGTCAAGTTTCCGGTCGAGGGCTCCTCGGGTGAGCGCTTCGTCGGCGGCATCGCCATCGACATCACGGCGCGCAAGCAGGCCGAGGCGGCGAGGCGCACCAGCGAAGGACGCTACCAGGCGCTCTTCGAGAACGCGCCGGACGGCATCGTCATCGCCGACCCAGAGAGCGTCTACGTCGACGCCAATCCCAGCGTGTGCAAGCTGCTCGGATACACCCGGGACGAGCTCATCGGCCTTCACGCCTCGGACATCGTGGCCCCATCGCAGGTCGCCAGCATCGAGCCGACGCTGAACGGGATCCGGTCGGGCGGTGGTCACCATCGCGAGTGGAGGTTCCGGCGCAAGGACGGCTCGAGCTTCGACGCGGAAGTGATCGCGGCTCGGATGCCGGACGGCAACCTGATGGGCATGATCCGGGACATCACGGCGCGCAAAGAGGCCGAGGCCGCCCTGCGCGAGCTCAACCAGACCCTCGAGCAGAAGGTCGCTGAGCGCACCGCCGAGCTGCGAGACGCGCTGGCTCAGGCCGAGGCCGCCGACCGCGTCAAGTCGAGCTTCCTCGCCACCATGTCGCACGAACTGCGCACCCCGCTCAACTCCATCATCGGGTTCACCGGCATCATGTTGCAGGAGCTCGCGGGGCCGCTGAGCCCGGAGCAGTCCAAGCAGCTGGGCATGGTGCGAAGCAGTGCCCGGCATCTGTTGGAACTGATCAACGACGTCCTCGACCTCTCGAAGATCGAAGCGAGCCAGCTCGAGGTGCAGACGGAGGCGGTCGACCTTCCGGCTCTCCTCGAGCGCGTGATCGCATCCATCCGGCCGCTCGCCGAGAGGAAGAGGCTGACGCTCGATCTGCGATGCGCGCCGGAGGTGGGCTCGATCGCCAGCGATCGGCGGCGGTTGGAGCAGATCCTGCTCAATCTGCTCAACAACGCGGTCAAGTTCACCGAGCGAGGGGGCGTGACGCTCGTCGTCGAGGTCGTCGCGGGCTACGTCTCTCCGCAGGGCTCGGTGCGGGGACGCGTGGTACGGTTTCGGGTCATCGACACGGGGATCGGAATCCGCCCGGAGGATCTGGCCGTGCTGTTTCAGCCGTTCCATCAAATCGACAGTGGCTTGACGCGCAAGCACGAGGGCACGGGGCTCGGCTTGGCGATCTGCCGGCGCCTCGCCGCCCTTCTCGGCGGTGAGGTCTGGGCTACCAGCGAGGGCACGGGAGGCAGCGAGTTCACGCTCGTGCTCCCCGTTGGGGGGTCGGAGCAGCGATGAGCGGAAACGTCCTTCTGATCGAGGACA
>Ga0214472_10006670_pt1 | contig 12097 bp, 8 predicted proteins | sample RVTome_6_FD_207662 | JGI IMG/M metagenome (GOLD analysis project Ga0214472, IMG submission 207662) | Soil microbial communities from uranium-contaminated site in the Upper Colorado River Basin, Wyoming, United States - RVT140D175 | ecosystem: Environmental > Terrestrial > Soil > Contaminated >...
GGAATCCCCGTTGCCATCGCCCGGGATGCCGTGCGGCTCTTGCCGGATCAAGGCTGGCCTTCTCCGTCAAAGGATCGTGGCACCATGGGCTCAGGCCCCGAGGACCATGCGCCTCCGGCGACGTCCTCGCGAAGAAAGCCGAGGTCACCCGGAGTTTCGGTGGGTCGCTGCGGGTTGTCCCCTGCAGCGCATGGAGTCCCCGTTGCCTTCGCCCGGGATGCCGTGCGGCTCTTGCCGGGTCAAGGCTAGCGGACTGCGGGAATCTCCAGGACCTGCCCCGGGAAGATGGTGACCGACGCCATCTCGTTGGCCTGCTTGAGCACCCCCACCGTGGTGTTGTGCTTGCGGGCGATCCCCCACAGGCTGTCCCCCTGGCGCACCCGGTACTGGGACGCGAACGCCTCCCCGGTCTGGCGGGCGACGTAGGCGGCATAGGGCCCGGGGAACACCGCCACGTGATAGTGCGGCGGCCTCCGTTCCAGGGTCGCCTCCACCACCCCCGATCGCTCCAGGGACAGGAGCACCTCCTCGAGCCATCTCCGGGCGCTCCGGTGATGGCTCTTGCGAATGTCGATGGCCATGCCGCAGGGATGGACGGAACTCTCGGAGGCGTTTCGGGGCTGGTGGGACCGCGGGCGGGTGAGGCTCGTGACCACCAGTTTTTCGCCGGTGGCGCTCCTGTACTGTCGCGCGAGTCGCTCCACGAACACCTTGACCTCGGGGCGCGCGTACGGGAACGACACCTGCGCAAGCTCGTAGTCTTGGTTGCCGGGCACCGGGACCAGGATCCCCGCGTCCACGAACCGCCGCACGTGGGCGGGCGTCTGCAGATAGGTGAAGTCGTGGAACCGGGCGGCACGGTTCTGCTTGAGGATGGAACTCTGGGAGCCGCGAAGGCTGGCCGCCGGAACGGGATCCGCGCCGGCGGCAAGGAGGCCGGCGGCGAGAACTCCCACAAGGAGGGGGAGACGGGGCTTCGGGTGTCGGTGATGGGCGGTGGTCACGGACGCGGATCCTCGAATTTCGTTCCCCGGGGACCTTCACCGGTCCCCGCGGCGATATATGTTCTGTAAGTCTATCTCATAGGATCATCGGCGGTTAGCCCGTTCTCTTGAAGCGAGGCAGAACGTGCCGGCCGCCGATTGGGTCGAGGTCCGCGCATCCTCGATGCTCGACGCTCAATCGCCAAGAAGGCAACTGTTTATCACATTGGGGGGGAGGGTGGCAATGCCCGCCTCGGATTTCTCGACAGGGCGGCCCCGACAGGGCCACCGGCGCCTCCGTGCTCCTGGAGGCGACCCCCGCGGTGGAGGCTCAGATCGCCGCCCTCCAGCGGGCGGCGGGCATCGAAGGCCGGGGCCGCAATCCCGTGGATGCCGTGTTGCTCACCCACGCCACGTCGGACACTACCTGGGTCTGGCCCAGTTCGGCCGTCCGGGAGTCGATCGCGTCACGGGGCTTCCGGTTCGCCGAGCAATACGAACGGGTTCGTATCCGACCCCGATCCACCGATCCCCCGTCGCATCGAAATCCCGGGTTGACAACCCGGGATCCGCGGATATACTCCGCGCGACCTTTGCCGCATCTCCAACCGCAGGAGGTAGGGAATTGATCGGAGACGCCCGCAGATAATCCAGGTTCCGTAGCCCCGGACGGCTCGCCGCCGCGGGCACGGAGCCTCCCACTCCCCTGTACGAACTGCCGTACCGTAGCCGGGGGCCGGAAACCGCAAAGCGGAGTGGTGGGCGTATTTCCCGAATCAATTCCAGTATCGTCTGCGTTTGGTGATGCGGCACTTTTGTTCCCGGCGGTGACGCCGGGGACCCCGAAGACGGGGCCGTTCCCACCGGGCGGCCCCGTTTCTCATCGGGGCCGGGCGCGGACGGATGAGGAAGCATCATGTCCGAACACGCAATCGATCCCGGTGCCGACGCCTTCGAGACCGAACCCGACACTCCGACCTCGTGGGGCCGCGTGGCCACGCTCATCGGCCCTCTGTTCCGGGGCCAGTGGGCGCATTTTGCGGGCTGCTTCGTGCTGCTGGTGGTGGCCTCGGGGCTCACCGTGGCCGGACCGCTCCTGGTAAAGCGCGCCATCGACCGCGACATCGCGGGGGGCGACTGGCGGGGGCTCCAGGTCACCGTCGCCCTGTACCTGGGAACGCAGCTCCTTCATCTGGCCGTGTTCTACGTGATGCGGAACTGGCTGGAGTGGACGGGGCAGCGGATGATGGCCGCGCTCAAGAGCCGCCTCTTCCGCCATCTCATGCGGCTGCCCCTTGCATTCTACGACCGGAACCCGGCCGGAAAGCTGCTCTCGAGGGTGGAGAACGACACCGAGTCGCTCCGGATGCTGTTCACCACCACTTCGGTGATGCTCCTCGGCGACCTGCTTCTGTTCGTGGGGATGTTCGCGGCCATGGCCGCGGTCCACCTCCGGCTCACGGTAGTGGTGGCCCTGGTGCTCCCGGTGCTCGCGGTGCTCACGCTCAAGTTCCACAAGATTGGACGGCCCTACTTCCTTGCCTACCGCGGGTTGACGGCCGAGCTGTGCGGGCGGCTGGCCGAGTTCCTGCAAGGGATGCCCGTGATCCAGGCCTTCGAGCGGCGCCGCTGGGCGATGGGCAACTTCCAGACCGTGAACCGGCGGCGGTTCGACGTGGCCTTCCGGGCCGAGTTCTTGTGGCTCGGGTGGTCGAACACGGTGGTGTTCATGGAGTTCACGGCCTTCGCGCTGATCCTGGGCGTGGGCGGGTACTGGGCCCTTGCCGGTTCGGTCACCATCGGGACCCTGGCCATGTTCATGGGCTACGTGCGCCGGTTCTTCGAGCCGTTGCTCCGGCTCTCGGAACAGATCATCACCATCCAGAAGGCTATGGCCGGCGCCGAGCGTATCTTCCGGCTCCTCGAGGAGCCGGTGCGGATCGCCGATGCGGAGGTGACGGTGCCGTGGCCCGGTCTCCGGCACCGGATCACCTTCGAGGACGTCTGGTTCCGCTACTCCGACGAAGGGGACTGGGTTCTCGAGGACGTGTCCTTCACCATGCCCGCGGGGGAGCGGTGGGCGCTGGTGGGGGCGACCGGCTCGGGCAAGACCACCATCGTGTCGCTCCTGCTCCGGTTCTACGAACCCCAGCGCGGCCGCATCCTCGTGGACGGCGTGGACATCCGGAGGATCTCCCAGGAGGACCTCAGACGGAACATCGGTCTCGTCCTCCAGGACCTCTATCTCTTCCCCGGCGACCTCGCCATGAACTTGACCCTCGGCCGTCCGGTGAGCGAGGACCGGTTGCGGGAGGCGGCCCGGGAGTCCCTGGCCGCGGATCTGATCGACTCGCTGCCCGGGGGTTATGCGAGCGAGATCGCGGAACGGGGGGGCAACCTCTCCATGGGGGAGCGGCAGCTCCTGTCGTTCACCCGTGCCGTGATGCACCGACCCGCGCTCCTGGTGCTGGACGAGGCCACGAGCGCGATCGACCCCGTCACCGAGGCCAGCATCGAACGCAGCCTGCGCCGCATCCTCGCCGGGCGCTCGGCCCTGATCGTGGCGCACCGGCTGTCCACCATCCGCGGGGCCGACCACATTCTCGTGCTCGACCGGGGCCGCATCGTGGAGCGGGGCGACCACCGGTCGCTGCTCGCCCGGGCCGGCGTGTACCGGAAGCTCCACGAGCTGCAGTTCAAGGAGGAAGGCCATGTCGAAGCCGAACTCGCCGGTTGAACAGATTGCGTGGATCTGGGGGCACTGGCGGGACCACCGGGCTTACCTGCCCTGGATCGTCGTGCTCACGTTCCTCAGCGCCGCCGTCATGGTGGCCACGCCCGTCTTCCTGCAGCGCATCATCGACGGCATCGGCGCATCGGCGGACTATGCCTATCTGGCCCGGAACGTGGCCTGGCTCCTGGGACTCGGGCTTCTCCAGGCCGCCGGGTACCTGGCCCTGATGGGGCTGCGCATGCGGTGCAACATCAGCCTGGATTACGGAGTGAGGATGCGGGCCTTCGAGCGCCTTACCGGGATGGGCCCGTCCTTCTTCAACAGGTTTCGCACCGGCGACATCGTGACCCGGCTCACCGACGACGTCACCGAGAAGCTGGCCTGGTACATGTGTTCGGGGATCTTCCGCACCTTCGAGGCGGCGGTGGTCATCCTGTTCGGCGTGATCATGATGGTCCGGATCAACCCGGAACTGACCGTGTATGCGGCGGGACCGTTGCCGATTCTGGTCGGCATCTTCGTGCTCACGGCCAACCGCCTGGAGGCCAGGTACCAGGCCGTCCAGGCCTCGATCTCCGCGGTCAACGACTCGCTGGAGAGCGCGTTCAGCGGGATCCGCGTGATCAAGGGGTTCGCCACCGAGCCTCTCCAGATCCGGCTCGTGGGCGAGGCGGTCGAACGGCAGCGCGCGGCCGAGGTGAACGCCGTGCGGTACCAGAGCGTGATCGACACCATGTGGGGCCACATCTGGCAGCTCGCCATCGTGGGCATCCTCCTCTTCGGAGGGGCCATGGCCATGGAGGGGAGCCTCTCCCTCGGGGAACTCGTGGCCTTCGACGCCTACGTCCTGCTCCTTGTGTTTCCGATGTTCGACCTCGGGCAGTTCCTCGTCCGCGGACGGGTGAGCGCGGTGAACATCTCCCGGATCACGGAGATGGAGGATGCTCCCACCGAGATTCCCGAATGGGAAGTCCCGCTCGGACCATGGCGGCCCCACGGGCCGGCGGTGACCGACGGACCGGCCCCCCCCGCGATCGAGGGCGGTCTCGCCGTGGAACTCCGGGAGGTGTGGTACCGGTATCCGGGATCGGAGGCCGACGCCCTGCGGGAGGTCACGTTCGACGCCCTCCCGGGAACCATCACCGCCCTCGCCGGACCGCTGGGGTCGGGCAAGAGCTCGGTCCTCCGCCTCCTTCCCCGGCTGAGCGATCCCGCCGCGGGCCGCATCCGGATCGGCGGGCGGGCGCTCGCCGACTGGGATCCGGCCGCGCTGCGACGGGCGGTGGGAACCGTGCCCCAGGAAGCGCTCCTGTTCTCGACCACGGTCCGGGAGAACATCCGGTTCGGCCGGGCGTGGGTGTCCGAGGAGGACGTGGCCATGGCCGTCGAGGCGGCGGGGCTTGCGGGTGAGATCGCGAGCTGGCCGGCGGGGATGGAGACCCAGGTGGGGGCGCGGGGGATGCGGCTCTCCGGCGGGCAGAAGCAGCGGGTGGCGCTGGCCCGGGCGCTGGCCGGCCGCCCCGCCGTGCTCGTGCTCGACGACAGCACGGCGAGCCTCGACGCAGAGACCGAGGACCGGGTGTGGTGCGCCCTTCACCGGGAGCTGCCCGGCTGCACGACGATTGCCGTGACCCACCGTCCGGCCACCCTGGAACGCGCGGCGCGCGTGGTGGTCCTCGAGAACGGGGCGGTGGTGGAGCAGGGCACCTTCGCCGAGCTGCACCGGCCGGGGACCGCCTTCCACCGGCTCTACCACCGGTGGAAGCTGGAGTCGGATCTGGAGTAAGGCGCCCCCATCGGGGAGGACGCAAACCAGCGCTTGCAAAAACGGAATCGGGGCAGAAGAATCAGGGAGCCGGATGCACTGTGCGGAATCGGCGGGCGCAGAGCGCAGGAGGCCGGTTCCGGGGCTCTCAGACCGGTTCAGGGGAGGCGCCGGGGAGCCCACTGCCACCCCGATTGTATCGGACACACATGGAGGTTGTTCATATGAAGCGCGGCATTTGTTTGGTTGTATTGGGATGCGTCGCTCTGCTCACCGCGGCGCCGGCCCTCGCTCAGGAGGGCATGCCCCCCATGGGTGCTCCTGAAGAGATGAAACTCATCACCAAGATGGACGGCCAGTACGACGTGGCCTTCAAGTTCCGCATGGACCCCACCGCGGAGTACCAGGAATCCCAGGCGAATTGCACCATCAGCACCATCCTCGACGGCTCCTGCCAGCAGATGGAGTTCTCGGGCGCCATGATGGGCATGCCCTTCCAGGGAATCGGGTGGACCACCTACAGCCGCGGCCTCGGCAAGTGGCAGACGACCTGGGTGGACAACATGGGGGCGTCGATTTCCTACTATCTGGGCGAGATGATGGACGGAAAGATGGTGTTCGAGGGCGAGGAGACCGCCCCCGACGGCAGCAAGTGGCATTCCCGGAACACGACCTTCAACATCACTGACGACAGCTTCGACTGGAAGATGGAGATGTCCACCGACGGTGAGGAGTACTTCACCACCGCGATGGCGACCTACACCCGCGTGGGCGGGATGGAATCCAAGTCCGCGGATTCCGAAGAGGGCGGCTGGTAGGCCGATCCCGCGGTTTCGCCTTGCCGGGGGCTCGCCGTGGGCCCCCGGTTTTTTTTGGTCCTCGCCGGTTCCCGTCGTTCCACAGCCGCGCGCACGAGCGCGGAGCCAACGAGTCGTGCGCCGGCGGGGTGTGGATCTCCTCGCCCCGGGGACCCTACAGGAGCCCCGTGCGCCGGTTGAACTCCTCGATGAGGGCGTCGACGGCGTCGGCCTGGTCCTGGATCCGCGACCAGTACTCGGGGTCGTACCACTGGGCCTGGATCTCGTCGTAGGTCTTCCCCTGCTGCTCGATCCAGGTGAAGTACTTGAGATTGTGGATGCGCTTCCGGTCGGGATGGGTGAGTTCGGCCATGTGGTCGGTGGAGCACCCGAGGAGGCGCCGGTGGCGGTCCACCGCGGCCCGGGTCGCGGTGTACCCTCCGCGCTCGGCCCGCAGCTCCTCCAGACGGCTCCGGTAGAGCTCCATGGAATCGGTGAACACGGTGAGAATCACATCGTCCTCGGTGAGCTCGTACCACCGGGCGAACTTGATCGCGGCGAGGAGGTTGGACACTCCCGAGATCCCCAGGAGATCGAGGCGGTCGAGAATCGACTCGTCCACTCCCGCCCGGGCCAGCTCCGCCCGGCCCTCGGCCTCGTTGAAGAGGCGCATGACGTCCATGCACGCCTCGTCGTCGACGGCGGCCACGAGGTCGGTATTCCGGAGGTTGTGGATCCAGGGCACGTGCTTGTCCCCGATGCCCTCGATGCGATGGCCGCCGAACCCGTTCTGGAGCAGCGTCGGGCACTGGAGCGCCTCCACCGCCGCCACCTTGCTCGCCGGGAACAGGCGCTTGAGGTGGTCTCCGGCGGCGATGGTGCCCGCGGACCCCGTGCTCGACACGAATCCCGCGAAGCGGCCGCGGGGGCTCAGGGACCGCTCCAGCACCGACTCCAGCGCCGCCCCGGTCACCGAGTAGTGCCAGAGGTAATTCCCCGGCTCGTCGAACTGGTTGAAGACGCGGACCGCGTCCCCCCGCTCGGCGACGAGATCGTGGCAGGCGTCGAAGATCTCCTTGACGTTGCTCTCGCACCCGGGGGTGGCGAGGATCTCGCCGGACACCCGCTCCAGCCATTCGAACCGCTCGCGGCTCATCTCCTCGGGAAGGATGGCGATCGACTCGCATCCCAGGAGCGTGGCGTTGTAGGCGCCCCCGCGACAGTAATTGCCCGTGGAGGGCCACACCGCCTTCTGCCGGGTGGGATCGAACTGCCCGGTCACGAGGCTGGGCACCAGACACCCAAAGGTGGCTCCCACCTTGTGGGCCCCGGTGGGGAACCACTTGCCGACCAGGCCGATGATCCGGGCGGGAACCCCGGTGAGGCCGGGGGGCAGTTCCAGCGTGTTGACGGGTCCGAACCCGCCGCCGGCGGGGATGGGTTCGTTGTGCCAGGTGATCCGGAAGAGGTTCTCGCTCCGGATGTCCCAGAGGCCGATCGCGGACAGGGCGGCGCGGCGCGCCTCGGGGATCCGGCTCGGGTCCCGTTGCTGGGCCAGGGTGGGGATGACGATGCCACGTTCGCGGGCCCGGGCCACGGCCCGGTCCAGACCGGCGGGATGGACGGTGAGATCGATCACGGGTACCTCGCAGGGATGAAACTCCAGAGGGGATCATAGTACGTCGGAGACCCGGGCGCCCGCCCCCCGGACGCGTCTTGGGTGGGGGAGGACGACCTGCTATGATCCCTCGGGTTTTTTCACAACCAGTCGAGGCCGATACCGTGGCATCGTCCGCCCGCGCGGACCGGCAAGGGCCTGGAGGCGATCAATCATGAAGGATTTCTTGAGGGAGCTGGGGATTTCCGAGGTCAACTCGGGGGGATACGGCGGGGGCTGGATCGAGAATCCCGCCGGCGGCGATCTGGTGTCGAGCAACCCGGCCGACGGGTCTCCCATCGCCACCGTGCGGCAGGTCTCGACCGAGGAATACGACCGGATCATCGAGACCAGCGTGGCCACGTTCGAGCGGTGGCGCATGGTTCCGGCCCCCGTGCGGGGAGATTTCGTCCGCCGGATCGGCAACACGATCCGGGAGCACAAGGAGTCGCTGGGCGCCCTCATCTCCCACGAGATGGGAAAGGTCCGCACCGAAGGAGAGGGCGAAGTCCAGGAGATGATCGACATCGCGGATTTCGCGGTGGGGCTCAGCCGCCAGCTCTACGGCAACACCATGCAGAGCGAACGTCCCCGGCACCGGATGTACGAGCAGTGGCACCCGCTGGGCCCGGTGGGCATCGTCACCGCGTTCAACTTCCCGGGCGCGGTGTGGGCCTGGAACGCCATGATCGCCGCGGTGTGCGGCGACACCATGGTATGGAAGCCGTCGAGCAGCACCCCGCTCGTGGCCGTCGCCACCCAGAACCTCGTCAACGAGGTCATGGAGGGTTCGGGGTACGAGGGCGTGTTCGGCCTCGTGGTGGGGAAGGGGTCCCAGGTGGGCCAGGTCATGCTCGACGACCGGCGGATTCCGCTCATCTCGGCCACCGGCTCCTGCGCGCTGGGAGAGAAGGTCGCGGTGTCGACCGGAAAGCGGTTCGGCCGGGCCATCCTCGAGCTGGGCGGCAACAACGCGGTCATCGTCATGGACGACGCCGACCGGGACATGGCCCTCCGGGCGGTGGCCTTCGGCGCGGTGGGGACGGCCGGGCAGCGGTGTACGTCCACCCGGCGGCTGCTGCTGCAGAAGGGGATCGCCTCGTCGTTCACGGACAGGCTCGTCAAGGCCTACGGCACGATCAAGATCGGGGATCCCCTCGAAGCGGGTACCCTGATGGGGCCCCTGGTCACCGAGGCCGCGGTGCGCGACTACGAGGACGCCCTGGGGAAGATCAAGGAGCAGGGCGGAGAGATCCTATGCGGAGGCAAGGTCGTCGAGGGCCCCGGGAACTTCGTCGAACCGACCATCGTCAAGGCCCGGCCCGACATGCCCATGGTCCAGGTCGAGACCTTCGCCCCCATCCTCTACGTGATGGAGTTCTCGGACATCGAGGAGGCGATCCGCATCCACAACGACGTGCCCCAGGGGCTGTCGTCGGCCATCTTCACCACCAACATGCTCACCGCCGAGACGTATCTGAGCGCCCGGGGAAGCGACTGCGGGATCGCCAACGTCAACATCGGCACGTCGGGGGCGGAGATCGGCGGGGCCTTCGGGGGCGAGAAGGACACCGGAGGGGGGCGCGAGGCGGGGAGCGACTCCTGGAAGCTCTACATGCGGCGCCAGACCAACACCATCAACTGGGGCAAGGACCTTCCTCTGGCCCAGGGGGTCCGCTTCGACGTATGACCGCCGGGCGGCCCCCCGAGTTCCGCGGCCCGCGTCCCCGGATGCGGGCCGTTTCGCGTCCGGGCGGGGTGGGGAGATCGCGACGGGGGCGTCAGTCGGTGCGGGCCGCCGCCTCCCTGACCTCCCGGGGATCCATGTGGGCGGGTCCCCGCTTCCAGATCCACGCGACCAGGCACACCGCCACCACCGCGAGACCCAGCATCAACCCCCACCACACGCCCTCGATCCCCCATCCCGCCCGGAACCCCAGCCACCATCCCAGGGGCAGGGCGAGCACGTAGTACCCCACGAGGTTGAACACGGCGGCGGGGCGCGTCTTCCCCATGCCCCGGAGGATGCCCCCGCCCACGACCTGGGTCCCGTCGAAGATCTGGAAGGCGGCGGCGATGGGCAGGAGCGCGGCCGCCGTCGCCGCCACCGCCGTGTCGGGCGTGTAGAGGCCGGGGAGCCAGTGGCGCAAGGCCACGAAGACCGCCGCCGACACCAGCATCGCCCCCGCCCCCAGCCCCAGGGCCACCCACGCCGCGATCTGCGCTCGGCGGAGCCGACCCATGCCGAGGAGGTTGCCCACCCGCGTGACGGCGCTGATGGAGATCCCCAGCGGCACCATGAACGAGAGGGAGGCGAGGTTCAGGGCCACGGTGTGGGCGGCCAGCTCGACCCGTCCGAGGAGGCCGGCGAGGAGCGTCGAGATCTGGAAGGCCCAGATCTCCAGCGAGATCTGGATTCCCACGGGAGCGCCGTAGGCCACGATTTCCCGCAGGCCGCTCCGGCGAAAGGCGTCCCGGCTCCAGGGAATCCAGGCGCCGTCATGGAGACGCCGGCCCCGCACCACGGCCACGAGCATGACGAGCATGGTCATTCGGGTGAGCGCGGTAGCGAGTCCCGCCCCCAGGACGCCCAGGGGAGGAACCCCCAGATTGCCGAAGATGAACATCCAGTTGAAGACCACGTTGAAGCCGTTGGCGATCAGGGCGATGTACATGGTCGGGCGGACGATGCCCCGGTCCTGCAGATAGTGGCGGAGGGTGATGAACGCGAAGAACACCGGGATGCTCGGGATCTGCACCCACACATAGCGCTCGGCCAGCGCCGCGAGTTGGGGGTCCTGTCCGAAGAGGAGCAGTCCCGGTTCGGCGACCAGCCACACCAAGGCAACGGGCACGCTGATGATCCCGCTCAGGACGAGCCCGCGCTGGAGACCCAGGGCCATGCGGCGGACGTTGCCGCTGCCGTGGGCCTGGCTCACCACGGGATCGATCCCGAAGATGAACCCCATCCCCAACATCATCGTGCCCAGGATCCAGATGTGGCCGAGGGTGGCCGCGCCCAGCGCCTCCACGCTCACGTGGCCCACCATGATGGTGTCGACCACGCCGAGGAGCATCATCCCCACCTGGGAGACGGTGACGGGGACGGCCAGCTCCAGGAGCCGGCGGAACTCGCGGCTACTCGCCCGCATCGGCCGGCGCCCGGTCGAGGCGGTCGAACGCACGCGGCTCCAGGGCGCCCCGGAACCGGGCGACGAAGAGCGCGTGGAGGTCTCGGACTTTGCGGATGACGGACTCGGGGTTCATGGCGGCCTCACCGGGGGACGTCGAGCGAGGGGGGAGTCTACCGCAGGACGGCCGCTTGCCTCGAACGCGGCGGATTGGCAGACTCTTGCTCCGGGAGAACCACCATGACCATGCGGTTGGCGATTGCGCTTCTCATCACCGCCCTGGGGGCGGGGCGCGCCCTCGGCCAGACGGCCTCCGATCCGGCGCTTCCCCACCATCTCCTGGAGACCGAGAGGAACACCATCCGGATCTTCCGGGAGGTCTCGCCCTCGGTGGTGTTCGTGACCAACACCCAGCGCCGGCGGAGCATCTTCACCCTCAACGTCATGGAGATCCCCAAGGGATCGGGGTCGGGATTCCTCTGGGACGAAGCCGGACACGTGGTCACCAACTACCACGTCCTGGCGGGGGGAAACGCGTTCTCGGCCACCCTGGCCGACGGCAAGACCTACGCGACGGAATACGTGGGGGGCGCGCCCGACCAGGACATCGCCGTTCTCCGGATCCTGGATCCGCCTCCGGATCTCGATCCCGTCCGGATCGGGGACAGCAGCGGGCTTCTGGTGGGGCAGAAGGTCCTCGCCATCGGCAACCCCTTCGGCCTCGACCAGACTCTCACCACCGGGATCATCAGCGCCCTGGGGCGCGAGATCCGCTCCATGGCGGGGAACTTGATCGAGGACGTCATCCAGACCGACGCCTCCATCAACCCCGGCAACTCCGGCGGCCCTCTACTCGATTCCTCGGGGACGCTGATCGGGGTGAACACGGCCATCGTGAGCCCATCGGGGTCCAGCGCGGGGATCGGGTTCGCGGTTCCCGTCAACTCGGTGCGCAGGATCGTTCCCCAGCTCATCGCCCACGGCCACGTGCGGCGGGCCGGGCTCGGCGTGCGGTTGCTGGGCGACGAGT